>Ga0081538_10003409_pt1 | contig 15038 bp, 16 predicted proteins | sample TabmetS5T2R1_FD_71022 | JGI IMG/M metagenome (GOLD analysis project Ga0081538, IMG submission 71022) | Tabebuia heterophylla rhizosphere microbial communities from the University of Puerto Rico - S5T2R1 | ecosystem: Host-associated > Plants > Roots > Rhizosphere ... | reverse complement strand
ACCAGTCCCTGCTGGAGGTCCTCGGCGACGCCGGCGGCGGCGCCCATGCCGGAGAACAGGATGCCGGTGGTGATGAACCCCGGGACCAGGAAGTCGACGTAGTCCAGGCCGCCGGCGCCGATGGCGCCGCCGAACACGTAGCGGAAGATCAGCAGGAACAAGGCGCCCTGGATGGTGCCCAGGACTACCAGCTGGGGGGTGCGCAGATACTTCAACAGGCCCCGCTTGGCGATGCCGAGGGTGCTGGTCGCCAGGGTGGCGGAGGGTTGGGTGGCTGCTGCGACGGTTGCCATGAATCGTCTCCTCCTCGCTCAGGCCGCCGTGTCACGCGCGGTGTTGTCGGGTGCCTGCCGCAGGCCCTGGCCGGTGAGCGCCAGGAACACCTCGTCCAGAGTGGGCGGCCGCAGGGCGATGTCGTCGACGGCGGCGCCGGCCGCATCCAGCGACCGCAGTGCTTCCCGCAGCCGGTCGGTGCCGGCCTCGACCGGGACGCTGACGCGGCGGGTGGCCTCCTCGACCTGCGCCTCGCCATGGTCCAGCGCGGCTAGGGCCGCGGCCACCCTTGGCAGGTCGGCTCGGTCGCGAACGTGGACCTCGATCACGTTGCGGCCCGCCCGCTGCTTCAGCTCGCTGGGGGTGCCGGCCGCGACGGCTCGGCCGTGGTCGATGATCACGATGCGGCTGGCCAGGTGGTCGGCCTCGTCCAGGTACTGGGTGGTGAGCAGCACGTCGGTGCCCTGGGTGACGAGCCCGGCGATGGCGTCCCAGAGCTCGACGCGGCTGCGCGGGTCCAGCCCGGTGGTGGGCTCGTCCAGCAGCAGCAGCCGGGGCGCTCCGACCAGGCTGGCCCCTAGATCGAGCTTGCGGCGCATGCCGCCCGAGTAGGTACGGGCCAGCCGCCCGGCCGCGTCCGCCAGCCCAAGCTGCTCGAGAACCCTGATGCTGTTGGCCTTGGCCGTGCGGGTGTCCTGGCCGTACAGGCGGGCCACCAATTCCAGGTTTTCGCGGCCGGTCATGGCCGGCTCGACGGCCGCGGCCTGGCCGGCCAGGCCGATGCTGCGCCGCACCGCTTGGGGCTGGCGGCGCACGTCGTGGCCCGCGACGCGCAGCTCGCCGGCGTCGGGGCGCAGTAGGGTGGCGACGGTGCGGATGAAGGTGGTCTTGCCGGCGCCGTTGGGGCCGAGGACGGCCAGGACCTGGCCCGGCTCGGCGACCAGCTCCAGCCCGTCGAGGGCGGTGGTCTTGCCGAACCGCTTGCGGAGGCCGGTGGCCTCGATGGTTGGGGGCATGCTGTCCCTACCTCCTGTTGCTTGGCTGGCTACTCGGTGGTGACCGGCACGTGGGCGGCGCCGCCGCCGATCCGGACCGGCACCAGCCCCGACGGGCGAGGCAGCCGCAGGTCCACGCGGCTGGCGCCGAGGCGCACCTCAAGGGCACGGGGGACGAACGCTCTTCGTCTGTAGAACATGGTTCGAGAATGCACGAACTAAAGCCGGTTGTCAAACAGTATTCTGGATATGGACTGCTGTTCGTATCTGGTACCATGTTCGCCATGGACACCAGCCCGGACCGATCGATCCCCGAGCCGCCCTGGAGGGCCGCCCCCCGCCAACGCCCCACCCGAGCTCCACTCACCAGGGAGGGCATCGTCAACGCGGCGCTGCGGGTCCTGGAGCGGGAGGGGGCCGACGGGCTCAGCATGCGCCGGGTCGCCGAGGAACTCGGGACCGGCCCGGCCTCGCTCTACTGGCACGTGGCCAACAAGGACGAGCTGATCAACCTCCTGGTCGACCGGGTGGCCAGCGAGATCGAGCTGCCCCCGCCGGACCCGGCACGCTGGCAACAGCAGCTCAAGGAATGGATGCTCCAGGCCCGGCAGGTCTTCCAGCGCTACCCGGGCGTCGCCGGTCTCACCCTGGGCCGCATCCCCGTCGGACCCAACCTGGTCCGCTGGACCGAGTGGCTCCTGGCCCTGCTGCGCGGCGCGGGCGTGCCCGACCACATCGCGGCCTATGCCGGCGACCTCGGCGGCCTGTACCTGGGCGCCACCGCCTACGAGGAAGGGCTGCCCCCGCCCTCGCCGACCGGCCAGGACCTCACACCCGCCCAGATCGTCGCCATGTTCCGCAGCTACTACGAGTCGCTCCCGCCCGACCAGTTCCCCAACGTCCACGCCACCCTGGACGAACTCTTCCGCGGCGGCCCGGACGAACGCTTCGAGCTCGGACTCGACGTGATCATCCGCGGCCTGGCCTCCTACATTCCGCGCTGAACCGGGCGCCGCCGCGGCACTCGCGGCCGGCGGGACAGTCAGGTCGCCGAGGTCGCCAGGACCTCGGCGAGGCCGTAGCTGACCGTCTCCTCCAGCTGGTCGTAGGTGCAGGAGGCCGGGGCCCGGTCGGGGTGCCAGCCGCTCACACTCCCCCACGCCACGGTGTCCGGAGGCGGCGGCCTCGTGTCGACGCCGGGTGTTACGACGGCGGCGGGACGTCGAAGGTGGTGCCGGTCAGCCGTTCCGAGACCTGCCAGAGGGTGGTCATGGCGTCCCGGTTGCGGGTGCGGCGCAGCAGCGGCCGGCGGACCGGCGGGCCCCAGTTGACCCAGCGCGGGGTGTAGAGGGCGCCGCCGACGGCGCCGGGGTCGGTGGCCGCCCGCAGCAGAGGGAGGGCCCCCTGGGCCGGGGTCATCCCGAACCGCTGCACGGCGGCGCGGAAGAAGCGCTGGCTGCGGCCGCCGCCGGTCTCGCGGACGCTGCGGGCCTGCAGGTCGGTGTTGGTGAAGCCGGGGTGGACGACAATGCTCCTGGCCGGCGTCCCAGCGGCCCGGAAGCGCCGGTCGAGTTCCAGGGCGAAGTGGACGTTAGCCAGCTTGGACTGTCCGTAGGCTCGCCAGGGATCGTAGCTCCCGGTGAGGTGGGGGTTGGCCGGGTCGAGCGGCCGCCCGGCGTGGCGGCCGGTGCTGGTGACCGAGACCACCCGGGCGCCGTCGCCGGCCAGCAGGGCCGGCAGCAGCAGGGCGGTGAGGGTGAAGTGGCCGAGATGGTTGACGGCCAGCTGCAGCTCGAACCCGTCCTCGGTCCGCCGCTCGGGGATGCCCATCACCCCGGCGTTGTTGACGAGCAGGTCGATCCTGGGTTGGCCGGCCAGGATCTGGGCGGCGGCCTCGCGCACCGAGCGCTGGGAGGCGAGGTCGAGTGGCTGCACCTCCAGCGAGGCGCCCGGGACCTGGTGGTGGATCGATGCCCGGGCCGCCTCCGCCTTGGCCTGGTCGCGGGCGGCCATCACCACGTGGCCGCCCTTGCGGGCCAGCTCCCTGGCCACCTCCAGGCCGAGGCCGCCGTTGGCGCCGGTGACGACGGCGACGGCGCCCGACTGGTCGGGGATCTTGGCGGCGGTCCAGGACATCCCCGGATGCTACGCCGACGATGCACGGAGGCGACTCCCCGCCATCGATCGCACCGTCCAGGAACTGTGAGCCCTGCGCGCGAACCTCACCGCAGCCCTCACAAGCCTCAATACAGCTCAAGGCCGCTCACAACCTGGTGAGCGGATCGATGGCATGTCCGATCTGGCGGACCTGGTGGGTTATGGTGGTCGCTGTGACTGACGGCCCTCGCCTGTCGCTCGCCGGCCGGGCACTAGCGCCCCTGGCAGTTGCCCTCACACTGCTCTGGAGTGGCACCAACGCCCAGGCAGGGATGGGCGGAATGCCGCCGAGACAGCCCACCGTGCAGGCGACCCCACAGTTGCCGCACGGCATCCTTGCCGGCCGGCCGCCCCTGGTCAGGGCGGCAACTGGCCACGGCCAGCGCAACCGACGTGATGGCACGCCCGCTGCCGCGCTGGCCGCCGTGCTGGCCGGCGCCCTGGCCCGGGCCACCCGGCCAGCGTGGGCCGTCGGCTCACGGCCTCCGCTCCTGACCTCACCGGTGGCCGTCTGACCCGGTGTCGGCGCCCCATCACCGACGTTGCTTCCCTCGCCGAAAGGACGGAACCTCCCCATGGCTGCCAGGACCCCAGGATTGGCCGCGGCCCAGGCCGAGGCGCTGCGCCAGCTTGCTTCGTTCCCGCTGGTGGAGGCGCTGTTCGGCCGCCGGTCGCGGCGGTTCGCCCTGGGCGACGAGATCCCCGACGGTCCCCTCGCCTACAAGTCCAGGCACCAGCCGGTCCCACTCAGCGACCTGGAGCGGATGCTGGTGTTGAGCGCGATGGGCGGGACCACCGGCTGGCACTACTCGATCACCCGCCACGCCCGCTACGCCCCCCACGTCTCCAATTACGCCGCCGGGGCCGCCGGGCGCACCTTCCCCTCGGCGGCCGGCTTCCACACCGCCGAGCTGTTCTTCAATGACGACACCGGGGTGTGGTTCTTCCCGACCCGTGACGCCGGCGCGTTGGTCGACCCGGCCATCGAGCAGGTGACGCCCGAGCTGATGGTCGAGCGCCACCGCCACCGGCTCCGCCGACTGTCGGACCGGCGGCTGTACCTGCCGGCCGAGGAGCCGTATCTGGAGGGCCATAACACCTGGTGCGTGAACGTCCCCGGCTCGCTGCTGGTCATCCCCGTCGCTGACATCGCCCAGCACCTGCTGGCCATCCTGTGCTTCTTTGTCCAGAACGGGTATGCGATCTACGACGACGTCAACCGCCGCCCGATCCCCGGGCTCGAGCAGTTCGACGGCCTGGTCGATGTGGAGGAGCCGTTTCCGCTCACCTTCACCGAGCAGTACGCCCTGACCGAGGCCACCGCGGAGCTGGCCAGCGCCTGCTATGCCGGGGTACTGCTGCTGCAGGCGATGGGGCTGGGCGGGTGGATGTTCGACGGCATCGACCGCTTCTCCATGCTCGGCGCCTCCGGCCACCCGGACGTGCCCGGCCTCGGCTTTCGCTACGACCAGGACGAGCGCTGGTCCACTCCCAACCCCACCGGCCGCCAAGGGGTGTTCGAGGCCTTCTGCCCACCCCACTACCCCGACCTGGCCACGGCGGTGGAGGCCTTCGCCGAGCGCAAGTTCGGCCCGGGCGGCCCCTTCCACCCCGACACCCCGGGCGCCTGGACCGACAGCCCCGGCGTCCGTGGCAGCGCCCAGGTCCACGACCAGGCGTTCAAGGCCTGTGTGGCCCTGCAGGCCCAGTACATCTTCGACACCTTCGGCAAGTTCCCCGGCACCGTGCCCACCGTGTTCATCCTCAACTACGTCCAAGCCCACCACCTGGACCTGGAGTTCTACGACCGGTTCTTCAATCCCGGCGCCTACCTGCCCACCCACGCCGAGCACATGGCCCGCTGGCACGGTGCGCCGGAGGAGGGCTGTTGATGACCAGGGCGATGTGCCCGGTGTGGGCGCGTATCCAGGCGGCCGTCTCCTGCGCGTGGCCGACGAACCCGCTGTCAACCAGGGCCGGCTGGGGCCCGCGCAGCAGGAGCAGGTTAGCGTCGGGGAACGGCCTGCGCTACCAGGTCACCCAGGCCGGGAGCCGCTCGGCGTCCAGCACCATCCTTAGCGCTTGGGGTGCGGGCCAGGCCCGGGGGGCGAGATGGGGTAGGGGCGCTCCTCGACGATGCGTTTCATGACGATGGTGGAGGTGAGCCGACCCACGCCGGGCAGGGTGGCGAGCTGGCTGTCGCGGAGGTTCTGGTAGGCGGCGATGTCGGCGGTGGCGACGCGGACCAGGTAATCGGGGTCGCCGAAGAGCCGTTCGGCGTGGCGGACCTCTGGGATCTCGGCCAGGCCGCGCTCGAAGTCGGCGACCGTGGCCGCGTCCTCTCGATCCATCGTCACCTGGACCAGGACCTCGAAGCCGAGACCGATGGCGGCCGGATCGACGACGGCTCGGTAGCCACGGATCGCGCCGGCCCGTTCCAGCTCGCGTAGTCGTCGGTGGCAAGGAGCCACGCTCAACCCGACCCGCTGGGCCAGCTCGGTCACCGTCAGCCGCCCCTCCGCCTGGAGTTCAGCAATGATCTTCCGATCGATGGCGTCCATGGCGAGAATCATTCCAGAAGTCAGGCCGCTCGCGCAGAGATCCGCAACCAAATGCCGACTTGGGTGACGTACCTTTCCCTTACCGAACCCCCTTTCGTGCTGGAGGCAACGAACGATCCATGGGCGACCTCCTGGACTGCCTGCCGATCGCCGCCGCCGCGTTCCCCATCCCCCAGTTCCTGCCCCAGCTCCTCAAGCTCCGGGCCACCGACGACACCGCCGGCGTCTCCTGGTCGTGGGCCACGCTCACCAGCGTGAACAACGCCGCCTGGCTCCTCTACTTCGCGCTCGCCGGCTACTGGGCGGCGCTGGTGCCGGCCGCCTCGGCGACGTTGCTGGCCGGCACGCTGGCCATCATGCTGGCCCAGCGCAGGCAGGCCAAGGCGCGCCCGGTCGTCCTGATCAGCAGTTGGGTCGCGCTCCTGCTCGCCGCCTTCACTGGCACCGGCCACAGCGGCCTGGGCACGCTACTCACGGTCGCCTTCATCCTCCAGGTCACGCCGTCGCTCTGGACGGCGTATCGAACCGCGCACCTCACCGGCGTCGCACGTGGAACCTGGCTGCTCATCCTGGGTGAGCTGTCCTGTTGGACGGTGTTCGGTGTCCACCAGTCCGACCAACGCCTGATCACTCTGGGGGTCACCGGAGTCACCGCCAGCGCGCTCATGCTTGCTCGGATGCAGCCATCCTGATCGGTATCTTGGCTGCGGTTGAAGGCGAGCTGCGAGCCGACGATCTCAGGACGACCTGGCAGGGTGCTGAGCGACATGAACCAGCGCCTTGGCGTGGCCCGGGCGAAGACGACGGCGTGCCCCAAAGATGCCGGTCAGGGCGGGGGGTCGCGGCCCTGCCAGGTGGTGATGCAGGCCTCGTTGCCCTCGGGGTCGGCCAGGACCCAGAAGGCAGGGGCCTCGGCGTCGTAGACGAGCTTGCCGCCAGCCGCGAGGGCGGCCTGGATGCGGCGCTGGGCCTCGTCGTGGGGGACCGAGATGTCGAGGTGAATCCGGTTGCGCTGGGGGCGCGGGGCGTCCATCTGCTGGAACCAGATCGCCGGGCCCTGGCTAACGGGGTCGACCAAGGGGTCCTCGGGGCCGGCCTGCCCGGGCTCATCGGTGTAGCCGAGCGCGGCCTTCCAGAACGGGCGCACCGCGGGGATGTCCATGGCGTCGATCGCCACCTCGATGACCTGGACCGACCGTGGGGCGGTGCCACCGACCCGGGCGTCGGTGGCCAGGTCCAGCCCGCCCGCGACCTCCGAGATCCGGCGGGCCAGGGCGACCTCCCGTGAGGTGACCGAGGCCGTGGCCGGCGACTGGAGGCTGAGGACGACCTGGTCGCGGCGCAGGTCGATCCGGAACCGGCCGTCGGCCTCGGGCCCGCAGGCGGCGACGACGCGCCCGACCAGGTCGGCGGCCTCGGCCAGCGACCCCGCGCGCAGGCCGGCCTGCAGCAGGCCCAGGACATAGCGCCAGCCCAGACCGGTGACCGCCTCCGACGCCTCCTGGCGGCGCAGCGTCCGATCCGGGTCCGGCTCCGGTTGGTCCATCCCGGCATCCTATCCCCTACATTGGGCGTGACGGCGAGCCTGCCGGCCGAAGACGGCCGCCGCAGGCGGCCGCCCGCAGGACTCGGTCGCCCGCGTCGCTGCTGGCCAGATAATGGCCCCATGAGACAGCCCCCAGATAGTGGATCGGGGCCGCGGTCGCGGCTGCGCGGCGATGCTGTTCGTCGATGACTGGCCTCCCCATGTCCAGACCGCCCTTGGGGTCGGCTTCCAGGGTGCCGTCCTGGATCGCAACGCGGTGGCACCCGCCATACCCGGCCTCACCTACCTGACCGACCTCCGCGACGTCGAGCGGCTGGTCACGGCCGCCCCCCCACGCCGGCTTGACAGACATAGCAGCCTCATAACCGCTCTGGGGCACAGCAGAGCCTCCAATGAACCCGGGCCGATTCAGGTGACGGCTGGTGGACTGCCATGGTCTATGCACTGAGCGGTCAGAGGACGCATGCTCTGTGCCAGTTGTGAGAAGCATTGCGAACCAGAGGTCGATGAGATCGAGTGGAGCTTGGTCTGATTAGAGAAGGATAAGATCCTGCTCAAGACGCCAGTCCGGCTAGTCTTCTTCCCCGGCGTCGCGGTCGCGGTGGTGGTCGCGGCCCTCATCCTGGCCCTGACCACGACCTCGGGCCGGTTGTTCCTGGCCTCCACCGAGGACGCGGCCATCGCGCAGGAGTTCAAGCGCATCGGCGGCGTCCCCACCCTGGCGATGGTTGTGTTCGGGGCCGACAGGTCCGGGATGACTGCGGTGGAGGCCGAGGTCCAGTCGGTCGTGCGCGACCAGGCTCCCGAGCTTGGACCGCCGGTCCGCAGCATGCTCGGCCGACCCTGGACGCCGTGGCCGGCGCCCGGACCGCCCAAGTGCGGCTCGCCGCCCGGGACGGCTCCGGCGCCCACGTCCAGCTGCTGGACCGAGCCTCCGCCGACGGTGTCTGGCTCACCGACACCACCGCACGATCGCTCGGCGTTCGCGCCGGCCAGACCGTCCGACTGGGCCGCGGCGGTGTTCGACGCCATGGCCGCCCTGGCCGCCGGGGGCAGCTGCTGTCTGGTCGCCACCCACAGCGAGGAATTCCTACCACGGGTGGACCAGGTCCTCACCATCAGCGACGGCCAGCTCAGGTCGGGGATCGACTCCCCCCGATGACCACATGCGATGCGTCATCTCGCGTTTGGCGCGCCGCGAGGGATTCGAACCCCATCAGCCGGAAAGTCCAGCGCCATCGCCGCACCACGCCGACCGACAGCAGCGCGATCAAGACCGTAAGCGCGGCGACGAAGGCGAGCGCCGCCCACCTCGGCCAGCACCACCACGGCGTGGCTGGTTCATGTTCCCGGTTCAAGATAGGAATCCATCAGTTCCGCCGGTTGGTCAAGGGGAGCACAGTTGGCAGGGCAGGCCCAACCAGGCAGGCTCTGACCTGTCCAGCAAGAGAGCGCTCGTGGAGGCCGAGGGATGAACCTGCTTGTTCGGCGGCGGGTGCTGTGGGACGACCTTGCCGGCGCCCTGTGGGTCCTGCCGACCGTGTCGGTAGTGGTGTTCCTGGCCGCTGGGACGCTGCTGTCGCGGGTGTCGATCAGCGACGACTCCCCCCTGGCCTTCAAGGGCAGCGCCGACGACGCCCGCAACGTGCTCATCGTGGTGTCGACGACCATGATCACCGTCACCGGACTGGTGTTCGCCCTCACCATCGTGGCCTTGCAGATCGCCTCCGGCCAATACTCGCCCCGGCTGCTGCGCAACTTCATGCGGGATCGTGGCACCCAGGTGGTGCTCAGCGTCTTTGTCGGCGCCTTCGCCTATAGCACCGCTGGGCTGTATACCGTGGGCGTCCAGCGCGGCGGCGAGGAGGCCTTCGTGCCCCGGCTGGCCGTCTCGGGCTGCCTGGGGCTGGCCCTGGTGAGCGTGGGGGTGCTCATCTACTTCATCCACCACCTGGCCCGCTCCATCCAGATCGACGCCATCATGAGCCAGATCCAGCGCGAGACCCTGCAGGTCATCGACGACGTCTATCCGCAGGCCGCCAGCGACCTGGAGCCCGAGGAGCGCTGCCCCGACCCACCCAACCAGGCCGTGGTCATGCCGGCAGCCACCTCCGGCTATATCCAGGCCATCCAGCCGGCCCCGCTGGTTGCGACCGCCACCCGTCACGACCTGGTCGTCCGGCTCACCAGGCGGGTCGGCGACCACGTGGTGGCCGGCACCCCCATCGCCTGGGCCTGGCCCCGCTCCCCCGACCAGCCGGTGCCCCCGCCGGCGCTGCTGGAAGCTGCGGTGGTCGACGCCGTCCACGTCGGCTTCGAGCGGACCATGGTCCAAGACGTGCTGTTCGGCCTGCGCCGGCTGGTCGACATCGCCAACCGGGCGCTGTCCCCGGCCATCAACGACCCCTACACCGCCGTCCAGGCGGTCCACCATCTGTCGGTCCTGCTGTGTGTCCTGACAAGTCGGCGGCTGGGCGATTGGCTGTGCCACGACCGCCAGGGAACGCTGCGGGTCGCGATCCCGCTGCCGGACTTCGCCGAGTACCTGCGACGCAGCACGGCCCAGATCCGGCGGTTCGGGGCCGCCGAGCCCGCACTGACCCGTAGCCTGATCCAGCTGCTCAGGGATGTGGGCACCAGCGCGGCCAGCGACGAGCGGCGGGCGGCCTGCGCCCACCACCTGTGGCTGGTCCTGGAGGACGCCAAACGCGAAACCGCCCAGCCCGACGACCTGCAAGCCGTGGCCGAGGACGGCGCGGCCGCGCTCAGCGCCCTGGGAGCCGACCATTCCCAAACAGCCAGCGGCTGAGCACCACGTTCACTCACCTCGAAGGCGCGCCGCGAGGGATTCGAACCCCCAACCGCCAGATCCGTAGCCTGGTGCCTAGCATCGATCTGGTCGGCTCCAGTCCGATCTGGCCTGCTCACGTTGGACGGGTCGTCGATCTGGACGGCTCCGGACCGGTCCTGTCGGATCGTCTGGATGATCAAGCGGCCGGACCTGTCAACCCAACCGCGGCGTCGGGGCGTGTGAAGGGGAGCATGGAGCATCCGGTGACGGCGGCGACAAGGGGTGACGGGTTGCGCTGGCGCTCGACCGAACGGCACCGAGCCGAGGGACGCCACGCTCAGGAGCTCGATACCGGCTTCGTCGCCTTCGCGCGCCGGCGCGGTCCGCATCACCTGCGCACGGCGGTGCTGCTCACCGGTGACTGGCACACCGCCGAGGACCTGATGCAGACCTGCCTGGCCAAGCTGTACCGGGTGTGGCACCGGCTCGACACCGGCGTGGACCCCGACAGCTACCTGCGCCGCATGCTGGTCAACACTCAGCGCTCCTGGTGGCGGGCCCGCTGGCGGCAGGAAGCCCCGGTCGAGGTCGTCCCCGACCGCGCGGTCGAGGGCGACGGGGAGGAGCGGCAGGCCCTGGCGGACACAGTCCGGCGGGCGCTGGCCGCCCTGCCGTCGCGGCAGCGCGCCGTGCTGGTGCTGCGCTACTTCGAGGACCTGCCCGAGGCGCAGGTCGCAGACCTGCTCGGCTGCTCGGTGGGGACAGTCAAGACCCACACCAGCCGGGCCATCCGCCGGCTGCGCGAACTCCTGGGCGACGAGCTGGTCCCGGACGATCCAGGCGGTGTCAACGACCTAGCCGACCAGCGGCGTGACAGCAGATGACAGGGCACACGACCACAACCAGGAGAGGTGGGCATGCCATGAGCCGACCCGACCCCACGACCGGTCCCGCGGCCGACGAGGCCACCGACCCGGGCGGCCGCGCCATCCGGGCGCTGCTGGCCGCCGCGTCTGAGGACGCGCCGCCGCCAACCACCGACCTGCTGGGCAAGGTCCACCATCGGGCGCGGCGCCGCCGCGCGCTGGTGCCATCGCTGGCGGCGGTCGGTGTGGCCGGGGTGCTGGCCGCTGCTGCAGTCGCGACCTCGTCCATCACCGCGACCCCGCCCGCGTCGGCGCAGGAGCGGGTCGCCGCGGCCGTGACCCGGACCACACAGGACGGCTACCGCATCCGGGCCGCCATGAGCGGCACCAAGGGTGGCCGCAAGGAAACCAGCGTCAGCCAGGGCGTGTTCGACCCGGTGGGACGGGCTGTCCGCATGGTCGTCGTCACACCCGACAAGGGGCACGTGACCATTCATCACCTGGACGGCCGGGTCTACGTCCAGCTCCCGGCCCAGGGCGTGGGCCGCCAACCAGGGGTGCCCCAGGGCGCCCGCTGGTTCCTGCGGGCCACCCGTGACCCGAACGACGCCGGCATCTCCGACCTGGCCGACTTCGGCAGGCGGGCGCTGCTCAGCCCGCAGGAGGCACTGGAGCTGGCGCAGTCCGCGACCGACGTGCGCGAGGCCGGCCCGGTCTCGGGTGACGGCTGGACCGGCAGCCGCTTCGCCTTCACCCTGACCGACCGGCAGTGGCGAGTGACCGGCAGCGTCGACGTCGACGGCGATGGCCGGGTGCGCCGGCTGGAGTTCGTCTCGACCTCGACCGACACGGCCCACGGCGTGGCCGGCACCCTCCATTGGTTGCTGACCTTCTGGGACTTTGGGATCCGCGAGCGAGTCACGCTCCCACCCGACAGCCAGGTCTACCGCGATCCCGCGCGGGACCCAAAGGAGCTGGCGGAGCGGCTCGGAAACCGACGCAGCTAGGGCGTGTTTCAGAAGTGGGCGGGTTCTGTGAGATGTTCCTGGCATGGGACGAGGGGACCTGACCAACCAGCAGTGGGCCAGGCTGGAGCCGTTGCTGCCCACGGGCATCAAGTCCGGCCGGCCGCCGAAGTGGAGCAAACGCCAGTTGATCGACGGGATCCGCTGGCGGACCCGGACCGGGGCGCCGTGGCGGGACGTGCCGGCCCGTTACGGGCCCTGGCAGACCGTTTATGGGCTGTTTCGCCGCTGGCAGCGCGACGGCACCTGGAGGCGGATCCTCACCGCCCTGCAGGCTGAGGCCGACGCGCGAGGGCTGATCACCTGAGACGTCAGCGTGGATACCACCGTCGTCCGCGCCCACCAGCACGCCGCGGGCGCCCGCAAAGGGGGGATCGGCAACGCGAAGAACCGGGCGGAGTCGACAACGAGCCGGCCGACCATGCGCTCGGGCGCTCCCGGGGTGGGCTGACGACCAAGCTGCACCTGGCGGTCGAGCAGGGCCAACGCCCCCTGTCGGTCGTGCTGACCGCCGGCCAGTGTGGCGACAGCCCCCAGTTCGCCGCGGTGTTGGGCGGCATCCGGGTGCCGCGCCTGGGCCCGGGACGGCCCCGGACCAGGCCCGAGCGGGTGCTGGCCGACAAGGCCTACAGCAGCCGCGTCAACCGGGCGTTGCTGCGTTGCCGTGGCATCCGCGCAGTCATCCCGGAGAAGGACGACCAGGCCGCCCACCGGCGGGCCCGGGGCCGACACGGTGGCCGACCTCCTGCCTTCGACCGGGCGACCTACCGGCTGCGCCATGCGGTGGAGTGCGGCATCAACCGGCTCAAGCGGCACCGGGCGGTGGCCACCCGCTACGACAAGCTCGCCGTGCGCTACCGGGCGACGGTCCAGGTCGCCGCGATCAACGAGTGGCTATGACTTTTGAAACACGCCCTAGGCCCCCGGCCTACCCCGGCCAGGCGCGCCTGCCTGGCCGGGGGCCGTAGCCATCCTGCCGCGTCTCGGACGCGATCGCCAGCGCTCGGTCCCGCTGTGGGAAGGAGTCGAAGAGAATCCGGATCTCTCGATCCGGGGCCATGGTTGGGGATCTCTTCGGTGAAGGGGCCCAACTTGGAGATGGGCTCTGGTCCTCGCGGGTGAGTCGTGCCTCGTGGACCTGCCCGAAGGCAACGCGGCCGCGGCCGCCACGATGACGGCCTCGGCCACGGCGGCGCCGGCCATCCAGAGGTTGGCGTCCGCGCCAAAGAGATCAACCATCGTGTCTTGCACCTCCGTGAGAGGTTGCCGAGTGGGGGCTCGGTCAGGACGAGTGGACCAGCGGTGGGCGCTGGGTCCCGTTTTCGGTAAGACGGGGCTCTCGGACGTGTGTCGCCTGCCTGGCACAGGCCTCTAGGATCGACCGACGACGCGGCGCTGGAGGACGCGATGACGCTACCAACGATTGACCAGGCCCGCTCCTGGCGGGGCCTGGTTCTCACCGCCACCGACGACGAGCCGGTGGGCAAGATCGAGGCCATCTACGTCGACCGGACCACCAGGCAGCCGGAATGGGCCCTGGTCAACACCGGCCTGTTCGGCACCTCGCGCACCTTCGTGCCGCTGGCCGACGCCGCCCAGCGGGGCGACACCGTCCAGGTCCCCCACGAGACCTCCGTGGTCCGCGAGGCCCCCCGGCTGGAGCAGGACGCCGAGCTGTCCGAGGAGGACGAGGCCCGCCTGTATGCCCACTACGGCATCCAGTACACCACCGACGACGAGTCCCCGAGCGGCCTGGCCGCCGACGAAAGCGCCTCGACCGGCGCCGGCGGGCCCATGGGCGGCCGAGGTGGGCAGGCGGCCGCCGCCGGCGGGCAGGCCGCTCGCAAGGCGGTCCAGGCCGGCCAGCAGGCGACCACTCGCGGCCGCCTGGCGGTACATAAGGCCCGTCAGGAGGTGGCGGCCGTGGTCGCCGCGATCGAGACGACGCCGGAGTCCAAGCGTCAGGCGCGCAGGCGGGCACGGGCCCGCAAGCGGGCCATAGCTGCGGCCGCCGGGGCGGCGCGGTCGCTGGCCGCGGTCCTGGCGGCGGCCTGGCGCCAGGTCAGGAAGTCTGATGCCGGCTAGCCCAGCTCGGGCCGGGGGATGGGGCTGGCCCAGCGGGTGTGTTCCTGATCGAAGGCGGGAACGGCATTACAGCCATGTCGGCCACCACCCCGCCACTCCCCTCCCGCCTTCGTTGGCGCCAGCGAACGCATCCCTGGTGCATTGCTCCTCGGACGCCTCGACGAGATCCACATCGACCTGGTGCCCGTCCTGCTCGGGGCGGCGTCAGCTTGTTCGACCACCTCGGCATCGGGCCGATCGACCTGGAGCGCACGCGGGTGATCGAGGGCGCAGGGGTGACGCACCTTACCCTCCGCGTCCTAAAGTGAACTACGCCCGATCCCCTCGTCACCATGCGGTGCAAGCTCCGTCGTGCCGTCGCCGGCCCGGCTCAGAGAGGAAGGAGACATGACATGCGGGTGATGTTGATGATCAAGGGGGATCCGGAACCGGGCGCCGCGCCCAGCGAGGAACTCCTCACCGCGATGGGCAGATACAACGACGAGCTGCAGAATGCCGGAGTGCTCCTGGATCTGGCGGGGCTGCTCCCAAGCGCCGAAGGGAGGCGGGTCAAGTTCGCCGAAGGGAACCGCACCGTCATCGACGGGCCGTTCCCCGAGTCGAAGCAGCTGATCGCGGGCTACTGGATCCTCCAGGTGCAGTCGATGGACGAGGCCCTGGAATGGGCCAAGCGTACCCCGTTCGAGGCGCTTTCCCGGATCTACCCTGGTGAGTACGGCGCCACGGGCGAGATCGAGAT
>Ga0081538_10003408_pt1 | contig 15039 bp, 15 predicted proteins | sample TabmetS5T2R1_FD_71022 | JGI IMG/M metagenome (GOLD analysis project Ga0081538, IMG submission 71022) | Tabebuia heterophylla rhizosphere microbial communities from the University of Puerto Rico - S5T2R1 | ecosystem: Host-associated > Plants > Roots > Rhizosphere ... | reverse complement strand
AGAGCTGGGCGATGCCGGAGCCCTCCAGGTGCTTCTCGGCCTTGGCGGCGACGTGGCGGGGGTCGCGGGTGTAGGGCTCGCCGGTGACCGGGTCCTTGACGAAGCAGTTGAGGATCAGGGTCGAGTGGGTCCGGAACGGGTCCAGGACCGCGGTGGCCGGGTCCGGGACCAGGATCATGTCCGACTCCTGGATCTCCTGGAACCCCCGGATCGACGAGCCGTCGAAGCCGAAGCCCTCGTCGAAGGTCTCCTCGGTCAGCTCGTGCGAGGGGACCGAGAAGTGCTGCATCAGGCCGGGCAGATCGGCGAACCGCAGGTCGACGATCTGGACCTCGTTGTCCCTGATCAGGTTGAGGACGTCTCCGGGGGAGTCGGTCACAGGGGGTGCCTCCTTCACAATTGGGCAGACGCGGGCGACGCTAGCAACCCGCGTTTGCGCGGCGGTTGCTGGTTTGTTTCGCCGGAGTTAACCAGAGCCGCGCCCGCTCAGACGCCCTTGGCGAAGTCGAACGGTCGCGCCCGGGGCGGGCCAAGGGAGGCGTCGAACCAGTGCAGCACCGGCTCGCCGTGGGGGACGCTGGTGGCATTGTCGACCGCCCGGGTGACCACCACCTCGTAGATCGTCGGTGGCCGCGGCTCGGCCGCCGACCGGACCTGCGCGTCCCCGTCCGGCCCTGGCCGCACCGCCCCGGCCAGCGTCCACCCCGCCCAGTTGCGCAGGAACACCAGATACCGCTCGTCCTCGCCGACCGGCTCCAGCCCCTCCAGCTCCACCACCGACAGCCAGGTCCCGGGCCGGTAGGTGAGCTGCCCCCCGGGGCTGTGGACAGCCGGATCCCTCCCCTCCGGCGGCGGGAGCAGCTGGTAGCTGACCTTGTCGGGGGCGGACAGGACGGCGGCGGCCGCGGCGGCGTTGTCGTCCTGGTCGAAGGCGCTGACGGCGCGGAAGCCGAGCCAGACGAGGGCGACGGCCAGCAGGGCGAGCAGGACCAGGCGGGCGCGGGCCACGGTCAGGCGTCGGCGGTGGCCCAGGCGGGGAGCTGGCCGCGCTGCTTGCGGACGGCCGCCTTGTGCATCTCGCCGGCGTGGTAGCTGGAGCGGACCAGGGCCCCCGACTCCACGTGGGCGAACCCGAGGCCCTCGGCATGGGCCTTGAGCTCGGCGAACTCCTCGGGAGGGACGAACCGCTGCAGGTTCAGGTGCCCCTTGGTGGGCTGCAGGTACTGGGTGATGGTCAGCAGCTCGACCCCGACCGAGCGCAGGTCGGCCATGGTCTGGAGGACCTCGTCGCGCTCCTCGCCCATGCCGAGGATCAGGTTCGACTTGGTCGCGCAGCCCGACGGCAGCCACGCCCTGCCCCTGGCCAGCAGCTCCAGCGACCCGGCGTAGGTGAACCCGGGCCGGATCCGCTTGTACAGCCGGGGCACGGTCTCGACGTTGTGGCCGAGCACGTCCGGCTCGGTGTCGGTGACCTGGCGCAGCGCCTCGGGCTGGCCGCGGAAGTCGGGGATCAGCACCTCGACGCCGCACGAGGGCAGCAGCGCCCGCACCTGGCGGACCGACTCGGCGAACAGCCAGGCCCCGCCGTCGGGCAGGTCGTCACGGGCCACCCCGGTGATGACGGCGAACCGCAGCCCCATGCGGCCGATGGCGTGGGCCACGCGGCGGGGCTCGTCGGTGTCGTAGCCCTCGGGCTTGCCGGAGTGGATCTGGCAGAACGGGCAGGCCCTGGTGCAGTGGTCCCCGCCGATCAGGAAGGTGGCCTCGCGGGCCTCCCAGCACTCGTAGATGTTGGGGCAGCCGGCCTGCTCGCAGACGGTGTTGAGCTGCTCGTCGCGGACCAGGCCCTTGAGCTCGCGGTAGTTCGGGCCCTGGGAGGCCTTCACCTTCAGCCAGGCCGGCTTGCGGGCGAAGGTGTCCGCGGTCGGCGGCGGCGCCGGGGTGCGGGGCAGCACCCCCAGGGTGCGGACCCCGGGCGGGATCACGGGCTCAGGCATGGACGGTCTCCGGGTCGTGGTCGAACGCCGGCAGGTCCAGGGTAGCGGGGTCGACCGCGACCGCGGTCCGCTCCAGGCGTTCGGCCAGATGGTGCTCCGTGGCCGGGAGGACCTCGGCCACCGGCACCTGGCGCCCCAGCAGGCTGGACAGCGAGCAGGCGGCCACCTCCGGCATCCCACAGGGCACGATGGCGTTGAAGAACGCCAGGTCGGTGGCGCAGTTGAGGGCGAAGCCGTGGCTGGTCACGCCGCGCGAGACCCGCATGCCGATGGCGCCCAGCTTGGCGTCGCCCACCCAGACCCCGGTGTGGTCGCCCCGCTCGCCCCGGGCCTCCAGGCCGAAGCCGGCGGCCACGTCGACCAGGGCCTGCTCGACCCGCCCCACGAACCGCCACACGTCGGGGGTGGGGTCGAGCAGGGTGATGGGGTAGCCGACGAGCTGGCCGGGGCCGTGGTAGGTGACCTGGCCGCCGCGGTCGCTGCGGACCACCTCGGCCCCCTGGGCGGCCAGCCAGGCCGGGTCGGCGAGCACGTCGGCGTCGCTGCCGCGCTTGCCGATGGTGTAGACGTGCGGGTGCTCCAGCAGCAGCACGGTGTCGGGGATGTCGCCGGCCGCCCGGCGCTCGACCAGGGCCCGCTGCCAGGCCCAGGCCCGCCGGTAGGGGACGGTCCCGGCCCGCACGGTCCACAGCTCGGGGAGGTCCGGCATCCCGCTCACTCCCGTTCCAGGCCCAGGTCGCCCTCGAAGTCGGCCGCCTCCAGGACCTCCTTGACCTTGACCAGGAAGCGGGCGGCGTCGGCGCCGTCGATGATGCGGTGGTCGTAGGTGAGGATGCCGTACATCATGTGGCGGACCGCGATCACCTCGCCCAGGTCCGGGTCCTCGACCACCACCGGCCGCTTGACGATGGCCGGAGTGGCGAAGATGGCCGCGTTGGGCTGGTTGATGATGGGCGTGTCCCAGACCGCGCCCCGGCTGCCGGTGTTGGTCAGCGAGATGGTGGAGCCGGACAGCTCGCCGGGGTCGATCTTGCCGTCGCGGGTGCGGGCGGCGACGTCGGCGATGGCCTTGGCCAGGCCGGCCAGGTTCAGCGACTCGGCGTTCTTGACCACGGGGACGAACAGGCCCTTGGGCGTGTCCACGGCCACCCCCAGGTGCACGTCCTGGTAGACGTGGAGGTTGCCGTCCTCGTCCATGGCCGAGTTGACCGTCGGGTACTCCCGGATGGCGGCGACCAGGGCCAGGACGGCGAACGGCATGGGGGACAGCGACACGCCCTCGCGCTGCTTGAACTCCTCCTTGGCCCGCGCGCGCAGGCGCATGACCCGGGTCATGTCGATCTCGACGGCGCTGGTCAGCTGGGCGCTGGTCTGGAGCGAGGCGACCATCCGCTCGGCGATCACCTTGCGCAGCCGGGTCGCGGGGACGACCTCCTCGCGCAGGCCCTTGGTCAGGGGCACCGCCACCCGGGGCGGGGCCGAGGGGGCGGCGGCCGCCGCCCTGCCCTCGGGCTCGCCCTTGGCCGCCGGGGCCGCGGCCGGCTCCTTGCCGCGCTGCTGGACATAGGCCTCGACGTCCTCGCGGCGCACCCGGCCCCCGGACCCGCTGCCCTGGACCTGGCTCAGGTCGACGTCGTGCTCGCGGGCCAGCCGCCGCACCAGCGGCGACACCCCGGCCGCGGCCTTGCCGTTGCCCTTGCCGTCGCCCTTCGCCTTGGCGGCCGGCTTGTCCTCCTTCGGCTTGGGCTCCTCCTCGGCGGCGGGCTGCTCCGCGGCCTCGGCGGCCTCCTCGGCCTCCGCGCCGGCGCCCTCCTCGGCCGTCTCCTCCTTGGCCTCGGCCTTCTCGGTCTTCTCCTCGGCCGGGGCGGCCTCGGACCCGCCGCCACCACCGATCACGGCCAGCTCGGCGCCCACCTCGACGGTCTCGTCGGCCTGGACCTTGATGGACTGGAGGACCCCGGCGACGGGGGAGGGGACCTCGGTGTCGACCTTGTCGGTGGAGACCTCGAACAGGGGCTCGTCGGCCTCGACCTGGTCGCCTTCCTGCTTGAGCCAGCGGGTGATGGTGCCTTCGGTGATCGACTCGCCCAGCTCGGGCATGGTCACCGTGGTCGTCTTGCCGTCCCCTGAGGCCTCCGCCTTGGGCTGCTCCTTCGGCTCCTCCTCGGCCTGCTCCTCGCCGCCGCCCTCGTCGGCCTGGGCCGCGGTCTCCTCCCGCTCCTCCTCGGTGCCGGCCTCCTCGCTGCCCCCCTCGTCGGGCTCGGCGGCCTCCTCGGCCTCCTGCTCGCCGCCGGCCTCCTGCTCCTGCTCGGCCTCGGCCTGCTGCTCCTCGTCCTGCTCGGCCTCGCCGCCGCCCTCGCCGTCCTGCTCGATGATGGCCAGCTCGGCCCCGACCTCGACCGTCTCGTCGGCCTGGACCTTGATCGACTTCAGGACCCCGGCCACGGGGGAGGGGACCTCGGTGTCGACCTTGTCGGTGGACACCTCGAACAGCGGCTCGTCGGCCTCGACCTGGTCGCCCTCCTGCTTGAGCCAGCGGGTGATGGTGCCCTCGGTGATCGACTCGCCCAGCTCCGGCATCTTGACTGGTGTCGCCATTGGCCATCGTCTCCCGGCTCAGAGCTGGTGGAAGGGCCGTCCGGCGAGGGTCAGGTGGGCCTCGCCGAGCGCCTCGGACAGGGTCGGGTGCGGGTGGATGTACTGGGCGACGTCGATCGGCAGCGCCTCCCAGTTGTAGATCAGCATCGCCTCGGCGACCAGGTCGGTGACCCGGGCGCCGACCAGGTGGATCCCGAGCACCGGGCCGTCCTTGGCCGCGACCACCTTGACCATGCCCCCCTGGCCGTGGATCAGGCCCTTGGCCGTGGCGTTGAACGGGAACTTGTTGACGACCACCTCGTGTCCCTGCTCCTTGGCCTCGGCCTCGGTCAGGCCGACCGACGCCACCTCCGGTGTGGAGAAGGTGACCCGCGGGATGCCGGCGTAATCGATCGGCGGCGACGGCTGGCCGGCGACCGTCTCGGCGACCAGCATCCCCTCGGCGAAGGAGGCGTGGGCCAGGGCCAGCGACGGCGGGGGCAGCAGGTCGCCGACCGCGTACACGCCCTCGACGTCGGTCTCCAGGGTCTCCCAGCGCTTGGGGACGACGAAGCCCCGGTCCAGCTTGACCCCGAGCTCCTCGTAGCCCAGGTCCTGGGTGATCGGGCCGCGGCCGGTGGCCACCAGCAGCAGCTCGGCCGACACCTCCGAGGTCTTGCCCTTGGCGTCCTTGACCGTCACCGTGACCTGCTCGTCGGTGACCTTGGCGTCCTCCAGCTTGGTGTCGACCATCGAGGTGATGCCGCGCTTCTTGAACGCCCGGGCCAGCTCGCGCTGGCTGTCGGCGTCCTCCAGCGGGACCAGCCCGGGCAGGACCTCGACGATCGTCACCTCGGCGCGCATGGACCGCCAGAACGAGGCGAACTCGACCCCGACCGCGCCGGCGCCGAGCACGATCACCGACTTGGGCAGGTGGTCGAGCTTGAGCGCGTGGTCGGAGTTGATCACCCGCTCGCCGTCGATCTCCAGGCCAGGGATCGACTTGGGCTGGGAGCCGGTGGCCAGGACCAGGGCCCGGCCCGCGGTCAGCTCCCCGGTCCCCTCGACGTCGACGGTCCGCGGCCCGGTGACCCGCCCGCGCCCGCGGATGATCGCGATGCCGTCCTTCTTGAGGTGGCCTTCGAGCCCCTTGACGTTCTTGGTGACGATGTCCTCGCGGTTGGCCACGGTGGCCGAGTAGTCGATCGACTCCACGGTGGTCTTGATGCCCCAGCGCTCAGAGGCCTCGTGGACCCCGTCCATCACCTCGGCGGCGTGCAGCAGCGCCTTGGTCGGGATGCAGCCCCGGTTGAGGCAGGTGCCGCCGCAGCGGTCGTCCTTCTCCACCAGGGCGACCTTGAGGCCGAGGCCGGCAGCGCGGATCGCGGCCGAGTAGCCGCCGGTGCCGCTCCCCAGGACTACGAGGTCGTAGGAGTTCTCCGCCATGGCCGTCGGCTCCTTTTGGGTCAGGGCTTCCCCGGCTGAGTCTAGCGAGGAGTAGGCTCAGAGGCAGAGGCCGGGGCGCTGATGGCGGCCCGGCCGGACCCTCTGGCGTCGCTGAAAGGAGGACTGCCTCGTGGAGGTCTCGGAGGTCATGACCAAGGAGGTCGTCACCGTCGGCCCGCACTACAACGTCGCCGACGTGGCCAGCCTCATGGACGCCAAGGGCATCGGCTCGGTGATCGTCCTCGAGGAGGAGCGGGTGCTGGGCATCCTCACCGAGCGCGACATCCTCAAGGTCATCGGCGCCGGCGAGGACCCCAAGAACGTGGCCGCCCACGAGGCCCTCATCGGCGACCTCTACACGATCGCCCCGGACGCCTCGGTGGAGGAGGCGGCCAGCCAGATGACCCAGGCCAAGATCCGCCACCTGCCGGTGATCGCCGACGACCAGATCGTCGGCATCATCTCCATCCGCGACGTGGTCCGCTGGAGCGTCCGCGAGATGGCCCAAGCGACCGAGCTGCCCCATCTGGACGTGTCACGTCAGGTCCTGTCGATCGTCCACCCGGTCGACACCGCCGCCGGCAACCCCAGTTGAGCTTCTTCGACAACCTCCGCATCCGGCGCAGCCGCGGCCGGCGGGTGGCGTCCATGGACCGGGAGGCGACCTCCGAGGACCTGGACGCCCTGCGCGAGTTCGCCCGCACCCGGGTCGGGGTGGAGTTCTTCGTCGAGCCCGAGACCATGGTCACCGACACCACCGCGGTCGCGGTGGCCGCCGACGGCGAGTGGACCCGCCGCCGGGTCGGTTCCCCGCAGGTCATCCGGCAGGTGGCCAAGCAGCTCCAGCTGCCCGTCTACGACGTGCAGATTGTCGGCTACCCGGAGCGGATGCGGGCCTACAACGCCCGCCTCAAGGCCAGGCGCTCCGACCGCCTCCTCGGCAAGGAGGACCCCTCGTGACCGCTGACGGCGAGCTCCACCGCTCCCCCCTGGACGCCGTCCACCGGCGCCTCAAGGCCAAGATGGGCGCCTTCGCCGGCTGGGACATGCCGATCCAGTACCAGGGCACGATGTCCGAGCACAAGGCGGTGCGCGAGTCGGTGGGCGTGTTCGACCTCTCCCACCTGGGCAAGGTCGAGGTCCGCGGCCAGGGCGCCCACGACGCCCTGCAGCACGCCCTCGCCAACGACCTCGACCGCCTGGACGGGCCGGGCGCCGCCCAGTACACCCTCTGCCTCACCGACGAGGGCACGATCGTCGACGACCTGATCGTCTACCGGGAGGCCGACGGCTGGCTGCTGGTCCCCAACGCCGCCAACTGGCCCAAGGTGGCCGACGCCGTCCGCGCCTCCGACCCCGGCCGCACCCAGGTCACGCCCCGCCCCGACGTCGCCGTGCTCGCCGTCCAGGGGCCGCGCGCCCCCCAGCTCGTCGGGGGCCTGTTCCCCGAGGCCGCCGACCTGCCCTACATGCACATGGCGGCAACGGCCTACCGGGGCGCCCCGGCGCGGGTGTGCCGCACCGGCTACACCGGCGAGCGCGGGTTCGAGCTGCTGGTCCCGGGCGAGGTCGCGCCGGCGCTGTGGGAGGAGCTGTTCGAGCGGGGGGCGCCGCTGGGAGTGGTCCCCGTCGGGCTGGGCGGCCGCGACACCCTGCGCCTGGAGATGGGCTACGCCCTGCACGGCAACGACATCTCCACCGACACCGACCCGTTCGAGGCCCGCCTCGGCTGGGCCGTGGCCATGGACAAGGGCGACTTCCGGGGCCGCGAGGCCCTGGCCGCCCGCAAGGAGGCCGGCCCCAAGCGGCTGCTGGTCGGCCTCGTCGCCGGCGACCGGCTGATCCCGCGCCACGGCATGGCCGTGCTCGACGGCGACCGCCCCGTCGGCGAGGTCACCAGCGGCACCTTCTCGCCGACCCTGCGCCAGGGCATCGCCCTGGCCTACGTGCTGCCCGACGCCGCCGCCAAGGGCACCGAGCTCAGCGTCGACGTCCGCGGCAAGCGCGGCCAGGTGACGGTCACCCGGCCGCCGTTCGTCGGGTCCTCGCCCAAGTAGCATGGCGACCGAGGTGGCCGAGGAGCTGGTGGTGCTCCTCGACGGGGACGGCAATCCGGCCGGGACCATGCCCAAGGCCCGGGTCCACGGCCCGGACACGCCACTGCACCTGGCCTTCTCGGTCTACCTGTTCGACGCCGGCGGGCGCTTCCTGGCCACCCGCCGGGCGCTGGGCAAGCGGACCTGGCCGGGAGTGTGGACCAACTCCTGCTGCGGCCACCCGGCCCCCGGGGAGGACCCGGCCGACGCCGCCCGGCGCCGCCTCGGCCAGGAGCTCGGCCTCCACCCGGCCCGCATGGAGCTGGTCCTGCCGTCGTTCGCCTACCGGGCCGTGGCCGCCGACGGGGTGGTCGAGAACGAGGTCTGCCCGGTGTTCTACGCCCACCTGGACGGCGACCCGGAGCCGCCGCCCGCCCCCGACCCCGAGGAGGTGGCCGAGTGGCGCTGGGTGCCCTGGGCGGCGTTCCGGGCCGTCGCCACCACGGCCCCGTGGGCCCTCAGCCCCTGGTCGGTCGAGCAGGTCCGCCAGCTCCCCGCCTGATCGACCGCAACCTCGGCGGGGGGGACCGCGTGTGAGCTGACATGGCGCGCGACGACCCGGACTTCCGCGAGTTCTTCGCCGGCGAGTTCTGGCCCCTAAGGCGGGTCGGGTTCCTGCTCACCGGCGACTGGGACCAGGCCGAGGAGCTGGCCCAGGAGGCGATGGCCCGGACCTACGCCGTCTGGCCCCGGGTCCGGGGCTACGACCGCCCGGCCGCCTACGCCCGCAAGGTGCTGCTCAACCGGCACCGCTCGCTGCTCCGCCGGGCCGTGGTCGAGGCCCGCCACCTGCTCACCAGCTCCCCCGGCGACCGCCACCAGCCCGACTTCGGCGGCGACGACCTGGTCCTGTGGCAGGCCCTCCAGGGCCTGCCGGCCCGCCAGCGGGCCGCGCTCGTGCTCCGCTTCTACCTCGACCTGCCCGAGGCCGAGGTCGCCCGCCTCCTCGGCGTCCCGCCGGGCACGGTCAAGTCCTGGACCCACCGCGGCCTGGCCCGCCTGCGCGACCGCCTCGGTCCCACCTACGCCGGCGAGCGCCTCGCCGGCAACACCACCACGGAGGCCGGCCCATGACCATCGAGGACCGGGTCCGCCAGGTCCTGGCCACCGCCGTGGCCGACGAGCCACCCCTCAGGAACGCCCCCCTGGAGCGGACCCTGCGCCGCCGCGGCCGCCGCCCGGCGCTGGTCGGCACGGTCGCCGTCGTGGTCGTCCTGGCCCTGGTGGTTGCCCTGGCCGCGCTACGCGGCCCGGGGCGGCCGGTGGTCGGCCCGACCGCCACGCCCGCTGCGCCACCGAGCACGATCCCGACCACCGGGTGGCCGGCCTTCCAGGACCGGGACAACAACCTTCGCCTCCGCCACCCCCCGGGCTGGACCGTGCGGCGCGGTCCGCTCGGCACCGAGCTGGTCCCACCGGAGTACGCGAGCAGTCAACCGGGGCGGGCGAAGTATGCGGTGCTGGTCGCGGCGTTCCCGGGCTTCTATCTGTCCAGCTACGACTGGCGGACGGCCACCCGGGGCCAGCTCCCCGGCGGCCAGGCGTACCTGCACGTGGTCGGCTACCCGGACCTCGCCCCCGACGAGGACCCCCCGCCGCCGCCCGCCACCGCCCCCGGACGCCGGTTCGCCGCCTACATGGTCGACCTGGGCCGGTTCTGCTCGGCCGAGCCGAGACGGTTCTGCGGCGCCCACGCGCTCCGGGTCGCCGTCTACGACGCCAACGCCCGCGCCTTCGACCGCTACCGCTCGCACCTGGAGACGATCGTCCGGTCGGTGTCGCCCCTGCGGCCGGCGCCGTCCTCCACCGACGACGCCGGCCGCCCGGCGTGCCAGCCCGGCCAGTGGCGGCTCGACCCTTCCAAGGGCCTGTCCGGTGGCGGCCGGCGGCTGGTCACCTCCGGCACCGTGCGCTACCGCGGCGGACCCGCCTGCTTCCTGCGGGCAACCGTCCGGATGACCCTCGAGCGGGACGGCCGGCCGCTGCCGGTCGCCGGCAGCCCGGCCAGTGCCACCGTCCAGGGGCTGCTGCCCGAGGACGATCAGCGCCGTCTCAACCGCGTAGGGGTCCACGACACTCCGCTCATGTGGCAGCTCGCCGTGGACGAGTGGTGCAACCGCGAGCTGGCGGGCGCGACCCTGCGGGTACAGGCCGACGGCGGCGGCGGATACGAGCATGAGCTTCCGGAGCCGGGAAGGCAGCCGGCCAGGCCTGGGGACTGCCGCGACCGGGGCCGTCCGGCGTCGTTGGCTGGCCTCCCGTGACCGTGGGGCTTACGGAACCTCGGTGGTCGCGTCCGGGTCGAGGTCGTAGCGTTTGATGGCCTCGGCGACCCGGTCGGGCTCGAGGGCGCCCTCGAGGGCGAGCTCCTGGAGGACGGCCACGGCGATGTTCTCGGCGTCGATCTTGAAGTGGCGGCGCAGGGCCGGGCGGGTGTCGGAACGGCCGAACCCGTCGGTGCCGAGGATCGTGTAGGGGCGCGGCACCCAGCGGGAGATCTGGTCGGGGACCAGCTTCATCCAGTCCGTGACGGCGACGATCGGGCCCTCGACCTCGGCGAAGGTCCTGGTCACGAGGGGGACGCGCCGGTCCTCGGTGGGGTGCAGCCGGTTCCACTCGTCGCAGTCGAGGGCGTCGGCGCGCAGCCGCTGCCAGCCGGGGGCGCTCCACACGTCGGCGCCGACGTCCCAGTCGTCGGCCAGCAGCTGGGCGGCCCGCAGGGCCAGGGGCATGGCGCTGCCGCTGGTCACGATCTGGGCCCGCAGCGGGTGCTCGCCCTCGGCCGCCTGGTAGCGGTAGAGGCCCTGGAGGAGGAGCTGCTCGTCCAGCCCGTCGGGCATGGGCGGCTGCACGAACGGCTCGTTGTAGACGGTCAGGTAGTAGAAGACGTCCTCGGGCTGGTCGCCGTACATGCGGCGCAGCGCGTCCTCGACGATCACCGGGATCTCGAAGGCGAAGCTGGGGTCGTAGGTCACGCACGCCGGGTTGGTGGTGGCGACCAGGGCCGAGTGGCCGTCCTGGTGCTGGAGGCCCTCCCCGTTCAGGGTCGTCCGGCCGGCCGTGGCCCCGATCAGGAACCCGCGGCAGCGCTGGTCGCCGGCGCTCCACATCGAGTCGCCGGTCCGCTGGAACCCGAACATCGAGTAGAAGATGTACAGCGGGATCATCGGCTCGCCGAAGGTGGCGTGGGACGACCCGGCGGCCGAGAACGACCCCATGGCCCCGGCCTCGGTGATGCCCTCGTGGAGGATCTGGCCCTTGGCGTCCTCCTTGTAGGACAGCACCAGCTCACGGTCGACGGCGTCGTAGTTCATGCCCCGCGACGAGTAGATCTTGAGGTTGGGGAAGAACGAGTCCATCCCGAAGGTGCGGGCCTCGTCGGGGATGATCGGCACGATCCGCTCTCCGACGTCCTTGTTGCGGAGCAGGTCCCGGATGAGCCGGACCAAGGCCATGGTGGTGGCGACCTCCTGCTTGCCCGAGCCCTTCTTGAGCTGGGCGTACAGTTCCTTGGCGGGCAGGTCCAGCGGGCCCGAACGGTCGACCCGGACCGGTACCGGCCCGCCGAGGTCGCGGCGGCGCTCCAACAGGTACTTGTGGAGGTCGGAGTCCTCGGGCGGCCGGTAGTAGGGCGGGTAGCCCTTCTCGAGGGCCTCGTCGGGCACGTCGATGCCGAGGCGGTCCCGGAAGGTGTTGAGGGTGCCGCGCACGAACTTCTTCATCTGGTGGGTGGCGTTGCGGGACTCGAACTCGCGGCCCAGCCCGCGGCCCTTGATGGTCTTGGCCAGGATCACCGTCGGCTGGCCCTGGTGGTCGAGGGCGGCCCGGTAGGCGGCGTGCACCTTGCGCAGGTCGTGGCCGCCCCGGTCGACGGCCAGGGTGACCAGCTCGGCGTCGGCCATGCCGTCGACCAGGCTGGCCAGCCCCTTGGTGTCGAACAGCTTCTCGCGGATGTAGCCGGCGCCCTCGGCGGCCAGGGTCTGGAACTGGCCGTCGGGGGTGGCATTCAGCTTGGCCACCAGCTCGCCGGTCTCGTCCCGGGCCAGCAGGTCGTCCCAGAGGCGGCCCCAGACGACCTTGATGACGTTCCAGCCGGCCCCGCGGAACAGCGCCTCCATCTCCTGGATGATCTTGCCGTTGCCCCGGACCGGGCCGTCGAGGCGCTGGAGGTTGCAGTTGACCACGAAGACCAGGTTGTCGAGGCCCTCCCGGCCGGCCACGGTCAGCGCCCCCTGGGCCTCCGGCTCGTCCATCTCGCCGTCGCCGATGAACGCCCACACCCGCGACCCGGAGGTGTCGACCAGCTCGCGGTGCCTGAGGTAGCGGTTGAAGCGGGCCTGGTAGATGGCGTTCAGGGCGCCGAGGCCCATCGACACGGTGGGGAACTCCCAGAAGTCGGGCATGAGCCGCGGGTGCGGGTAGGAGGACAGGCCGTCGGGCTTGCTCTCCTGGCGGAAGGCGTCCAGGTTGGCCTCGGTGAGCCGGCCCTCCAGGAACGCCCGCGCGTACACCCCCGGGGCGGAGTGGCCCTGGAAGAAGATCTGGTCGCCGGCGCCGCCCTCCTTGCCCCGGAAGAAGTGGTTGAAGCCGACCTCGAACAGCTCGGCCGCGGAGGCGTACGAGGCCATGTGCCCGCCGACCCCCAGCTCGGGCCGGTTGGCCCGCGACACGATGGCGGCCGCGTTCCAGCGCACGATCGCCAGCAGCCGCCGTTCCAGCTCCTCGTCGCCCGGGTAGCCGGGCTCGGCCGCGGCCGGGATGGTGTTGACGTAGTCGGTCGAGGGCAGCGGGGGCAGGCCGACGTCGAGGGCGCCGGCGCGGTCGAGGACCTTGCGGAGGAGGAAGCGGGCCCGGCCCGGGCCTTCGCGTTCGACGACGTCGGCCAGCGAGTCCAGCCACTCGCCGGTCTCGTCCGGGTCGGGGTCGGGGAGCTGGTCCAGCGCCCCGCCCGCGGTGACCTTCTCGCCCTCGTCGCTCACCATCGGCTCCCTGGGATCGGGGGGATCATCCACTCCAACCCCCACCTTAGTCGCCGTCGCCGACCACTACCATGACCGGCGTGATCGAGGTGCTGTGGCTGGGGATGCTGCTGGGCGTCGGGGCCGCCCTGTCGGTCGGCCCCATCTTCGTGGTCATCGTCCAGCAGGCCGCCACCAGCGGGTTCCCGGCCGCCTTCCGGGTCATCCTCGGGTCGGCCACCGCCGACCTCCTCCTGCTCGTCCCGGCCTTCGCCTTCGCCTGGATCATCCGGTCGCTGGAGCGGGGGGCGCTGTGGGTCGGGCTGGTCGGGGCCACCTTCCTCCTCTGGCTGGCCTGGCAGGCGGCCCGCGACGCCGTGGCCCTGTGGCACGCCGACCGCCGGCTGGTCGCCGACGACCGCTGGGCGTTCTGGAAGGGGGTCGCCGGGAACCTGGCCAACCCCCTCACCTGGACCTTCTGGCTGGCCACGGGGACGCCGGCGCTGCTGGCGGCCCAGCGGGCCGGCGGGATGGCCGGGGTGGCGCTGTTCTGCGCCACCTGGTTCGTGGTCGCCTCCGGCCTCGAGGCGGTGATCGCCCTCGGCGTCGCCCGCTCCGGGCGGCGGGTCGGGACCCGCGGGCAGGCCTGGTTCACGGCCGTGTCGGCGGTGGCCTTCCTGTGCCTGGCCGCGACCCTGGTCGCCCGCGACGTCCTCCCGCGCCTCGGCTAGGTCGGGGACCGGGGCCGGGCGGCCAGCTGGGCCAGGACGACCCCGGCCACGACCAGGCCGGCCCCGGCGAGCTGGGCCGGGTTGAGGCGCTGGCCCAGCAGCACCCAGGCGAAGCCGACCGCGAACACCGGCTCGGTGGTGGCGGCGATGCCGGCGGTGGAGGCGCTGATCACCCGGACCGCCCCCACGGTCAGGGCGAACGGGACCAGGGTGCCGACCAGGCCGACCGCGAGCACGGCCGCCACCACCCCGGGGTCGGCCAGCAGGGCCACCGGCCACGACCACCAGGGCACGGTCACCGACCAGATGGCCACCGCGACCAGGAACCCCCACAGCAGGATGGTCGCCGGCTCGGCCCCGCGGCGCCCGGCCCGCTCGGCCGAGAGCAGGTAGCTGGCGAACAGCACCGCCGAGGCCAGCCCGGCGGCCAGCCCCGGCAGGTCGAGCGCCCCCAGCCCCTCAAGGGCCCGGCTGACCAGCACCGCCCCGGCCAGGGTGAGCCCGGCCGCCGCCCAGGCCAGCCGCCCCGGCCGGGACGCCTGGCCCCGCAGCGTCAAGGTGCTCGCGGCCACCAGCATCGCCGGGCCGGTGTACTGCAGGGCCAGGGCGACCCCGACGGGCAGGTGGTCGATGGCCACGTAGTAGGTCAGGTTGACCGCGGCCACGCTGGCCCCGAACACGGCCAGCGCCGGCCAGGTCCCCGGCGGCGGCCGCAGCAGGTCGGGCCGCCGCCAGACCAGGAACGGGGCCAGGGCCAGCAGCGCCACCAGGGCCCTGGCCTCGGCCAGGCGCACCGGCGGCACGCCCCGGTCGAAGGCGACCTTGGCCAGCACGGCGGCCAGGGCCCAGCAGGCCCCGGCGGCCACCACCCGTCCAAGGGCGGCGACGGTCGCGGCCCGGTCGGGGCGGGTCTCGGCACGCATCGCCCAACAGTAGGGGTCTGGGAGCGGGCTTGCCGGGGAAGTACCAGACCAACCAGATGTCCCGATCCCCGAGGAGGCAGGCGGATGGCCCGGTACAGGAGGAGAGGCGGCACCCGGCGGAGGTACGGCTACCGGCGCGGCGCCTCCGGGATCGACCCGCTGTTCTGGGTCGCGCTGGGCGTCGCCGTGCTGATCGCCGTGTTCGTGGTCGCCGGCTGAGTCAGGCCGGCAGCAGCCGCCGGGCGGCGATCGCCGGCGGCGGGGTGCCGTTGGCGAGCAGGCGGTCGTGGAAGCGGCGCCGGTCGCCGCCG
>Ga0081538_10003407_pt1 | contig 15040 bp, 19 predicted proteins | sample TabmetS5T2R1_FD_71022 | JGI IMG/M metagenome (GOLD analysis project Ga0081538, IMG submission 71022) | Tabebuia heterophylla rhizosphere microbial communities from the University of Puerto Rico - S5T2R1 | ecosystem: Host-associated > Plants > Roots > Rhizosphere ... | reverse complement strand
CATTCCAGCGACGCATTTCGGCGGCGGCACCGGCTTGCGGCTCGGCGGACCCAAGTACGCCGAGTTCGAGGTGGAGCAAGGCGATCCAATCCCGGACGCAGCGCCTCTACAATCGGCATCTCCGACCCACCCGGGGGGATGTCCGAGTGGCTAAAGGAGCGGCGCTGTAAACGCCGTGGCACCGCCTACGCAGGTTCGAATCCTGCTCCCCCCATCGCCCGGCTGACGGCCGGGTCAACGCCGACGTAGCTCAGCCGGTAGAGCACCTCCATGGTAAGGAGGGGGTCCGGGGTTCGAGTCCCCGCGTCGGCTTCGCCCGCGAAGGCGCCGCAGGGGCGCCAAATCGACGCGCTCGCGATTCCGCTCCTAACCCTTGCGCCGGCGCGAATCGCGCCCGAAGCTGTCGCGCTTGCCGATGGAGCCGTCCTTGTTGTGGACGAGGTGCTCGACCTTGCGCTGGATCGCCATCTCGCGACCCTTCGCCTGCGCCTCGGCCTTCTTCACTGCGGTGTTCGCGACGCGCCTGCTGCCCTCGATCTTGTTGGCCCAGCCGCCCTTGTGCGGCAGCGTATGAACGTCACCCTTGCTCATGGATTCCGTCTACCACATCGAGGCGGCGCTTTCCAGCGGGCCCCAAGCGCCGCCGCGCTCACCCCGCCGGCCGCTCGCGCCCCTCCGCCGGCTGGTCGGTTATCAGCCGGGCTCCACGGCCGCGGGTGAGGAAGCTGATCCCCCACCGGATGATCACCAGGAGGCGATTCTGGAAGCCGATCAGGTACCAGATGTGGACGGTCAGCCAGGTCAGCCAGGCGAGGAACCCGCTCAGCCTGACCACGTGGAGATCGGCGACCGCGGCTGCGCGGCCGATCGTCGCCAGGTTGCCCTTGTCGCGGTAGTGGAAGGGGCCGGTGCTTCGGCCGGTCAGCCGGGCGCGCACAACCTTTGCCGCGTAGCGGCCCTGCTGCATCGCGACGGGGGCCACTCCGGGGAGCACCTCCGGCTTGCCGTCCTTGCCGCGCACACTGACCATGTCCCCGATCGCGAACACTTCGGGGTGGCCGGGCAGCGTGAGGTCGGGCTCGACCGCCACCCGCCCGGCTCGGTCGAGCTCGGCACCCGTCATCTCGGCGAGACGGGCGGCCATGTGGGAGGCAGTCACCCCGGCGCACCAGATCACGGTGCGCGTCGGGATGCGCTCCGAGCTGCCGTCGGCGGCCTCGACCGTGACCGACTCTTCGTCGATGTCGACCACGGTGTGCTCCAGCAGAAGCGTGACGCCGAGGTGCTCGAGCGAGCGGGCGGCCTTGCGGGACAGCGAGGCGGGGAAGGTGGTGAGCACGCGTTCTTCCATTTCCACGAGCAGGATGCGGCCCTGGCGGGGATCGATCTCCCGGAAGTCGCGACGAACGGTGTCGCGTGTGAGCTCGGCGATCTGCCCGGCCATCTCGACGCCGGTCGGTCCAGCGCCCACGACCACGAAGGTCAGCCATCCCCGCCGGCGCTCGTCGTCGGACTCCATCTCGGCGGCCTCGAACGCGCTCAGTATGTGGGCGCGGGTCGCGAGCGCGCTCTCCAGTGACTTCACCTCCGGCGCCACCCGTCGCCACTCCTCGTGGCCGAAGTACGAGTAGCTCGAGCCGCCCGCCACTATGAGGGTGTCGTAACCCACCGACAGCTGGCTCGAATCGCCGGCGCCCGCCTCGACATGCACCTCCCGCGCGTCGAGGTCGAAGCCGCGCACCTCGCCCAGCATCACCCGCACGTTGCGGCGGCGCTTGAAGATCGCGCGCAGCGGATAGCAGACCTCGGCCGGCGACAGCGCTCCCGTGGCGACCTGGTAGGTCAGCGGCTGGAAGAGATGGAAGTTGCGCCGGTCGATCAACGTCAGCTCGACCGGCGCCCGCGCGAGATGCGTCGCGGCCTGGAGGCCCCCGAAGCCCCCGCCTATGACCACCACCCTGTGTCGACCGTCAGCCATGGCTGGGGAACCCTTACCCGAGCTCCTCGACGAGCTCGGCAACCGAGTCGACGATGCGAGCCGGACGATATGGATGGCGCTGTGCGTCCTCGCGTCCGGTGACACCGGTCAGGACCAGCACGGTCTCGAGGCCGGCCTCGAGCCCCGCGACGATATCCGTGTCCATGCGGTCGCCGATCATCGCTGTGTCCTCCGAGTGGGCATCGATCGCGTTGAGCGCCGAGCGGATCATCAGCGGGTTCGGCTTGCCCACGAAATACGGGGCGACTCCCGTGGCGCGGCTGATCAGCGCGGCGACGGAGCCGGTCGCGGGGAGCACGCCGTCCGCCGAAGGGCCGGTCGTGTCGGGATTGGTCGCGATGAAGCGGGCGCCTCCGAGGATCAGGCGGATGCCTTTCGTGATCCGCTCGAAGCTGTACGTCCGCGTCTCACCGAGCACGACGTAGTCGGGATTGCGCTCCGTGAGCGTGTAGCCCGACTGGTGAAGCGCAGTGGTCAACCCGGACTCACCGATGACGAATGCCGAGCCTCCGGGCCGCTGATCCTCGAGGAAGCCCGCAGTCGCGAGCGCCGAGGTCCAGATCGCCTCCTCCGGGACGGACAGCCCGCTCGCGCGAAGCCTGGCCGCGAGGTCGCGGCGGGTGTAGATCGAGTTGTTGGTCAGAACTAGAAACGGTGTGCCGAGCTCCTGCAGCCGCCCCAGAAAGCGATCGGCGCCCGGGACGGGAAGTTCCTCGCGGACCAGCACGCCGTCCATGTCCATCAGCCATGCGTGGATCCGGCGGGACGTCATGCCGCGGAGACTAAGTGCTAACCAGCCCCGCTCAGCGCGTGAGCACGTCGACGAGCCCGGGGAAGCGGTCCTCGAGATCGTCGCGGCGCAGCGAGATCTCCCGCAGGGTGCCTTGCGGGCGGGTCCGCGTGACCCCGGCCTCCCGCAACAGGCGGAGGTGATACGAGCAGGTCGACGCGGGCAGGCCGAGCGTGTCCTGGAGCTCGTTGCATGAACGTGGCTGATCGTCGGAGAGCACACGGACGATCTCGAGCCGCACCGGGTCGCCGACGGTCCGTAGGATCGTCGCGAGATTGAACGCCGACGCGGGCGGGTGGGGGATCTTCTCGCGGGTGCTCGTCTCCGTCGGCATCGCTCATATGCTACAACTTCCAAAGTTCCATGATCTTGGAAACAACGAGGCGCCGCACCCTTCCGCCACGAGCCGCCTACGCGCTGGTGGGCGCCGTCATCGGCCTTGCGCTGTTCGCCTCCGCGACCCCGTCGCCGCTCTACGAGATCTACCGCGACCTGTGGGGTTTCTCGCAGATCGTCCTCACGCTCGTCTACGCGATATACGCCTTCGGCGTGCTCGCGGCGCTCCTGCTCGCCGGCCGCGTGTCCGACGAGGTGGGACGGCGCCCGGTGCTGCTGGTGGCGCTCGGCACGCTCCTCGGCACGAGCGTTCTGTTCATGCTCGCCGACTCGGTCGCCTGGCTGTTCGTCGCCCGCGGCCTGCAGGGCCTGGCGACCGGCCTGGCGCTTGGGGCCGCAAGCGCCGCCCTCCTCGACCTGCATCCGCGGCGCGACGGCGACGGCGTGGGCCTGACAAACGGCGTTGCCAGTGCCGGCGGGATCGGGCTCGGGGTCCTCGTGTCGGCGACGATCGTCCAGTTGCTGCCCGCCCCGCGCGTGCTGCCCTACGTCCTGCTCTTCGTGCTCTTCGGAGTCGCGTTCGTCGGTGCGCTGCTCATGCCCGAGCCGGTCGCGACACGCTCGCGTCTTCGCCTCACCCCGCAGCGGCCCCGCGTCCCGGCCGGCGTACGGCGGCCGTTCTTCCTGGCCGCGCTCGCCGTACTGTCGTCGTGGTCGATCGCCGGCCTGTTCCTGTCGCTCGGCCCGCAGCTGTCGGCGACCATCTTCGAGACCGACAACCGCCTCGTCACGGGCCTGAACATCTTCGTTCTCGCCGCCTCCGGCGCGCTGGCCCAGCTCGCGTGGGGCCGCCGCCCGGCGTGGGTCGGCGCCTCCGGCGGGTCGGTTGCGCTCGCGGTCGGAACCGCGATTCTCGTGGCCGCGGCCTCCGCCGACTCCGCCGTCCTTCTCCTGATCGGCTCTGTCATCGGCGGGGCCGGATTCGGAGTCGCGTTCCTCGGGGCCCTGCGCGCCCTGTCGGCAGCCATCCCCGCCGACCACCGCGCCTCCGTCATGTCGGCCTTCTACGTCGTGGCCTACCTGTCGCTCTCGATCCCCGCGGTGCTCGCCGGCATCGGCGTGACCCCGCTGGGGCTGGAGTCGACGTTCGAGATCCTCGGCAGCGTCGCCGCGGCGCTCGCGCTCGTCGTCGCAGTCGAGGCGTGGCGAACGCGGCCGCGCGCGGTCGTCGCCTACCACGGTGACGGTCGGCGGGCGGCGGCGAGTCCGTCTCAATAGATCAGGCACGGCTCGGCTCCGCCGCCGCCGCCGCGCTCGGCGGACGCTCCTCCGAGGCGACGGTGCTCTCCCTCGCCGGCGCCGGTCGCCCGCCGGGAAGGAGCAGCGCGGGCACGAACGCAAGCGCGGTGAAGCCGACCGCCCACCAGAAGGTGTGGCCGAACGCATCAGCCAGCCCGGCCGCGTCGGTCGCCCCGCGGCTCTGGTGCTGAAGGATCACGGCGAGCACCGCCGTGCCGAACGAGGCGCCGACCTGCTGGAAGCTCCGGACCGCGCTCGTCGCCCGTGGATACTCGTCGATCCGTAGCCCGTAGTAGCTGGCCGCCATCGCCGGGACGAAGATCGCACCGAGCCCCGCGCCCCGGACCATCAGCCATGCGCCGAGGGCAACCTCGCTCGTGTCCGCCCCGACCTGGGCGTAGGGAATCGTGCCCAGCGTGGCGAGCGCCATACCCACGAGCACTATCGGCCGCGGGCCGATCCGGTCGGTGAGCCTGCCGACGATCGGGAGGGCGATCATCATCCCGAGCCCCTGCGGCGCGAGCAGGAGGCCGGCGTCGAGCGCGCTCTGGCCGCGCGCCTGCTGGTAGTAGAGGGGCAGGAGCAGCATCGCGCCGAAGATCGAGAGCCCGCCGAGGAACATCAGGCCCGCCGAAGCCGTGAACGAGCGCACTCGAAAGAGGCGGAGGTCGATGAGCGGCTCGATCCTCGTCCGTAGCACGTGGAACGCGAAACCCGCCAGGAGGGCAACTCCGACCGCCAGCGGGATGATCACGTGGCTCCCTCCGAAGCCTCCCCGCGACCCGGCCTCGGAGAAGCCGTAGACGATCGCGGCGAGACCGGGAGAGACCAGCACCAGCCCGAACACGTCGAGCGGATGCTCTCCGCGCTCCGCCGGGACGTCCATGTAGCGCCAGGCGAGGAGGATCGCGGTCAGGCAGACCGGGACGTTGATGAAGAAGATCCAGCGCCAGCTCAGGCCGTCCAGGATCAGTCCGCCGATCACCGGACCCACGATCGGGGCGACGAGCGCGGGCACGGCGATCGCCGCCGCCAGCCGTCCCAATCGCTGCGGTCCCGCCGCCTGCGCGAGGATGGTCGAGAGCAGCGGCAGCATCATGCCCCCGCCGATGCCCTGCACGATGCGAAACGCGATCAGGCTGCCCGCCGACCAGGCGAGGCCGCAGAGCACCGAGCCGGCGAGGAAGAGCGCCAGGGAGAGCATCCACATCGGCTTGCTTCCAAAGCGGTCGACCGCCCAGCCGGTCAGCGGGATCATCATCGCCACCGCGAGCAGGTAGCCGGTCGAGACCCACTGGATGGTGGACAGCGTCGCGTGGAGGTCGCGGCCGAGGGTGTCGATCGCCACGTTGATGATCGTCATGTCGAGCTGGACCGCGACTGCGCCGACCAGGACGATCCCCGCGAGTTTCAGGAGCGCCGGGTCGAGGCGGTCGGAGGGGTCGGCGTGGACGGTGGCGGCGCGCTCGGTCATCGGGCGATCGTCCTGACCGCTGATGAGAACGCGATGAGATGCCCTCGGGGACTACACGGGCGTGTGGCAGACGGCCTCGATGTTGTTGCCGTCCGGATCGAGCACGAAGGCGCCGTAGTAGGTGGGGTGGTAGATCTCCCGGACGGCCGGCCGGCCGTTGTCCGTGCCGCCCGCCTCGAGCGCGGCGGCGTGGAAGGCATCGACGGTTTCGCGATCCTCGGCCGTGAACGCCACGTGGGTTCCGCTGTCCGGTCCGCGCCCGCGGCTCGCGATCCAGAAGAACGGGAAGTCGGCGCCGAATCCCCCGACCTGGGGAACCGGCTCCATCATGAGCGTCATCCCAAGCGGCGCGAGAGCCCGCTCGTAGAAGGCCCTGCTCCGCTCATAGTCGCTCACATCCAGGCCGACGTGGTCAAGCCTCGGCTTCATGGAGCCTCCTCGAGCCTCGGTCAGCGACCGGCGCGCGGCTCCCAGAAGACCCGCTCGAGCCGGTCTTCGCGGAAGGCGTACGTCCAGCGGACCATCGTCTCGGCGAAGGAGCCGTCGGGGCGAACCACACGGATCGAGCCCGCCACCAGCACCCTGTTGTCCTCCTCTTCGAAGGCGCGGGGCTTGAGCCTGATCGACACCCCGCGCTCCTCCGTATCGCGGAAGAACGCGCGGATCTCCTCGGCCCCGCGCAGGACGCGCCCGTCGCCGGCGCTATACGGCTGCATCTCGACGTCCTGATGGCTGTCACGAAGGAGCCGGTCGAACCCGGCCTCGAGGCCGCGCTCGGCGACCGTGTCCCAGACCTCTTTCACGATGGCCATGCGGGGCGAGTCCACAGGGCCAGTCTCGCAGTTCCTGGAGGGCCGCGCCAACCGCGGCCGAATGGGCGCTATATTGAAGGTCGACCTCGCGGCCCGGCGGGGTCGTTTTACGCGGTGCCGCCGGCCGCCACCGCCTAACCTTCCGAAGGAGCCATGGCTCGCGGAGACGTCCGAATCGCTGTCACCCTCGCGTGCGAGGAGTGCAAGCGACGCAACTATCAAACCGAGAAGTCGAAGCGGAACGATCCCGAGCGGATCGAGTTCCGCAAGTACTGCCGCTGGTGCGGTCGGCACACGCCGCACAAGGAGACCCGCTGATGTGGGCGGATCTCTCGCGCGCGCGTAACTGGTAGGGCCCGTGGCACGCAACCGTCAGAGGGCCAAGCAGCGCCAGGCCGAGCGTCGCGCTCGCCGGCTGGCCGAGGAGCGGGCCGGTGGCCGCAAGCCCTCCGCCGACGAGCCGCAGGGTGGCGACGGCGATTCATCGGGAGCGGGCGCCCGCGAGGACCTGCGAATCGACGATCCCACGACCGTCGAGCCCTCGCCGGCGGTTCCGCCCGAGCTCGCGGTCGGCGCCACTCCGCAGGACGAGGGCTTCTCGGAAACGCTCATCGAGCACGACCCGGTCCTTGGCGACAGGCAGACGCTCGGGGAGCCGCCCCTGGACGAGGACGAGGCGCTCGAGGAGATCGACGACTGGGAGCTTGCGGAGGAGGAGCCCGCCGCCGATACGGGCGCCGGCGAGGCCGGCTACGAGGTCCGTGGGCGCCGGGGCCGCGCCGACGCGGAGCCTCGGCACCGGTCGCGTGTCCTACAGTTCTTGATCGCGGTCTGGGCCGAGCTCCAGCGGGTCCAGTGGCCGAATCGCCAGGCCCTCGTCACGCTCACAGGCGTCGTGCTCGGCTTCGTCCTGATCGCGGGGGGCTACCTCGGACTGCTCGACGCGATCTTCTCCGAACTCATCAAGGCAATTCTTTAAGGCAGGCAGCAATTTAGATGTTCCGTTGGTACGCCGTAAACACCTACTCCGGTCACGAGAACAAGGTCAAGCAGAACCTTGAGCACCGCCGTATCTCGCTCGGCCAGGAGAACAGCATCCGCCAGATCGTCGTCCCGACGGAGCAGGTGCAGGAGCTGAAGGACGGGCAGAAGATCCAGAAGGAGCAGCGGACGATGCCCGGCTATCTGCTCGTGAACATGAACCTGACCGACGACTCCTGGCAGCTCGTCAAGAACACCCCCGGCGTCACGGGCTTCGTGGGCGCCCAGAACAACCCGGTGCCGCTCTCCCAGGTCGAGGTCGACCGGCTGCTCCACCGCGAGGCCGCGGAGCGCCCGCGCACGCGCGCGCAGTTCTCGATCGGCGAGTCCGTCAAGGTCGTGTCCGGCCCGCTGTCGGACTTCTCGGGTGAGATCTCAGAGATCAACGAGGACGCGGCTAAGCTCAAGGTCCTCGTGTCGATCTTCGGGCGGGAGACGCCGGTCGAGGTCGGCTTCGACCAGGTGAAGAAGATCTAGATCACTCACTGATGGCTCGCAAAGTCCTCACCCTCATCAAGCTCCAGGTGCCCGCCGGGCAGGCGAACCCGGCGCCGCCCGTCGGTCCCGCGCTCGGTCAGCACGGCGTGAACATCATGGAGTTCTGCAAGGCGTTCAACGCCCAGACCCAGCAGGACATGGGCACGATCATCCCCGTCGAGATCACGGTCTTCGAGGACCGGTCCTTCACCTTCATCACGAAGACGCCGCCAGCGGCCGTGCTGATCAAGGAGGCGATCGGGCTGGAGAAGGGCTCGGGCGAGCCGAACCGCAACAAGGTCGGAACGATCACGAAGGATCAGGTGCGACAGATCGCGGAGAGAAAGATGCCCGACCTGAACGCGCACGACGTCGAGCAGGCGTCGAAAATCATCGAAGGCACGGCCCGATCGATGGGCGTGGACGTGAGGTAGCCATGGCGAAGCACGGCAAGCGATATCGAGCGAGCTATGAGCAGGTCGACCGCGAGCGCGCATACTCGCCGGCCGAGGCCGTGAAGCTGATCAAGGACTTCCGGACCACGAAGTTCGACGAGACCGTCGAGGTGCACATCCGCACCGGCCTCAACGTGCGTCACGCCGACCAGCAGCTGCGGGGCACGATCGCGCTCCCACACGGGCTCGGCAAGGAGATGACGGTCGCGGTCTTCGCCAAGGGCGACAAGGCTCGCGAGGCCGAGGAGGCCGGCGCCGACCACGTGGGAGCCGAGGATCTCGCCAAGAGGGTCGAGGAGGACGGCTTCACCGACTTCGACGTTGCGATCGCAACGCCGGACATGATGCCGGTGGTCGGAAAGCTCGGCCGGATTCTCGGCCCGCAGGGGAAGATGCCAAACCCGAAGGTGGGCACGGTGACGATGGACATCGCCAAGGCGGTGTCGGAGTCGAAGGCGGGCAAGATCGAGTACCGGACCGACCGCTCCGCCATCGTGCATCTGCCGATCGGGAAGATCAGCTTCGACGAGCGGACGCTGCTGGAGAACTACGCCGCGCTCATCGACGAGATCGTGCGGGCCAAGCCGGCGGCCGCGAAGGGCCGCTACCTGCACACGGTCACGCTCACGACCACCATGGGACCTGGCGTCAAGGTCGACCCGTCGCGCACGCGCGGGATCGTGGAGGAACCCGCTGCTGTAGCCTGAGCTCGTCAGACTCCAAATTCGTGAGGCACGGACGCCGAGCGAATTGCCCGAGACCCCCGGCGACCGGACAGGTGGAAGTCCGGGGCAGGCGGAGCCGCGAAGACCGTTCGGTCCGTTCCGTGAGCCCGCCTGCAAGCGGGCTCAATTCGTGAAACGGAACGGAACCAGATGAACAAAGAGCAGAAGACGGCGGTCGTCGAGGAGGTGGCCGCCCAGATCCAGGAGTCGGAGGCGGTGTTCGCCGTCGACTACCGCGGGATCTCGGTGCCACAGGCCGCGGTGCTGCGCGAGCGGCTGACCGAGGCCGGGGCCCGTTTCCGGGTTGTCAAGAACACCCTGACCCTGCTCGCGGCGGACAAGGCGGGCGCCGAGTCGCTGAAGGAAGTGCTCGAGGGGCCCACGGCGTTCACGTTCGTGACCGCCGAGGACGGCGACGTGGCCCTCGCGGCCAAGGCGCTCGCCCAGTTCAAGCGCGAGAACGACCTGCTCGAGTTCAAGGGCGGCCTGATGAACGGCGAGCCGCTGACGGCGGAGCAGATCTCGGAGCTCGCCCGCCTGCCGGCCAGGGACGTCCTGCACGGCCAGCTGGTCGGCATGGTCGCCGCCCCGATAACCGGCCTGGTGCGCACCCTCAACGCGCTGATCGCCGGCCTGGCGATCCAGCTGAAGCAGATCGCCGACGAGGGCATGGTGCCGGTCGGAGGAGCGGCGGCGGAGGAGCCGGCCGCCGAGCCGGAGGAGCCCGCCGCCGAGGAAGCGGAAGCGCCTGAGGAGCCCGCCGCGGAGGAAGCGGCTGCGCCTGAGGTGCCCGCCGCCGAGGCGGAGTCCGCGCCCGAGGAGGGCGATCCGGCCGAGGCCGAGCAGGCCGCACAGGCAGACCAGGCCGAGGAGGAGGCCGCCCGGTCCGCCGAGGACACGGAGACCGAGTCCTCGAGCGAGGAGTCTGCGCCGGCGGGCGCCGAGGCCGCCGGCGAAGAGAGTGAAGAAACTGAAGCGCCCTCCGAGGGCGACGAGAAGGAGTAAAGGAGGGCCACATGGCCACTGCTGCTGAGCTGATCGAAGAGATCAAGAAGATGTCCGTCCTCGAGCTGTCCGAGCTCGTCAAGGCGCTCGAGGAGGAGTTCGGCGTGTCCGCCACCGCGGTCGCCGCGGCCGCCCCGGCCGCTGCCGCCGCCGGCGGTGACGGCGCCGCCGTCGAGGAGGAGTCCACCACGGTCGACGTGGTGCTCAACGGCCCGGGCGACAAGAAGATCCAGGTGATCAAGGTCGTGCGCGCCGCCACCGGTCTCGGCCTCAAGGAGGCCAAGGCGCTCGTGGACGAGGCGCCCAAGCCGGTCAAGGAGGGCATCGACCGCGACGAGGCGGAGAAGCTCAAGGGCGATCTCGAGGAGGCCGGGGCGGAGGTCGAGCTGAAGTAGCCGCCCTATGGCTCACCGGTGTGAGCCAACGTATCCCTCCAGCACCCAGTACGCCGCGCGCGGGGTGCCGTCCGGGCCGACGAGCCCGGCGTCGAAGTGTGCCCCGCGCGGAGCGCCGAACCAGTTGTAAACGAACAGCCGGGTGACCTTCGACCGCATGCCGCGGCGCCTCGAGTCGTAGCGGTCCGCCAGCCTGAGCATCCAGCGCGTGCAGCGCGCCGCGCGGGACTCCGAGTAGCGCCATTGCCGGCTGTTGCCGAATTTCACGATCCCGTTCGTCTCGGTCATCCAGACTTCGCCGGGCACGGTCTCGAGCATCGCGCGGGTGTCCGCGGACGTGCGGTTGTTGACGTCCTGGTAGTTGTGCAGGCCCCAAAGGCGCGGCCGACCGGGCGCGCGACGCAGGAACGAGCGCAGGTATCGGTGCATGTTGGCTGTGTCCAGCACGTCGGCCGCCATGACACGGAAGTCGCGGCCGCGGCTCTCGCGACGCAGCACCCGGTAGTAGCGGACGGCGAGGCCTGGATTCGCGAACGTCGGCTGCGAGATGTGGTTGACCTCGTTCCAGGCCGAGTATGCGCGGACCCACGGGTAGCGGTTGTCGAAAGCTCGGACCGCCGTGCGGTACGCGCTCGCGCTGGGCGCGCGGCAGACCTTGCTGCGCGAGTAGCGGCCGCGGTCGTAGCAGCCCCGGTGTGCGGTAAACGTCACGAGTACGTCCTGCCCGCGCGCGCGGGCGGCCGTCATGAACGCGTCCACCTCGGCCAGCTGGCCGGTCCTCGCCCAGTCCCAGGCCACGAGGTACCTGACCCGCTTGAGCCCAAGGCTCTGCCAGGCGGGAGTGGTGAACATCGCGGGATTCTGGTCGCCGATTCCTACGCGGTAGGTAGCGTCCGCCCGCGCTGCAACCGCCGGCACGGCGATTAGCAGCGCCAGAACCGCAGCGCACCATGAGGCGAGGCGACGGGACAACACGTCCATTCTCGCGTGTCCCGGGAGGCGCGTTCGCTTCGTGGAGCGAAGGTTTCGACTCCGGCGGCGAGGTTATGCAAAACCGGCCGTCGGATTGACGTCTCGGCATCCGGCAGTAGCGTGGTTCGGGCTCCGAGGGCGCCAAGCACCCCTCACCCCCCACCCGCCCTCGGCGCTGCGCCGATGACGGGATCGTTTTGTGCCCGGAGCCGCTCTCCGCCGCCCCGGAGGTTCTCAGCACTGTCTGGCTTTCGGAAGGAGGCAGGAGACATGCGCACCACCTTCAGGCTCAGTGCGGCGGTGCTCGCAATCGCCGTGCTCGGGGTGCTGGTCTTGGGCTCGGCGGTCGCGAGCGCCAAGGGCGGTGGCAAGAAGACCCTCCGGATCACCGCCGTGGAGGACCAAGCGGAATTCCTGGACCTCGGGACCCCTGGAGACTCGCTCGGCGATGAGTTTGTGTTCTCGGAGACCCTGATGCGCCGCGGTCAGGATGTCGGCATGAGCGGCGTAGTCTGCACCGTCACCAACGTCGGGACTTACGACGTTCTGACGCTCCACTGCGTCGGAACCCTCAGTCTGCGGAAGGGGCAGATCACCCTGCAGGGGCTTGTCGAGATCCAGGGCTTGGGAGACCCAGGACCGTTCCGCGTAGCGATCACCGGAGGCACTGGCGCCTTCCGTGGCGCCGGCGGCGAGGCGGTGTATCGCCAGGTTGATCCTGGTCCCCCCGTGAGGAGCGTCTACAAGCTGCGCTTCGACTCCCGCAAGAAGAAGAACAACAAGCGCTAGACACCACAGCGGCGGTGATGCCGGGCCGCGAGCGCCCGAGCCCGCGGCCCGCCGCCGCACCCGCTCAGGTCGCGGGCGTGACAGGATCCTCTCGGTGCGGATCCGGCTCGACCATGTCGTCATCCATGTCTCGGACTGGGAGTCCTCGAACGCCTTCTATCGCGACGTCGTCGGCGCCGAGCTGATCGACAAGGGCGACGGCTCGCCCACGCGGCACTACCGCTTCGGGGACCAGCAGCTGAACGTCCATGGGCCGGGCATGGACCCCTACCCGATCGCCGACCGTCCGGCCGAGCCCGGCGGCGCCGATCTCTGCTTCGTATGGGACGGCCCGATCGAGGAGGCCATTCAGCACCTCCAGAGGCACGAGGTCGAGATAGTCGAGGGCCCGGTCGCCCGCCATGGGGGCCGCGGAGCCGGGACGAGCGTCTACTTCCGCGATCCCGACGGCAGCCTGCTCGAGTTCATCTCGTACCCCGGCCGGTGAGGCGTCTGGCGGCGCTCGGATGCCTCGCGACCGTGCTCGCGGCGGACTGGGTCATCCTGCGCCGTTCGCCCCGGTGGATCGTGAGCGGCCTCTTCGACGAGCCGGCCCATTTGGCCACCGGCGGCCTCGTCCTCCTCAACTGGCCGCCTCGCTCGGGCGCGTGGAGCGCGGGGTTCCTGGCGGGCTCCGCGCTGCCGGACATCGACCACGTTCCTCTGGCGCTGCAGGAGGAGCATCCCGCCCTCACGGATCCCCGTCCGGTCACGCACTGTCTCGCCATCGTCGTGCCGCTCCTCGCCGCCGCACGCGTTACGGGGGGCGAGGCGTTCGTCGGCGCCGCCGCCGGCTCGATCACCCACCTTGCCCGCGATCTCGCCGTCGGAACGGGCGCGCCTCTGCTCCAACCGCTGAGCGCACGTGTGTTCCGCCTGCCGTACCCGCTCTACGCGGGGGCGCTCGGTGTGCTCGCACTGCGGGCCGTCAGGCGCTAGGCTGTACGTCGGCCTATAGCCGCAGCCGTCCCTTAGCCGAGAGCGCCGGGTCTTGCCCGGTGCGAACGGACAACATCGAGCCGCGCCGGCACATATTCCCGGCGCCTCGGGACGGGGTCCGTGATGGCCGTGCAGGCCCGCGTCAGCGGGTTCGCAACCGCCCCTTGAGGGGGCGGGCTTCTGTCTGCTATTCTGGTGGGTCGCGCTTTGCGCCCGTCTCGCCTCCCCTCTCAACCCGTATCTCGAAGGAGTCGCCGTCTTGGCACGCGTTGATGCTGCTCGTACCCGCCGCTCGTTCTCCCGGCTGGAGAACGCTCTCGAAGTTCCCAATCTGATCGACATCCAGCGGCGCTCGTTCGGGTGGCTGGTCGACACCGAGAAGGGTGGGCTTCGGGAGACGATCGACGACGTTTCGCCGATCGAGGACTACACCGGCAACCTCGCCGTCGTCTTCGAGGACATCCACTTCGACGAGCCTGTCGCCCCCATCTCCGAGTGCCGCGAGAAGGACCTCACCTACGCGCGCCCGCTGACCGTCAAGGTCGCCTTCCAGAACCGCGAGACGGGTGAGATCCGCGAGCAGTCGGTCTTCATGGGCGACTTCCCGTGGATGACCGACTGGGGCACCTTCATCATCAACGGGACCGAGCGCGTGGTCGTCACGCAGCTCGTCCGCAGCCCCGGTGCCTACGTGATGGAGCCGAAGGACCGCGAGAAGCAGGTCTTCATCGCGAACCTCATGCCGGCACGCGGGTCCTGGCTCGAGCTCGAGATCGACAAGAAGGGGCGGGTCTACGTCCGCATCGACCGCAAGCGCAAGCTGCCGGTGTCGGTACTGCTGCGCGCGATGGGCGACACCCTGCGTGAGGGCGGGTACGTGCCCGAGACTTGGACCGGCTCCGACGAGGAGATCCTGGAGCTCTTCGACAGCAGCCTCTACATTCGACTGACCCTCGAGGCCGACACCGAGGTCACGAAGTCCGAGGACGGCGCCTTGATCGAGCTGTTCAAGAAGCAGCGCCCGGGCGAGCCGCCCTCGATCGACGCCGCGAAGAGCCTGCTGAACCAGCTCTTCTTCGATCCCAAGCGGTACGACCTGACGCGGGTCGGCCGCTACAAGCTGAACAGCCGCCTGCACATCGACGAGTCGCTCGACACGCGGGTGCTCACGCCCCGCGACATCATCGAGCTGATCAAGGAGCTGATCTCGCTCCCGCGCGAGCTCGGCATCCCCGAGTCGGGCATCTACGAGTCGAGCGAGGGCGAGGAGCCGATCAAGGACTTCGCGCTCGAGGCCGTCTCGATGCCGCGCGAGCCGATCGCGGACCGGCTGGACGAGTACGAGCACTTCGGCAACCGCCGCCTGCGTACCGTCGGCGAGCTCATCCAGGAGGCCTTCCGCATCGGCCTCTACCGGATGGAGCGCGTGGTGCGCGAGCGCCTCACGACCGAGGACGCCGACACGATCACGCCGCAGACAATCATCAACATCC
>Ga0081538_10003406_pt1 | contig 15042 bp, 13 predicted proteins | sample TabmetS5T2R1_FD_71022 | JGI IMG/M metagenome (GOLD analysis project Ga0081538, IMG submission 71022) | Tabebuia heterophylla rhizosphere microbial communities from the University of Puerto Rico - S5T2R1 | ecosystem: Host-associated > Plants > Roots > Rhizosphere ... | reverse complement strand
TGAGCAACGCCACCGAGCTGGCGTTCTTCATCGGGTTCTTCGTGTTCTCCGCCGCGGCAGGGCTCGTGATCGGTTATGTGAGGTGGATGAGCGCCGAGTCGAGCTATTACTTGAGCTTGTTGGCTGTCTATGTGGGGGGCATCGCCGCGGCGGTTTGCCTGGCCGCCACGCAAACGCCTCCGCTCCCGCTCGTGGAGATAAAGGCCGAGAGGAACACGACGCTCGCGTGCTCGAAAGTACCCACAAGAAACATGTTCGTGATGCTCGACAGGTCGGACTCGTTCTTATACCTCTATAACAAAGAAGGTTTGCTCAGCCTGCCTGAAGGCCAGGCTGATACCGTGCGCTTCCGAGAGTGCCAAGGTTACTTGAACAGAGACTGACCCCGAGAAGCGGCGTTGCTAACGAAGAAGTTGGTCCGGCAGCCGGAGCGCCTCGGTCACAAGGTTGCGCTCGAACCCTTATCCCAAACAGCGTAGGAAGTCCTTACTCGACCGGATTTTCACACCAGGCTGGTGAATTCTCCCACGTTCGCGACCGCTAGTAACGCCCTAGCGGCGGCGAATCTAGCCCATTTGGGGGATGCGCCCTTGGTGGTGAGGGTGTACGGTACCCTCGCGTACGTACAGTTGAAGGGGGGAGAGACGAGGAAGGAAGCTCCGCCCTTTCGGGACAGAGTGCGTATTTGCTTGGCGCAACCGACCACGAAGGGGTTCCGGGCATGGTTAATCCAGGTGCTACTACGATCCATGGGCGATCTCCGCGCGCTACTTCCGGCTCGGACCCTGTTCTCGAGGAAGGAGTCGAGAAAGTCAGCGCGCCGCGAGTCCTAATAGCCATAGAGCCGCGCATGTACGCGGAGGTGCTCGCCTTCTTGGTTGGCAGGCATCGCCCCGATGCCGAGGTCTCGCTGCTTGGCCCTTCCGCGGAGCTGGAGGACGCGGCGCTCCGCTTGCGCCCGCACCTGGTGGTGGCCAACCGGGTACCGAAGGCGGTGAGGGAGGGGCCCTTCTTCTGGGTAGAGCAGGACGAAGCGCGCGGGGGTGAGGGGGCCAAGCACCTCGGGGCAAGGATAAGCGCCGACGGTTATTCCGAAAGCGTGGAAGACGTGAGAATCGAGCACGTGCTTTTGGCCCTCGACCGCGCCGAGCGGGAGCTCGTCCTCGAGAGAGAAGGCATGGCCGCTCCCGCCGAGCCGCGGGTGGCCCAAGCCTGATGGCCCAAACCGAGCTTCCTGGCTCTATTCACGGGAGTGCTTAGAAGGTGACAGCCCGTTGAAAAACCCCACTTCTGGGTCTCCTTCATGGGCTCAAAACCCGCCATCGCAGTGCTCTGGCCCTGATATCCAAGGGTTTGGATGCGGTTGTGGACTACCCACCTGTCCAATGCCGACTTTTCCGAAAGGCTGGTGAATTCTCCGAACCTCGCCTTTTACGATTTCTACGACGTTGCGCAAGCCTTCGTAACCCTTCATACTTACCTTCGTTGATCAACTCAAGGTGGGGGCGACGGGTCTCGCCCTCCCTCAAGGAGGAGGTAGCATAAAGCGATGTACGCTGCAGTGCGGCGCTTCGAGGGCGTGACCGATTCGCAAAAGGTGGTGCAAGTCGCCAAGGAAGGCTTTGTGCCCCTCATCAGCCAAATGCCTGGCTTCGTGGCTTACTACTTGGTCGACGCCGGGGACGGCGTAACGGTTTCTACCAGCGTCTTCGAGCATAAGGATGCTGAGGAGCAGTCGACCTTTAGGGCAGGAGAATTCGTGCAGGAGCATCTAGCTCCCCTGATGCCTAACCCACCCCAAGTCACAGCCGGTGAAGTTGTCGCATACAAGGTGTCGTCATAGGCGAGAGACAGAGTTCTAGAGCTTGACGTGGGAGAGCCGGGACTCTCAGGAGGCCTGGCTTTCACTTTGCCCTTATTCACCGAAGTTCCTGGAAGCTTCTCCGTGGGTGTGGAAGATGCCGGCTCGCCGACGGCTTGCGGGAGGCACTGGCCGCCTGAAGCATCCCGGAAGCGCTCCCGCGCCGCCACTGTCCTCGATTGAGTCAGAGGCTCCTCGGGCACCACATGCTTGCACTTTGGGTGCTATCCTGCAGGCGGCCTGGGGAGCCGTTCTGAAAGGTAGGATACTGGCGTTGGAAGATGTCGGTGGTAGCAGACCATACCCAACGACACGACGGTTTCGTCGAGGCTAAGATTGGTGGGGTGCGTTTATCGACGGGAGCGTAGGCGAGGCATGAACGGATGAACGGGGCGGAAAGCTTGGTCGAGACGTTGGCCGGCGCGGGAGTAGAGGTCTGCTTCGCCAACCCGGGCACCTCGGAGATGCACTTCGTCGCGGCCCTAGATCGGGTCGGGGACATGCGGTGCGTGCTCGGGCTGTTCGAGGGCGTCGTGACGGGCGCTGCCGACGGCTATGCGCGCATGGCGGACAGGCCGGCTTCGACCCTTCTGCATCTGGGGCCCGGACTCGCCAACGGGCTCGCCAACGTTCACAACGCCCGGCGCGCCAACACGCCGATGGTCAACATCGTCGGCGACCACGCGACCTACCACAAAGGGTACGACGCGCCGCTTACCTCGGACGTCGAGGGTGTGGCGAGGCCCTTCTCGGACTGGGTCAGGACGTCGGCCGATAGCCGCTCGGTCGCGCGCGATGGCGCGGATGCCGTGGCAGCAGCGATGGCCCCGCCTGGACGGGTAGCGACCCTGATCCTCCCGGCCGACGCCTCCTGGAATGAGGCGGACGGGCCGGCCCCTCTGCCCCCCGTTGGGGGTCGCGCGCCGGTAGCACCCGAGGCGATCTCCCTTGCTGCCAGGGCTTTGCGCTCCGGCGAACCCGCGGTCCTGTTTATGGGCGGCCGTGCCCTGCGCGAACAGGGCCTCGAGCTTGCCGGGCGCATCGCCGCGAAGACCGGAGCGCGTCTGCTCGCGCAGACGCTCAACGCGCGGGTGGAACGCGGGGCGGGGCGGGTCGCCGTCGATTTCCTCCCCTACCCGGTCGACGCCGCCCTCGCCACCCTCGCCGGGGCGCGCCACGTCGTGCTGGTCGGCTCCGAGGCGCCGGTCGCCTTCTTCGCTTACCCCGACAAGCCGAGCACGCTGAGCCCGCCGCAATGCGAAACCCACACGCTCGCCACGCCGGGCGAGGACATCGTGGGGGCGCTTGCGGCGCTCGCCGAAGAGCTCGGCGCGCCTGAGAATGCCCCCGTCCAGGCGCGAGAAGAGTACGCCCCACCCTCGGGTGAAGAGATCACGCCTGAGGCGGCCGCCGCAGCGGTCGGGATGCTCCTTCAGGAAGGCGCGATCGTCGTCGACGAGGCGCTCACCGCCGCCGCGGCCTTCCTGTCGCGGACGAGGGGCGCAGACCCACACGACTACTTACAGGTTACCGGGGGCGCCATCGGTATCGGACTGCCGCTCGCCACCGGGGCTGCGGTCGCATGCCCGGACCGAAAGGTGATCTGCCTGCAGGCCGACGGCAGCGCGATGTACACCGTGCAGGCCCTGTGGACCCAGGCACGCGAGGACCTCGACGTTACCACGCTCATCCTGAACAATCGTTCCTACGCGATCCTCAAACAGGAGCTGACGAGCGTCGGCCCGGGCGATGCCGGGCGCGGGGCACTTGACATGATGGAGCTCGACCGGCCGGCGCTCGACTGGGTCGGCCTCGCCAGCAGCATGGGCGTGGAGGCCGGACGCGCCAGGACGATGGAGGAACTCCAGCGCCATCTCGCCGCCGGACTGCGCTCCGAGGGTCCGTATCTGATCGACCTCGTGCTGTAACGGCTTGCACCAACAGCCATCCACCCGGTTTGAGGGCGGCGGCCATCTGCGCTAGCACCGCCGGAGCGTACTCGGAGATCTGGTGCAGTAAGGCGTGGCACCACCCGAGACCAGCGAGTAGAATTTGACGAACTTCGCTTTGACGGGGTTCTCGGACGGCTTTTGAGGTTGCGCTGCGTTCCGAAGCTGTTATTGTTCCGGCTGTGACGAAGGGAACCACCATCCGTGGTGGGGTAGAGACCAAGAACGGGAGTATCTGTTGATAGTGTCCAGGGAGATGGGGAGCGGCACAAGCTCCACGGTAGACTAAGGCAGGGAATCGAATGAATCGACTGTACATCTTGGCCGCAGTGATGGTGGTGATGGTCGGAGCGCTCTTCGCCGGGCACCAAGCCCTGGCGAAGGTCCTCACCGGCACCGACGGCAGAAATACGCTCCTCGGGACCGACGGAGAGGACCGCCTCAAAGGTCGTGAAGGGGTGGATCGCATCAAGGGTCGCGACGGGGATGACCTTCTCAAGGGCAACAGTGGGTCCGACCACCTCAAGGGCAACAGTGGCGACGATCACCTTTGGGGTGGCCTGGGCGACGATAAGATCACGCCCGGCAAAGGCAACGATAAAGTGTTCGCCGGCGACGGAGACGACCGTATCTTCGTGCGCGCCGCCGACGGCGTAGATTCTATAGATTGCGGGTCCGGCTTCGACAAGGTCCGGACCACGCACAGCGACGATGAGGTCAAGAAAAACTGCGAGAGAGCCGCCGACTCGCGCCGGGATGATGACGGAACCACCAGCACCACCACCACCAGCACCACCACCGGCACTGGCACCCCGCGCACGACGGGCACCGCTACAGGTACGACAACGGGAACCACCACAGGTACGACGGGAACGACCACCAGCACGACAGGCACGACAACAGGAACTACCTCAACCACTTTCACCACTCCTGGTACGACAGGAACGACGAGTACGTCTACCACTACAGGTACGACAACGGGAACCACCACAGGCACGACAACGGGTACTGCCAGCACCAACATTGTCTCGAACCCGACAGCGAGCGCGAGCGCAAGCGCAAGCCCGACCGCAGATACGACAACGGGAACCACCGGCACCACCACTAGCACCACCGGTACCACCGGCACTAGCGTCACGGATACTGCGGACACCGCGAGTACCACGGGCGCGACTTCGGCGGATACCACGGGCACGGCGACCACCGGTGCAACTATCACCAAGGGCGATACGACCCCCACTAAGGACGACGTGATCCGTGACACGATCCCCGAGGGCAGAGAACTACCCAACACGGGTGGCCTCTCCGTGCTCGTCCCGACGGTCGCACTGCTTGCGTTGCTCATCAGCGGGGCGGCCATTGGACTGTCGTTTGTAGTGCGGCGCTAATACTCTACATACGAGGAAAGGTAGCGGGTGTTTAGAGGAGTCCCGCTTCTCATGAGGGTGGGTGTGATCATGATGGCGCTCGCACTCGCCCTCGTGGCCGCCGCAGCCGTGGTGAGCGCCGCTCTACGCGGCGAGCCCGAACGATTGGTCCCAGCAGAGGAGGTTGCCGCCAAGTCCCCTGACCAAGCGCCGCGCACCTCCTCAGGTGAAGAAGTGAGTGCGACCGAGAAGTCATCTGGCGAGAAGGAGACTTCCTATTACCCCTCTGCCGAGGAGCCGGTGGGGCAACGCAAGAAGGAAGCCAAGGAGCCGCAGACGGTACTCCAGCAGCAGGAAGCCGAACGCCCGGACACTCGGTCCGCGAAGCCTCGACCGGCGGGCCAGCAAACACCTTCTGGAGCGTCCCCAGGGCAGGCGTACCAACCACTCGAGCGCCAACCCATCCAACGAGAGCAACCCCTGCCTGGCTCTGAACGAAGGAACTGGCCCGAGCCCACCAAAGGAGAGCTAGAGAGCGCCAACCGAGAACGCCGCTACGAACTGCTACCCGGAGCCATAATGGGCCTCACCATAGAAGCGATGGGCATCTACGACGCCCCCGTCTTCGACTCCGATGGCCGCTGGGCGCTTGCCAACGGGGTCGCCCACAACCCGCAGACCTCCCTGCCGTGGTCACCCACTCCTCAGAGGAACGTGTATTTGGCGGGACACCGCATGGGCTTTCGGGGAACCTGGAGCCGCATGATCTTCTACAACCTCCATAAACTGAACACGGGGGACGAAGTACTCCTAAAGGACCGGGCCGGCAGACCTTACAGATACCGAGTAAGCGAGGTTTTCATTGCCGATCCGAAGGACGTGTGGGTGATGGGGCAGGTGAGGGGGAGGGACATGGTGACGTTGCAGACGTGCACCCCCTATCCCACCTTCGAGAAGCGCCTGATCGTGCGTGCCGACCGAGTCTAATTACCACCTTTGCGCATCGCTGCAAAGCCTCGAGCATTCCGAACATCACGTAGCAGTAGGGGAGGGGTTCAGCCCTTGTCCCGGCTGATAGCTGAAGGCTTTACTCTCGGAAAGGTTCACCCTTTCCTAGAATGGCCCTAACTCCCCCCGAACACCGCAGTGTAGATCGTCGAGATGTCGTCGTACTCCTGGTAGGTGCCAGATCTCGCCCCCAAGCCCACCTCTTCGAACTCCCCTCTCAATATGTTCTCCCTGTGGCCCTCGCTTTGCATGAGGCCCGTGAAAAGGTGCTCGGGGGTATCCTCGTCGTAGCCATCGCCTCCCATGGCGATGTTCTCCCCCAACATGTGGTAGTCGCCCGGTTCGGAACTGTAATGACCCTTACGCCTGAGCAGATCTATAACCGTCACACCACCCGGCGTGTAGTGTGAGAAGTAGTCTCTGTTCAACATGTCTTGTGAGCGGACGCGGGCCGCACTCGTGAGAACGGAGGATAGACACAAGGGCCCAAGTCCGTAGGCCGTCCTCGTCTGATTGTGTAGATCTAACATCTCTTTCTCCGCGACGTTCAGGGCGAGGGTGCCGCCATCACAAGTCCGCACGTTCACCAACGTAGACGTATCGGCCGGCGGTTCGTCTCCGTGTATCCAGGACCCGCCGCTCTGTGGAGCCGGTTTTGTGGTGTATGGGGTTGGCGTCTGCACACTCAGCGGCCGGGTTGCGCTGTGCGACTGGGCTACCGGCTCTACCTGGGGCGTCGCGTCGATCGGCTGCGCGAGGCGAACGCCTACAGGAGCATCGACGCGTGATGTCTGCCCTTGCCCATCATGACGCATCGCACTTGCCGCCACTGCCCCCGTGAAGGATAGCGCTACGAAGAGAAGCACCACGCCGGCCACCAAAAGCGCACCCCCACGCAACCGGATCATGCCCCCTCGAGCGCCGATTTCGCCAGATCTACGACACTGTGCATAAAGATTGGCCCCTTTTACACCACTAGCTATCAGCGCTCGACTCTCTCAGCATTCAGCTCTTGTCCTGGCTGAAAGCCGATGGCTGACGGTTCCTTCTCGGAAAGGTTCATCCTATTCGAGAAAGGCTCCTGGCACATACTAGCGCACGCGACTTCCAGGCGCTAGCGACCGCCTCAGTGGCTACTGCGCAGATTCGAGGCAGTGGCGCAGGGCGGCGTACCCGAGGTCAGAGAGCCGGTGGGCTGCGCCTCCCTTCGACGCTGCAATGCGAGCAACGCTCGCACTTTGTCCTGATATGTCGGCGAGATCGACACCGCACGAGAGTGGGCTCGCGCGTGGGGCGCAAACCAGCGCTCCACGCCGGCGCCTCCTTCATGGGGATACACGTGCCCGCATCTAGGCGAGTCTTAATGAGACTGAAGCGGACCCTAACAACGTTTAAGGCTCGAGGTGATAGATTCGGTGGTCCGTAGTCCGGTCGGGGCTTCCCCCCTCCGTCCCGGCCGGACTTCTGCACGAACTCGTCCGGGGCTCTACGGCGCTCCGGCGTTTTCGTGCGCCGCATTCTCAGCGCTCCTGATTGGCAGCCTTGGGCAGCCGAACCTGGAGAAGGCAAACTACTACATTCATCCGGTCCGTCGCTGACCCCTTGCGGGATGACTACAAGCGGACCGAATACAGGAAGGTAATGTCGGTCGATACTGGAAATCGCTTCATGCGCCGTCGCCGTTATGGTGGGCTGCGTGACGATGCCGGCGTTGGGTTTGTGTCAACGTCCCGGGATCGTAGAACCGGTCGTAGAAGTCCGGGTCCAGATGGTGGGCCTGATGCGCGAGTACCGTACGAAACGGACCGCTATTGGCCGGAAATCGTCCGTACCGCTCGTACACGTAATCGCAGTATGCGATCGTGGCAGCTATGGCACGATCCGAGTAGGGAGGAATGCCCGCCTGAACACCGGCTCCATCCTGCCAACACGAGGCGTCGCCCCCGTCGCGAAATGCGCCGGTTCCCTGGGCATACTTACGGTCTACGAAAGCGAGCACGGCCTCTTCCATATCCCGGTAGTAAGGTGGGCAGAAGGGTTTGATCAGCGCCTCCCCGTTTCGCTCTAGTCCTATCGCGGTAGGGATGGGCAACTCTTTGCCCAATGCTTTCAGCAAACTCTTGGTCACCGTGCTGGCGCCGATAGTGCGGGAGAAGGGGATCTCCTGCATCCGGAACCCGAGGGCCTGGAACCAGATGTAAGGATGCGCTGCGAAGTGCGGGAATCCGCCCAAGCCGAGAGCTTCGGTCATCAGCGCCAGGTTCTGCAGTATCTCGCCCTGCTCTACCGCCGCGAACTCGTAGAGCCAGGTCTCCATGAAGGACACGGTGGTGAAGCGACCCTCTTTGGGGTCGTCGTGCAGGTGCCCGCCCTTGGATCGCGCGAATCTCGCGATGCCAGCGGGCTTGAAGCGGTTGCGCTCGTCCACCAGGAAGTAGCCGAAGTCCTCGCTGAACGCGGAGAGCAAAACGTTGATGTAGAAAGCCGAGAACTCGTTGACCGGCAGGAGGTAGGTAGTGCCGGGCACGTTGGCCGCCCACTTGTTGAACGGCATCACGAAAGGCAGCTCGCGTGGCACGTCAGGTCGGCTGTCGGCGATGCGAACTCGGCTCCTCTCATAGAGCCGCACGAACTCGTGGCCTCGGCCAGCTCGAGCAAGCTCTGCGATATCGGTCCTTGGATAGTCCTGGGGTCGTTTGAGCATCCAGGCCCCTTCGTCGTTGATGACGAAGAGGGCTACGGCGTGCACCGCGTCGCCGCTCGCCACCGTGCGGCCGACGAGGTTGATCATGATGTTGCCACCGCCCGCTTCGTGCTCATCGCCACTGTCGTAGGGCAGTTCGGCCAACACGGGGCCAGTGATGCCGCAGCCTGCGAAGGCCAAAGCGGCTTCTTCTTCGAGACTCAGCGGCTGCGGAGCGCGCATACTCTTGTAGGCGAGCGGACCCCCATTCAGGCGCATGCCGTTGCCGAAGCGCCGTGAGCGGCGTTCGATCAGGGCTTCCACTAACGGGTATCCGGCCAGCTGTTCTGTCACCGCGTGGGATGATTCATGTGGTTCGTCGCTCGGCTTCTGCCGTTCCATATCGCTCTCCTTCCCACCCGTTCGGGAACCGAGGAGCCGCCCTTTTCCACCTGGCCAATGATGCCATCGACCGAGACGCGATGCATCAACGTAGGACCGGCTAACTCACGCCTCGGAAGGATCCAGCTCGACCCCGTTGCCGAATTCTTCGGGATGCCTGCGGATCCAGGAAGCCACGTCTCGGTGCGGCGCGCACCAGACCTCGTGGTCTTCTACCAGAACACGCAGCCCTTCGAGCGCTTCGCGCATGATCCGGAATCTGTCTTCCTGGTCCTCCAGGAACGGGTGGAAGAGCAGTGTCAGGTGCCCGCCATCCCGGACTATGCTCTGCAGCGCCGTGCTCAAAGTCCGCCGGAACCCGGCTGGGGAAAGCGGCTCTTCCGAACCCGTGAAAGTCTTCCGGAGTGCGCCGAAGCGCGGCATATAGTGGTAAGCGTCGATGTGTCGCCACGCGAAAGGAAGAACGGCCAGGCTACCGAGGAAGCCGGTGCCGGTGCCCGCCGGCGAGCAATGGGTGAAACCGAGGTCCTCGAGTAGCCCGGGCGAGGAGCGGGTCAACCTCCCCCCTGGCGGCCGAAAGCCCTGCGGACGGACGCCGATCTCTTGCATCTCGTGGACGCCCCGTTCTAGCGCGCGGGCTTCATCGGAGCGGCTGAGGTTGGGCCAGTATTCGTGCCGCCAGCCGTGATAGCCAAGCTCGTGGCCGGCGTCGGCCGTCTCGAGCAGAGCTTCGGGATAGAGCTCGGCGTTCAGCCCTTCGACGAAGAACGTCGACCGCAGGCCTAGCTCCTCGAGCAGATCCATGATGCGGGGGAGCGCGCGCCTTACCGAGTAGTGGCGTCCGAGCGGCTTGCCTTCGGGCCACAGTCCCCTCTCCAGGTCGGCCGCCTCGCCCAGGTTGTCGAAGGTTACGCTGACCGCCGCGCGGCAAGCGTCTGGTCCCCAGCCGGAAATGGGACGCCCCTGCGCTTCGCCCATTTGCCCTCCCGTCTCACGCACGTCATACCTGCTTAGATCAGGCAAGTGTACTGGACGTATCCCCCTGTCGCCGTCACAATGACCCGCACGGATACGGCAGAAGGAGGAATCGCAGGTTGGTAAGAGCACCCGGTCCATCTCGCCGACATACCTCGCATAAGGGGCGACCCCCGGAGACGATCCGATGAAACTCATCACCTACCTGGACGGTCACCCTCGGGTAGGCGCCGCCATCGATGACCGCGTGGTCGACCTCAGCCAGACGTTCGACTCCATGCAGACGCTCATCGAGGAAGGAGAACGCGCACTCGGTGAAGCCCGTTCCACAATCGCTAAGGCAGTTCCGGTCGCCGCGATCGCCGAGGTCGAGCTTCGGGCCCCGATTCCCCATCCCAGGAGAAACGTCTTCTGCATGGGGTGGAACTACCTGACCCATTTCGAGGAAGGGCAGGGAAAGCGCGGGGACCAGCAGGAGGAGCTGCCCGAGTACCCGACCTTCTTCGACAAACCGACGACGACGGTGATCGGTCCGCGCGACGACATCCCCTTCGACCCGGCTTTCTCCGAGAAGATCGACTACGAAGCCGAACTCGCGATCGTCATAGGCCGCGCCGGGAGGTCCATACCAGCCGCGGAGGCCACGGATCACATCTTCGGCTACACGCTCGCCAACGACGTTACGGCCAGGGACGTCCAGCGGCGCCACGGCGGCCAGTGGCTCAAGGGCAAGGGCATGGACGGTAGCTGCCCGATGGGACCCTGGATCCTAACGTCCGACGAGATACCGGATCCCCAGGACCTTCCGCTTCTGTGTCACGTGAACGGAGTGCAGAAACAGAACTCCAACACCCGTTTCATGGTCTTCCCGATAGCCACACTCATAGAAGAGCTCTCGCTAGCCATGACCCTGCTGCCCGGCGACATACTGCTGACCGGCACCCCAGAAGGCGTCGGCTACGCCAGAAACCCGCCTGAGTACCTGAGCCCCGGCGACGAGGTCACGGTCACCATCCCGGCCATCGGTAGCATCAGCAACAGGGTCGTCGAACGTTCCCTGACCCGCGAATAAGCGACCCGGCGGATCTCGGAGATGAAACCGTTGCGCAAGGTCGGAGTCTGCTGCGTTGGTGGACACGCCACGAACTGACCACCATAATGGGCGGCGAGGAGTAAGGGAAAGGAGAGATCGTGTCGGTTCCAGGTCCTGGCGGTGTTGCTTCGCGCGGTGCGCCAGTGAAAATGGCTCTACGAAGAGTCACCGGGGCAAAATGCATGCGTGGCGCCTCCGGGAAGTGGGTTTCGGAAAGGAGGATCGGCAGCTGTGGCTGATACGGTGAGGAAGGTGGAGAGCGAGAGGCTGGCGCGGATTCTGCCCGACGCACTTCGGGCGATACACGAGGTGATCGAACGTCACGAGGTTACCGAAGAGGAGTGGATGGCGATCCTAGGCTTCCTCACCGAGGTCGGCAAACAAGACGAGTTCGTCCTGCTCTCCGACGTCACCAAGACTTCGGTGCTCGTGGACGCCATCTCGCATCAGGGCGAGAGCGGCGTCACACCCAGCGACGTGGAAGGTCCGCTCTACAGGGAGGACCCACCCTGGCGCGAGAAGCCGGTGAAGATCTACGAAGAGTACGAGGGCGCCCAGAACGGAGACGTGCTCTTTGTCCGCGGCAGGGTCGCCTCCACTGACGGTGTACCGTTGGGCGGCGCGGTCCTCGACATCTGGCAGACGGGCCCGGATGGCGGCTACGACATCTGGGACGAGAGGCAACCGGACTACAACTTCCGGGGAAGGTTCGGCGTCGACGATGATGGCGGCTACGAGTTCCAAACCATGGTACCTAAGCCGTATACCATCCCGACGGACGGTCCGGTGGGCAGGCTGCTCGACGCCACGGGACAGCACCCGTGGCGGCCGGCACACATACATTTCAAGGTGGAGGCGAACGGACACCAGCCGCTCGTCACGCAGGTCTTCTTCCCGGACGACCCGTACCTGGAGAACGACACGATAGGGGCCGTCAAATCGGCCCTCGTCAGGCCCCTGACCAGGCACGACGATGAGGACGAATTGGCGCGGCGCGGCCTCGACGCTCCGTTCTACACCTGCGAGTTCGACATCACGCTCAAGCCGGCGATGTCCGCCGCGCGGGCCTGAACCGATCCGCCCGTCGAAGCGTAAATTAATCGCACCATTCGGCCTACGACAGAAAGGCTAGGATAAAGATGCCCGAACGAACCCTGCTCCGCGGCGGCCACATAATCTCCCTGGATCCCGAGATAGGAGATATCGCGGGCGGGGACGTGCTCATCGAGGACGAGGAGATCGCAGCGGTCGCCCCTTCCATCGACGCCTCAGACTGCGAGGTCGTCGACGCGTCCGGCGCCATCATCATCCCCGGCTTCGTAGACTCGCACCGGCACACCTGGGAGACCGTGATCCGCGGTATCGCGCCGGACGTTACGCTCGACGGGTACTTCGCCCTGATCCTCGACGCCCTGGCGCCGGCTTACCGCCCCCAGGACGTGTACGCCGGTAACCTTCTCGGTACGCTCGAGGCGATCGACGCCGGTGTAACGACGCTCCTCGACTGGTCGCACATCAATAACACGCCCGACCACGCCGACGAGGCGATACGGGCCCTCGCGGAGCTAGGGACGCGGGCCGTGTATTGCTATGGCAACCCCAATACGTCGCTCGCCGACTGGTGGTTCAACAGCGTCCTCGAGGCCCCGGAGGACATCCGCCGGGTGAGGGACAGGTATTTCTCGTCCGACAACGGCCTCATGACCCTCGCCATGGGCACCCGCGGGCCAGGCTTCTGCGTGCCCGAAGTGGTCAGGCACGACTGGGAGCTAGCCAGGGACATAGGCGTTCCCATCAGCGTGCACGTCGGGATGGGCCCCGTGGCCGGGCGCTTCAGGATGGTCGAGCAGCTGGACGACCTCGGCCTACTCGGCCCGGACATCACCTACATCCACTGCAACCATCTGACCGACCATGAGTTTCGGCTCATCGCGGACACCGGCGGCACCACTTCGATCGCCCCGATGGTCGAGATGACGATGGGGCACGGCATGCCTCCGACCGGGGAGCTGCTCGAACATGGCCTGCGCCCCAGCCTCAGCTGCGACGTCGTGACCAGCGTGCCCGGAGACCCGTTCACCCAGATGAGGTTCCTGTTCGCGGCCGAGCGGGTGCGGGTCCACGAGCGTGTTTTCGACGAGGAACTGGATGAGACGCCACCGCTCTTGTCCTCGCGGGACGTCCTGGAGTTTGCCACCATCGAAGGAGCCCGCGTCTGCGGACTCGCCGACAAGACCGGATCACTTAAGCCTGGCAAGAAGGCGGATGTAGTGATGCTCGACACCAAACGCGTCAACGCGGCGCCCGTTGTCGACCCGGTAGGAACGGTCGTCTGCAGCATGGATACGTCGAACGTGGACTCCGTCTGGGTCAACGGCCGCGCCCTGAAGCGCGACGGGCGGCTGATCGGCTTCGATCTCGAGCGTGCGCGCCGGCTGGCCGAGGACTCGCGAGACTACCTCGTGACGCACGTCGACCGCCCGGCTCACTGGACCACGCCGCGAACCACAAGCCCCTGACCCAGACACTGCGGTCTGCCGGTAGGCTCTTGGAGGTGTTTCGCGACATGCAGGCGATAGTGATCGAACGCTTTGGGGATCCGTCAGAACTCCGGCCAACGGAGTCTCCAAGACCGCAACCGCAAGTAGATGAGGTCCTGGTCGAGGTCCACGCGGCGGTGATGATCGCCCGCTGGAAGGGCGCCCGCGTCATCGGAGCAATAAAGGACCAGACGGAGCGCGCACGGGCGGAGCGTGCGGGGGTTGAGGTCATCGTCGATACCTCTAGGGAGGACGTCCGATCTCGAACCCCTCTGATCCAGGTTGCGCGATACCGCACTCGACAATACACTGTTCTGGCACGAAACCTGAGATGGGTAGAGGCTTAGAACTCCTTCTCGAAGATGGGTGCCTGAGAGGGAGCGAGCCAGTGGCGCAACCGGCTACGCGAGATGGAGGTTCGACGGTCGGTTGCCTTGTTGAAGAGGAAAGAGTCAGAACGTTCAGTCAAGAAGCGGATCGCTAGGGCTTTGGCTCAGCCGTCCTATCGCGCCGACGTTCGACGCGAGGCCCTCTCCCCAACAGAGGTAAGGGCGCCGTGGGGGCCACCCGGTCAAGTACGCTTCTCACACCTTTCTCCTGGCGTAGAGGAGTGCTTCGATGCGTAGACTATTCGCGCCTCGGCAACTCGGTGACGCGTTGAGGAAGAGCGAGGCCCGGTACCGCACCGTTCTGGACGCGGCCTTCGACGCGATCGTGACCATTTCGCCCGACGGTGTAGTGAGATGGTTCAATCGTAGGGCAGAAGCAATCTTCGGCTACAGGGCAAATGAGGTCATCGGGCAACCGGTAACGCTGCTTATGCCCGAGCGATACCGGGATCTCTGTGAAGCCGGTCTACAGCGCTACCTGCGAACGGGCGAGGCGCGCGTTGTGGGCGGCACGACCGAGCTCGTAGGGCTGCGTAAGGACGGCAGCGAATTCCCGATCGAGATGTCCCTCGGCGAAACCAACGAGCACGGGGAGCGGCTGTTCACGGGGATGATCCGCGACGTCACCGAGCGCAAGCGAACCGAGGATGCGCTGCGCGAGGCACGAGATCGCTTCAGAAGCATCTTCGAGAACGCGCCCATCGGCGTGGCCATGGTCACCCTCGAGGGCCGGTACTTGCAGGTGAACCACTCGCTTTGCGAGATACTCGGGTAT
>Ga0081538_10003405_pt1 | contig 15057 bp, 13 predicted proteins | sample TabmetS5T2R1_FD_71022 | JGI IMG/M metagenome (GOLD analysis project Ga0081538, IMG submission 71022) | Tabebuia heterophylla rhizosphere microbial communities from the University of Puerto Rico - S5T2R1 | ecosystem: Host-associated > Plants > Roots > Rhizosphere ... | reverse complement strand
TTCCGTACGGCGTCAGGTGGGAGCGCCGCAGTCCCACCTAGGCGGTGCGCTCGGGGAGATCCCCGTCGCCTCCGGACCGCGGCTCCCGCAGGGCTCGCCGTCGGGCCTCGAGGGCGATGAGCTCTTCGAAGACTTGAGTGTACTCGTGCGGCCGCTCCACCGGGTTCATACGCTGCAAGGTCCCCTTGAGCTGGTCGATGACGCGGGTGAGGCGGAGCTCCTCCAGCCGCCGGAATACCTCGTCAGCGTACCCCCGGTTCTCTGTGGCCGCGAACGCCTCAACGGCCAGGCCACGCAGGAAGCGGCGGTCGGTCTCGGTGGCGGCGGCCTCCAGGATGGCCTCGAGCGGCTTGCCCGGGCCGCCGGCCTCGGTCAGGGCGGTGAAGGCGGCCAGGGTCCCCGGGGTGCTGAACCAGTCCGGGGCCCAGCGCTCGGCCGCCTCGGCCGTCCACGCCGGATGCTGGAGGGCGAACTTGAGGGCCTCACACTCGACCCGGGCCTGGGGGCTGCGGGAGCGCGGCGGCGCCTTGACCTCGACCCGGGGCCGCCCGCCGATCAGAGAGTGGTATTCGGATCCGTATTCGTTCAGGCCCAGCTGAAGCACGACGGACCGGGCGTAGGCCATGCGCTGGACATAGTCAGGAATGCTCCTCATCACCGGACCGATCTCATGGATGGCTCGTGCTTTGTCCTCCGGTCGACCAAGGTCGAATTCAGCCAACTTCCAATCGATCCACCAACGCACGAGCGGCTGCGCGTTACTCAGTAGCGCCCGGAACGTCTCGGCGCCGTTGCGGCCGATAAACTCGGCTGGATCGAGGCCAGCCGGCACGATTAGGACGTACGCCGATAGGACTGCATTTGGTTCAGCGATCAGCTCGGCGATTCCTCGCCCTGAGGCTCGGCCCCCCGCAGCATCGGCGTCGAATGCAAGTACCGTTTTCTTGGTGAACCGGCTGAGCAGCTTGAAATGCTCGGCGCGCAGGGCGGTGCCGCAGGTGGCCACGGCCTGGCCGACCCCGGCCTGGTGGCAGGCGATCACGTCGGTGTAGCCCTCGACCACGACCGCGAAGCCGGCCTTGACGATCTCGGTCTTGGCCCAGTTGAGGGCGTACAGGGCCCGGCCCTTGTGCCAGATCGGGGTCTCGGAGGTGTTGACGTACTTGGGCCCGCGGCCTTCGTCGACGTCCAGCAGGCGCCCCCCGAAGGCGACCGGGTCGCCGGCCACGTCGAAGATCGGGAACAGCACCCGGGCGTGGAAGGCGTCGCGCAGCCCCCGGCTGCCGGTCCGGGCCAGCCCGGCCTCGGTCAGCTCCTCGGGCCGGAACCCCTTGCCCCGGAGGTGCCCGACCAGCGCGTCCCAGCCCCGCCCGGGCGCCCACCCGAGCCGGAACCGCTCGGCCACCGCCCGGTCGACCCCCCGCGAGGACAGGTAGGCCCGGGCGGCGCGCCCGTCGGGCGACTCCACCAGCGCCCGGTGGTAGAAGGAGACCGCCTCGGCATGGGCCGAGACCAGCCGGCTCTTGCGCCCCATGCTGCCCCGCTCCCCCGCCGCCCGCCCTTCGTACCGCACCTCGATCCCGGCCCGGTGGGCGAGGCGCTCCACCGCCTCGGTGAACGACAGCGTCTCCTGCTTCATCAGGAAGTCGATCGCGTCCCCGCCTTGGCTGCAGCCGAAGCAGTTGCCCGTGAGGATGTTGTCCTCGAGCACGAACGCATGGCCCTGATCGACGACGGCGCAGAAGACCTCCTCGACCCGGTCGGTAGGCTCGACCGAGCGGACGACCCAGCCGCGCCGGGTGAACTTCTTCGGCGAGGCGGTGAAACGGATCCGGTGCTCGTCGAGGAGGAAGAAGTCCTCTGTCAGGTCCTCGTTGACGAAGTGGATCCGGAAGAGTGAGCTAGGCTCTCGGCCGGGGAAGCCTTCCCGCACCTGGTCCGTGATCCCGTAGGTGCCGATGCCGAGGCGGGTACAGACGGCGCGAACGTATTCCAGGACGTCCCGGTCCGCGCTGTTGAGCATGACCGTCCCGTCTTTGGCGACATGGCCGTCGGCGGCGACGTAGCCGGCCAGCCACCCGTAGAGGTAGGACACCGATTCGTCGAGGGGCGGCAGCTCCTTGAACATGCGCGGCAAGTGGTGGACAAGGATGCGGTCGTGGTGCTCGGTGACGAAGCTGTTGGGGAACCACTTGAGGAGCGTGCCGTCCTTGACCGGGTCGAGCTGGGCGATGCTGCCGGACCCATTCCGGTGGCCGTCACCGAAGGTGATGCCATGGGCGATCCCGAACGGTGAGGGCGTCGTCCGCTTGACCCGTACACGCGGAAATCTCGGCATCAGCCGGTGCCCAGGCCGGAGTTCGCACGTGACGACCTCCCGGTCGGAATGGTGGCTTCCGCCGCGGACGAACCAACGATGCTCCGCTGTGGCGAATAGATCCTTGACCTGGCCGTTCCGGCTGATCGTCAACCGCATCAGCGGTTGCACGCCGAACGAGTGGAACGGGGCCTCGACCCAGTTGCCGTCGCGGGCCAGGATGCGGTGGACGCCGCCGGCCAGCTCGCGGATCGGACGGACACCCTTCCAGGTCAGCACCCGGGTTTCCCCGGCCAGGCAGTGCCACAGTCCACGCGAGGAGTCGACCGTGAACGAGGGGGTCTTCTCCTGGTGGAAGGGGCAGAGGCCCTTCATGCGGGTGCCGCCGCCGGGGCGAAGGGTCACGTACTCGCCGACCAGGGCGACGACGTCGGTCGCCTGGCGGAGCTCGGCGATCGACTCGTCACGGATGCGGCCGGCCACGGCGGAACTTCACCTCGACGCATGACGGAAGGACCTACGCTGCCCAAGGGGAAGGACCCGTCGGGTCACCCGGGCATTGTACGCACGACCCCCGACGGCGGCTCAGCGGTCTCCCGGGCGGCGGCGATCGCCGCCCTGGGGCCTGGGGCCGAGCACCCAGAAGGCCTGCCAGCCGAGGAAGATGGCGAAGCCGAGGATGGGCCAGACCGGCCAGAAGTAGCCGCGGCCGCTCATCGCCCAGACGACCAGCAGCACGAGGCTGAGCAGCCCGTACCACAGGGCCGCGCGGGCCAGGTTCGTCCGGTCGCTGCCCCGCCGGCTGGCCCGCAGCCAGGCCCGCTCGTGCTCGTCCAGCTCGTCCAGTCTGCTCCCCGGCGCCGGGGCGGCGGACGGTCGCTGGATCGTCGGCAGGTCGGCGGCCAGGGCGTCCAGGTCGCCGAAGGTCCGGGCGGCGTAGGCCCGTTCGGTCCGCTCGGTCAGCTCCTCGACGGTGAGGCGGCCGGCGGCGTGGTGCTGGCGCAGGGCCTCGACGAACTGCTCGCGGTCGGCGTCGGAGGCGCGCAGCGACGCCCGCCGCTGGTCTCCCGGGTCCCGGTCCATGCCTGCTCCTCACCGCGCGGGGTCCGCCGGGCGGAGGATACCCCCGGCCGCCCCGGGCGAAGAACCTCTACACGGCCCACCAGGGCTCACGCGCCACCAAATGCCGCCCGGATCGCCTCAAAGTCGCCGGGGTTTATGTGGCGCGCGAGCCCTCGTGCGAAGCGAACGCCGCCTTCCAGGCGGCGAGGGCGTAGCGGTCGGTCATGCCGGCGATGGCGTCGACGGCCTGCTGGGCGACCGGGTCGGTGGCCAGGCTGGCCCCCATGGGCATGGTGTCGGGGTGCTCCAGGTAGTGGCCGTAGAGGTCGGTGAGCAGGCGGGTCGCCCGCTCGGTCTGGCGCTCGGCCTCGGGGCGCAGGTAGACGTGCTCGAACATGAACGACCGCATGACCGACATGGCCTCGGCGCAGGCGTCGCCCTGGACGACCCGGGGGGCGCCGCGGGAGTGGCGGATGACGTCCTCGACCAGGACCCCGATCATGTCGGCGGGCTGCTCGCCCAGGACCCGGCGGACCTCGGAGGGGACCTGGTCGACGCCGCCGAGGACGCCGGCCCGGAGGGCGTCGGTGAGGTCGGCGGTGAGGTAGGCGATGCGGTCGGCCAGGCGGGCGCAGAGCCCCTCAAGGGTCGAGGGCGGCTCGTGCTTCCAGGAGTGGCGGGCGATCCCGTCCAGCACCTCGGCGGTGAGGTTGCGGGGCTCGAGCAGGGTGAGCAGGCGCGCCCCCTGGCCGGCGTGGTCGAAGCCGCCGGGGGCGACCTGCTGGAGGGCGGCCTCGCCGCCGTGGCCGAAGCAGGCGTGGCCCAGGTCGTGGCCGGTGGCGATGGCCGTGGCCAGGGGCACGTTGAGGGCCAGGGCCTGGGCGATGGTGGCGGCGATCCGGGCCGTCTGCTGCATGTGGGTGGCCCGGGTGACGTAGTGGTCGCCGATGTAGGGGCCGCCCTGGCGGCCGGCGGCCGGGCCCTCGCCGGAGAAGGCGGGGATGAACGACTGGGTCTTGCCGTGGGCCCGCATCATGGCCCGGGAGAAGATGATCCGGTCCAGGTCGCGCATCCAGCAGGTCCGCACCGGGTCCTCCGGCTCGGGCTGGTCCCGGCCCGCCGACTCGGCCGCCTTGGCGGCCCAGGGGGCCAGGGCGCGCGCCTCGGCCGCCTCCAGCTCGGCCCGCACCGTCCCCCGCTGCACCCAGTCAGAGGTCACCGCCAACGCTCGCTCCTCTTGGCCCGTTCGATCCGTCTCCGGCAAGTGTGACCCATCACTGTGACGGTCGGTCGCCCCGCAGGCGGCTGTAGAGGACCAGGTCGTGGAACCCGCCGTCGCGGAACTGGGCGTGGCGCAGGATCCCCTCGCGGACGAAGCCGGCCCGCTCCAGGGCCCGCTGCTCGGCCAGGTTCTCCACGTCGGTGCTGGCCTCCAGCCGCTCGACCCGGGTGTGGGCGAACAGGTAGGCGGCCAGCTGGCGCTGGGCCTCGGCGCCGTGGCCGTGGCCGCGGTGCTCGGGCAGCAGGGCGATGCCGACGTTGAAGGCCCGCGACCCCGGGTTGGGGCCGTGGTAGACGGCGAAGTAGCTGACGTCGCCGGCCAGGGCGCCGTCGTCCAGCTCGACCAGCAGGTTGCCCCGGTCGGGGCCGAGCAGCCCGTCCTGCTCGAACCGGCGCCGCAGCTCCCCGTCGGGAGCGAACCCGAACCAGTTGTGGCGGCCCTGCGCCTCCGGGTCGCCCCACCAGCGCTCGAGCGTGTCGAGGTCGGCGCGGCGGACCGGCCGGAGGCGCAGGGCCATCCGGGGCTACTTGGAGGCCGCGGTGGCCTCGCCGAGGGCCGCCTGCCCGGCGGCCAGGCGGGCCGTCGGCACCCGGAACGGCGAGCAGGACACGTAGTCCAGCCCCAGCTCGTGGCAGAACCGGACCGAGTCGGGGTCGCCGCCGTGCTCGCCGCAGATCCCCAGCTTCAGGGCCGAGCGGGTCTCGCGCCCCTCCTCGCAGGCGATCCGCATCAGCCGGCCGACGCCGGGCTGGTCGACGGTCACGAACGGGTTGGCCGGGACCAGCTTGCGCTCCTCGTAGAGGCCGAGGAACTTGCCGATGTCGTCGCGGGAGAACCCGAACGCCGTCTGGGTGAGGTCGTTGGTGCCGAAGGAGAAGAACTCGGCCACCTCGGCGATCTCCCCGGCGACCAGGGCCGCCCGCGGCAGCTCGATCATCGTCCCCCACAGCACCTCGAGCTCCTGGCCGGCGCCCTCGAGGGTCTGGTCGGCGACCGGCTCCAGCTCCTCGCGGAGCTGGGACAGCTCCTCGCGGGTGGCGGCCAGCGGGATCATGATCTCCACGATCGGGTTGCCCCCGTCCGCCTTGACCTTGGCCGCGGCCTCGATGATGGCCCGGACCTGCATGGCGTACAGCCCGGGCTTGAGGATGCCCAGGCGCACCCCCCGCAGCCCCAGCATCGGGTTGGCCTCGTGCAGGTCGTTGACCTTGGCCAGCATCTCGGTGGCCTGCTCCAGCGGCAGGGCCTCGTCCCCGCCCACCTCCACCTCGGACTGTCCCTGCTGCTTGGCCAGGGCGACGGCCACGGCCAGGTCGACCTGGTTGGGCAGGAACTCGTGCAGGGGAGGGTCGAGCAGCCGCACCGTGACCGGCTTGCCGTCCATGGCCTGGAAGATGCCGACGAAGTCGTCGCGCTGCAGCGGCAGCAGGGTGTCGTAGGCGGACTGCTCCTCCTCCTCGGAGTCGGCGAAGATCATCCGCCGGACCGCGGCCACCCGCTCCTCGCCGAGGAACATGTGCTCGGTGCGGCACAGCCCGATCCCCTCGGCGCCGCGCTCGATGGCGTTGCTCGACTGGCCCGGGGTGTCGGCGTTGGCCCGCACCTTGAGCCGGCGGACCTCGTCGGCCCTGGTCATGAAGCGCTCGTAGGCCTGCCAGATCTTCTCCTTGCGGGCCTCGGCGTCGCCCGAGCGGGCCCGCTCGATCGGCGAGTCGGCCAGCTCCAGCTGGCCGGCGTAGACCTTGCCGGTGAAGCCGTCGATGGTCACCCAGTCGCCCTCGGCAACCTCGGTGCCGCCGGCGGTGAACTTGCGGCCCTGGCGGTCGACCCGGATCGAGTCGGCCCCGCACACGGCCGGGATGCCCTCGCCCCTGGCGACCACGGCGGCGTGGCTGTTGGTGCCCCCGGCCGAGGTGAGGATGCCCTGGGAGCGGATCATGCCGTGGTAGTCGTCGGGGGTGGTCTCGCGGCGGACCAGGATCACCGGCTCGCCCCGCTCGGCCCACTCCTGGGCGTCGTCGGCGCTGAACACGGCCTTGCCGACGGCCGCCCCGGGGGAGGCGTTCAGGCCCGACGCGATCGGCTCGGCGCCGCCGCCCTCGGCGATGACCTTCTTGAACAGCTCCTCGAGCCGGTCGGCGTCCAGGCGCAGGATGGCCGTGTCGACGTCGATCAGCCCTTCCTCGCGCATGTCGTGGGCCATGATCCACTCGGCGAAGGCGGTGCGCTTGCCGACCCGGGTCTGGAGCAGCCACAGCTTGCCCTGCTCGACGGTGAACTCGATGTCGCACATGTCGTGGTAGTGGTTCTCCAGGGTCGTCATGTGCCCCTGGAGCTCCTCCCAGGCCCGCGGCTGGACGTCGCCCATCTCCTCCAGCTTCATGGTGTTGCGGATCCCGGCCACGACGTCCTCGCCCTGGGCGTTGACCAGGTAGTCGCCGTAGGGGGTGGGCTCGCCGTTGGCCGGGTTGCGGGTGAAGGCGACCCCGGTGCCGGAGTCGTCGCCCTTGTTGCCGAACACCATGGCCTGGATGTTGACGGCGGTCCCGAGCGAGTCGTCGATCTTGTTCTTGCGCCGGTAGTCGATCGCCCGCTTGTTGTCCCAGGAGCCGAAGACGGCCTCGATGCCGCCCTTGAGCTGCTCCTTGGGGTCCTGGGGGAACTCGCGCCCGGTCTCGTCGGCGATGATGCCCTTGAACTCCTCGACCAGCCGGCGCAGGTCGCCCTCGTCCAGCTCGACGTCGTTGCGGACGCCCTTGGCCTCCTTGGCGTGCTCGAGGGCCTCCTCGAAGCGGTCGCCGTCCACGCCCATGACCGTCTTGCCGTACATCTGCAGCAGCCGCCGGTAGGAGTCCCACGCGAACCGCTCCGAGCCGGTCTGCTTGGTCAGGCCCTCGACGCTCTGGTCGTTGAGGCCCAGGTTGAGGACCGTGTCCATCATCCCCGGCATGGAGAAGGGGGCGCCGGAGCGGACCGACACGAGCAGCGGGTCGCCCGGGTCGCCGAGGCGGCGGCCCATCCCCGACTCGAGCGTCTCCAGGTGGTCGGCCACCTCCTCCAGCATCCCGGAGGGGAACTGGCGGCCGGCGGCGCGGTAGGCGTTGCAGGCCTCACAGGTCACCGTGAACCCGAGCGGCACCGGCAGGCCCATGTTGGTCATCTCGGCGAGGTTGGCCCCCTTCCCGCCGAGCAGGTACTTCATGTCCCGGTTGCCCTCTTGGAAGTCGTACACGTACTTGTCGGCCATGGCGACGGAGCCTCCTCGCGTGGGTTGGGCACAGGGTAGCCGTATCGGGCCGCACAATGAATCCATGAGGAGTGCTGGATGAGCCCGCGGCGGAGGCTGCTGGTGGCCGCGCTGGCCCTGGCGGTGGCCCTGGCCGCGGTCGCGGCCCTGGCCGCCGGGCTCGGGCGGCCGGCCGGCCCCGAGCCGCTGGCCCCGGGCGAGACGCCGGTGCTGGTCGTCCCCGGCTACAACGGCACGGCGGCCTCGGTTGGCACGCTGGCGGCGCGGCTGCGGGCGGACGGGCGCCGGGTGGTGGTGGTCGAGCTGCCCGACCGTGGCACCGGCGACCTGCGCAGATCGGCCACGGCGCTGGCGGCGGCGGTCGACCGCACCGGGGCCGCCCGGGTCGATCTGGTCGGCTTCTCGGCCGGCGGTCTGGTGGTCCGGTTGCTGCTGGCCGACCCGGTCCGGGCCCTGCGGGCCCGCCGGGTGGTGCTGCTGGGCACGCCCAACCACGGCACCGAGCTTGCCGGGGCGGTGGCCGCCCTCGACCCGAGCCTGTGCACGACCAGCATCTGCCAGCTGGCCCCCGGGTCGGCCCTGCTGGCCGAGCTGAACCGCGGCGACGAGACCCCGCCGGGGCCGGAGTTCTTCAGCATCTGGACGGCGCTCGACCAGACGGTCACCCCGCCGGCCACGGCCGCCCTGGACGGCGCGGCCAACATCCGGGTCCAGGACGTGTGCGCCTCGGCCCGCCTCGGCCACGGCGGCCTGGTCGTCGACCCGCTCGCCCTCGGCCTGGTCACCGAGGCGCTGGCCGGGACGCTGCCCGACCCGCCGGGGTCGGGCGACTGCGCCGCCCTGCGGGCCGCCGGCGCCTCGGGGGCACGGATCCGTTGACGTGCTTGCCCTGCCGGCCTAGCGTGCTGAAGGTACCTCCGCCGCTGGGAAGGGGAAGGCCATGCGCGTTCTCGTCCAGTTCCGGTCCTCGCCGTCGGTGCACGCCGCCACCCTCCGCGGGGAGGCGATGCCGGACTTCGCCGCCACCACCGCCGCGCCCATCCCCGGGCTGATCATCGACCCGGCCTACAACCCGGTGCAGGTGCCGACCCCGCACGCCGACGAGCCGGGGGCCAGCCCCTACCGGTACTCGCCCGCGGTCAGCTTCTCGATGGCCCCCGACGAGGCCACCTACCTGGTCCGGGGGACCATGCCCGACGACCCCGACGAGCAGCAGGCCGCCCTGGCCGAGGCCACCGCCCGGCCCGAGGTCGTCGGGGTGTTCGCCGACCCGGTGATCTCGACCTGCCTGGTCTGCCCGGGCGGGCCGGCGGTCGGCAGCGACCAGGACGTGGCCGACCTGCTCGGGGTCAAGGCGCTGGCCGACGCCGGCATGGACGGCTACCGGGTGCCGGTGGCGATCGTCGACACCGGCGTCAACCTGGCCCACCTGGAGTCCAAGGGCCGCGACCCGAAGTTCTCCCGGCCGCGGAGCTGGAACCCGGCCGGGGTGGCGACCAGGCCGGGCCAGCACCCGGTCGGCCACGGCACCATGTGCGCCTACGACGTCGGCATCGCCGCCCCCAAGGCGACCCTGCTCGACCACGCCCTGCTGCTGTCGGAGACCCCCGGCGAGACCGCCATGTCGGGGCTGCTGTCGGACGCCGTGCTGTCCTTCTCGCGGCTGCTGGCCAGCATCCAGGCGATGCCGGCCGGCAGCCGCCGCCTGGTCGTCAACAACAGCTGGGGGATGTTCTCCCCCAGCTGGGACTTCCCCGTCGGCCACCCCGGGAACTACTCCGACAACCCGGCCCACCCGTTCAACGTCATCGTGGCCAGCCTGGAGTCGGCCGGGGCGGACATCCTGTTCGCGGCCGGCAACTGCGGCCGCGACTGCCCCGACGGCCGCTGCCGGTTCGGGACGGCCCGGCCGATCTGCGGGGCCAACTCCCACCCGAGCGTCCTGTCGGTGGCCGGGGTCGACACCCGCAAGCGCCGGGTCGGCTACTCCTCCCAGGGCCCGGGCCGGCTCGCCGCCGACAAGCCCGACCTGTCCGCCTACACCCACTTCCGCGGCTCGGGGGTGTACCCGGCCGACGGCGGCACCTCGGCCGCCTGCCCGGTCGCGGCCGGGGTGGTGGCGGCCGTCCGGGAGAAGTACCCGTCGTCGGTGCTGTCCCCGGCCGAGCTGCGGGCGCTGCTGTTCAAGACGGCCGAGGACCTGGGCGGGACCGGCTTCGACCACGACTTCGGCTGGGGCGTGGTCGACGGCACCGCCCTGGCCGACGTCCTCAGCGGGGTCAGGCGGTCCAGCCGCCGCCGGACCGCGTCGCGGCGGTGACATGGCCAAGGTGATGGTGACCCTCCGGCTGGACCCCGAGCAGGCGACGCTGCCCGAGGTGCTTCGCCTGCTCGGCCTGGCCCGCGAGGAGGTCGACCCGGCGTTCGGGGTGGTCAACATCAGCCCGGCCGAGCACCTCTACACCATCCTGGTCGACGACTCGGCGGCCGCCCGCGTCGCCGACGCCGACCAGGTCGAGGGCGTGTTCAGCAACCCCAGGATCGAGCCGTTCGGCCCCCCGGAGGGCGACCAGGGCAGCGGCCCCGGCTAGGGACGGGCGGCGAGCCACTCCTCGACCAGGCGGTCGAGCTCGTACTCGGCCCGGGCGATGCGGAGGCCGGCGCAGCGCAGGGCCTCCCAGGCGGGGCCGACGGCGGCGGCCGCGTCGGCGCGGGCCTGGCGGGCGTGCTCAAGGGCCCGCCAGTCGGCCCCGGCCCGCGCCGCCAGCAGCCCGTCGAGGGCGACCTTGGCCAGCTCGGTGGCGTGGATGAGGTCGAGCTCGGCCTGGCCGTTGGCCGTCCGGGCCTGGTCGATGGCGCCCCTGGCCTCGGCCGTGCGCTTGGCGAAGGCCCGGTGGGCCGGCTCGTCCGGCTCGTGGCGGCCCGCCTCGGCCACGGCCGCCTCCAGCGCCCGGACCCGTTGCTCGGCCCGCTCGACGGCCAGCCGGCACTCGCGCACCCACTGCTCGTCGGCGCCGCGGCGGTCCCGGGCCGCGTCGGCCAGGCCGGGCGTCTCGGCCGGTCGGTCCTCGTCCTGGTCGCCGTCGGCCGCCTCCGGCGTCCCGGCACCCTCGGCCGCCCGCTCCAGCTTCTCCTTGACGGTGGCGTCGGGCAGCGGCTCGACGTCGCGGACGTTGGCCACGGCCCTGGCCAGGCTGGCCTCGGCCGCCTGCAGGGTGGCCCTGGCCGCCTGGCGGTCGGCCCGGGCCAGCTTGAGCTCGGCCCGGAGCAGCTCGGCGGGCAGGGCGTCGAGCCGCATCGAGGCCTCGACCAGCGACTCCTCGTCGCTGCCGTGGGCCAGCTCGGGCAGGCGGACCACCAGCGTGGACCGCTCGTCCTTCAACGCCTTGACGGCCGTCCTGGCCGCCTGGAGACGCTCGTAGGGGTCAGGTGGCACCGGTACCGACCTCCCTGGGCGGCAGGGGGAAGACCGCCCGCGCCCACCTAGATGCCTGCTCCCGGGGCCAATTGTCAAGCTGGGGCCGCCTTGACGGGTCACCCCGGCGCCGCTTTCATGGCGTGCCATGAGCGAGATCACCGTGCTCGGACTGGACAACGTCCTGCTCGACGTCGGCGACCTGGAGGTCGCCAAGGGCTTCTACGCCGGCCGGCTCGGCCTCGGGGTGAAGTTCGACTTCCCCGACGCCGGAGTGGTCGGCTTCCGGCTGGGCGACGAGGAGGCCGGCCTGGTCGTCCGGGCCGGCGACGTGGCCCCGGGACCGCCCCGGTCGTCGCCGCGGCTGTGGCTGGAGGTGCCGGACGCCCGCGCGGCCGGCAAGGCCCTCGCCGCCGCCGGGGTGGCCCTGCTCGGCGAGGCGCGCGAGCTCCGCACCGGCTGGCTGGTCGAGGTCGCCGACCCCTGGGGCAACGTGGTCGGCCTCACCGACTACCTGCTCGCCCCCGAGCGGGCCCGCCAGCGCGAGGACGGCCACCCGCGCCCGTGACCAGGACCCTGCTGACCGGCGGGCGGGTGTTCGACGGCACCGGCGCCCCGCCCCGCGACGCCGACGTGCTGGTCGAGGGCGACCACATCCTGGAGGTCGGGCCCGGGCTGGACGGCGACGACGCGGTCGACGTCGGCGGCCGCCACCTGCTGCCGGGGCTGTTCGACTGCCACACCCACGTCACCCTGACCAGCATCGACCTGATGGGCATCCTCCAGCGGCCGTTCTCCTACCGCTTCTTCGAGACCGTGCAGAACCTGGCCGCGACCCTGAAGGCCGGCATCACCACGGTCCGCGACGCCGCCGGGGCCGACGCCGGGGTCAAGCAGGCCGTGGCCGACGGGCTCGTCCCCGGCCCCCGCCTGCAGATCTCGGTGACCCTGCTCAGCCAGACCGGCGGCCACGGCGACAGCTGGTACCCGTCGGGCCAGCACCTGAGGCTGTGGCCGCGCTACCCGGGGATGCCGGAGAACCTGGTCGACGGGCCCGAGGCGATGCGGCGCAAGGTCCGCGAGCTGGTCCGGGCCGGCGCCGACGTGATCAAGGTGGCGACCAGCGGCGGCGTCCTGTCCCCGACCGACGACCCCCGCCACGCCCACTTCCGCGAGGACGAGCTGACCGCCCTGGTCACCGAGGCGGCCGCCGCCGGCCGCTGGGTGATGGCCCACGCCCAGGGCAGCGACGGCATCAAGGCGGCCCTGCGGGCCGGGGTCCGCTCGATCGAGCACGGCATCTACCTGGACGACGAGGCGATCGAGCTGCTGCTGGCCCGGGACGCCTGGCTGGTCCCGACCCTGGTCGCGCCCCGGGGGGTGCTGGCCGCGGCCGAGGCCGGCGTGCCCATCCCCGACTCGGCCCGGCGCAAGGCGGCCGAGACCGCCGAGGCCCACGCCGACTCCTTCCGCCGGGCCGTCGCCGCCGGGGTCAAGGTGGCCCTCGGCACCGACAGCGGCGTCACCCCGCACGGCCGCAACCTGGCCGAGCTGGAGCTGATGGCCAAGGGCGGCATGTCCCCGGCGGCGGCGCTGGCCGCCGCCACCTCCTCGGCGGCCGAGCTGCTGGGGGTGGCCGGCGAGCTCGGCACCCTGGAGCCGGGCAAGCGGGCCGACGTGGTCGTGGTCGACGGCGACCCGTTCGAGCTGGCCACCATCGGCGACCGGATCGCCGCCGTGGTCAAGGACGGCCGCCTGGTCGCCGGGCACGTGTAGCGCCGTGGGCGGCCACGGCGGCGGCTGGCAGGAGGTCGGTGACCGGGTCTACCGGTTCCGCTACCGCAGCCTCGACCTGAACGTGGGCGCGGTCCTCGGCGACGACGAGGTGCTGGTGGTCGACACCCGCAGCTTCGCCGCCGAGGCCATCGAGCTCCTGGCCGACCTGCGGGCCCTGACCCCGCTGCCCTGCCGCCAGGTGGTCAACACCCACTGGCACTACGACCACTGCTACGGCAACGCCACCCTGCGCCCGGCGGCCATCTGGGGCCACCGGCGCTGCATCGAGCGGCTCCGCCGCGGGGACGAGGAGCGCCGCCGCGAGCTGCTGGCCGACCAGCCCGAGATCGCCGAGGAGCTGGCCGCGGTCGTCCTCGACCCACCCGACCGCCTGGTGGAGGACACCGGGACGGCCCTCGAGGTCGGCGGCCGGCGGGTGGAGCTGCGCTGGTGCGGCCGCGGGCACACCGACCACGACCTGGTCGTGGTCGTGCCCGACGCCGGTGTGGTGTTCGCCGGCGACCTGGTCGAGGAGGGCGCCCCGCCGAGCTACGGCACCGACGCGTTCCCGCTGGAGTGGCCGGCCACCCTGGACCGCCTGCTCGAGCTGGCCCCGCCGGCCGTCGTCCCCGGCCACGGCGACGTGGTCGGCCACGGGTTCGTCGGCAGCCAGCGTGAGGAGCTGGCCGCCATGGCCGTGCTGTGCCGCCGCGTCGCCGCCGGCGAGCTGCCCGCCGACGCGGCGGTCCAGGCGGCGCCGTTCCCGGAGCCGTTCGCCCGCGACGCGCTGGCCCTCAGCGGCGCAGCCGGCCGAGCAGGCGGAGCAGCTCCAGGTACAGCCAGACCAGGGTGACCAGCAGCCCGAAGGCGGCGTACCACTCCATGTAGGCGGGCGCGCCCGAGCGGGCCCCGCGCTCGATCAGGTCGAAGTCGAGCACCAGGTTGAGGGCGGCCACGGCCACGATGGCCAGGCTGATGAGGATCCCGAGGGGGCTGGCGTCGTAGAGGAACGGCACCCGGACCCCGAACAGACCGAGCAGGAACGCCACCAGGTAGACGCCGGCGATGGCCAGGGTGGCGGCGATGACGCCGGTCCGGAACCGCTGGGTGACCTTGATGACCCGGGTCTTGTAGAGGACCAGCATGGCCCCCATGACCCCGAAGGTCAGGGCCACCGCCTGGATGGCGATGCCGGGGTAGCTGGCCTCGAACCACATCGACACGACCCCGAGGACCACCCCCTGGACCAGGGCGTAGATGGGCGCGGTGACCGGCGACCAGCGGGGCCGGACGATGGTGGCGATGGCCACCCCGAGCCCGGCCAGGCTGGCCACCAGGACCCACCCGGCCACCCCCGACCCGCCGCTGGTGCCCAGCACCCAGCTGGCGGTGGCCGTGGCCACGGCCAGCACCAGCAGCAGGGCGGTCTTGTTGACCGTCCCCTGGACGGTCATGGTGCCGCTCCCGTCGAGACGGGTGGCGGTGAACACGTCGTCCCGGAGGGCCGGGTTGTGGCTCCGCATGGGCGGGCTGGCCGGGGTTCGCATGGTCGACCTCCTCGTTCGGCAAGGAAGGCTAGCTCTTGATGTCCTTGGTGGCGAAGTTGGCCCAGGCGGCGCCGAGGAACACGGCGATGTAGAGCGCCTGGATTGCAAATCCACGACTGACGTCGCGCCACAGCACCGGGCTGCGGAACAGATCGACGAAGGCGAGCCAGTAGTGGGTGGGCAGGTACGGCTTGATCGCCGCGGCCGCGTCCAGCAGGTCGAGGACCTGGGAGGTGACCAGCGCGGCCAGGGCGCCGAGGGCCGCGGCCAGGGGCGAGTCGGTGACGGTGGAGGCGAACAGGGCCACCGCCGCCACCCCCAGCATCGACCAGGCGACGTAGGCGACGGTGACGGCGGTCCGCCAGGTGGCGTCCTGGGCGGCGATCGTCTGGCCCGACACCGACGGCAGCG
>Ga0081538_10003404_pt1 | contig 15057 bp, 10 predicted proteins | sample TabmetS5T2R1_FD_71022 | JGI IMG/M metagenome (GOLD analysis project Ga0081538, IMG submission 71022) | Tabebuia heterophylla rhizosphere microbial communities from the University of Puerto Rico - S5T2R1 | ecosystem: Host-associated > Plants > Roots > Rhizosphere ... | reverse complement strand
GCGCCCGCCCGCGGCGGGCGTCCCCCGCCAGGGTGCTCGACGACTTCTACCCTCTACCGGGCGGAAAAGTCGTCACGCGCCCCGGAGACTGCCGGCCGAGCCGGGCGCTTGCCCCGGAGACCGAACCGCGCGCAGCCGGCCGAGCCGGCTGCTTGCGGCTTAGTCCCGCGGCCCCGACCAGAAGGCGTCGCCCACCGTGACGGTGCGGGCGATCTCCGCCTGGTGGCGCAGCGAGTGCGGGTCGCCGTCCTCGTAGTCGAACATCGACTCCGCCCGGATGCGGCGGGCCTCTCCGGTGCCGCCGAGGTACTGGTCGATCACCCGAGCGCAGCGGCGCCCCTCGGCGATGGCGGTGACCACGAGCGACTGACCGACGCGGGCGTCGCCACAGGCGAAGACGCCCTCGACTCGGGTGCCGTACACCGGCGCCTTGACGTTTCCCCGCCGGTCGAGGTCCAGCTCGAGCTCGTTCACGAGCCCGTCGTGCTCGGGGTGGCTGAAGCCGATCGCGATCAGGACGAGGTCCGCGGGGACGTCGAAGTCGCTGCCGGGGATCGCGTGCAGGTCTCGTGAGGAGGTGCCCTCCACGCGGCGGGCGTGGACGCCGGCGACGCGCCCATCGGCGCCGGCCAGCCTGGTCACCTGCACGCCGAAGCGCCGCTCGCCCCCCTCGTCCAGCGCGTACGTGGTCAGCGTCCGCTTCGGGGGCAGCGGCCACGGGGTCGAGGCGGGGCGTCCGCTCGGGGGCAGCGTGGGATAGACGTCGAGCATCAACACGTCCTCGGCGCCCTCGCGCAGGGCGTTCGAGATGCAGTCCATGCCGGTGTCCCCCCCGCCGACCACGACCACGCGCTTTCCGGCCGCCGTGATCGCCCCGCCCGGAGCGGGCGGCGGGGCGGGCCGCCCCTCCAGCGCCGCGACCGCGCGGTTTCGCCCGTAGAGGTACTCCATCGCGAAGTGGACGCCGTCGAGGTCGCGTCCCGGCACCTCGAGGTCGCGGTGCAGCCGCGACCCGATCGCGATCACCACCGCGTCGTGGTCGGCCCGCAGCTGAGCGGCGGTCACGTCTCGGCCCACGTCGACCCCGTAGACGAACGAGATTCCCTCCTCCTCGAGGAGCGCCACGCGCCGGTCGATGATCGACTTCTCGAGCTTCGCGTCGGGGACGCCGAAACGAAGCAGCCCCCCGGGCGCCTCGTCGCGCTCGTAGACCGTGACGCCGTGCCCGAGCTTGTTCAGCTCGGCGGCCACCGCGAGGCCCGCGGGGCCCGAGCCCACCACCGCGGCGGTGCGGCCGGTGCGCTCGTCGGGGGGGTCGGGCCTGATCCAGCCCTCCTCGAACCCGCGCGTGACGATCGCGAGCTCGATCTGCTCGATCGTCACGGGGTCGTCGTTTATGTCCAGCACGCACGCCGACTCACACGGAGCCGGGCAGATCAGACCGGTGAACTCGGGGAAGTTGTTGGTGGCGTGCAGCTTCACCAGCGCGTCGCGCCAGCGGTCGCGGTAGACGAGGTCGTTCCAGTCCGGGATGAGGTTGCCCAGCGGGCAGCCCTCGTGGCAGAACGGCACGCCGCAGTCCATGCAGCGGGCCCCCTGGTCGCGCAGCGTGCCGTCGTCGGGCAGGGCGAAGTACTGGCGGTAGTCGCCCACCCGCTCGTGCGGGTCGCGCTTGTCGAAGCCGACCCGCTCCAGGGTCAGGAAGCCGCCCAGCTGCCCCATCAGGCGGCCACCTCCTCCTGCGCCTCGGCGCTCTCGGCGAGCGCGCGCTTGTAGTCGTGCGGCATCACCTTGACGAAGCGCCGAAGCGCCGCCGGCCAGTCGGCGAGCAGGCGCTCCGCCACCGCCGAGCCGGTGCGCCGGTGGTGCTCCTGGACCAGCCCGCGCAGCTGCCTCTCGTCGTCCGCCGTGACGTCGTCGAATCCCACCAGCTCCGTGTTGCAGCGGGCGCGAAAACCGCCGTCCTCGTCGAGCGCGTAGGCGACCCCACCGCTCATGCCGGCCGCGAAGTTCAGGCCGGTCGGGCCGAGCACCACCACGCAGCCGCCGGTCATGTACTCGCACCCGTGGTCGCCGACCCCCTCCACGACGGCGAGCGCGCCCGAGTTGCGCACCGCGAACCGCTCCCCGGCCAGACCGCGGAAGAACGCCCGCCCCGAGGTGGCGCCGTAGAGGACGGTGTTGCCGACGATCACGTTCTGCTCCGCGATGAAGCCCGCGCCCGCCGGCGGCCGGACCACGAGCGTTCCCCCGGACAGCCCCTTGCCGGTGTAGTCGTTGGCGTCGCCGTCCAGCAGCAGGGACACGCCGGCGGCGAGCCAGGCCCCGAAGCTCTGGCCGGCGGAGCCGCGCAGATGCAGCTCGACGGTGTTCTCCGGCAACCCCTCGGGGCCGTGGCGGCGGGCGATCTCGCTCGAGAGCAGGCCGCCCACCGCGCGGTTCTTGTTCTGGATCGGGCGCCGCACCCGGATCGGGCGGCCCTCGTCCAGGGCAACGCGGCGGTTCTCGATCAGGTCGACGTCGATGGCGTCGTAGCGCACCGGGTCCGGCCGGCGGGTGCAGTGCAGCGGGCCGTCGGTCTCCGGCTTGCGAAGCAGCGCGCCGAGGTCGATCGCGCGCGCCTTCCAGTGCTCGACCGCCTGGTCGGGGGCCAGGAGGTCGGTGCGGCCGATCAGCTCGGCCATCGAGCGCACGCCGAGCCGGGCCATGATGCGGCGGGCCTCCTCGGCGACCATGAACAGGTACCGCACCACGTGCTCGGGCTTGCCCTCGAAGCGCCGCCGCAGCTCCGGATCCTGGGTGGCCACCCCCACCGGGCACGTGTTGAGGTGGCACACGCGCATCATCACGCAGCCGAGCGCGATCAACGGAGCAGTCGAGAAGCCAAACTCGTCGGCCCCGAGGATGGCCGCCATCACCACGTCGCGGCCGGTCCGCATCTGGCCGTCGGCCTCCACGATGATGCGCGAGCGCAGGTCGTTCTCCAGCAGCGTCTGCTGCGTCTCAGCGATCCCGATCTCCCAGGGCACGCCGGCGTGCTGGATCGAGGCCTGCGGCGAGGCGCCGGTGCCGCCGTCGTGGCCGGCGATCACCACGTGGTCGGCGTTGGCCTTCGCCACCCCCGCGGCCACCGTGCCCACTCCGACCTCGGCCACGAGCTTGACCGAGATGCGGGCGCGCGGGTTGGCGCAGCGCAGGTCGTAGATCAGCTGCTTCAGGTCCTCGATCGAGTAGATGTCGTGGTGGGGCGGCGGGGAGATCAGGCCGACGCCGGGGGTCGAGTGCCGCAGCCGCGCGATGTAGCGGTCGACCTTGTGCCCCGGCAGCTGCCCGCCCTCACCGGGCTTCGCGCCCTGCGCGACCTTGATCTGGAGCTCGTCGGCGTTGACCAGGTAGTGCGTCGTCACGCCGAAGCGCCCCGAGGCCACCTGCTTGATGGCGGAGCGGCGCTCGTCACCGAACCGGGCCGGGTCCTCGCCGCCCTCGCCGGTGTTGGACTTGCCGCCCAGACGGTTCATGGCGGTGGCGAGCGTCTCGTGGGCCTCGGGGGACAGCGCGCCGAGGCTCATCCCGCCGGACTTGAAGCGCTTCACGATCTCGGTCGCGGGCTCGACCTCGCTCACGTCGATGGGCAGGACGTCGTCGCTGAAGCGCAGCAGGCCGCGCAGGGTCGAGCGCGGGACCGCGACGTGGTTGACGTACGTCGCGAAGCGCTCGTAGTCGGCCGCGCCGTCCTCGCCGCGGGCGACGTGCTGCAGCGTCGCGATGGTCTCGGGGTTCCAGCCGTGGAACTCGCCGTCGCGGCGCCAGGCGTAGACGCCGCCGGGCGGAAGCAGCTCGGAGGCCGCCGCCGGATAGGCGCGCGCGTGGCGGTCGAGCGCCTCGGCCGCCAGCACGTCGAGGTCGACCCCGCCGACCCGGGACGGCGTGCCCGTGAAGTGCCGGTCCACGACCTGCCGCTTGAGGCCGACCGCCTCGAAGATCTGCGCGCCGGTGTAGGAGCGGATCGTGGAGATCCCCATCTTCGAGAGGATCTTCAAGAGGCCCTTGCCGATCGCCTTGATCACGCGAAGCTCGGCCTCCTCGGGGCCCATGCCCTCCGGAAGGCGCCCGTCGCGGTGGAGCGCGTAGACCGCCTCGAACATCAGGTACGGGTTCACCGCGGCGGCGCCGTACCCGATCAGGCAGGCCAGGTGGTGGATCTCCTTCGCCTGGCCGGTCTCGACCACCAGGCCGATCTGGAGCCGCGTCCCCTCGCGCACCAGGTGGTGGTGAACGCCCGCGACCGCCAGGAGCGAGGGCATCGCCGCCCGCTCGGCGCCGAGGTTGCGGTCCGACAGGATGATGATGTTCACGCCGCGCTCGACCAGCGCGTCCGCCTCGGCGCACATCGCCGCGAGCCGGCGCTCCATCCCGCGCGGGCCGTCGGCCACCGGCCACGTCATGTCGATCGTCCGGGCCTCGAAGACGGTGTGGTCGACCTGCCGCAGCGTCTCGAGTTGCGCGTTGCGCAGGATGGGCTGGGGCATCACCAGCTGGTGGCAGTGGTCGGGCGTCTCGCCGAGCAGGTTGATCTCGGGGCCGATGCAGGCCTCGAGGCTCATCACGATCGACTCCCGGATCGGGTCGATCGCGGGGTTGGTGACCTGCGCGAAGAGCTGCTTGAAGTAGGAGAACAGCGGCGGGCGCATGTCGGACATCACGGCGAGCGCTACGTCGCTGCCCATGGAGCCGGTGGGCTCGGCGGCGTCCCGCGCCATGGGCAGGAGCAGCACGCCGAGGTCCTCCTCGGTCCACCCGAAGGCGAGCTGCCGTGCCCGCAGCGGCTCGACCCGCGGCACGCGCGGGCTCTTGGGCGGCAGGTCCTCGATGTGCACCACCCGCTCGCGCAGCCACTGGCCGTACGGGCGCCGGCGCGCGAGCTCCAGCTTGATCTCCGCGTCGGAGACCACCCGGTCGCGCTCGAGATCGACCAGGAACAGCTTCCCCGGGTGCAGCCGGCCCTTGGCCTGCACCCGGTCGTCGGGCCCCTCGAACACGCCGGTCTCCGAGGCCAGCACCACCCAGCCGTCGCTGGTGACGAGCCAGCGGCCGGGGCGGAGGCCGTTGCGGTCGAGCGTCGCGCCGACCACCCGGCCGTCGCTGAAGGCGACGGCGGCCGGTCCGTCCCACGGCTCGACCAGGGACGAGTGGTACGCGTAGAAGTCGCGCACCTCGGGCGGCAGCTCGGGGCGCCCGCGATGCGCCTCCGGGATCAGCATCGAGATGGCGTGCGCCGGCGAGCGGCCGCCGAGCACGAGCAGCTCCAGCAGGCCGTCGAGCGAGGCCGAGTCGGAGATGTCGTCGCGCAGTAGGGGCTTGATCTTCTTCACGTCCCCGCCGAAGAGCGGCGAGGCGAGCTGCAGCTCGCGGGCGCGCATCCAGTTGCGGTTGCCGCGCAGCGTGTTGATTTCGCCGTTGTGGGCGAGCATGCGGTAGGGGTGCGCGAGCTCCCAGCTCGGGAAGGTGTTGGTCGAGAAGCGCGAGTGGACGAGGGCGAGCCGGCTGGCGAAGCGCTCGTCCCTCAGGTCGGTGAAGTACTGCGACAGCTGCGGCGCGGTGAGCATGCCCTTGTAGGCGACGGTGCGCGTGGAGAAGCTGGGGATCGCCAGGTCCTCGACCTGCTCGCGCTCGACCACGCGCCGGATCACGTAGAGCTTGCGCTCCAGCGCGTCCTGGTCGGAGATCGCGTCGCCCGCGCCGACGAAGAGCTGCTCGATGCGCGGCGCCACCGTGCGCGCGGTGGTGCCGCATGCCTCGTCCACCACCGGGACCTCGCGCCAGCCCAACACCCGCTGGCCCTCCGCCTCCGCGGTGCGCTCGATCAGCTGACGCACCTCGTCCCCGTCCTCGCGCGGGAGGAAGCAGACCGCCACGCCGTAGCGCCCCGGCTGGGGCAGGGGGAAGTCCACCTGAGCCCGCAGGAACGCGTCCGGTACCTGGGTGAGGATCCCGGCGCCGTCGCCGGTGTTGGCATCGGCGCCCGCGGCCCCGCGGTGCTCGAGGTGCTCGAGCGCCCAGAGGGCGCGCGAGATCACCTCGTGCGAGGCGGCCGCGCGCAACCGCGCGACGAACGCGACACCGCAGGCGTCGTGCTCGTAGCGCGGGTCGTACAGGCCGGGGGATGCCTGCAGTGTGGGTTCACCTCCTGGGAGGGGGCGCCTTCTCCGAGCGGGCGCGCGAGGGGACGGGAGCGGCGAAATGATAGAACCAAGTGTGCCTGCAAAGCGAGCATCCGGCGAGGCGCGGGTGGGGCCGCCCGGCGCCCGCGCGCTAGGGTGCGCGGTCCGCCGATGGCCCAGACGATCACGGTCCTCTCCCAGAAGGGCGGCACGGGCAAGACGACCGCCGTGCGCACGCTCGCCGACGTCTACCGCCGCATCGGGGTAGCTGTCCTCTGCGCGGACCTCGACCCGCAGGGCAACCTCTCCGACTACTTCGACGTGCCTCCTGACGCGTCGCCCACCGTGGCCGAAGTACTCGCCGGCCAGGCGAAGGCGGCCGACGCCGTGTACGACGGCGTGCTGCCGGCGAACCTCGGTTTGGCCGAGGCGGAGCTGGTGCTGGCCGGCAAGATGGGGCGCGAGTTGACGCTCAAGCGCGCGCTACGCGACCTGCGCGACCGCTACGACCTGATCCTGGTGGACTGCCCGCCGGCGCTCGGGCTGCTGACCGTCAACGCGCTCGTCGCTGCCGACCACGCGCTGATCTCGAGCGAGGCGGAGTACTTCTCCCTCCAGGGGGTCGAGCAGGCGCTCGAGGTGGTGGAGCTGGCGAAGGAGTCGCTTCACCCGGACCTCGACTGGCTCGGCGTGGTGCTGAACATCGCCGACATGCGCTTGATCCACGCGCGCGAGGCGCGCCAGCAGCTGAAGGAGCGCTTCGGCGACCGCCTGTTCGACTCCGTCATCCGGCGCAGCGTGCGATATGCGGAGTCGGCCGAGCGGGGCGTTTCGATCCTCGACTTCGCCCCCGATCTCGGAGCCGACTACCTGTCCCTCGCCGACGAGGTCCTCGCGCGCGTGGCGGACTTCGACGACGCGCGGCGCCGCCTCGCCGGCCTGCGGGCGGAGCTCGTGTCTGGCTGACCGAGGATTGCCCGAAGCTCCGCGGCGATCGACGCACCCTCCGACGCCAGAGCGGTCGGCGTGAGCCGCACGGTGCGGTACCCGGCGACGAGCAGCCGGCGGTCGCGGCGCCGGTCGCCCTCCATGCCCGCGCGGGTGCCGTGCGCGCGGAGGCCGTCCGTTTCGACGATCAGCTTCTCCGCCGGCCACAGGAAGTCGGCCACGTAGCCGTCCAGGTCGACGGCGACCCGCGGCCGCGGCAGGCCGTAGCGCTCCACCAGGGCCAGGAACCGCTCCTCCAGCGGCGAGCGCGTGAGCTCCGGCGGCGCCTGGGCCAACCGCAGCACCAGGGCGCCGCGGCGCCCCGGATTGGCGTCCACCACCGCACGCAACGCCGTCAGGTCGAAGAGGCGGCGGTACTCGGCCTGGTCAAGGGCCCGCTTGAGGGCTTGCCGAGGAAGCACGTCGGCGAGGTCGAGGAGCGTCCGCGCGACCGTGGTGACCGGGATCCCGTGGCGTACGGTGATCTCGGCGCTGGACAGCCGGGCCGAGCGGTGCACCTCCAGCCCGCGCCGCCTCCGGCGGCCGTTCTGCGAGGGCACGGTCACGTCCACCGCGGCGGAGTCATCGGGCCGCAGCTCCCAGAGCGCCGCGGCATCTCGATGGGAGAGCACCGCCCCGGCGCCGCAGGCGAGCACCGCCGCTAGCCAGACCGCCTCTCGGCGCAGAACCGGATGCCCCACGGAGTAGACGCCGCGGTGGACCCGGTGGAGCCGGCCGGTGCCGAGGCGCTCGGTGATCCCGTGCGCGCCGAGTCCGAGTGCGAGCAGTTGCTCATGCGAGACGACTCCGTATTGCTGCGCGGCCAGCCGCGCCAAGACTCGGTCAAAGGGGGGTAAGGCGCTTTTCCTACCCATCTCGGTAGGGAAAGCGCCTTACCCCCCGGAGCTCGCCCCCTCCGAGCAACAGGCCGGGGGGGGCAGCATCCCCTGCGGCACGGCTCAGCCTGCTCCGGACCGCGGCGTCACCCGTTAGGCTCGCCCCCTCGTGTTCGAGCTGCTCTTCAAGCCGGCCGCCGAGCTCGCCGGCCTCATCCGTGACGGTGAGCTGACCTCGCGCGAGCTGGTCGAGGCGTCGCTGAGCCGCATCGAGGCGCTCCAGCCCGAGCTGAACGCCTTCTGCCATCTCGACCCCGACAGGGCGCTCGCGGAGGCGGACGCCGTGTCGGCGGGCGACGAGCGGCCCTTCGCCGGGGTGCCGATCGCGGTCAAGGACACCACGGCGGTCAGGGGCATGCCGCTCACGATGGGCTCGGACCTGTTCGGCGACTTCATCCCCCAGCACGACGCTTTCCTGGTGCGCCGGCTGCGCGCCGCCGGGTTCGTCGTGGTGGGCAAGACGAGCCTGCCGGAGTTCGGGATCCTGCCCGTGACCGAGCCGCGCCGCTTCGGGCCCACCCGCAACCCGTGGGATCTCGAGCGCACGCCGGGAGGCTCCTCGGGCGGCGCCGCGGCCGCGGTGGCCGCCGGCATGGTGCCGCTCGCCCACGGGAGCGACGGGGGCGGCTCGATCCGCATCCCGGCCGCGTGCTGCGGCGTCGTCGGGCTGAAGCCGGCCCGTGGGCGCATCTCACGCGGGCCCGAGCAGGGCGACGACTTCCTCGTCCAGGACGGCGCCCTCACCCGCACCGTGGCCGAGACGGCCGAGCTGCTCGACGTGCTGGCGGGCTATGAGCCCGGCGACGCCACCTGGGCGCCCCCCCCGCCCGAGCCCTTCGCCGCCGCCCCCGAGCGGGACCCCGGACGGCTGCGCATTGCGGTGGCCACCCAGCCCGCGGTCGAGGCGCCGCTCGACCCAATCTGCAGACGCGCGGTGACCGAGGCGGCCGGCCTGCTCGCGTCGTTCGGGCACGAGATCGAGGAGATCGAGGCGCCGTGGCGGGGCCAGGATCTGGTGGAGGTCTTCAAGCTGGTGTTCGGAACGCCGGTCGGCATGGCAATGGTCTTCGGCGGCATGTTGACCGGCCGCGAGCCGACCGCCGACCTGGTGGAGCCGCTCTCGTGGAGCGTGTGGGAGGAGCTGCAGCGGCGCAGCCCGGTCGACTACCTGCTCGCCCGGACGCAGCTGTCGGCCGTCTCGCGCGCGGTTGTCGCGGTATGCGAGCAGTTCGACGCCGTCCTCACGCCGACGTTGGCCCAGCGCCCGGTGCGCATCGGCGAGATCGACGCCTGCAGCGACGACCCGTGGGAGGACTTCGACCGCTCGAGCGTCTTCACCCCGTACACCCCCGTCTTCAACATCACGGGCCAGCCCGCGATCTCCCTGCCGCTGGTCCAGGGCGACGACGGCCTGCCGGCGGCGGTCCAGATCGCCGGCCGGCCGGCCGACGAGTTCACGCTGCTGCAGCTCGGCGCGCAGCTCGAGTCCGCCCGGCCGTGGGCGGCCCGGCGGCCGGAGGCGGCGGTCGCCTGATCAGGCGGCCCGGAGCACCTCGCGGTCGCGGTCGTAGGTGAGCAGGGCCAGCGCCTCCTGCAGGGCGAGCCAGCGCAGCTCGTCGACCTCCTTGCCGGGCGCGAAGCCGCCGTCTGACTCGATCTCCATCAACCAGTAGCGCACCCGCTTCGGGCGGCCCTTGGGGTCCAGGTACTCGCTCGCGGGCAGCTCGCGCACCAGCCGGGCCCGCAGCCCCGTCTCCTCCTCCACCTCGCGGACCGCCGCCGCCTCGAAGGTCTCTCCGGGGTCGAGCTTGCCCTTGGGGAGCGTCCAGTCGTCGTACTTCGGGCGGTGGACTAGCGCGACGCGCCCGTCCCGGTCGCGGACCACCCCGCCCGCCGCGCGTACCTCCGCCGCGCCCACCTACAGCTCCCGCACGTCGACGCCCCCGGGCGCGAACGTCACCCGGCGGACCGCGCCCTCGGGCGCCTCGGCCTTGAGGCGCCCGATCAGCCCACCGGTCTGCTGCCAGTGGCACCAGAAGAGCACGGTGGGGCCGGCGCCGGAGATCGTGGCTCCCACGGCGCCCAGCTCCTCCGCCCGCTCCACCAGCGCGAGCGAGGCCGGGTAGAGATGGCCGCGGCGCCGTTGATGGATCGCGTCGTCGAGGCCCCGCCCGATCAGCGAGAAGTCGTCGCGCGTCAGTCCGAGGACGAGCAGCGAGGCGCAGGCGACGTTGTGCACCGCGTCGCCCACCGGCACCTCGGCCGGCAGCGCCGCCCGGGCCGCGGCCGTCGGGATCTCGTACGGGGGAATGAAGAGGACGCCCTCCAGCCCCGGGGCCGGGTCGAAGCGCACCGGCTCGCCGGCGCGGGGACAGATCACGAAGCCGCCATGGAGGGCCGCGGCGACGTTGTCGGGGTGGCCCTCGAGCTCGCGCGCGAGCGCGAACAACGGCGCGTCCAGCTCGAACATGTGGTCGGCGGCGCACAGCCCCGCCACGATCGCGGCGGCGCTCGACCCGAGCCCCGCCGCCGGCGGGATCTGCGAGCGGATGGAAAAGGTCAACCCGTCCGCCGGGTGAAGCCGCTCGAAGGCGCGCACGCAGAGGTTCGAGCGGTCGCCGGGCAGCCCGGCCTGGTCCGAGTGCACGCGGAACTCGCCGGTCTCCTCGACCTCGAGCTCCAGCTCGAGCGACAGCGCCGCGGCCAGCACGTCGTAGCCCGGTCCGAGATTCGCGGAGGAGGCCGGCACCCGCACGATGCGGTGCCGCCTCACCGCAGCACCGCCCGGCAGACGCTGTCCAGGTCGGGCTCGCACGGGACCACCGGCGCCGCTCGGTTCATGGCGGTCTGGGGGTCCTTGAGCCCGTGCCCGGTCAGGACGCACACCACCCGGCCGGCGGCGCCGTACCGAAGCAGCCCGGCCACCGCGGCGGCCGAGGCCGGCTCACAGAACACCCCCTCACGCGCGCCTAGGAGCGCGTAGGCGTCGAGGATCTCGGCGTCCGAGACCGCTCGAACGTGCCCGCGCGAGGCGGTGAACGCGTCCATGGCGTTCTCCCAGCGCGCCGGGTTGCCGATCCTGATCGCGGAGGCCACGGTCTCCGGGTGCTCGATCGGCGCCCCGTGCACCAGCGGCGCCGCCCCCTCGGCCTGGTAGCCGTGCAGGCTGGGCGCCACCTCGTATTCCCTAAATCCCTGCCACCACGCGGTCACGTTGCCGGCGTTTCCGACCGGGATGCACAGCACGTCGGGCGGCTCTCCGAGCTCGTCGCAGACCTCGAACGCACCCGTCTTCTGGCCCTCGACGCGGTAGTCGTTCACCGAGTTGACCAGCGCGATGGGATGGCGCGTCGCCAGTTCGCGCACGAGCTCCAGCGCCTGGTCGAAGTTCCCGCGCAGCGCGATCACCCGCGCCCCGTGCATCAGTGCCTGGGCGAGCTTGCCGGTGGCGATCCGGCCCTCCGGCACGATCACCGCGCCGCGCAGCCCGGCGCGGGCGGCGTACGCCGCGGCGCTGGCGGCCGTGTTGCCGGTGGACGCGCAGACCACCGCCTCGGCGCCCTCTCCCACGGCGGCCGAGACCGCCACGGTCATCCCGCGGTCCTTGAACGAGCCGGTCGGGTTGGCGCCCTCTAGCTTGAGCCATACGTCCGCTCCGCTGAGGGCGGAGAGCCGCGGCGCCCGCACCAGCGGCGTGTCGCCCTCCCCCATGGTCACGAGCGGCTCCACCGGCAGCCGGTCCCGGTAGCGCCACAGCGACATCCCTAGTGCTCCCCGCCGAGAGTACCGTCGATGGCAGGGCGAGCCAGGACCGTGGCTGCGGGCGTCGTCAGGCTCGGTCCTGGCCGACCGGGCGCGACGGTAGTCGAGGTGGGGAGCACCTCTAGAAGGTTTCCTCGATCACCCGGATCACCCGCGGCGGCTCGCGGACGAAGTCGAGGCGGGCGATGAGCTCGACCGCGGCCCGGAACTTGGACTCCAGCACCGGGTGCATGACCATCACGAGCCGCGCCTCGTCGCCCAGGCCCTTCTGCACCACCGACTTGATCGACACTCCCTGCAGCCCCAGGATCTCCGCCACCTGCGCGAGCACTCCGGGCCGGTCCGCCACCTCCAGGTGGAGGTAGAACGAGAACTCCACGTCGGTCACGATGGGATGCGAAACGGCGGGCGGCGGGAGCGATGGGGGCGGGATCATGGCCGAGATCACGTCGCCCAGCACCGCGCTCGCGGTCTGCATCCCGCCCGCCCCGGGGCCGGAGAGCGTGATCTCGGTGATCGCCGGCGACTCCACCGTGACCGCGTTGAACGCGCCGTTCACCGCGGCCAGCGGGTGGTCGGCGTAGAGGAAGGCCGGATACACGTGCACCGCCACCCCGCCGTCGACGCGCTCGGCCGAGCCGACCAGCTTCAGCGACAGCCCCAGCTCCTTCGCGTAGGCGATGTCGTCGGGGGTGATCCGCTCGATGCCCTCGCAAATCACGTCGTCGAGTCGCACCACGGCGTTGAAGGCCAGCCGGGCCAGGATCGCCATCTTGGCCGCCGCGTCCTTCCCGGTCACGTCCTCCGTCGGGTCGGCCTCCGCGTATCCCAGCTGCTGCGCCTCGCGCAGCGCCTCGGCGTAGGTCGCGCCGGTGCGGGTCATCTCGGTGAGGATGTAGTTAGTGGTGCCGTTCACGATGCCGTGCACGCGCTCGATGTGGGCGGCGGCGAGCGTCTCGGCCATCACCCGGATAGCCGGCACCACGCCGGCCACCGCCGCCTCGAAGCGCAGCTGCACGCGGTTGCGGCGCGCGGAGTCGAACACCTCCTCGCCGTACTGCGAGAGGAGCTGCTTGTTCGCGGTCACCACGTGCCGGCCGGCGCCGAGCGAGCGCAGCACGTACGCGCGGGCTGGGTCGAGCCCGCCGATCAGCTCGACGATCAGGTCGCTCCGCGCCACGATGTCGTCGAAGTCGCCGCGGCTGCGGGTCAGCACGCCCGCCAGCTCGGGCCGCCGTCCCACCTCGGCCTCGATCGCCTCGGCCCGCTCGGCCAACAACTGGGCGAACGCCGAGCCGACCGTGCCGTGGCCCAGGAGCCCGACCCGAAAGGGCTCAGTGGTCATCACCGAAAGTACGGTCGATGGTCGGGCGAGTCAGCGGCGTGGCTCGTGCCGCGCGCGGGCGCAGTCGATGCTGGAAGCATCGGCGAGCACCGCGGGCGGGACGAGGCGCGCCGCTGGCCGGCCGAGCGCGACCGTAGTTGAGGGGGTGACCACTCAAACATCCCGCCGCGTCAGGTCGTCGTAGGTCTCGCGGCGGACGACCACCCGGGCGTCGCCGTCGCGGCAGAAGATGACGGGCGGCCGCGGAACGGCGTTGTAGTTGTTGGCCATCGCGTGACCGTACGCGCCGGTGGCCGGGGTAACCAGCACGTCGCCCGGCGTGGGGTCGGCGAGCAGCGCCTCGCGGACGAGGATGTCCCCCGACTCGCAGTGCATGCCTGCGATCGTGCACGGGACGTCGCCCCCAAAACGATCGGCGATCTCGGCCTCGTAGCGGGCGCCGTAGAGCATCGGCCGCAGGTTGTCGGACATGCCGCCGTCGACCGCCACGTACGTGCGCACCCCGGCGATCGGCTTGACCGTGCCCACCGTGTACAGCGTCACCCCCGCGTTCGCGACCAGCGATCGCCCGGGCTCGCACAACACCGTCACGTCCGCGGGCGCCCGCCGCGCCAGCGCGTCGACGTAGTCCTCGATCGACGGCGGATGGTCCGCCGCGGTGTACGCGACGCCCAGCCCCCCGCCCAGGTTCAGCAGCGGCCAGTCACCCATCGCGGCGAGCACTTCGGCCAGCCGCTCGAAGGCGGCGAGCTGCAGGATCTGCGACCCGATGTGCGCGTGCAGGCCGCGCAGCTCGAGCCCGGCGGCGGCGCAGGCCGCGACCGCATCCCGCACCTCATCGAGCCCGAAGCCGAACTTCGAGTCCTCCTGCCCGGTCTGGATGGAGGAATGGGTGTCGGGCCGGATGCCGGGCCGCACGCGCAGCAGCACGCGCTGCGCGCGTCCGCGCAGGCGCTCGATCTCGGCGAACGAGTCCACCACGATGTGTCCGACGCCGGCCGCGATCGCGTACTCGAGCTCCGCCTCGGACTTGTTGTTTCCGTGCAGGAACAGGCGCGCCGCGTCGAAGCCGCCCGCGAGCGCGAGATGGAGCTCTCCGCCCGAGGCCACGTCGGCGCCGAGACCCTCCTCCGCGAACAGCCGAAACGCCTCCGGGCACGGAAACGCCTTGCCGGCGTACACCACCTCGAAGCGCTCGACGCGGGCGCGGAAGGCATCGACATAGGCGCGCGCCCGCGCGCGCATGTCGTCCTCCGCGTAGACGTAGGCCGGGGTGCCGAACTCGCGCGCGAGCTCGACCACGTCGCATCTCCCTACCTCGAGCCGGCCGCGCTCGTTCAGGCGGGAGCCGAGCGGGTACACGTGCGAGACCGCCACCGCTGCCATGATCGGCGGCGATTATGAAGCACGCCCCACCGCGGCCACCGGCGCTGGCGACGCACGACGGCCTCGCGTATGCGCTCTTTCTCCCGGAGGCGGAGCCCGACGTGGCCGTCGTCGTGTGCCACGGCGCGGGCTCGGCCAAGGAGAGCCACTACGACTTCGCGCGCGGCTGCCGCGACGACGGAATGGCCGCGATCGCCTTCGACGCCCGCGGGCACGGCCGGTCGGCGGGTCGCTTCGGGCCGGGGGCGCTGGACGACGTGCTCGCGATGGTCGAGATCGCGCGCGCCCACGCCCCGGCGGTCGCGCTGCGCGGCTCGTCCATGGGCGGCTTCCAGGCGATACACGCCGCGGCTCGGGGTGCGGCCGTGTGCGCGGTGGTCACGATCTGTCCGGCCCCCGAGGAGAGCCTGTTGCGGTTGCTGCGCTCGGACGAGCCGTTGCGCTTCGACTGCGACGTGCCGGCCACCGAGCGCTGGCTTCGGTCGCTGGACCTCTTCGAGGCCGCGGCGCGGCTGGGCCC
>Ga0081538_10003403_pt1 | contig 15058 bp, 10 predicted proteins | sample TabmetS5T2R1_FD_71022 | JGI IMG/M metagenome (GOLD analysis project Ga0081538, IMG submission 71022) | Tabebuia heterophylla rhizosphere microbial communities from the University of Puerto Rico - S5T2R1 | ecosystem: Host-associated > Plants > Roots > Rhizosphere ... | reverse complement strand
CTCGAAGATCTGGTGGTAGCTTTTGTAGCAGTTGAGAACAGAGATGATGAAAGCGTTGCCAAGATAGCCGTCGATGAGATAAAGAAATATCTTGATACGGTCAAGAGCAGCCGCCTGCTAATCTACCCTTATGCTCATCTGAGCTCTGATCTAGCGCCGCCAGCTCTTGCAATTGATATCATCAAATCTGTCGAAAGATTCGCCAAGGGATTGATAAACCAAGTCTACCGTGCGCCTTTTGGGTGGACAAAGTCATTTAACATCAAAGTAAAGGGCCATCCACTGGCTGAGAACTCTAAGGAGATTTCAAAGCGAGAAGAGCATAAACACACTGGCCCCTTGTATAGAGAAAAGGAATCATCTGCACTCAAGGATGAGGAAAAATTAGAGTCCTTCTGGTACATAGCGCAACCTGGCGGACAGATGACTCCTATCAGCAAATATAACTTCAAAAAGCAGGACCAGAATCTTCAGATGCTAGTAGACTATGAAACAGCAAAGAACAGGGCAGTCAATGAACAGCCTGCACATGTCCGGCTGATGAAGAAATTGGCGATAGCTGACTACGAACCTGCATCAGATGCTGGTAATATTCGATACTATCCAAAAGGCAGGCTTATGAAGTCGCTTATCGAGCAATATGTCACAAGACGGGTAATGGAATATGGTGGGATTGAGGTCGAAACACCCATAATGTATGATACCAAGCACCCTTCGCTTCAGAGCTACTTTAACAGGTTTCCTGCAAGACAATACAGCATTACCTCAGACAACAAACAGCTGTTTCTGCGCTTTGCAGCCTGCTTCGGCCAGTTCCTGATGGCCAAGGACTTCAATATATCGTATAAGCATCTTCCCCTGAAATTATACGAATTGACTAGATACTCATTTAGACGCGAAAAAAGTGGTGAGCTAGTAGGCTTGCGCCGATTGCGGGCATTTACTATGCCTGACTGTCACGCACTTTGCAGAAACTTGGATCAGGCAAAGGAAGAGTTTCTCAAGCGCTTTGAGCTATCCATAAGCGTGCTCAAGGATCTTGGCCTAACGATCAAAGATGTAGAAATGGCCATAAGGTTTACAGAGGACTTTTACAACGAGAATAAAGACTTTCTGACCGAACTTATCAACAAGTTTGGCAAGCCGGTGCTAGTTGAGACATGGAAGGAGCGCTTCTTTTACTTTACACTCAAGTGGGAGTTCAATTTCATTGACGGCCTTGGCAAGGCATCAGCTCTCTCAACTGATCAAATAGATGTTGAGAACGGCGAGCGCTATGGTATAGAGTTCGTTGAAGAAGACGGTACCAAAAAGAATCCGATAATTCTGCACAACTCACCTTCAGGAGCAATCGAGCGGGTAATCTATGCGCTATTGGAAAAATCAGCCAGGATATCTAAAGTAGGTGGCATAGCTTCGCTACCGCTCTGGCTATCACACACACAGGTTCGTGTGATACCCGTCAGCCAAGAGCACATTATACACTGCGAAAAGGTGCTGGCAGAGCTGACTGAAAACCAGATAAGAGCTGATATCGATGACCGCGATGAAACGGTAGGCAAAAAGATACGTGAATCTGAAACCGAATGGGTGCGCTATACTATAGTCATTGGTGACAAAGAGATCAACTCTGACAAGCTGATTATACGCGATAGAGATGAGGGCAAACAGCGCGAGATTACTCTACATCATCTAATAAATGAAGTGAAAGAGCAAACAAAGGACAAGCCCTACCTTCCGCTGAATCTTCCGCTGCTTCTATCAGCTAGGCCGCAGATTATGGTCTAGCGTATTCTCGCGATAATATTCTGTATAATGTCTGAGTAGCCAGTGTGCCTTCACGATAGTCTCCATTTTTCAAAGCAACCTCGACTATGTCCATTCCGATGAGGCAGGCTGACAGATCTATCGCCTTGATTAATTTCAATACTTGAAATGGGTCGAGTCCAAATGGTTCCGGCGTGCCAGTGCAGGGTACGTATGGTAGATCGTAGGCGTCAATGTCAAAAGAAATGTAGATCTTTTTACCGGCAGTAGCCTTATGCAAATGCCTAACGACAGTGTCGATATCATTGTGCACCTGCCATGCATCAAAGGTTGTGACACCATTTTTGCTAGCAGTTTCGTTTTCCTCTTTGTCTGTCTGTCTGATACCTATTTGGATCAGGTTTTCGCCAGGGATATATTTCAGCAAATGATAGAAGAGAGTAGTATGGCAAATCTTCAAGCTTTCATAGTTGGGCTTCATGTCACGATGAGCATCAAAATGTATCACTATTGGGTCTTCTTTGGAAAGCGCCTTCAACTGATAGTATGATAGCGTATGTTCGCCGCCAAGCATAACTGGGATCTTGCTGCTGTTGCGTAGTGAAGCAACTACCTTTGGAATTGTTGAATCGAGATGGTCAAGCATCTTGATGATGCTCTTTGTTTTGGGCAGCTTTAGGTCGCCAAGATCAAAAATGCCAACAAGGTCATGAATATTGGTCCTTTCATCCAGCATGAATGTCTCGATCTGGAGAGCAGAAGTCCGCCTTATCGCCTCCGGTCCCCTAGACGTCCCTTTGCCAAAGCTGGTAGTGATGTCAAGAGGTACGCCATAAATCACTACATTTGATTCCCTAAATGAAATTCTGACCGGTATGTCTGCAAAGACATAACCTGCATTTGTCTCTTCTGGCACTATAAAGAGCGAAAGTATGTCCAACTCTTACACAATCTTCAAGACCGGTTAATAATAAATCATGATGCTGTCTTGCTCCAAAACAGCTCATCAAGACTCTGTTGTCGCGGCTTACCTAGTACCGACTTGAAGTCAAAGTTCAAGGCAGACAGTACCTGCTCAAATGTTGACTCCATTGTTTCAAGATATTTTTCAGTGTCAATTTCTTCCGGATTAGAAAGCTCGACTGGCTTGACACCGTCGCCTGTCTTTATTTTCACATAAGAAATGGTGTCACCAGCTCGAACCTCGCGTTTGTTTGCATCGACAAGCATTTTGGCAGCCTTGATATGTTGTGGCAGGCCTTTGTAGACGTCACTCCCGTTGCCGTCCACCGTTTTGGAGCCAGTCTTTTTGCCATATGTACTCAATGATTTGTTGATTGTAACGTTGAAGCTGAGTTCTTCAAGTGGGATCTTGTGTATTTCCAAGTTCTTAGCATTTTCTTGAATAACATTCTTAATTTTTTCTTTAGCAGATTCAAAATCTTTCTCCGAGCTAATCTTTCCAAGTATTTCCAGGATATCATAGAACGCCTTCCTGATAAACGGCGGAGTATGTGATTTTTTGCCCGTAAGCCCTTTTACATCAACCGTCCCGTCAGATAGGACTCCCAGGTAGTTCTTCTTGAGATCGCTGAATACAACATAGCGGTACTGCTTATCTATTTCAAGGTCTACGCCCAGTGTCTCTCTAGCCCACTGCACCAGTTGCTCTATATGCTTTTGATCCGGATTGCTGAGGAAAATACTGTCAGTGTCACCATAAACAACCCGAATTCCAATCTCTCTGCATTTGTTAATGGTTCTGTTAATTGTTGTCCTGCCAAGGGCAGCAGTAGCATCTGCTACAGGCAGGCAGTAGAGCGGGAATATTGCTGCGCCCATGACGCCATAGCTAGCATTGAGAATGACCTTGATAGCCTGACTTACCACATTGTATAGCTTGCGCTCCTCTGTAGGAAGTGTCTTGTCCTTTGCCAAGTATTTGTAATAGTTGACCCTCAAGTCCCGAAGCGAACCTATGAGAGACGAAGTCAAACCTTTCCTGTGCTTGCAGACCCAGTGAGTTGTACCTTCCACTTCATTTTCCCTACAGTCTTCATGAGAACAATTGATAGTCTCGTATGATAAATTATGCACTTTAATAATGCTAGGATAGAGGCTCGCAAAGTCTAAGACGATGACGTTGAAATGTATACCTGGTACAGGCTCGACAACTTCGCCACCTCGATATTTTTTTTCTTTGATGATGGCTGTAGTAGACGCAGTACCTTTTTTTTCCAGCTCACTCCTGCTTGGTATCAGCTCATTTCGCTGACGATGTTCGTAGTACAAGATGCCCCTAATCCATTGGTTGACGCCAAAGCGGGAGATATCATCTACTGACAGCCGTCCAATCCTTGCAATGACGACTAGCAGTTTCATTAGCAGATTGTCATTAAAGCTGGTCAGTCTATATGTAAGATCGGCATCCTTGAGGCAATATTCCGCTAACCTTTGAATGGGCAAATCGCTTATGTCTCCTTCAAACTCTATTTTTGAGTCACCCAACAGTGCTTCGCTGATTGCATTGAGGGTATGGTCAGTATATGCACGGCTGAAAGCATAGATCTGGATCGACCTGTTGTCAAATGTCCTGTAGAGGTCTATGTGGATGCCATGCCTGATGCCGACTGGCTCTGCCTGCATTCCATGTTTGATAAATGACTCTTTTTTGACCATTATGGGCACCTTATCCTTTGAGATCGCAACACCGTTAGGATCAATGCGGGAATCTTGAGAGCGAGCATAAAGATAGGGCAGATCAAAGTCGTCACCATTGAACGTGATTATGATCGGATAAGCATTGATTATCGTAAATGCCTTTTCTATTAACTCTTTTTCACTTACGCAGGACTCTGCTTCTGGAATTAGAGATGTGCCATCGCTTGATACGTTATTTGTAAGCACAAGCACTTTCTTGAAACCGTCACTTCCAACAAACCCCACAGCTGTTATACGCTTGTCATGATCGCGTGCATTTGGCATTCTTCCCTCTTCGGTCTCGACCTCGATGTCGATAGCTACTCGCTTCAGCTCTGGTATTGGCTGATTGAGTAGTTTGGCCCAGTTTGTAATGGATTGTCTATATTCCTTGGCTGCCTCTCCTGCCTCTTTTATCTTATCCCATAATAGACTTCTGAGCGCAAATTGTACCTTTTCGGAAATAGGATACTCAAACGGAGTTATCTGCTCGTCATTTCTAACGTAATATGAACCTGGTATTAGCGCCCGGTCATAGAGATAGTTCTCATGGTATTTGATATCAGCTTCCCATGATGTCACTTTTTCACGAAAGCTGTAGTCGGTGCCACCTATTGAGAGAGGATCTGGTGCAATCACTTTGAGGACTTCAATTTCCTTGTCAAGAATAATATCTTGTTTCTTGACCTGTTTAAGTATGAATTTGGTCTCTTTTTGTGCAACCTGTTTGGCCTGCTCTGTAAATTCCATCTTTGTATAACAGTAGGGTTTGTGATCAGTCCTGTCGCGCCATTGGTAAATAATTTTGTCTTGTGGATCGTAAAACTTCAGGTAGACTTTTTTCTCTTCGCCAGAGTAAACGGCGGATAGCAACAGCATAGGTCTTCTGCTATCTTTGGGCAACTCTGGCAAGCTGTCAAATCCTTTTCTTCGATCTGATACAAATTCCTGTTGCTGAACCAAGATACAGAGTGTCTGTCCATAGATCGATATTAAACATTTTATCTAACAGATTGATTCATGTTACATGTGGATTGCAAGGTCGCAATAATTGGTGGTGGTGTGCTTGGAATGTCAATTGCATACTTCCTGTCAGCACACGCCAAGAGTCCTGAATCAGTAGCACTGCTAGAGCAGGAAAACAACATTGCCCAGCATAGCAGCAGCAGGAATACTGGAAAGGTGCATGCTCCATTTCTCTATGATCCTGCAAAAAAGAAGACTTTTGCCAAGGCCGCAGCGCTTGGCTACGAGATGTGGCAAAAGTATTCCAGTCACAAGAGAATGCTGTTTAGACCTGATGGTGTCCTGGAGGTTGCACTTAATGACAAGGGAATAGACCGGCTCTATAAGTACATGGAGTGGGGGATGGCAAACGGTCTTACAAAAAATGAACTGCAATTGCTTGACAAAAATGAAGTTGCAAGAACTGAACCAAACGTGCGGTGTGTTTCTGCAATCTATTGTTCCAAAGATGCATCAGTTAACTACGGTGCATTTACTATTGGACTTCTAGAAGATATTCAGTCATTTGGTAGCAAGCTGCTCTTGGGACACAAGGTCGAGCGAATATCATCATACGGCCAAGGAGCGTATTCGATAACTACGAACCAAGGCAAAGAGATTAAAGCAGAGTACCTTGTCAATGTGGCCGGCGGTAACTCGATGGACATTGCCCAGATGATGGGCGTTGCACACGGTTACACCGACATGCATTTTAGAGGGGAGTACTGGCAAGCCCCGCCAGAGTACTATAATCTGACAAAGCTATCGATCTATTCGGTTCCTAAGCACCCAGAATATCCATTTCTCGATCCACATTGGATCGTGCGAGCAGATGACAGGCGTGAGGTGGGGCCAAACGCCATACCTGTGTTCGGCCCATATGCCTACGACTGGCGTAGGAACTTGGTCAATATGCTACCAAAAATAATGGAGTCATCCCATACAAGTGCACGGAAGGTTTTTTTTGATAGACAGTTTCTGTCGCTTGTAAGCACCGAGCTGAAGAGCTCTTTATCCAAAACAATGATGATAAACAGAGTTCGTGAATTTTTGCCGCAGCTCCGGCCATCTGCTTTTATTCAACGTGGGACAGCCGGCATAAGATCGTCAGTAATCGACAAGACCGGCAGATTCGTACCAGACACGCTCGTACTCGAGCGTGATTCTTCGCTTCATGTGCTCAATTACAATTCGCCTGGAGCGACAGGCGCACTGCCCATGGCAGCCAGCATTGCAAGTAAGATAATAAATGCAGATGTACTACAAACAAACGACAAGGCAAAGTCGCTATGGGATGCTACCGCAATTGCTGATACAATGAAAGTATGATCGATTTTTTAAAGTACTGCCAGTCACGATAGGATAAATTGCTCAAGGAAGTTTTTCTTAGTGCTCTGAAAAATAAGGACGTCAAGATATCAAAGATAAAAGATTCAAATTTTCACAAAATTCTGGCAGAAGCATCATCACGCTGGATTTCATATGAGTCTGTCCCTGAAATATGCGAATCTGTCGGCATTGATAGCAGCTGGAACAGGCGCGCTTTTCAGGGTCTTCAACTTTATGTCATAGACGCAGTAGCAGTCACTAGCACTAACAAGATCTTGGCTATAGAGTGGGAAGAAGACATAGCTGGCTCTGCAAGAAACGAGCTGCTAGAATCAAAAGCGATGGTAATGGAGGCATCTGTTGCTCAAGAGGCGGCTGGCAAGGCTGACAGTATCTGCGTCGATGGTTCACTTATTTCGCGTTTGACGAAAAGCAGGCCTGAAGCAGCGTCTGAAATAGTGAAGAAGTGCAAAAGCTGCATATTTATTTCAAAGACCTCTGAGAGCAGGCTGCAATTCGGCTCGATGGGGTCAAAGGCCGGCGACATTTATTATTATGGACACACCTGCAAGGAGGCCGGCTTCAGTGTTCCTATTGAAACACAGTTCTGCCATGCGCCCTTGTTTGAAGTGTATGCAAGGCTGCGCGACCATACTCCTGTTATCCGGATTGAAATTATGAGCAATGCAAGTGAGCAAGAAGTAAGATCGACCTTGAATAAGCTACGATACCACAGTGTAGCCGGCTATCCGTACTGCCTGAAGCTGGCGCACAATACCTGCAAGATAACCAATGAAGATATAGACAGGCTTGCAAGCATATATGGTTTGCAGAATGAGCAAGGGGCAAGGGATGCTCTAAATGAATGAAGAATTAGGTATCCTGATCGGTGTCACCAAACCGGACCAGGTGACATTTGAATCAAGAAGGCCTGTTAGCATCGGCGAATACGTTATTCTCAACTATGGTGGGCAGAAGGTGCTTGGTCTTGTTGAAAGGTCGTTTATCAGCAGTGATGCACTAGGCAGCAGCATTCGCAACTACGAAGAAGCATTTGAGAGCAAACAGGTTGCCGCCGAGAACCGTAGAGATAAAAGTTACAAGGGGCACGTACGCATTCTTGGCTATGTGGCTGAATTGAAAAAGTGCAAGGCAATACTGCCTGCGCTGCCTCCAGAGCCTGGCACAGAAGTGTATGAAGCGTCAGTTAAAGATCTTGACGCTATTTTTGCACCCTCTGGACAGCAGTGGATAATGATAGGCACACTTCTTCGCAACACTGCTGTAGGTGCTCGGGTGGATGTCAACAAAGTCGTATCACGTCACCTTGCAGTGCTTGCCATGACCGGCATGGGCAAGAGCAATTTAGTCTCACTTTTGGCTAAAGAAATCGCAAGAATAAGCGGCACAATGGTGATTTTTGACTACCACGATGACTATTCTACGCTTGACATGGGGTTTAACAACATCAACCTACTGGATGGAAGGATAAACCCGCGCCTTTTATCGGCAGACAAGCTCGCAGAGGTCATTGAGATTCAGGAAAATGCTTCAAACCAAATGCATGTGCTTAGGGTGGCGTTTACCGAAGAGGTCAAGCAGCGTAAGGGCGAGGACTTTTGGGATGCACTCATCAATGCTGCATCAGAAGTTGGTGCCGACAAGTTGTATCGTGAAGCAGCGGCAAAGGTAGTTGACAAGATCGATGATGCAAGACGCAAGTTTCATACCATCTTGGATCCTAGTATGTCAGATCCTTTAGCGCTTCTCAAGAACTACAAGATAAATGTCATCAATCTGGTAGAACTTACTGAGCGACAGGCTAACATTGCTGTGTCATTCTACCTTGAAGAGCTGCTGGACGATAGGAAAAGGGCAACGCGGCAAAAGAAGGGTACCACTAAGTCGCAACCGCGGTTTCCCGCCCCGATACTTGTGGCAATAGAGGAGGCCCATGTATTTATACCAAAGGATGAAGACACAGATACAAAATATTTCGCTTCTAAGGTTGCGCGTGAAGGGAGGAAATTTGGGCTTGGGCTAGTCATAGTGTCACAGCGCCCAAGAGGAATCGATGCCAATATCTTAAGTCAAATGGGCTCGCTTGCAGTAATGCGCATGATCCAGCAGGACGACCAGATGCATGTTTCTGCAGCGAGCGAAGCGCTTAGCCGGGATCTTATTGATCAGCTGCCATCATTAAACCCCGGCGAGGCCATATTCGCAGGTCAGTGGGTCAACCTACCTACGTTTGTTAAAGTGGACGAAGTCAAAGAGCGAAAGATAGGCGGCGATCAGAAGGCAGTAGAACAATGGAGCCAACTGGCAGCATTGAAACAACAGATCGCCAAAGAATCATCGGAGTCATACATTCCATCAGGCTATATACAGGATTAGCAGTTGATGATCCTGCAGAATACAAATGTTGTTGTCACACATCTCTGACCTGCACCTTGGATATTCACAGTTCAACCTAGAGGAAAGAGAGGAGGATGTCTACCAAGCTTTTCATGAGGCAATAGATGTGTCAATAAAGGAGAGAGTAAGGCTTGTCATTTTAGCTGGCGATCTATTTCACAATCCTAGGCCCTGTGGCAAGGCGATAATCACACTTGGCAACATATTGAAAAAACTGAAGGAAAAGCAGATCTCTGTGGTCTTTGTGCTGGGCGAACATGATATCAGCCGACTTAGAGATGTGCCATTTGTTCACATTTATAGCAATCTGGGGCTTGCAAAGAAGCTCCGATGTGATGAACCTTTCAAGATTGAAGATTGTGTATTATTTGGGGCAGACAAGGAGCGGCGTAGTAGTATTGATTCACTAATCGAAAAGATGCGTCACGCAGAACAACTTGCAAAGCAACACGATGGCAAGAAGGTGCTTGTGCTGCATCAGGGTCTGGCTGACTTTAACAAGTTTGCAGGTGAACTCAATTCTGCCGATCTTCCTGCAGGGTTTAACTACTACGCGCTGGGTCACTATCATGACCACCTTGAAAAGAGGTTTGATTTCCTTAGGGGGCCACTTGCTTATCCTGGCTCAATCGACCTGACCCCAAGCGAGGGGATTAAGGAGGTAGACAAGGGATTCATCATAACCGACATGTCTGGCGAGGAGCCATCAACACAATGGGTACAGCTTGAGAGCAGGCGTCAGCAATTCTCTGCCAGAATAAACTATATGGACATTGCAAAGGAGGTCGAGCAAATAATCAAGAAGGCAACAGCCTATAACAAAAAACCAGTTGTAAGGGTAGAGATAGCTGGCAGCAACATTGACTCTAAGGTCATAGCTGAACACTTGAAAAAGCTCAATGACTCTTGTCTTCAATACATTTGGCAGCCGCTCGAAGAGCGTCTTGCTACTACCATGTATGATTCAAGGCCTGCAGACATTGATAGTGAGCTCTATCGGCTGTCGACAGAAGCGCTTGGGTCAGATGAGCTTGCCAAGTTTACTATAGGTGAAGTATTACCAATGGCAGCTGAGAAGGATGACAAGTCGGTTCTGGAAATACTGTGGCAGGCGTACAAGTTAAACAAATTTGGAGGTCATAATGTTAAATGATAAAGGATATCCAGCTGAAGAATTTCATTGCACACAAAGACACCAAGATAGAATTTTGCAAGGGCATAACGATATTTCTAGGGCATAACGGTTCCGGCAAGTCCTCAATCATTGACGCAGTGACATTTTCGCTCTTTGGCAAGCATACAAGAAAGTCAAACAAGAATCTTGTAAGAAGAGGCGCTAACCATGCCATGGCGCAGATGCGTTTTGCTCTCAACTCTAAAGAGTTCCAGGCGATAAGAGCACTGAACGGCTCCGGTCTCCAGTCATTTTCCCAGCTTGTACTTATATCAGATGGTGACAAGATAGTAAATAAGCCAATAGTAGGCGGCGAGCGCAGACAGTTTGGCGAGTCAATGAGTGTGGAAATAGCACAGGTGCTTGGGCTTAACTATGAAAAGCTGCGTGTTGCGGGGGTAGTGCAGCAGGGCGAGCTGGTCAGGATAGTAGAAGCGCAACCAAAAGACTTTAAGGAATTGCTAAATGGGCTGATTGGCATTGATAGACTCGACTCAGCTTATGAAACGATGCGCAATGTCATCGTAGGCTTCCGCGAAAGGCTGCGTGATGAAATAGGCTATACTGACGAGGAAGTTCCAAAGGTAGAAAGACTGCTAGAGGAAAAGGAGAAGGAGCTAAAGGAGGGATCATTGCTTTTGAAAGAGTTTGAAGACGAAAGAATGCTGCTTGAGGAAAAAATAGGTCAGCTTGACAAGGAAATCGAGAGGTTGGAGCCAGTAATACAAAAGACACAGGAGCTTCAGAATTGTGAAAAACTGCTCATGCGGCATGTCATTGAAAGGCGCAGCCAACTTAGCACAGAAGTACAACGAATGGAAAGAGTAGTTGTAGAAGCAAAGAACTTGCTCGATGTGCTGAAAACCAAAGAAGAAGTGCACATACGGCTCAAGATGATAAAAGCTGAATCAGAAGAGATCCATTCAAAACTGGAGGAAAATGAGGGTATGATGGGCAAGCTAGTTGGCTTTCTAGAGTGTGCCGGCAAATTGCATATAGCCGATGGTAAATGTCCCATTTGCAACTCTCCTGTTACAAAGGTTAATGAAATGTTTAACATAGACCATATTCAGCTGGAGATCAAGAGCAGATCTGAAGAAAAATATAAACTGCAAGTAGCCAAGGTTGAGCTCAAGAAAGAAGAGCAGCAGCTGGCAGAGCAGGATAAAAAGATAGTGGCAGCAGAAAAGTTTCTGTCAAACAATTCTATAAGCTCTGAAAACGACTTGGTCCAAATTGAAGACGACCTAAATAGCAAGAAAAAGTATCTGGCCAACCTTCCTATACAAATATCCTACGTAGGAGATGATCCTTTTAAGCTGGTAATAGATGGTGTCTCAAGGACACTTGCTGAAGAAATTGCTGTATTACGGGGGCAGATAAGCGGCTTGAGCTTCCAGCAATACACAGATGCAAAGCTAGAGAGGACAAAGCTGATACAAGAATTGCAGACTGTAAGTGTCAAGACTGGTGAATATAGACGTGTAATAACTGACGCCCATTCAGCAATAGATTCTGCCAAGTATGCATTGAAGCAGTTAAGACAGGCATCTGAATTCTCTAAAATGCTGGAGAAGATACGCTCGATGATATTCAATAGGGACGGGATGGTCGGCACTAGTCTTCGCTCATGGGCGCTTGGAGTTATATCGCAGAAAGCCTCAGAATATGCCTCGCTTTTTAACATAGGCATTTCTAGGATCGAACTTACGGAAGGGGCACGGGAAGTAGCAATAACATGTTACGGCAGGCATGGTGAAATTGATATGGACTCACTTTCTGGAGGCGAAAAAGTCGCCGTGGCCCTTGCACTTCGTCTTAGTATTGCCTATATGATGGGTTCAAACAAGCTTGATTTCATTATTTTAGATGAGCCAACTGCACATCTTGACGAAGATAGGAGGAGAGGACTTGTCCGAATACTATCGGAGGCATTCAGAGAAGGTGTTGGGCCATTGGCCCAACTGATAATAATAACTCACGACTCTGAAATTTTTGAAAACTCAGAAGTTGATCAAATATTTAGGTTTGTCATGACAGCTGATGGTTCATGCATCTCAAGAGAATAAGAAAGTCGTCTTTTGTAGTCCTATTCGTACATTATAATATCTTTGCTCCTTAAAATCTCCAATCAAAATTTTTCGAAGATACCGATATCAGTGACAATTCCATCAGTTGATGAACTGCTTTCTAGATATAGTTATTAATTTGCCAGTTGTCATATTTTTGCATCTTTTGGAAAGCAGCACTATGCTGACCTTTTTTTATAGCATGCCCAGACCTAGACAGACGTTCTATAGAATATTTCTTCGCAGACAATATAAGTTCGTATCTTGTTCTCACATATAGTTTAATGCTGTCGTACCATTTAGCTAATAGTGAAGTGTATTACATCAAAGTGAGGTGACTATAGTAGCCTGGTACCTTATGCTCATTCTATACTGGTGGTTGATGATGAGCTGGATATAGTGTTAATCTTCAAACAGGCATTGAGTAGGCACGGCTATACCGTCTTTGGTTTTACTGATCCTCTGCTGGCTCTTGAACATTTTAAGATAAACTTTGCAGATTATGGCCTGGTAATAACAGATGTAAGGATGCCGCGGATGAGCGGCTTTGAGTTTGCTGCAAACATTAAAGTTATCAAGCCAGATGTAAGAGTAGTCTTCATGTCGGCATTTGAAGTAAGTGACCTTGAATTTTCAATGCCTGGAATCAAAATAAATGACTTCCTCAGAAAGCCGGTTGATGTCAAGACTCTTGTGCGAAGAGTCAAGGTGGCTATGGGAAACTAAAAACACCTATTATCTTTGCAACTGATTGCAAAAGTGTGCCAACTGAAGTACAAAACAGACATCACTAACTTCAGAATTATCAGAGACATAAGGATCATGATCTATTGAATCTGCCGTAGAAAAATTCTCGTATGCATGCAATGCCCGTCATCATAACTTGAGGACATGGCATGATCTATGGCATCCTAGATTATGTCAGACAGGTAATCTTCAAGACTGATCGAAAAGGTGGAACAGTCGACTATTGAATCATGGGTATTATATTGAAGTGGCTTTGATGATATATATACAATGTTTGCAAGATGAATAACTATAACCTCATACTTGTAGACGTCTCCTCAAGGATGTATTTGTTTTCTAAAGTGTTCAAAGTGCTTGTCTTGTCAGGTCTGCATGAATGTCGCAACCTTGGAAGATGTACATGCCTTAATCTCTATTGCATGCATAAGAATTGCACGAGAATTCAACCAAACCAGCAAATCCGCTTTAAGCATTGAGCCTATACATTCGAGAATAACTTTGCTGCAAATGGGTTCTCCGAGGTCAGGTTAGTCTGTATAGCTATGCTCATGATATGCAAAAACACTCTATGGATTATACCCCTCAAGAATACCTCAAGTTGCAGTGAGCACGAAATTATTGCGGTAATCAAAAAGAAGATATTGTGTGAGACTTAAGTTAATGCTATGTCTCAAAACGAAAGTGTGTATCTAAAATACCAGAACCTAGAAGACATGCTCAAGGTGATAATCTACTCTGCTCAGTCGATGCTTGGAGTCATCCCCATGCTCTATTATATTCACTACAACAGCAAGCATGTCCTTTTTATTCAGACAGGTGCAATTGGAGGCGTGACGATTCATTATGTTGTCGAGAATGAAAGGCCGATCAAAAAGTTCATTCAGCTAAAAAGGCTTTCTGGAGAATTCACATTTGTAGATAGCATAGGAACTGATGCACAGTCACTGTATGTTCCGATATTAGGGCTCGAAAAATCTACTCTTGCCTTTCCAACTCTATAAGAAGAAAAAGTTTTAGGGCAAGGCGATATATATTTTCTATTAAACCCAGAAAATCCACCAGAAAGGCAAGACCTGTAAATGAAGTTTCAGAGGATGACATCAACACTTTTTTGCAAGCGATTAGAGAATTTGAGGGCTATCCAAAGCTAAGAGATGTTCGGAGGATGCTTCCATCCCTAACACCAGTCCAGATAAATGTTATAGCGAAGTACTTGGAAAGGTCTGGAGCAATAGTTATTGACGCTGATGGCTACATCACATGGATGCGCAATGAAGACCCAAGACAGTTGACACTTGGCGAGGTAGCTGAGATGAGTAGTGACCTCAAGAAATTACTCGAGGAGCATAATAAATAGAGAGAGGATTTAATCTGGTGTCTCAAGATTTTATGTATTAAGTTTGGTTATTCAGACTTGATATCAAGGAAAATAAAGTAGGACCGATATTGTTGATTGTAGCAATGCTAACTATGGTGCAACAAGACCAACATGATGTATTGTATTTGTTTTTCTTCCCCCTGCCGCTTTCTCTGACAGATAAAACCAATATTGACCAACATTTTTTGAAAAACTGTCTTATTAAAGTGAAAAGAAAGAATTAAACTACAACAAGAAAGTTAAGTCGTCGGTTCAAGAGAGTTTTTACAATGAACTGAAGAGTGTTCTCTTATCATGTCCAAATTTTGTTAAATAGTTTTATCTTTGTCTGAATACACGGTCATATGTGTTGTTGAAGCCAATTACTACAGATCAGATGTATGCAATTGAACAAAACGGCCATTCTATTTTTGGAATGCGACGCTTTCTCATGATGGAGAACGCTGGCCACGGGGTAGCGGATTTTGTTGT
>Ga0081538_10003402_pt1 | contig 15061 bp, 11 predicted proteins | sample TabmetS5T2R1_FD_71022 | JGI IMG/M metagenome (GOLD analysis project Ga0081538, IMG submission 71022) | Tabebuia heterophylla rhizosphere microbial communities from the University of Puerto Rico - S5T2R1 | ecosystem: Host-associated > Plants > Roots > Rhizosphere ... | reverse complement strand
TCGATCTTGCCGGTGTCCAGCATGGTCCGTATGACCGCCATGCCCTCCCTGACCCTGGCCAGCGGACGGCTGCCCTGCCACTGGACGTGGTACTGGCTCAGCATCACCAGGTTGCCGAAGCTGACCACGGCCTCGGCCCGCCCGCCGGTCAGCTCGTCCAGGGTGGCTACCTGCTGGGCGATCATGGTCGGGTCGCGCAGGATCACATGGGTGACGTTGGGGCCCATGCGGATGTTGCGGGTCTTGTCGGCGGCGGCGGCGAACAGCAGCCACATGTCCTTGTGGTAGATCTCGTCGACGCTGTAGCAGGCGTAGAAGCCCAGCTCGTCGGCGGTCTTGATCATGTCGATCGAGTCGCCGAGGGGGTAGTCGGGCGTCTGCACGTAGCTGAATCTGACCATCGGCCTCCCCTTCGTCCGCGCCGCACCGGCGCCTGAGCGTAACACCGGGGTCACGCCGTGAGAACGCGCCGAGCCGGGACGAGGCGGCAGGCCCTCATCGGCATCTCATCCAAGGGCGCCTACCGTGCCCTCCGCAATCCTCGGGTCCCCCCAATCCTCCCGAACCCGAGGAACGAGGAGGTTGTTCGCCGTGCGTCGCGCAACCCAAGCGCTCCTGATCCTGCTGCTCGGCCTCTCCATGGCCGCATGCAGCAGCGGCGGAGGCCGCAGGTCCGAGCGGCAGGACGCCGCCACGCCCGCCGCAGCGTCCAGGACGACGTTCTCCAACCCCACCGAGGTCACCAACCCGCTGTTCCCCTCCAGCCGCCTCGAGCAGCTCGTCTACCTCGGGCAGGACCAGGGCGACCCGCTGCGGGTGGAGGTGACCCGCCTTCCCGGCACCAAGCCCATCAACCTGAACGGCACCACCATCGACGCGGTCAAGATGCAGTTCCTGGCCACCAGCGGCACGGCGATCCTGGAGGTCGCCAACGACTACTTCGCCCAGGCCGACGACGGCACCGTCTGGTACCTCGGCGAGCACGTCAGCAACTACGAGAACGGCGTGATCGCCGACCACGAGGGCACCTGGGTCACCGGCGAGAAGCGGCCGGACGGCAAGCTGTTCAGGCCCGGCGTGATCATGCCGGCCAAGCCCGCCAAGGGCGACGTGTTCTTCCCCGAGAACAACAAGCCGTTCGTGTTCGAGAAGGTCACCGTCGAGGCGACCGGCCTGACCCTCCCCAGCCCGCGCGGCGAGGTCGGCGGCGCCATCAAGACCCGCGAGCACCTGCTGGACGGCAGCACCGAGGAGAAGACCTTCGCGCCGGGCTACGTGGAGCACACCGCCCGCGTCCCGTTCGGCTCCAGGAACCCCGAGGAGCTGGTCGGCGTCGCCATCGCCATCCCCACCGACAAGGTCGACGGCCCGCAGCCGCGCGAGCTCGCCGAGCTGGCGGCCACCGCCGGCACCATCCTGGACACGGTCCGGTCCTCGGACTGGACCGCCGCCGGCCAGCAGCTCGCCACCATCACCAGGCTGTGGGAGGCGCACCGGGCGTCCCTCGGCGGGCAGGTCCCCAAGCTGGCCGCGCAGATGACCGGCGTCCACAAGGGCCTGGCCGACGCGGTCGCCGCCAGGGACCGCGACGCCGCCCAGCAGGCCGCCGTGCGGGTCGCCCGCGCCGCCGCCGACCTCCAGCTCCGCTTCGAGCCCGTCGCCGCGGTCGACCGCGGCCGCCTGGGCGCCTGGGCGGGGCAGGTCCTGGTCGACGTCGACGCCAAGGACGCGGTCGGGGTCCGCGAGGACGCCGCGGTCCTGAACGCGATCTGGGCGCGGACGCGGCACGGGGTCGCCGGCACCGCCGGCGAGGCGACCGTGGACGCGGAGCTGTCGGCCCTGGTGGCCGCCGCCAAGGACAAGCGGCTGGACGCGGCCGGCGCCGCCGCCGGCAAGCTGCGCGCGGCGCTGGCGACCCTCTGACGGAGGTGGAGGCTCAGTACCAGCCGTGGCTGTCCCAGAACGCCTTGGCGTTCTCGGCGGTGCCATAGCGTTCGCGCACGTAGGTGCGGAAGGCCATGAGCTGCAGGCCGCAGTCGATGGTGTCGTAGTTGTCGCCCAGGATGCGCCTGCGCAGGTCCAGGAGGAGCTGCCCGAGGCCGAACGCGGTCGAGTTGGGGTTGTCGGCGGTCGGGTCGCCGCCCGACTCGTGCATGATGATGAAGTACTCGGCGTCCGAGGTGCCGGACAGGTCGCACTTGCCGCCGCCGCGGACGATGCCGGCCTGCCGCTGGAGGCGCTGCTGCTGGGTCGCGCGCAGCACGGCCTGCTCGCCCTCCAGCAGCCGGATCTTGTCGTCCAGCTTCTCCTTGGCCTCGAGCCGCAGGTCGCGCAGCTCGACCGCCTCGGCGATCTTCCGGTTGATGACCACGCCGGCGCGGCGGGCGTCGCGCTCGGCCTCGCCGAGGGCCTGCTCGGCGAGCGCGTAGTCCTGCTGGGCGATGACCAGGTCGGCCAGGGACTCGTTGCTCTCCCTGGCCAGGTGGTCGAGCATGGTCACCTGGCTGAGCAGCTCGTCGACCCGCTCGTTGCGGACCAGCGCGGTGAGGCCGGCGGGGTCGCCGGCCATGTAGATCCCGCGGGCGCGGTCGCCGAGCACCCGCCGCAGCCGCTCGACCCGCACGGTCGCGTCCTGGAGCGCCGCGGTGGCGCGCACGCCGCGGGCGTGGGCCGACAGCCGCTGGAGCTCGGCCTCCTCCAGCTCGTTCTCCGCGCGGTTGAGCGCCTGGTTGGCCCGGTCGAGGGCGCGCGCCAGCTTCTTGGCGTCGGCCTTGACGTCGGCCAGCGCCGCCTTGACCTGCTTGAGCTGGGTCGGCACGTCGGCGGCCTGCTGCGCCACCTGCGCTCCGGCGTAGTGGGGAAGCGCCAGCGCCGCCGCCACCGAGCCGGTCGCGACGACGCCGAGCAACCGAAGCACCCAGGAACGTCGGAAGGGTGCCATTGTTCGAGAGCCGCTCCCTTAGGGGGTTCGGGAACAGTGCCACCGCGGGTGGGGGTGCCGCGGAACGCGTAGGTTCATACCACATCACCCTCCGCGCTTGGAAATCACACGAGTGTGGCGCGGTGGGCGCTCAGCGCCGCCGCGGGTGCGCCTTGAAGAACTCCCACAGCAGCTCGCCGGCGGCGATGGGGGCGTCCGGGGCGGCCATGGGGTCGTCGCCGGTCGCGCCCGGCCAGGCGTGGCCCATCTCGGCCAGCTCGTACACCACCACGTCGCTGCCGTCGCGGCAGGAGGCGGCCGAGCGGGTGACCGTGCCGCTGTCGCCGTGGGCGGCCCGCGACGGCGGCTGGCAGCCGGCGTGCCGCCGCCACGCCGCCACCCCCTCGTCCATGGCGGCGAAGACGGTGTCCTGGCGGCCGTGGAAGGCGACCAGCGACACCGGGGCCCTGGGGAAGCCCTCGGGGACGTCCGGGTCGGGCACGGCGCCGCTCACCGGGCCGATCGCCGCCAGCACGCCCGGCAGGGCGGCGGCCAGCCGGTAGCTCATGGCCGCGCCGTTGGAGGCCCCGGTGGCGTAGACCCGGTCGGGGTCGGCCCGCCAGCGCCGCTCCAGCAGGTCGATCATCCGGCGGATGAAGCCGACGTCGTCGGTGGGGTTGCAGCACAGGACCGCGTTCCACTGGCCGTCCAGGCCGTCGGGGTAGGCGACCAGGAACCGCTCGCGGTCGGCGGTGGCGTCCAGCCCGGTGAGCCGCTGCATCACCTTGCCGTCGCCGCCCGGCCGCATCATGTGCAGGACGATCACCAGCGGCAGCCGCCGCGACCGCCGCCATCCGGGCGGGGTGTGCAGCAGGAACGTCCGCCGCTCCCCGCCGACCCGCAGCGACAGGCGCCGGTCGTCCCCGCGCGGCCCGCGGGCGGTGGTGGCCGTGGCCGCGGGCGCGGTGGTCGCGGTGGTGGCGGCCGCGGTGGTGGTGGGCTGGCCGCCGACGGCCGGCGCGCCGTCGCCGCCGCCGCAGCCGGCTACCACGGCGGCGGCCAGCAGGGCGGCGGCCAGGCCCCGTGCGCGCGATCGCCAGGTCATCCCGGCACGGTAGCGGCCGGCGCTGCGGGCCGGCTGCGGGTTGGCTGCGGGTCGCGGCCGGAATCTGCGATCCTGACGGTCAGCGCCGGAGGAGGGCCGGGTGGAGTATCGCGTCCTTGGACCGATCGAGGTGCGGGTCGACGGCGGGCCGGTGGCGGTCGGCGGGCCCAAGCCGCGCGCCCTGCTCGCGTTGCTGCTGCTGAACGCGGGCCGGGTGGTGCCCACCTCCGAGGTGATCGAGGCGCTGTGGGGCGACCGGCCGCCAGCGTCGGGCGCGACCCGGGTGCACGGGGTGGTGTCGGAGCTGCGGGCGGCGCTGGGCCGCGCCGGCATGGCCCCTGGCTCGCTGGCGACCCACCCCGACGGCTACCTGCTGACGCTGGACGGCGGCGAGCTGGACGCGGACGCCTTCGAGCGGCGGCTGGGCGAGGCGCAGGCCGCCGCCGCGCAGGGCCAGCTCGCCGCCGCGGCGGCCACCTACCGGGCCGCGCTGGACCTGTGGCGCGGCCCGGCGCTGGCCGGGGTGGCGGCCCCCTTCGCCGGCGCCGAGGCCGCCCGGCTGGAGGAACGCCGGCTGGTGGCGGTCGAGGAGCTGGCCGAGGTCGAGCTGGCGCTCGGCCGGCACGCCGCCCTGGTCAGCGAGCTGGTCGCCCTGGTGGGGCAGCATCCGCTGCGGGAGCGGCTGCGGGAGCGGCTGATGCTGGCGCTGTACCGCTCGGGCCGCCAGGCCGAGGCGCTGGAGGTCTACCGCGACGGCTACCGGCTGCTGGTCGAGAAGCTCGGGCTGGAGCCGGGCCCCGACCTCCAGCGGCTCCAGCGCGCGATCCTGGAAGGCGACCCGGGGCTGGCGCCGCCGGCCGGCGGCAACGGCGAGCTGGCGGTCCCGCCACCGGCGCAGCTCCCGCCCGACGTCGCCGACTTCACCGGCCGCGAGGAGCAGGTGGCGCGGTTGTGCGGCGCGCTCGACCCCGGGCGGCCGGCGACCGCCACCGCGGTCGCGGTGGTGTCCGGCAAGCCGGGGGTCGGCAAGTCCGCGCTGGCGGTGCACGTGGCGCACCGGCTGCGGCCGGACTTCCCCGACGGGCAGCTCCACGTCGACCTGGGCGGCGCCGAGCGCCAGCCGCTGGCACCCGAGGACGTGCTCGAGCGGTTCCTGCGCGGCCTGGGGGTCGGCGGCGCGGCCGTCCCGGCGGCGCTGGAGGAGCGGCGCGACCTGTACCGCAGCCGGCTCGCCGACCGGCGGGTGCTGGTGGTGCTGGACAACGCCGCCGACGAGACGCAGGTCCGCCCGCTGCTGCCCGGCGGCCCCGGCTGCGCGGTCGTGGTCACCGGCCGCGCCCGCCTCGCCGGGCTGGACGGCGCCGTGCGGCTGGACCTGGACGTCCTCGACCCCGGCCAGTCCACCGAGCTGCTGGCGCGGATCGCCGGCCCGCGGCGGGTCGCCGCCGAGCCCGACGCCGCCGCCGCGATCGTGGCGCTGTGCGGGCACCTGCCGCTGGCGGTGCGCGTGGCCGGCGCCAGGCTGGCGGTCCGCGGCCACTGGCGGCTGGCCGACCTGGCCGAGCTGCTGGCCGACGAGCGGCACCGCCTGGACGAGCTGGCCATCGCCGACATCGAGGTCCGCGCCGGCCTGGCGCTCAGCTACGAAGGCCTGGACGGCCAGGCCCGCCGCCTGTTCCGCCGGCTCGGCCTGCTGGCCGCGCCGACCTTCGCCGCCTGGGTCGCCGCCGCCGTGCTGGACCTGCCGCTGGCGACCGCCCAGCGGCTGCTTGACGACCTGGTGGACGCCCACCTGGTCGAGGTGCTCGGCGCCGACGCCAGCGGGCAGGTGCGCCACCGGTTTCACGACCTGGTCCGGCTGTTCGCCCGCGAACGCGCCGACGCCGAGGAGCCGGCGGCCGAGCGGCGCGCGGTGCTGGCACGCGCGCTCGGCGCCTGGCTCGCACTGGCCGAGGACGCCGACCCGGCGCTGGCGGAGGGCAACGTCCCCGCCGCCCACAGCCGGGCGCCCCGCTGGCGCGGCGAGCCCGAGCTGTTCGCGCGGCTGGTCGCCCGGCCGGTGGCATGGTTCGAGAGCGAGCGCAGCAACCTGCTCGCCGGCATCGGCCAGGCCAGCCGGGCCGGGCTGGCCGAGCTGGCGTGGGACCTGGCCGCCTCCTCGGCCTCGTACTTCCAGATGGTCGCCGACCAGGACTGGCGCGAGGCCCACGAGCTCGCCGACGCGGCCGCGCGGGCCGCCGGCGACACCCGCGGCCAGGCGGCGCTGCTGCTGGCCAACGGCTGGGTGCGGTCCGCCCGCACCCGGCCCGCCGAGCTCATCGAGGTCTTCGCCCGCGCCGGCGAGCTGTTCCAGCGCGTCGGCGACCTGGCCGGCGTCGCCGCGGCGCTGCTCGGCGAGGGAAACTGCCTGCGCCTGACCGGCCGGCAGGAGCAGGCCATGGCCTGCTTCGAGCGGGCGCGGACCCTGGCGGCGCAGGCGGGCGCGCCCGACCAGGAGGCCGCCGCCGCCGTCGGCATCGCCATGGTCGACCGCGAGCAGGGGCACCTGGAGCGGGCGCAGGAGGGGCTGGAGCGGGTGCTGCCGGTCTGGCGGGACCGGAGCGCCCGCCGCTGGGAAGGGGAGACGGTCCAGCTGCTCGGGCTGGTGCTCCGCGACCGGGGTGACCTGACCGCCGCCCTGGCGCACATCGAGCGGGCGCTGACACTCGCCGCCGAGCTGGATGACCGCCAGCAGCAGCTCATGCTCCTGATTGACCAGGCCGAGCTGCGCGCCCGGCTGGGCGACCGGGACGCCGCCAGGGACGGGCTCCAGGACGCGCTCCGCCGCGCCGAGGACCTGGAGCTGCTGTACCACCAGGCCCGCGCGCTCCTCGCCCTCGGCGACGTGCACGCCGCCGAGGGCAGGTTCGACGAGGCGGTGGCGTGCCTCACCGGGTCGGTGCGGCTGTGGCGGCGGGCCGGCATCCCACGCTGGCTGGCCGTGGCGCTGCTGCGGCTGGCGTCGGCCCAGGAGGGGGCCGGCGACCCGGCCGCCGCCGCCGACGCCCGCGGCGAGGCGGACCGCATGCTGGCCACGATGGCGACCTCGGTCGCCGCAGCCGTCGGCCGCCTCCACCGGCTCAGCCACGCGTGACGGCGGCGCGGTCGGGCCCGGCGCGCCGCCAGCAGGCCAGCAGCCGGTCGCCGCCCGGCTGCCAGGCGCAGCGCGCCACGCGCACCTGGCTGTCCACCCCCTGGCCGGCGAGGGCGGCGCGGACCTCCTCCAGGCGCGGGTACGGCCGCCCCGCCGTGTCCACCAGCGGGTAGACCCGCACCTCCCCGGCGGTGACCCGGACCAGCTCCAGCAGGCTGGCGACGTGCGCGTCGAAGTCGAGGTGCGCGGGGTAGCTGAACAGCAGGTGGCTGCTGAGGGTGAGCCGGAAGCGGCGGTCAGCGAACGGCAGCGCCGGCAGGCCGGCGGCGACGTAGCGGCGGCCGTCGGGGGCGTAGTCGGTGGCGAACAGCTCGGCGGCCAGCTCGAAGGCGCGGGTCACCGCCCGCGGCGACCCCAGGTAGGACCAGTCGAAGTTGCCCGGGTTGGCGTCCATCCAGGCGGCGGTCCGCTCCAGGTCGGCGCGGACCCGTTCGACCAGCTCGTCCAGGGGCCGGTGGTACTCGGGGTCGACGCTGACCACGGCGCCGCCGCGGGCGCGGACCTGCGCGCCGAACGGCGAGGCGCCGCCGGGGCAGTCCAGGATCGGGCCGCCAAGCAGGTCGCCGTCGCCGAGCAGGAACATGTCCCGGTAGTCCGACAGCGACCGCGGCGTGACCACGATGTCGCCGATCGGCCGGGCACGACGACGCATGGGTCCTCCTGGAGACCTGGTGCGGGGCGTTGGCGACCACCGTGGCGGCCACGGCTGCGCGTCGGCTGCGGAATGACTGCGGGTCGGGTCGGCTAGCTGTCGCGCCCGCCGAACTGCCAGTCGTGGACCTCGACGTCGGCGTACAGCCCCGCCCGGGCGAAGGGCTCGCCCGCCAGCATGGCGTCCATGGCGGCACGGTCGGGCAGCTCGACCAGCATGGCGCTGCCGACCCACTCGGTGCCGTCGTCGGACAGCAGCGGCCCGCGCGCGATGAAGCGGTCGCGGTAGCCGTGGTCGAGATAGCGGCGGTGCGCGTCGAGCAGCAGGTCGCGGGTGGCGCCCACGCCGGGCCGGCCGTGGCCGATGACGAGAAACCGCCGGTTGCGGGCCGGGTCGCCGTCGAAGTCCCACATCGTGCGTCCCAGCGCGTTGCGCCAGCGGCGCACCAGCACCTCGCCGTACACGCCCGCCCGGTAGTTGGGCTCCTCGAAGGCGAACACCCGCGCCGCTTCGGCGTCGGGCAGGTCGACGATGTGCATGCTGCCGGTCGGCGTCTCGCGGTCGGGGGTCAGCGTCGGGCCCCTGGCGATCATCGCGTCGGCGTAGCGGTCCATGAACGACTGGTGCGCCTCGGCAAGCTCGTCGCGGAGCCTCCCGGTGCCCGGCTTGTCGCGGCAGTAGATGAAGAACTCCATGGCCGGCATGCTATCGGCCCGCCAGGAAGGGATCGCCCGCAGCGTCAGGTTCTGCCTGAACGGCTGCTTCCACAGCTACCGGTGATGTGGGACGCTTCACCCCACACTGCGCGTCAGCGCGCCATGGGGGGGCAAGCCATGGCGAGGGGACAAGGCTTGGCGCCGGTCGCTAACGGCCGCTCAACGCGCCGCCGGTCGACCGCGGCATCACCGCGCCCGCCGACAACTGCGCCACCTAGCTTGGCTAGTCAGGGATAGGGCCGGGCGAGCGGACGAGGGCGGCCATGCGGCTATGCCTTGGCGATCTGCCGCAGGTGTCGTCGAACACCGCCGTGGTCACCCCGCCCATGTCGGCCGGCTCCTGGGTGAACCGGACCCGCGGCCGCGGAGCCGCTGGAACTCGGCGTGCACGTCGTCGGCGGCGAACGAGGTGGCCGGGAGCCCGTCGGCGACCAGCGCCGCCTTGTACGGCTTGGCGGCCGGGAGGTGGCTGGTCGCTCGTGGGCGGCGCGCCTCAGCTACCGGGGCACTTGGGCGTCCCGTCGCCCGGCGGTCCGACCCTGCAGGTGGCAAGCGCCTGACCCGCCGCGTCCAGGGCGGTCAGGGTGGCGGCCGCCCACCCGCCCTGTGCCGGGCTGGTCGGGCCCTGCGGGAAGAAGCCGACGTAGAAGTTGGTCGGGTAGCGGTCTCCGGCCCGGATGATGGCCAGGTCCATGGGCGGCCGGCCGTCCCGGAACCGCAGCCGCACGCGAGTCGCTCGCTTGGTCACCCGGCCCTCGATGAGCGCGAACCCGGAATAGATGCCGCCCATGTGCGTCAGCGGGGCGCCGGGAGACCTGATCCGCCGCGCACCCCAGTAGTCGCCCCGGGCCTTGGCGTCGAACAGCCCGCTGGTCCAGCAGAAGCGTGTCTCCGGTGCTCGTGGCTGCTTGGCCGCCAGCATCCAGAACCGCCGATGCTCCCGCGACCACACGAACGTGACCAGCTCCGCGGGGACGGAGGCGCCGCCGGGGCACCGCCGCAGTTCGCTGGCCAGGATGCCGAAGGCGCGGCGCTCCGCGGAGCCCGCTCGGGGCCGGTTCCCGCGGACCGGGTCCGGCACCGGTGAGGGGATGGGTTCCCGCGGCGGCGGGGAGGTGACCGTCGGCACCAGCGGCCTTGTGACCGTGCGGCCGGGCAGGCGACCGGTGGCGCCGGCGAGACCGGCGGCCAACGTGACGGCCAGCAAGGAGGCGACTCCGGCGGTGATCCGGCGGCGGCGCTGGCGGCCTCGGCGGATGGCGTGGGCCGGGCCGGGGGTGATGCCGTCGCGGGTGGCGGCGTCGGCCAGCTCCTGGAGTCGCTCGCGCAGGTCGGGCATCAGGACAGCACCTCCTCGGGCTCGCCGAGCCGATCCGCCAGGGCACGCCGGCCACGGGCCAGCCAGCTCTTCACGGTGCCGGCGCGGGTGCCGAGGATCGCCGCGACCTCGTCGACGGGCAGGTCGACCAGGTGGTGGAGCACGATCGCCTGGCGCTGGTGCATCGGCAGTGTCCGCAGGGCCTGGGCCAGGACCATAGCCTCGACCGACGCCGGCGGCACGGCGGGCGGCGGTCCGGCCCGCAGCAACGCCCGGGCCTGGCGCTGGAGGCGGCGGCCGCGGTCGGTGGCCAGGTTTATGGCCCCCCGCCGGACCCAGGCCTCGGGCGAACCGTAGTCTCGCAGCCGCGCCCAGCGGATCGAGGCGCGCGCGTACGCCTCCTGCACGATCTCCTCGGCCTCGTGCAGGTCGCCGGTCACCGGGAACAGGACGCCGATCAGCCGGCCGACGGTGGTGGTGTAGAACTCGTCGAATCCCTGGGTGTCGTCCACGCTCCAACGTTCCGTGTTGGTGGTATTCGGCTTCTACACGACGCAGGGCCCCGGTCGGTGGCAGCGGTCAGTCGAGGTCGCGGACTTCGAGGGGACTCGGGGGACAGGGCGCCGCAGCGGGCGCAGGAGGACTGCATCATGACATCGCCGACGCTGGAGGCCGGTAATCTCCCGGCTGAAGCGCGAGCGGCGACCACCTCGGGGCTGCGGAGCGGGGCCGCCAAGCCCCGCCGCGCGCTTCGGACAAGGGGCGCGTCATGACTGGTGGCGCCGTTGCCCCGGCTGGTGGCTGCGCGGCTTGGTGTCCGGCTGGGTGGTGCGTCGCGGATGTTGGTGACCTGGTCGAGGGCGGCTCGTCCGCGGCACAAATGAGACCGAGTCAGGCGAAACCTGCTCGACTACGTTGCCGGGATGCGCTGGCGATGGTCAGGTTGGTCGAGACTTTGGAAGGCCTTGCCCGAGTTGCTCCATGATGCGGCCGACTCGGACTAATAAGCCCGATGGCTACCTTCTCGGCTCGTACCGCATCGCCACCGCCCCCGAGCCGAACTCCAGCCGGCTCACGAGCGTCAAGTCGACATGCTTCGATAGCCCGTCGAACAACGTCGGCCCGTGGCCCGCGAGCCTGGGATGCACGACGAACTCGTATTCATCGATCAATCCCAGCTCCGTCAACGCCAGCGGGAGCTTCACGCCTCCTACGAACAGTCCCTTGCCCGACTCCCGCTTGAGCTGCTGAACGGCCTTGCCCAGATCGCCGCGCACGAGTTCCGCGTTCCAATCGACCCGCTCCAGGGTGCTCGACACGACGTACTTCTTTGCCGCGTTGATCGTCCGGGCGAAGGGTTCCATCCAGTCAGGTCTCGCTCCCGTCGGCGCCGGCGGCCGCCACGCTGCCTCCATCATTTCGTAGGTCACGCGGCCAAAGAGAAGGGCATCGGCCTGGTCGAGGTTCTCGACCGCGTGACGATGCAAGTCTTCGTCCGCGGGGATCGCGCGATGATCGCAGCACCCGTCCAAGGTGACGTTGATGGAGTACCGAAGGGGTCGCATTTCGCAAGAGTACCGCCGACGAGATCCTCGACAGAGCCGCCCGCGGTCTGTCGGTGCCGGTCATGAGCCTGCCTCCGCTACTCCCGTGGCGGAGGCGGGCTCATGGTCTCGCCCGACGGGTCGGTCGCCTGCCCTGACTGGCCGAGGAGCTGGTCCAGCTTGGCCTGGATGTCGAGCAGCGTCTCGACGATGAATGCCTGCGATGGCCGCACCTGGGGACCGGTGGCGCCCGGGTGGAGACCGCCAAAGCCGGCCCGCAACTGCTCCCGGACGCGCTCGTCGACGTCGGCGGTGTTGGAGGCTCGGCCGTGGAGGTCATCCAGCTGTTGCGCCCAGGCGCGGATGGCGCCGTCGGGATCGCCGGTCAGCCCGTTGCTCATCACCTTGTCGACCGCGTTCCGGACCGCGGTCTCGAACGAATCCCGGCCGTTGCCGCTGAAGCCCTCGAAGGTGCCCAAGTCGTTGACCTCCTCCTCGAGAAATGCCGGCAGCAGGATCTGCTGCCACTGCCGCACCCGCACCGGCCTGCCCGGGCAGGTGTTGTGGGTCGGCAGACACCGGTCGGTGATGACGTACATCGAATTCGGCGAGTCCACCGTGAGGCATCGCATCGGTTGGATCGGGACCGGCTCACACCGGACGATCTGGCGGCTCTGCGAGCGGACCGAGGGCGGCATCCCGCTGGGGTCGTCGCCCGAGCCGTGGAGGCGCGCGGCCTTGCGGGGGATGCGGAAACAGGGGACGGTACTGGCCCAGGTGACGCGGTACTTGGGCCCGAAGCCGACACCGCGGAGACGGGCGTCGCCCTTGCTCTTGCGCACCCGCTGGCCAAGCGATGAAGCGAGCCAGACGACGGCATCGGCGAGGGCCTCGCTCTTGGAGGTGAATTCCACCCCGCGGCCATAGCCGTTGCCGCCGTCGGTGTCCATCAGCCCCTGGAGCAGCGCCAGCCGCTGGTCGGCAGACGCCACCAGGTAGTCCTGGGGGACATGCTTGTCGCCGAGCACGCCAAGCTCGCGCAGCTGGGCGGTGATGACGCCGTCGCGCTCACCGCCATCGCCCAGCCACACGCCGAGCAGGTACGGGTCGACGGGCAGCTCCCGCTCCCCCAACCGCAGGCGACGGGCGACGGGGATGGTGTGCTGGTAGGCGCCGTCGCTGGTGAGGACGCTGGAGGCGATTTCGTCGGTGTTCCGGACCTTGCCCCAGCGCGCCCAGTCCAGCGGGTAGCCCTCCGGACGAGGGCCGCGGGGACGGTCGCGTGGACGATCCCGGCGGAAATAGCCCTTGCGCTGCCCGCGGGTGATGGTGACCCACTGATGCTCACCACCGGCCAGCACCTCCAGGCCGTCATCGAACACGATCCGCCAGGCCCGTTCCGGTAGGTCATCGTAGGTTGCGGTGACCTTGCACGGCTCCCCCCGCTCGTCGAAAACGGTTGCGCCGACCCTGATCTCGCGCAGGGCGAGCAGGCCGTCAGGGGTGGGGACCAGAGTGTCCAGTGCCAGTAGCTTCCCGGGGACCGGGGTCCAGGCCGATGGCGCTCCCCACATCGAGTGATAGCCCAGGCCGCCACCCCGCGGGCTGGGACAGCGCCGCCGGGGGATGGTGGGGTGCACGGCCCGGAGCTTGGCGTGCAGCCAGCGCAGGCTGTCGAGTTGCGCCCGCGACCATGGGAAGTCGTCGGGGTCGCCGTTGTCCTCGGTCTCGATGCTGATCGCGAAGGCGTTCGCCCTGAGGTTGGCGTCGGCCTGGCGGCCGGTGTCCATGAGCTGCCAGATGTGGCCGTCCGCCGAGCCCGATGGCGCCCCTCGCACGATGAAGTGGGACTCGATGCTCGTCTGGTCGCGGAAGTAGTACCAGGCGCCCAGGGCCGAGCCGACGATGGAGTGGTCGATGATCGTGGTCGGCGTCATCCGCGGCTGGCGGTTCCACTCCGGCAGCAGCTTGTGGGAGCCGCCGTGGGGCGAGCCCCTGAAGCTGATCAGCGCCACCTACACCAGCTCCCCGGCCCGGACGGGGCTGTCGGGTGGCTCGTGGTTGCCATGGGCCGCCGCGGCCTGGTCCTTCTCCTCGGCCGGGACATGGGAGGGGCAGTCGCCCTCCGCGGGCGCCAGCTCCACGGCGGGACGGTCGGCGGGCAGCTCATCCATGGTGGCTCCCTGCTCTCCAGGTTGGACGGCCGCCCAACGGTCGGGGCCAGCACGCCGGCGCGGTACTCGACCAGCCTAGCCGGTGCGTTGTCCATAAACCAGACTTCATGGCCAGCTCCCGTCAAAGGCGATCCACTGGTCAGCCGTCGATATCTGGTCAGCCGGCGCTGAGGAAGTTGCCGCCGAAGGAGTCCAGGTCCTCGGCACCCCCCGGGACCCCCGGGCTGTTCTGGGTGAACAGCTGCCCGCCGGCAGTGGAGAGGCCGCCGGCGGCGCCGTAGAGGGCGCTCACCGCCCCGGCGTTGACGGCGCCGCTGACGTCCTCGCCCGGGGCGCCGACGGCCAGGTCGACGAACGTGTCGTCGTCGAAGTCGCCGGTCCCGACCTCGGCGCCGAACTGGTCGTCGGCCTCCACGGCCCCGCCCACCTGGGTGAACAGCCGCCCGCCGGCGGTCGTCAGCCCGCCGCCCGAGCCCCGGATGACGCTGACCGCGCCGGCCAGTGGCTCCGCCCCGACCGTCTCCCCGGGCGCGCCGGCCGCTAGGTCGTCGGCGTCGTCGCCATCGAAGTCGCCGGCGGCCAGCGACCAGCCGAACAGGTCCGACTGCTCCACCGCCCCGCCGACCTGGGTGAACAGCCGCCCACCGGCCGCGCTGAGCCCGCCCGCCGAGCCGTAGAGGACGCTGAGCGCCCCGGCGGCCACCGCCGACCCGGCCACCTCGCCCGGCGCCCCGGCGGCCAGGTCGCCGAAGGCGTCGCCGTTGAAGTCCCCGGACGCCAGCGAGGACCCGAACGCGTCGCCCTGCTCGACGGCCGCGCCGACCTGGGTGAACAGCCGGCCACCGGTCGCGGTCAGCCCGCCGCCCGAGCCCCGGAGCACGCTGACCGCCCCGGCGGCGGCGAACGTCCCGGCGGTCTCCCCGGGCGCGCCGGCGGCCAGGTCGGCGAAGTCATCGCTGTCGAAGTCACCCGCAGCCAGGGCCGCGCCGAACTGGTCGCCCTGCTCGACCGCCCCCGCGACCTGCGTGAACAGCCGGCCGCCGGCCGCCGTCAGCCCGGCCGCCGAGCCGCGCAGGACGCTGACCGCGCCGGCGGCGCTGGCCGAGCCGGCCACCTCACCGGGCGCCCCTACGGCCAGGTCGGCGAACCCGTCGTTGTCGAAGTCGCCGGCGGCCAGCGCCGATCCGAACCGGTCGCCCTCCTCCACGGCCCCGCCGACCTGGGTGAAGAGCTGGCCGCCGCTGGCGGTGAGCCCGGAGGACGAGCCGTAGAGGACGCTGACCGCGCCGGCGGCCGCGGCCGCGCCGGCCACCTCGCCGGGCGCGCCCACGGCCAGGTCGGCGAAGGCGTCGCCGTTGAAGTTGCCGGCGGCCAGGGCCGCGCCGAACAGGTCGCCGCCCTCGACCGCCCCGGCGACCTGCATGAAGAGCTGGGAGCCG
>Ga0081538_10003401_pt1 | contig 15062 bp, 13 predicted proteins | sample TabmetS5T2R1_FD_71022 | JGI IMG/M metagenome (GOLD analysis project Ga0081538, IMG submission 71022) | Tabebuia heterophylla rhizosphere microbial communities from the University of Puerto Rico - S5T2R1 | ecosystem: Host-associated > Plants > Roots > Rhizosphere ... | reverse complement strand
GCTTCGACCGGGTGGTGTTCGAGTTCCGCGGCGCCGTGCCGGCCACCCGCCACGTCCGCTACGTCGACCAGCTCGTCCAGGACGGCTCCGGCGAGCCGGTGTCGGTGGCCGGCGGCGCCGCTCTGGAGGTCGTGTTCGAGGGCGCCAACGCGCACGACGACCGCGGCACGCCGACCGTCTCGCCGCGCCGCTTCTCGCCCGGCTTCACGGCCCTGAAGGAGGTCGCCCAGGTCGGCGACTTCGAGGCCTTCGTCACCTACGGCCTGGGCGTGGACCGCCAGCGGCCGTTCACGGTGTCGACGCTGAGCAACCCGTCGCGGCTGGTGGTCGACATCCGGACCAGCGGCTCCACCGGCTCCGACACCTCGGACGACGGCGGCGCGCTGCCGTTCACCGGGTCGAACAGCCGCGGCCTGCTGGTGACCTCGCTGGCGCTGCTCGCCACCGGCGCCACCGTCCTGATGCTGGCGCACCGCACGCGCACACCCTGACCGGCCCCGTTCGGCGGCCGCCCGATCGGGCGGCCGCCTCCCGCTGATCCTGTCGAACTCCGCAGGACCGGTTCAAACCCCCGCCGAAGTCGGATATCGTCCGACGCCGGATGAATACTGACCCCGGACGCGAACCGGTCCCGCGCGCCGTAGGACCCGGCGGCGTCCTCTTCCTCAACTGGCGCGACACCTCCAACCCGGAGGGGGGCGGCTCGGAGGTCTACGTCGAGCGGGTGGCCGCCGGGCTGGCCGCCCTCGGCCACCCGGTCACGCTGTTCTGCGCCGCCCACCCGGGCGCGCCGGCCGACGAGCGGGTCGGCGACGTCCGCGTGGTCCGTCGAGGAGGGCGCCTCACCGTCTACCTGCACGCCTTCTGGGCGCACCTCACCGGGCGCCTCGGCAGGCACGAGGCGGTCGTCGACGTCCAGAACGGCCTGCCGTTCCTCTCGGTCCTCTGGTGCCGGAAGCCGGTGGTGGTGCTGGTCCACCACGTCCACCGGGAGCAGTGGCGGGTGGTCCTGCCGGCGCTTCAGGCCCGCCTGGGCTGGTGGGTGGAGTCACGCCTGGCGCCGCGCCTGTACCGGCGCGCCCGCTACGTCGCCGTGTCGGAGGCGACCCGCCGCGAGCTTGTCGGTCTCGGGGTGCGGGCGCAGGCGATCAGCGTGGTCCACAACGGGACGACGCCGCCCGGACCGGCCGCGGCGGTCGCACGGACGCCCTACCCGTCGGTCTGCGTGCTCGGCCGGCTGGTGCCGCACAAGCGCGTCGAGCTGGCCCTGGAGGCGGCCGCCCGCATCCGCAGCCACCTGCCGGAGCTCCGGGTCCGGGTGGTCGGGCAGGGCTACTGGGAGCCGCGGCTGCGGGAGACGGTCGCGCGGCTCGGCCTCGGCGAGGCCGTCGAGCTGCTCGGCTGGCTCGACGAGGACGCCAAGCAGCAGGTGCTGGCCAGCTCGTGGGTGCTGGCGATGCCGTCGCTGAAGGAGGGCTGGGGCCTGGCCGTGCTGGAGGCCGCCGCCAGCGGCACGCCGACCATCGCCTTCCGCGCCGCCGGCGGGCTGCGGGAGTCGGTCGTCCACGGCAGCACCGGCCTGCTGGCCGACGACCCGGACGAGTTCACCCGGCACCTGGCGTGGGTGCTGCTCAACCGGCACCTGCGGCAGCGGCTCGGCGACGCCGCCAGGGCGCACGCGGCGCGCTTCACCTGGTCGCAGACGGTGGCCGGGTTCGCCGAGGTGCTGGACGGGGCGGCCGTCCCGGGGAGGCTGCCGGCGGGGGCCGGCGAGGAGCCGGCGGCGGGCCGCGTGCCGGCCTGACCCGCGCGCGGGCGCGCCGGGTCAGCGGGAGCCGTACTGGACCAGCGGCCTAGTGGGAACCGAGGAGGCACTCTGGCTGCTCACCAGGACCAGCGAGGCGACGAAGGCCAGGACCAGCGCGCCGGCGGCCAACGCCGCCAGGACCCGCAGCGTCAACCCGCTCATCCGTGACCTCCTTCGGAATGCCGCCCGGATGATACCAACCGGCGCGGCCTGGCGGGAAGGTGCAGACCGGACCAGGCCCAGAGGACCACGGCGGCGGCCAGCAGGTCGGCGGCGAGCACCGGGCCCGCCGGCGGCGTGGCAAAGCGCACCACGGCCGCCCGCCCGGGCACCCGGTACAGGGCGAGCTCCGGGCGGTCCACGACCGGCTCCAGGCCGGCCAGCCGAGGCTGGTAGCCGCGCCAGTCCGCCGACTTGTACAGCAGCACGTAGCGGACGCCGGCGGCCGGCAGCGCCGGCGCGAGCGGCGCCGAGCCCCTGACCAGCGGTCCGAGCCTGGCACCGTAGGGGTCCTCGCCCGGCACGGTCAGGCCGGCCAGCTCCAGGTCGTCGTTGCCGACCGCCCGCCTGGTGAACCAGCGCTGGGCCGGGTCGAGCACCACCCGGTCGCCGTTCCAGGGATGGGCCATGTACAGGTGCCACGGCAGCACCAGCACGGCTCCTGGGACCGGGTCGGCGGCCATCGCCGCCCGGGCGGCGGCGAAGGCGGGCGGGTAGTCGACGGCGGCGAGGCGGCCGGCGGCGCCCCACGCCAGGGCCGGGAGCAGCAGCACCGGGGCGGCGACCAGCCCGGCGGCGACCGCCCGCCGCATGCGCCTGGCCTGCGTGTCGGTCCCGCCCCAGGGGGCCGCCAGGACCCGCTCGACGCCGAGCCCGAAGGCCACGGCCTCCAGCACCGCCAGCGGGGCGACGAACTTCTGCGCGTCGCGGACCAGGCCGCCGCCCGGCAGGTGGGCGACGGCCAGGTCGACCAGCGCGCGGAGCCCCGGGACGGCGTAGGCGGCGGCGACCAGCAGCCCGAGCCCGGCGGCCAGCAGCAGCCCGACCGCCGCTCCCCGATCCCAGCGCCGCAGCAGCGGCGCCAGCCCGGCGGCGGCGACCGCCAGCACCACCACGAACCCCGCCAGCCACGGCCAGGACCCGAGGCCGGGGGGGACGGCCCGGGCGTTCCAGATGCCGCCGAGCCCGACCAGGCTGCCGACCGTGCCGAGCGGCCCGTCCGGGCGGGCCGCGAACGCCGCCACCCCGGCCGGCCGCACCGGCACCCCGCCCGGCCGCAGCAGGCTCGGCACCAGCCACGGCGCGTTCACCACCAGCGCCGCGCCCACCACGAGAGCGGCGCCAGCGACGGTCCCACCGGCGGCGCTCGCGGCCACGCCGGCGGGGCTCTCGGCCGCACCGGCGGCGGTGCCGGCGCGGCGGGGGAGCCGCCACGGTGGGGCGGCGACCACGCAGAGGGCGACCAGGGCGGCGATCACGCCGCCCGCCGGGCTGCCGAGGGCGGCTACGACCAGGGCGGCGACCAGCCGCCGCGCCGCGCCGGCCTGGCCGGCGCCTCCACCATGCGCGGCGCGCACCGCAACGGCGGCCGCGGTCACCCACGGCAGGGCCGCGTAGGAGACCAGCAGGCTCCAGTGACCCATGACGAGGCGCTCGTACACGAACGGGTTCCACGCGTAGAGGGCCGCCGCGGCGGCCCGCGGCGCGGTCCGCTCACTTGGAACCAGGCGGGCGGCACCGGTGGCGGCGCCGACGAAGACGCCGGCCAGCAGCAGCTTCTGCACCACGTCGGCGGGGACCAGGCGCGAGGTGAGCCCCACCAGCAGGTCGGCCGGGACCGCCCTGGGCACCGCCGTGCCCAGGCCGAGCAGGTCCCTGGTCAGCTCCAGCCGCGGCACGAACACCATGTCGTAGGTGAGCACGTAGCCGCGGACCAACAGCGGTCCCAGCGCGAGCAGCGCCAGCGCGCCGCCGACGAGCGTCCCGGCGTGGCGGCCGGGACGGGCCCCGATCAGACCGCGCCGGCCGGGCGGCTCTCCCCCTCCGCCCGCCGCACCCGCCGGCCCTCGGGCGCTCGCAGCAACATCAGGCCGACCACCAACAACGCCAGCCCGACGACCAGCGCGCCGATCGGCAGGATGGTGCTGAGCAGGCGGAGCTGGCTGGCGCCGTCGGACGCGTCCTTGGCGTTGGCCTTGACGGTGGCATCGTCGTAGGCCAGCAACGCGTCGAGGGCGGTGAGGACCCGCTGGCCGTCGAGCGTCTCCAGCACCTGGCTGACGTCCTGCTGCGCCTTGACGATGATGCCAGTGGTCGGCTCGACCCAGAGCGTCTTCAGGTTCGAGTAGACGATGTTGGTCTGGACGCTGTCCGCCGAGGGATCACCGGCCAGCGATCCGGGGACGTCCTGGCTGCCGAGGGTCAGCCGGTCGATGCGCTGCTCGAACCGGTACACCTTGACGCCTTCGAGCGTCTCCTCGCCGACGTACCTGGCGTCGGTGGCCCGGCGCGCCGGGAGGTCCCAGAACAGGTAGGTCTGCTTCCTGGTGTCGAACGGGAACTTGAGGGTCAGCCCCTGGTGCGGCGGGTTCTCACCGCAGCACTTGACCGACTGGGCGGTCACCCGGTCCAGCGCGATGCGCTCCTGCGCGGCGGTGATGACGCCGCCGTCGGCCAGGTCGGTGGTGGAGTTGAACGAGTCCCAGACGGCCACCGATTCGGTGCCGGCGTTGACGTCGCCCTTGACGGTGCGGACGTTCTGGAGCTGGGCGCCGGAGATCTCCCTGAGCTTGTCGGGACTGCGGTTGAAGTAGGTGCCGGTGCCGACGGCCACCGGCTGGGAGTACTGGTCGAGCGGGGCCTTCTTCAGCCGCGGGTAGGCGTAGTAGCGCTCGAAGACCCCGAAGAACAGGAGGAACAGCCCGACGAAGACGAGCACGTACCCGAGACGACGTCCCACCGCTGCCTCCCTACCGCCCGGTAATAAACCGGTCTCGAACACTACACAAACCTCCTCCAAAAACCTAGACTCGCCTGGCCAGGCGCCAGGCGCGAAGGGCACGATCGGTGTCGCCTCGGGGGGCGGAGCCGGGCCGCACACGTAGCCCCTGCACCGACCGAAGTGGAGCGATGGACATCGAGGCCTTCCAGGCGGCCCTGCCAGCGTTGTTCGCCGGTGACCTGGCTGCCGACCACCCCCTCGACCGGCGGTTCCGCGACGTCGTGGCCGACGTGCCTGGGATGGCCACCGAGAACAAGCTCGCCCTGCTGAACCTGGCCGCCGCCAACCTCGGGCCCGGCGAGGCATACCTGGAGGTCGGCTCCTTCAAGGGCCTGTCGCTGATCGGCGCCATGCTCGGCAACGAAGGCCGCCGCTTCTATGCGATCGAGAACTTCCTGGAGTTCAACCTGGACGGCCAGGCGACCAAGGCGGAGCTGCTCGACAACCTGGCGCGCTGGGTCGGCCCGCAGCAGGTCCAGCTCCTGGAGGGCGACTGCTTCGACCTGCTGCGCCGGTCAAGCCCGCTGCGTGAGCCGGTGGGCGTCTACTTCTACGACGGCGCCCACGGGCGCCTGCCCCACTACCTGGCGCTCGGCGTGGCCGAGCGCTGGCTGAGCGACCGGGCGCTGGTGGTGGTCGATGACGCCTCCTGGCCCATGGTCAGGCGGGCGACCGACCGCTACCTGGCGACGCATCCCGGCTACCGGCTGCTCTTCGACCTGCCCGCCGAGCACGAGGAGGACCCGCGCTGGTGGAACGGCGTGCGCGTGTACGCCTTCGAGCGGGCGCTGGCCAGGCCCGCCGGGCGGGACCTCCACGTCGCCTGGCGCCTGCTGGCCTACGACCTCGCGTACCAGCCCGCGGCGCGGCTCGCCTGGCGGACGCTCCCGCGCCATCCCGCCCTGTGCGCCGCCGTGCTGAAGCTCGTCCCCATGGCATCCCGCCGGGTGGCGGTGGACGATGGCGGCCGCTGAACCGGAGCCGCTCGCCCTGCTCGCGGATGCCTCGCCGGAGCCGGCGCCGGTCTCGCTGCGGCGGGCGGCCCTGCTGGTCGCGCCCGCGATGGCGGTCGCCAACGGCCTGAACTACGCCTTCAACGTCGTCATGTCGCGGGAGCTCGGCCCGGCCGACTACGGGGCGCTGGGGGCCCTGCTCGCGGTGGTGCTGGTCGGCACCGTGCCCGGGGTCGCGCTGCAGGCGGTGGTGGCGCGGCACACCGCGCTCGGCCGCGACGACGGCACCGCCGGGCTGTGGGCGGCGGTCCTGGTGGCCGTGCTCGGCGCCGGGGCCGCCCTCAGCCTGCTCACCGTGATCGCCAGCCCCGCTCTGCGCGCCTTCATGCACCTGGACTCGCTGGCCCCCTGCCTGTGGCTGGCCGTGGCCCTGCTGCCGCTGCCGCTGCTCTCCGCCATCCATGGGATGCTGCAGGGCCGGGAGTGGTTCGGCGCGCTCGCCGCCGTCCTGCTCGTCGACGCGGCCGGGCGTCTGGTGATCGGCTTCGGGCTGGTCCACGGCGGCCTCGGGGTGGCGGGCGCGCTGGCCGGGAGCGCGGCCGGCTCGATCACCGCCGTCCTAGTCGCCCTGCCACGCCTTCGCGCCCGGCTCGCCAGGGGATGGCGCCGCCGCCGGGCGCTCGGCGTCGCCGCCGCCCGCGAGGTCGCGACCGCCGCCGTCGGCATCCTCGGGCTGCTGCTGCTCGCCAACGTCGACGTCCTGCTGGCGCGCCACTACCTCGCCCGCGAGGCCTCCGGCCTGTACGCGGCCGGCGCCATGCTGACCAAGGTCGCCTACTGGGCGCCCCAGTTCGTGGTCACGGTCGTGTTCGCGCGGCTGGTCGTCACGGCCGACCGGCGTCGGCTGCTGGCCCGCTCGGCGACGGTGGTCGCCGGTCTGGGCGCGGCGCTGGTGCTGGTCGCGGCGCTCGCCCCCGAGCTGGTGGCCAGCCTGTCGTTCGGTCGGGCCTACCTCGGCGTCGGCCCGGCGCTGCCGCTGTTCGCCGCCCTCGGCACCGGGCTCGCGCTCGTCCAGCTCGTGCTGTTCTCCGGGCTGGCAATGGCCGACCGGCGCATGCACCTGCTGCCGCTGGCCGCCGTCGCCGCCGAGACGGTCCTGGTCGTCTTCGTGCTGCACGGCTCGGTCGTGCAGGTCGTTGGCGCCGCGCTCGCCGTGGTGGCCGTCCTGCTGGCCGTCGGATTCGCGCTCGCCGTCGGCGCGCCCGGCCGCCACGCCCGCCAGCTCCACGCCGAGGCCACCCCGTGAGCCGGGATCTGGCCAGGGTCCAGACGCCGGCGACGGGCCCGGCCGCGCCGCCACGGCAGCGGCGACCGGCCGACCTGGCCGAGCCCGCCTGCTACGCGCTGCTCGGCTTGGGCGTGCTCGCGGTCCTGCTCCTCACCGACCGGGGATGGTTCACCCCTGACACCAGGCCCGAGCTGTACCTGGCGCCAGGCCGCGCCCTGGCGAACGCGCTGTCGGCGTGGCGGCCCGACCCCTACCTCGGGCAGCCGAACTTCGACGCCGGCACGGCCCCCGCCGTCGCCGCGGTCGCCGTCCTCCGCGGCCTGGGGATCGACGCCTGGCTGGCCGTGCGGCTGTGGCGGGCGCTGCTGCTGCTCGTCGCCGGCTGGGGTGCGGCGCGGCTGTTCCACGCCGCCGGCGAGCGGTCGACCGCGCCGGGCAGGGTCGCGGCGGCGGCGCTGTACGTGGTCAACCCCTACGTGGTCGTCGCCGGGGCGACCACGCCGGTCCTGCAGCCCTACGCGCTGCTGCCGTGGCTGCTGGTAGCCCTGGCGTGGAGCGTGCGCGACCCGCGCTCCTGGCGGGCGCCGGCCGCCTTCGCGCTAGCCTTCTTCCTGTGCGGCGGGACCAACGCGGGCGTGGTGCCGCTGTTCATGCTGCTCGGCGTCCCCTGCTACCTCGCCTACGCCCGGCTGGTCGAGCGGGTCTCCTGGCGCGGGCTGCTGCTCCCAGCACTGCGCTGCCTGGGACTGGCCCTCGCGGTCTCGCTCTACTGGCTGGTCCCGGCGGTCCTGGCCAGCGCGAGCGGCCAGGTGATCGCCGAGACCACCGAGAAGCCCAGCGACGTGGCGGCCGCCTCGTCCTACGCGGAGACGCTGCGCCTGCTGGGGCTGTGGACGCTCTACGGCCGCGAGGGCGACCGCCTGTTCCTTCCCGGCCTGGTCGGCTACCTCACCAACCCGCTGGTGGTGGCCGCCTCGTTCGCCCTGCCGATCGCCGCGGCCGCGGGCGCGCTGCTGTCGCGGGCCAGGATCAGGGCGCTCGGCGTGCTGCTGCTGGCGCTGGCCGTCCCGATCATGGTGGGGCTGTTCCCCACCAGCAACCCGTCGCCGTTCGGGCGGCTGCTGGACCGCGCCTTCCAGCACCTGCCGGGCGCGATCGCCTTCCGCACCACCAACAAGGCCGGCGCTCTGGCCGCGCTCGGCCTCGCCCTGCTGATCGCCGCCGGCGCCGCCACGCTGGCCGACCGCGCGCGCGCCTGGCCGGTGCGGACGCGGGCGGGCGCCGTCCTGGCCGCCGTCGCGGTGGGCGCCGTCGCCGTGCTGCCGGCCTGGACGGGCGGCCTGTGGCTGGAGCGCTACCGCGTGCCCGGCTACTGGCGGCAGGCGGCCGCCGACCTGGACCGCGCGCCCGCCGGCAACCGCGTGCTGCTCCTGCCGGGCGAGGTGCAGGCCGACTATCGCTGGGGCTGGCAGGGACCCGACGACCTGAACGTGTCGCTGCTGGGACGGCCCTCGGTGGTCCGCGGGACCGTGCCGAACGGCTCGTCCGAGCAGGCCAACTTCCTGGCCGCCTTGGACGTGCCGCTGGCCGGCGAGGAGCCGGACGCCGCGGCGCTGGCGGCGATGGCCCGCTATCTCGGCGTCCGCGACGTCGTGGCCCGCAACGACCTGGTGTGGGAGACCACCGGGGGGCCGCCGCCGGCCGCCCTGGCCGCCGCCCTCGGCCGGGAGCGCGACCTGGTCCTCCAGGGAGGCTACGGCCGGTCGGGGGAGAACGTGGCACCGGGCCGGCCGGAGAGCGCCGAGCTGCCGCCCCTGCAGCGGTACGCGGTCGCCGACCCCCGACCCATCGTCCGGGCCGAGGCGGCGATGGGGACGCTGCTGATCGACGGCGACAGCTTCGCGCTGCCGGCCCTCGACCGGCTCGGCCTGCTGGCCGGGCAGCCGGCGTTCCGGCTGCTCGGGTCCATGACCTCCGAGGAGGCCGCCGTCGCCCTCGACGACGGGGCGCGGGTCGTGCTCACCGACAGCAACCGGCGCCGCACCTGGGCGGTGCGCCGCACCGGGGCGAGCTACTCGCCGACGCTGCCGGCCGACCGGCCGATCGACCCGGGCAGCCCGCCGCTCAGCCTGTTCGGCGACCCGGCCGCCCAGACGGTCACGATCCTCGCCGGGGCGCGTTCGGTCACCGCGACCAGCTCGGGCAGCGTCTTCGGGCCGGTGCCCTACGGCAAGCCGGCCTTCGCCTTCGACGGCGACCCGCGCACGGCCTGGATCACGGGCGACTTCGGCGCGGCCGTGGGCCAGTCGATCCACCTCCAGCTCGACCGGCCGGTGGAGGTGTCGCGGCTCACCCTACGGCCGCTGCTCGGCAGCCCCACCCAGATCGCGGCCGTCCGCATCGGCATGGACGGCCGCTCCGTGGACGCCCAGGTCCCCGGCGACCCCGAGGTCGAGCTCGACCTGCCCCCCACCAGCACCGCGTCGCTGACGGTCGAGATCACCGCGGTCCGCGGCGGTCCCGGCCTCAACCCGGTCGGCTTCTGGGAGATCGGCCTCCCGGGCGTGCGGGTCACCGAGACCGCGCGCCTGCCCGAGCGGTTCCGCCAGCTCGTGGAGGGGCTGGACGCCGGGGGACGCCGGCAGCTCGCCGCTGCCCCCCTCGACGTCGTCCTGGCCAGGAGCGGCGGCGGCACGCGCGGGCTCGACGACGACGAGGAGCGCCGGCTGGACCGGCGGTTCTGGCTGCCGCAGGCGCGGACCTTCGACGTCGCCGGGCTCGTCTCCACTGGGCCGGGCCTGCCAGAGGCCGAGGTCGACCGCCTGCTCGGGGCGTCGCCCAAGGTGGTCGCCAGCTCGTCGTCACGCGTGTTCGACAGCCTCGGCGTCCGCGCCTCGCAGGCGTTCGACGGCAACAAGGACACGGCCTGGATCCCGGCCGGACGTGGCAAGGGCGAGTGGGTGGAGGTGACGTTCCCCCGACGGACCCTCGACCACGTGGTGATCCACCAGGACGTGCCAAAAGGCCTCAAGGGCGTCAACGCGGTGAGCGCGGTCGAACTGTCCCTGGACGGCGGGCCCCCGATCCGGGCGCGCCTGAACCTGGGAACCCGCATCAACTTCCCCAAGCGTCAGGTCCAGCGGCTCCGCCTGACCGTCACCGAGGTCATCGGCCTCGGTGGCCAGGTCCGCATCAGCGAGATCGAGGCGGGCGGCGTGCGGGTCGACGCCACCAACCGACCGGGCGCCAGCCTGGCCGGCTGCGTCGAAGTGGCGGAGGTCGACGGCGCTCCGCTGCGGGTCGAGTTCGACGGCACCCTCGACCAGGTCATCAAGGGCGACGCCGTCGGCGTGCGGCCGTGCGGCGACGACCGCCTGCGGCTCGACGCCGGCGAGCACCAGGTGCGGGCCGCACCGGGCTGGCTGGTCGACCTGCTGCATCTGTCGTCGGACGGCGAGGGCGGCGGCGCCGACCTGTCGGCGCCGCCCCGGGTCACGGTGACCGGGTCCGGGTCGACCCGGACCGAGCTGGCCGCCGAGGCGGCTCGGGCGCCCTACTACCTGGTCCTCGGCCAGGGCTACGACCGCCGCTGGCGGGCCACCATGGATGGCCAGCCGCTCGGACCGCCCGTCCTGGTCGACGGCTACTCGACCGGCTGGCGGGTCTCCGACACCCGGCCGCACCGGTTCGTCGTCGAGTTCGCGCCCCAACGGGCCGCGACCGCCTCGCTGGCCGCCACCCTAGCGGCGGTCGCCGTCGTGGTGGCGCTGCTGCTGTGGCGGAGGCGGACGCCATGAGCGGCCTGCTCACCGGCGCCTGGGCGGAACGGGCGCTGCTGGTGCTGCTGCTGTGGGCGCTGGGGGGCTGGGTCGGCCTGCTGCTCGGCGCCGCCATCGCCGGCTACGACGCCGCCCGCCTGCCGCGGCCGCGCGAGCTGCTGGTGGGCTCGCTGGCCCTGTTTGCGCTCACCCCGCTGGCCGTCCTCGCCCGCGGGCTGCCGGACGGGGCCACCATCGGGCCGGACATCGCCACCGGTAACCTGGCGGCCCACTACCTGGCCGGGACGGCGCTGGCCCTGCTCGTGCTCGGCGTCCTCCGCGACGTCCGCGACGGCCTCCGCGCCGAGCAGGCGATGGCCACGAACGGCACCGCCGAGCGCGCCCTGGTCCCCCGCCCGGCGCCGCCGCCGGGCGACGCCGACCGATGAGCGCGGCGGCGACGCTGGTGTCGGTGGTCGTGCCGACACGCAACTCCGCCCGCACCGTCGAGCGCTGCCTGGCGTCGGTACGCGCACAGACCTGGCCGGCGGTCGAGCTGGTGGTGGTCGACAACTGGAGCACGGACGGGACCTGGGAGGTGGCGACCGCAGTCGCCGACGTCGCCGTCCAGGCGGGGCCGGAGCGCAGCGCCCAGCGCAACCTCGGGATCGCCCGCGCCGCCGGCGAGTGGGTGCTGTGGGTCGACTCGGACATGACCCTCGCGCCCGACGCGGTGGAGCGGTCACTGGGCGCGGCGGAGGCCGTCGGCGCGGTCGCCGTGTTCCTCCCGGAGGTGAGCGTCGGCAGCGGGTTCTGGGCTCGCTGCCGCGCCCTGGAGCGGCGCTGCTACGACGGCGAACCGTCGATCGAGTCGCCGCGGCTGGTCCGGACCGACCACCTGCGCCGCGCCGGCGGGTTCGCCGACGACCTCACCGGAGTGGAGGACGCCGCCCTGCGCAACCGGCTGCTCGCCGAGGGCGTGCCGTTGGCCCGGGCGGACACGGTGGTGGTCCACGACGAGGGACCCCTCGGCCTGGCTGCCAGCATCCGCAAGCGCTTCTACTACGGCCGCAGCCTGCCGGGCTACCGCCGCGCCCACCCTGGTGCGATGTCGGCGCAGGCCCGCGGCACGCTGCTGGCGTACTGGCGCCACCGGCGCCTGTTCGCCGCCGACCCTGTGCATGCCGCGGGCCTGGCCGTGCTGCGCGGCTGCGAGGCCGCCGCCTGGATCGCCGGCGCCGCGGTGCCGCGCCGCTCCTAGCGCGGGGCCTCGGTCAAGGCGCGGCGTGCCGGAACGCCTCACCCAGGAGGGCGCATTGGCGGTGCAGCTCATGGCGTTCCAGCACAACGCGGCGGTTCTCCTTCCCGACCCGGGCTCGCAGGGCCTCGTCGCCCAGGAAGCCGCTCAGGGCCTCGGCCAGCGCCTCCACCTCGTCCGCGACCCGGAGGTTCGGCGGGCGGACGGCCTCGTGGTTGGAGCCACAGACCGTCGTGACGACCGGCAGACCGCTGGCCATCGCCTCGACGTAGGCGAGGCCGAACTGCTCGTTCCACACCCGCGTGGGGCGGGGCGCGGTGACGAACACCGACGAGGCGCGCAGCACCTCGGCCACTCTGCCGCGGTCGCCCGCTCCGAGGAAGGTGACACCGCTGCCCGGCCGAGCTGCCTCACGCCGCACCAGCGCCTCGAGTGGGCCGCGGCCCATCACCTGGAGGCGTGCCTCGGGCAGGCGCCGGCGGACGAGCCGGAAGCTGTCGAGCACGCGGTCGATGCCCTTGTTGGGCGCCAGTGGCGACATGAACACCGCCACCGGCTCGGCGACCGGCGCGGCGCCCGGGTGGAACAGCTCGGTGTCGACCCCCGGGTACACGACCGGGCAGCGCTCGGCGGGGAGGCCGAGCGCGAGACAGTGGTCGCGCGCCGCCTGCACGAAGCACATGAACAAGCTGGCCGAGTGCGCGCGGCGGAGCGCGAACCGGTAGGGCGGCAGCCGGTACAGCGGCGTGCCCGGGTCGTTGGCCCAAACCAGCACCGCCTGGCGCTGCCGCCGCTTCCTGGCCAGCGCGCTCGCCTGCCCGGTGATCAGCGAGCACAGCTCCAGCGACACGACCCAGTCGTGCCCGCCATCGACCGAGTCGAGGTCGCGAAGCCACGCGAGCGCGCCCGCCTCCACGAACCGCCGGGTCGGCTGCCGGTAGCGGCGCCGTAGGAACCGCACCGCCTCGGGTGGCCGGGGGTCCCCCACCGCGGTGACCCGCGCGCCGGGCATCAGCGACAGCCAGTGCAGCTCCCGCCAGGGGCGCTGGCCGGGCAGCATGAGCCACATGACGTCGAGCGGCGGCTGGGTCGTCACGGCGGACAATGCTACCGGTCTCCTGGGCCACGGGCGGGCCGACCGGTGGCAGACTGCTCCGCGTGGAGCTCCGCGACGCGATCCGGCGGCGGCGCATGGTGCGCCGCTTCGACCCCCGCCCGCTCCCCGCCGGGGTGCTCGACCGCATCCTGGAGAGCGCCACCCACGCTCCCTCCGCCGGCTTCAGCCAGGGGCTCGACCTGGTCGTGCTGGAGGGGCCGGAGGCGGTCGCCGGCTTCTGGCGGGCGACCGCCGACCCGCGCTTCGAGGAGCCCTACAGCTCCGCCGAGCCGGCGGTGATCGTGCTGGTCCTCTCCGACAAGCAGGCCTACCTGCGGCGCTACGCCGAGCCGGACAAGGCCGGGCTCGGCATGGACGTGGAGGCGGGCTGGCCGGTCCCCTACTGGGACCTGGACGCGGCCATGGCGGTCATGCTGATGCTGCTCACCGCCGTCGACGAGGGCGTGGGCGGCTGGTACTTCGGGGTCTTCCACGGCGCCGAGGCGCTGCTGCGCGACCTCGGCGTGCCGCCGGACCGGCGGCTCATCGGCGCGGTCGCCCTCGGCCACCCGGCCGGCGACGACCGCCCGAGCGGCTCGGCCCGCACCCGCCGGCGCCGCCCCCTCGACCAGGTCGTCCACCGGGGCCGCTGGTGAACAGCCCCGGGCCCTGGCCGCCCTGATCGTCGTGGAGACACCCGGTATGCGCAGGCGCGACGCGACCTCCGCGGCGCGTAGTCCCCGGGGGCCGCCCGAGGCGCAGCCCTCAGCCCGCCGCCTTCTTCACGAGCGCGGCGATCCTCGCCTCGTCGTCGGCGGTCAACTCCGTCAGCGCGAAGGAGGTCGGCCACATGGTGCCTTCGTCGAGGTTCGCCGTGGCGTTGAAACCGAAGGTCGCGTACCGCTCCTTGAACTTCGACGCGGGAGTGAAGAAGCAGAGGACCTTGCCGTCCTTGGCATACGCGGGCATCCCGTACCAGGTTCTCGGCGAGAGGGCTGGCGCGCTGGCCTTGACGATCGCATGGATCCGCTCGGCCATGGCGCGATCCGGTTCCGGCATCTCGGCGATCTTCGCGAGCACCTCGCCTTCCCCGTCCTCCTTGCCCGCCTTCAGCTCTCGGGCGCGCTCCTTCATCGCGGCCCGTTCCTGGTCCGTCCATCCCGCGGACGTCTTGCCGGCCTTCTTTGCGGGTTTCCTCTCAGCCATTGCGAAGCACCTCCGTGCGCCGAACCAGGCCCAGCCGCTTGGCCTCCGTCGAAGATAACGGACGGACCGTCGCGGGAATGGTGGCGTCCATGGCAGGCATGCTAGGCGTGGTCCGGGGGCCGGCGCTTCTCGATTCCTGATCGGTTGGCACGAGGGGAGAAGCGGCCGGTGGACGAGCAGTTCTGCCCGGGCCAGTCCCGGGAGCTGTACGACCGGCTCCCCGGCCCCAAGGAGCTGGTCCGCTTCACCTCCGCCGAAGGCGCCAACCGCCACTGCGAGCCCATGGGCCTGGCCGTCCGCGACGCCCGCGTCTCGACTGGCTCGCCACCTACCTCGCCGCCTGAGGCACGCCGCCGCCGTTGCCGCACGCCGAGGAGGTAGCGCGGAGCGCCGGGCGTCAGGGATGGTTCGGGGTCGCGGCCCAGCTTCCGAGGAACCTGAGCGCCTCCGCGGACCTGGATCCGGGTTCGGCGGTCCAGATCGTGATCATCAGGCCGGGGTCGGCCGAGACTTCCATGCGGTTGTAGGTGAGGGTGATGTCGCCGACGACCGGGTGGTGGAGGTCCTTGGTGCCGGTGTCGTGGAAGCGGACGTTGTGGGCGGCCCAGCGGGTGCGGAACTCTGCGCTCTGGGTGGAGAGCTCGCCGACCAGGTCGGAGAGGTCGCGGTCATAGGGGTCGCGACCGGCTGCTGAG
>Ga0081538_10003399_pt1 | contig 15066 bp, 16 predicted proteins | sample TabmetS5T2R1_FD_71022 | JGI IMG/M metagenome (GOLD analysis project Ga0081538, IMG submission 71022) | Tabebuia heterophylla rhizosphere microbial communities from the University of Puerto Rico - S5T2R1 | ecosystem: Host-associated > Plants > Roots > Rhizosphere ... | reverse complement strand
CCCCCCGTTCCCAGCGAATCCGGCCGAGAGGCTAATGGAACTCGACCGGCCGGGTGCGCCCGCGCGTCCGCACTACGATGCGGCACCGCCCCGCCGGCACGAGGGAGGCCCGATGGCAGTCAGCGCGTACATCCTCATCCAGACCGAGGTGGGCAAGGCCGCTCAGGTAGCCACCGAGGTGAGCGGGATCGACGGTGTGGTGTCGGCCGAGGACGTGACTGGGCCCTACGACGTGATCGCGCGGGCGGAGTCGAACACGGTCGACGAGTTGGGGAAGATGGTGGTGAGCCGCGTCCAGATGATCGAAGGCATCACCAGGACGCTCACCTGTCCGGTCGTGCACCTCTGACCAAGGGCACGGGCACGAGCGCGAGCGCGGCGGGTCAGCGGTTGGGGCCGATCACCATCGCACGGATCCCGAGGCCCATCAGGAACAGGCCGCCCAGTCCGTAGAGCAGGTACCGCCGACCCGCAAGCTGGTGGCGGTAGCTGTAGATGATCCCCACCGAGGCCAGCGCCACGAAGCCGTAGAACGCGTGGAACTGCGGTGCGTCGCGGTCCTCGCGGGCGACGAGGAGCACGCCCAGCAGCACCTCCACGGCGATGGCGATCTCCGCCGCCGCCGTGAACCACCAGAGCGACGGGCGGCACAGCCGTGCCACCCCGAGATGGGCGCCCAGCGCCCACGCGCCGGCGAGCGCGTTTCCGATGACGACGACCCACGCCCCGGCGACGTGGGCGTCATGGAGGCCCACCCGACGCTGCGTGGTGCTCAGGACCCGGCAGGCGGCGACTGGCCGGGCGAGGTCGTGGCGATCTCGTACGACCACAGCTCGCTCGACACGGACACCGGTCCGCCCGTGTGCGGGTGCGGCTTGTCGGTGCCGGCGTGGCCATGCCCGAACGCGGGGCTGTTGACCCACGCCTGGAACGCCTCCTCGTCGCGCCATCGGGTGACCACCAGCCACGTGGTGCGGCCGTCGGTGGGCCGGAGGAGCTCGAAGCCCTCGAACCCGTCCTGATCGTCGACGGCACCCGCTCGCGCTGCGAAGCGGCGGCCCAGCTCGTCGCCGGAGTCCTCCGGGACCGTGATCGCGTTGATCTTGATGACCTGTGACAAGTGACTGTTCCTTTCGAGAGTGGCCCGGCGGTGCGGAGAACACCCCGGGCCCGGACACGAGGAGAGACCCCTCGAGCCAGACGAAACCGTAGACTCCCCGCCTCCGTCGACGCCGTCGAGCAGCGGCTCACCCGGGTGGAGGCCGTGACCGAGAACCGTGGTGCCTCGCCGGACGATGAGATAGGTTCGAGTCCGGCGGCGGGCGTGGTCCTCTCGGGCTACAACTCTCTGGTGGCTCAGCCTTTGGGCGAGTGACTGCGACCCCGATGCCCAAATGGCGGGGCCGGCGGGCCCCCTGAGCGCAGGAGGGTCCTTACACCGTGAGAGCCCATCGAATCATCGCCGCGCCCGATGACCGCACTCTGAGATCGGCGCCCGGAGATGGCTCGTGACCAGATGATGACGCCCGCCGAACCGAAGATGCCGCGCTTCACGGGCTGGCTGCGTCCGGTCGTGGATGCGGTCGCTCGTGTGAAAGCAGGCGTCCACCGCAAGCTGCTCTTCGGCTTCCTCATCGGCGCACTGTTGCTCGTGGCGATGGGGCTGCTCAGCCTCCTCGTCATCCGGCAGATGAACGATCGCATGATCGAGCTCGACGATGCGCAGGTGAAGGCTGGCCGGGCGCAGGAGACGCTCTATGCGGTGACGGCTCAGAGCCACTACCGGGCCATGGCACTCCTCCTCCCCGACGACGCTGCCAAGGCCGAGTGGAACGGGCGGGTCGAGGAGGCCAAGGCCACCTTCGCCCAGCACCTGGACGAACTGCAGAAAGCCGAGCCGGCCAACGCCGCGTTCTACGAGGACGTCAGGACCGTCAACGAGGACTACCGGGAGTCCGGCCAGCAGGTACTGGAGTTGATCGATCAAGGCCGCTTGGAGGAGGCGGCTGAAGTGCACCTGGACGAGGAGCACCCGATTTCGCACAACCTGGAGGCGTCGATGAGGACGCTCATCGAGACGGCCAACGAGGAGATGGCCGCCGCCCAGGCCGACTTCCGGTCTGCTCGCGACCTCTTCACCGGCATGGTGATCGCCTTCTCGGTTGTGAGCGTCATCGTGGCCCTGATGCTCGGGTTCGTCCTCTCGTGGGCGTTCATCCTGCCGGTCCGGAAGATGGAACGATCGCTAGCCGACATCACAGCGGGCAACTTCGACCAGCGCGTCGACGTGCCGAACCGCGACGAGTTCGGAGGCCTGGCGCGAGATCTCAACAGCACGAGCGAGCGCCTGGCCACGCTGTTCGATGATCAGCAGCGACTGGCGACACGGCTGCGCGAGACCAATGCGTCGCTCGAGCGGAGCAGCGAGGCGAAGTCGCGATTCCTGGCGAACGTCAGCCATGAGCTGCGCACACCGATGACCGCGATCCTCGGCTTCACCGATGCGCTGCTCGCGGGCGTGGACGGGCCGCTCAACCGCGACCAGGAGGCGTCGCTCCGCTGGGTCCAGCGCGGCGGGCAGGACCTCCTCGGGCTGATCAACGAGATCCTGGACCTGTCGAAGATCGAGGCCGGGAAGCTCACCCTCGACGTCGACCGCTTCGATCCGCGCGAGCTCGTCGACACCGTCGTCGCACAGCACCGCTCGCTCGCGGCACAGAAGGGGATCCGCTTCGGATGGCACGACGCCGGCATGCCCACCGAAGTGGCGCTCGACCGCCAGCGCGTGCGTCAGATCCTCGTCAACCTCGTCGGGAATGCGCTCAAGTTCACCGAGGCCGGCGAGGTGGAGGTCACCTCGGCACGGATGGACGACGGTCGTTTCCACGTCGCAGTGCGCGACACCGGGCCCGGCATCTCCCCGGAGCTGCAGGAGGTGATCTTCGAGGAGTTCCACCACGCCGAGGGAGCCGCGCCCGGCACCGGTCTCGGGCTGCCGATCAGCCGGCGCCTCGCACGAGCTATGGGCGGCGACGTCACGTTCGAGAGCGAGCCGGGCCGAGGCAGCGTCTTCCACCTCATCCTCCCGCTCGAGTGTCGCCCGGCGCCCGCTGGCAGCGAGAACCCTCCGCCGGTGGCGGCCCCTGACGGTGAGCGCTTGCTGCTCTGCGTGGACGACGATCCCTCGGTCGTCCACGTGCTGCAGAAGATGGTCAACGGCCATGGGTACCGCGTGCTCGGTTCCGAGAGCGCGAGGACGGCGGTCGAGGACGCGCGGCGCGCCAAGCCGGCCGCGATCCTGATCGACGTCCGCCTCCAAGGACGCGACGCCCTGGACCTCCTGCGTGAGCTCAAGGGCGACCCCGAGACAAGCGCGATCCGCGTGATCGTGCTGTCCGGTGCGGACCCGGGCGATCTGCCCGAGGGCGTCGACGGCTACCTGAGCAAGCCGGTCCAGCAAGTCCGGCTCCTGCGCATGCTCGACGACGGCGCCGCCGCACAAAAGGCTCCGCTGTAGTGGCGACGATCCTCGTGATCGAGGACACTCCGGCGAACAGGGCGCTGGCCACCAAGCTGCTGCAAGCGGCCGGGCACGACGTGCTCTCGGCCGACACTGCCGCCGACGGCATGGCATTGGCTCGCCAGGCGCTCCCCGACCTGGTGCTCATGGATCTCGGGCTCCCGGACATGGACGGCTGGCAGGCACTGAGCGAGCTCCGTGCGGATCGAGGCCCGGCAGCCAGGCTGCGCATCGTCGCCTTCACCGCCCATGCCATGGTCGGTGACGAGGAACGGGCGCGTGCGGCCGGGTTCGACGAATACTTGAGCAAGCCGATCGACTTCGCGACCTTCGCCGACACCGTCCGGGGCCTGTTGCCGTGAGCCGGGAGCGGCCTCTGATCGTTGCCGTGGACGACGAGCCCGCGAGTTTGGCGCTCCTCCACAAGCTCCTCACGCGTGAGGGTTACGACGTCGTCGATGCGGTCGACGGCGAGTCCACGCTCCGGGCGATCGACGAGCACCAACCCGATCTCGTCTGCCTGGACGTGATGATGCCCGCGCCCGGTGGCATAGAGGTGTGCCAGCGGGTGCGTCGCAACCCCGAGCACGCCGGCCTGCCCATCCTGTTGCTGACGGCACTCGACCGTCCCGAGGACAAGGTGCGCGGCCTGGAGTCGGGGGCCAACGACTTCCTGAGCAAGCCGTTCGACCTGAGCGAACTGTCGGCGCGGCTGCGCTCGCTGCTGCGGACGAAGGCGCTGCAGGATCGGCTCGCCGACCTGCTGGGACGCTACGTCAGCGCGAGTGTCGCGACGGAGGTGCTGCGGGCTCCGTTCTCCGTCTCGTTGGGCGGCGATCGGTGCGAGGTGTCCACGCTGTTCGCGGACGTGCGCGGCTACACGGCGCTCGCGGCGGAGCATCCGCCGGAGACGATCTTGGACCTGCTGAACCGGTACCTGACGGTCGTGACCGATGCCGTCGAGCGTCACGAGGGCACGGTCGCAGGCTTTCTCGGCGACGGGGTCTTCGCGGTGTTCGGTGCCCCGGTGATCCATGCCGACGATCCCGAGCGGGCGGTCCGATCCGCCATCGCCATGCAGGGTGAGATCATGCGCCTCGAGATCCCGACGTTGCCGGGCGTGCGACTGCACCTCGGCATCGGCATCACGACCGGCGAGGTGATCGCCGGCAACATCGGGTCGGAGAGCCGAATGCAATACACCGTCATCGGCGACCCCGTGAACGTCGCGTCGCGGCTACAGACGGCGGCCGGCCCCGGTCAGATCCTCGTCGACGAGTCGACCCACGACAGAGTGCGCGATCTCGTCGCGTCCCAAGATCTCGGCAGCCTCCGCCTCGCCGGCAAGAGTGACTGGGTGCGCGCCTTCAACGTGCTGGCACTGCAGCGCACGGACGGGTAGCTGCCCGCGTCGCCCGCACACGGGCTTGGGGCCGTCGATCGTCCGTCGGCGGTCGCGTGCAAGACGCCGCGGCAGGGTCAGCCGGACGCCGCGGTCTCCACCCCGGCAAACACGTCGTGGTCGCGATGACCGGCCGGAGCGCCCCGCCGGATGTAGAACTCGGTGCCCATGGCGACCCGGAACACGTCGGGCGGCATGGCCAGGAACAGGCCGGTGTCGTGGACCTGGCTGGCGTGGGCGGCGATCGCCGCGCGCTTGCGGTCCAGGAAGTCGCCGACGTCGACCACAGTGGTGATGGCATCGTCGGGCACGCCGAAGACGACGGATTCGTCCTCCAGGTCGGGCGCGTCGCCGATGCGTTGGCCGGCGGCGGCCGCATTGGCGATCAGGGCCTTGACGTGCTCCCTGCTGATGGTCGCCTCGAGCACGTGCGGCGTGCCGGCCAGCTCGGCGGCCCTGCTGCCCACCCGGTGGACCTGGATGTGGTCGGGATGGCCGTAGTTGCCGTTCTCGTCGTAGATGGTGAGGACGTCGGCCGACTCCTCCCGCAGGATCTCCGCGACCATGGCCGCAGCGACCTCGACGTCGGCGCGCCAGAAGCACCGGGGATCGTCGTTGTCGGGCGTGCCCATCATCCCCGAGTCCCGGTAGCCGAGCCACGCAACCCGGTGGACCCCCAGGGCCTCGGCCGACCGCATCGCCTCGGCCATCCGCCGCTCGACCAGCGACTCGCCCGGCTCGAGCAGTCCGTCGGGCGCCTCGCCGACCTCACCGCGCGTCGCGTAGACCACCACGACGCGGTGACCTTCGTGCACGGCCTTGGCCAGCGAGCCCGACTGGAGGAGGCACTCGTCGTCGGGGTGGGCGTGGAACGCGACCAGGGTTGCCATGGGCAGCAGTCTGCCGGGGCCGACCCACATTCGGTCTAGGTGTAGTCCTGCGGTCATGCGCCGGACACCTACACCCGTTCGCAAACAGGTCGGGGATCAGGCGATGGCGCCCGCCTCGCGCAGCTTGGCCACGCGGTCGGCGTCGAAGCCGGCCGCCGCCAGGACCTCGTCGGTGTGCTGGCCGGCGTGTGGCGGCGGCGACGCGATCTCGGGCTCGGTGCGACTGAACCGGGGCGCCGGCCCCGGCTGACGGATGCCCGCGACCTCGACAAACGTCCGACGGTCGACGTTGTGGGGATGGTCGATGGCCTCGGGGATCGACAGGATCGGCGCGAAGCAGACGTCGGTCCCCTCCATGAGCGCGGACCACTCGTCCCGGGACTTCGTCCTGAAGACTGCGGCCAGCCGTTCCTTGAGCGCCGGCCACTGCTGCCGGTCGTGCTGCCAGGGGAGCTCCTCGGCCTCGAGCCCGGTGAGCCGGAGCAGCTCGGCGTAGAACTGCGGCTCGATCGAGCCGATCGACACGTACTTGCCGTCCGCCGTCTCGTAGACGTTGTAGAAGTGGGCGCCGGTGTCGAGCATGTTGGTGCCGCGCTCGTCGTTCCAGATCCCCATCGCCCGCAGTGCGTGGGTCATGGTCATGAGCACGGCGGCGCCATCCACCATCGCGGCGTCCACCACCTGGCCCTGCCCCGAGCGCTGGGCCTCGAGCACGCCGCACACCACGCCGAAGGCCAGCAGCATGCCGCCGCCGCCGTAGTCGCCCACGAGGTTGAGCGGCGGGACCGGCGCCTCCCCACGGCGTCCGATGGGATCGAGCGCGCCCGCCAGCGCGATGTAGTTGATGTCGTGGCCCGCCGCCCCCGCCAGGGGGCCGTCCTGGCCCCAGCCCGTCATCCGGCCGTACACCAGCCTGCGGTTGCGAGCCAGGCACTCCTCGGGCCCGATGCCGAGCCGCTCGGCGACGCCCGGGCGGAAACCCTCTATGAGGGCGTCGGCCCGCTCGACGAGGTCGAGCACCACGGCGACGCCGTCCGGGTTCTTCAGATCGACACCGATCGACCGACGTCCCCGGTTGTTGAGGTCGGCGGGCGGGCTGGCGGGGTCGCCGCCGGCGACGTTCTCGGCCCGGTCGATCCTGATCACGTCGGCCCCCATGTCCGCCAGCATCATGGCGCAGAACGGGCCGGGGCCGATCCCGGCGATCTCGACGACGGTGATTCCGGCCAGGGGTCCCATCCGGGCGTCCTCCGGTGTGCGTTGCTCTAGGCGGTCGGCTGGTGCTCGGCAATGTGGCCGCACATGGCGTCGACGAGCGTCGGCCACAGGGCCCGGGGCATGTCGTGGCCCATGCCCTCGACCATCAACAGCTTGGCGTCGGGGATCACCTCGGCGGTGCGCTCGCCGCCCGACGGTTGGACCAGCGTGTCGGCGGTGCCGTGGATGACCAGCGTTGGGATGGCGAGCGTGGCCAGCTCCGAGGACCGGCTGCCCGACGCGAGGATGGCGGCCAGCTGCCGAGCGACACCCATGGGTTCGTGGCAGCGGTCCCAGGAGTCGCCGGCCAGCCGGCGAAGATGGGCCTCGTCGAGGTGGCCGGGGCTTCCCCATACCTGGGCCTGGCGCACCGCCCCGTCCTCCGCCTCCTGGCGGGTCTGCGCCGGGGGCGCCACGAGCGCCCCCATCGCCTCGGCGGTCGGGTGGCCCACGTCGGGGTCGCCGGTCGTGGACATGATCGACGTCAGCGTCAGCACCCGCGAGGGGTGCTCCAGGGCGATCGTCTGGGCGATCATGCCGCCCATCGAGACGCCCACCACATGCGCCCGGTCCACGCCCAGGTGGTCGAGCAGGCCGACGGCGTCGTCGGCCATGTCGGACAGTCGGTAGGGCACGGAGGGCGGCTCCGAGCCCGACGCCTCCGACGCGAACAGTCCGAACACGTCGACGTCGCCCTCGACGTGCGTCGACAAGCCCACGTCGCGGTTGTCGAAGCGCACGACGTGGAACCCCCGCTCGGCGATGAGCCCGCACAGCTCCGGGTCCCACTGGATCAACTGGCCCCCGAGGCCCATCACGAGCAGGACCGTGGGATTCGAAGGGTCGCCCGTCGTGTCGTAGCAGATCTCGATCCCGTTGGCCTTCGCGGTCGGCAGCACGCTCATGGCGCCATGCTGTTGCCTCTTGACCAGCGGGTCAAGCGGGGTTCGTGCCACCATCGGTCCGTGCCCATCTTCGGCGTCCACACGGGCCTCCAGAACACCACGGTGGCCGACCTCCGCGCCCAGTGGCGGCGGGCGGAGGACTCCGGCTTCGACGCCATAACCGTGTGGGACCACCTGTATTCGTCGGACCTCCGCTCGTACGAGTGCCACGAGGCGGTCGCCATGCATGCCGCACTCGCCTGCGCCACCACCCGCGTGAGCTGTGGCTGCCTCGTGTACTGCGTCGGCTACCGGCACGCGGGCATCCTGGCCAAGGCCGTCGCCACCATCGACCAGCTGTCCGACGGGCGCGCCGAGGTCGGGCTCGGCGCCGGCTGGGCCCAGCCGGAGTACGCGGCGTATGGCTTCCCGTTCCCGCCCGCCGGCGAGCGGCTCGACCTGCTCGACGAGGCGGCCGGCGCCGTCCGCACCCTGCTACACGACGGCAAGGCGGACACCGAGGGCCCGCGCGTCCGGCTGCGCGACGCCAGGCTCGAACCACGGCCGGTGCAGCCACACCTGCCCGTCTGGATCGGGGGCACCGGTGAGCGGCGCACCGCCCGGATCGTCGCCCGCCACGGCGACGGCTGGAACGTGCCCTTCGTCGCTCCCGACGTGCTGGCCCACAAGCGACGCGTGCTCGACGACCACTGCGGCGCGGAAGGCCGCGACCCCGACGAGGTGCAGATCGCCGTCAACGTCGCGCTCTCCGACGACGAGGCGTCATTGGCCGCGCAGTTCGGGCCCGTGGCCGAGGTCGTCCGGCCCGGCGCCGTGGTCGGCACCAGCGTCGCCGAGGCGACCGACGCCCTCGGGCGGTACCTGGCCGCGGGCGCCGACCGGGTCAACGTGGCCCTACGGGCGCCGTGGGATGATGGCGCGCTCGATCGGGCGGCCGCGGCGATGGCTGCGCTGCGCTAGGTCCGCGGGGACGGCACCACCACGCCAGCGGGACGCGAAGCAACCATGTCCGACCAGCGCATCGACGAGCTCACCGGGTCTGCCGTCGTGGTCGCGGGGGGCCGGCAGCAGCGCCCCCACCGTCCGTCCATGGCGTGCCCGTTCTGTGTCGGTGGCGTGGAGGCACCGGAGCCCTACGACGTCAAGTCCTTCGTCAATCGCTGGCCGTCGTTCCCCGACGGGCGCAGCGAGGTGGTGCTCTACACGCCGGACCACGACACCACCTTCCCCGAACTGGGTCGCCGCGGCGCCCGCCGCGTCGTCGACCTGTGGACCGAGCGCACGGCCACGCTCGGGGCTCGCCCCGACGTCGCCTACGTGCTTGTCTTCGAGAACCGGGGCGTGGAGGTGGGGGCGACGATCTCCCATCCCCACGGGCAGATCTACGCCTTCGACGAGGTGCCGGCGGCCCCGCTGACGGAGCTGCGGCGGGCCGCGAGGGGGGATTGCCCGCTGTGCGCCCCGCCCGATCCGGCGCTGGAGGTCGCCGCCGCGGCCGACTGGCGTGCCACGGTGCCGGCGGCCAGCGCATACCCGTACGGGCTCGTGCTCGCGCCCGACGTCCACCGCCCGGACCTACCTGGGCTCGACGGGCCCCAGCGGGACGGCTTGGCCGACCTGCTCGTCGACGTGCTGGCCCGGCTGGACCGGCTGTTCGACGCCCCGCTCCCCTACATGCTGTGGATCCATCAGCGCCCCACCGACGGCGGCCTATGGCCCGAGGCCCACCTCCATGTGCATATCGTCTCGCCGATGCGATCGCCCGACGTCCAGCGCTTCGTGGCCGCCGGCGAGCTGGGGAGCGGCGTGTTCGTCAATCCGGTCGTGCCGGAGGACGCCGCCGCCGCACTGCGAGGAGCGTGATGGGACTGCGATCGTGGGCGCCGGGGCGGGTCAACCTCATCGGTGATCACACCGACTACATGGGCGGGCTCGTCCTCCCCCTGGCGATCGGGCTCGGCACCGAGATCACCGGGGACCGGGGCGGCAACTGGGTCATGCTGGGATCGGAGCGGTTCGACGGCGTGGCCGAGATACCGCTCGACGGCGGCGACGAGCCGGCCAAGGTGGACCCGCCGTGGAGCCGCTACGTGGCGGCGGTGGTGGCCGAGCTGCAGCCCGACAACGGGCTCGTCGGCATGGTCCACTCGGACCTCCCGCCGGGTGGCGGGCTCGCCTCGAGCGCGGCGCTGGAGGTGGCGCTCGCCGTCGCGCTGGGCGCCGACCTCGGCGACCCCATCGGGGTGGCACAGGCATGCCAGCGGGCCGAGCAGCGGGCGGTCGGCGTGCCCTGCGGGATCATGGACCAGCTCGTCGCCGTGGCCGCGGAGGCCGATCAGGTGCTGCGCATCGACTGCCGGAGCCTCGCCGTCGAGGCGCTGCCGTTCCCGGAGGACGCGGAGATCCTGGTGGTCGACTCGGGGGAACCCCGGGAGCTGTCCGGGTCGGCCTACGCCCAGCGCCGCAAGGAGTGCGAGGCGGCCGAGGACGTCGTCGGCCCGCTGCGCGACGCCTCACCGTCCGCCGTCGAGGCCATCGACGACCCGGTCCTACGGCGGCGGGCGCGACATGTGACCACCGAGAACGAGCGTGTCGATGCATTGGGGGCGGCGCTGGCCGAGGGACAGCTCCGTTACGCCGGCGAACTGCTGGTCGCGAGCCACGCCAGCCTGCGCGACGACTTCGACGTCACCACCCCGGCGCTGGACGAGCTGGTGGTCGACCTGCGCAGCGTCCCCGGGGTGTACGGGGCGCGGGTGACGGGCGCCGGCTTCGGGGGTTGCGTGGTGGCGTTGTGCCAGCCGAAGACCCGGCTCAAGCTGCCGGTCCTGTGGCGCGGCCGGCCCGCGGGCGGGGCTTGGGGCAGCGTCATCAGCTAGAGGCCGAGCGGACAGGCGGGCACGTCGCACCGAACAGTACGGAATTTGCAGCGCAAGCCCCAGCCACACAGCTCGGCATCCCGACAACACTGACCACCGCGAGCCGAGACGGCGTGCCTATCCGCGCACGCTGCTAGAGGTTCAGCTGGCGGCGCAGCCGCTCCGCGGCGGCCGGAGTGCGCACCCCCCACCAGAACAGGTCCTGGCCGTCGACCAGGACGACTGGCGCCACCTCAGCGAGCAAGGGGACGTGGCGCTCGCGGAACGGGTACGGCTCGCTGGGCGCCAGAACGACGTCGGGCCGGCGGGCGCGAGCGTCCTCCAGCGTCACGGTCGGGTAGCGGTCCTCGGCGTCGGCGAACACGTTGTCGACCCCGATGGCGGCCAGCAGCGACGAGCCGTAGGTCCCGCCCGCGAGGCTCATCCATGGCCGCTTCCATACGGGGATGAACGCCCGCCGCCGCGCACCGACCGCGGGCCGGCCGTCGACGTCCTGCACGTCTCCGGGATCGACGCTCACCAGGCCGGCGAGCATCCGCAGCGCCGGCGCCACATCCGCGACACCGTCGATCGAGAGGGCCGCCGTGGCGATGCCGGCCTCGGTGAGGGCGTCGGCGTCCTCGCGGCGGTTCTCCTCGACGCACAGCACCACCAGATCGGGACGGAGCTCGACGATGGCCCCGACGTCGGGATCCTTGGTGCCGCCCACGTGTGGGAGATCGGGCTGTTCGCAGAACCGGGTGCACGCCACCGGCGTCACACCCCACGCCAGCAGCGTCTCCGTGACCGACGGGACGAGGCTGACGACCCGCGGCCGGCTCACTCCGGCCCGACCCCGACCGCCGCGCCTGACGGCGTCGGTCTACCGACCGAAACGCTCACATCCTGTCGAGGAGCTGCTGCTTCTTGCGCGTGAACTCTTCCTCGGTGAGCAGCCCCTGCTTGCGCAGCTCGTCGAGCTGGCGAATCTGGGCGGGTATCGAGTCGGCGTCGTCGGCCCTCTGCGAGGCCGAGGTGCCTGCGGCCGCCGAGACACCCACCCGGTCGTACTTGCGATTCTCGTTGGCCTCGATCTGGCGGTAGATCTCGTTCTGGACCGCCGAGGGCTTGCGAACGTTGGAGAACCGCTGGCGGCCCGTCTCGCTGGCCGACTCGATAACGAGGTCGCCGGCTCCGACGAGGCGCTCGAAGACCGACTGCCTGAAGAAGACGGTGTTGACACGGTCGAGCGGGATCTCGATGCCGTGCTTGGACAGGACGCCGTGGCGGTAGATCAGTCGGTCGGTGGTCACCACGAAGTTGGTGGTGATCCAGCGAAGGTAGCGCCAGCCGAACCAGACGAGGAGCGCGAGCACGATGAGGCCGACGGGGATCTGGATGGCGGTGTGGACGTCGTTGGCGAGCGCCAGGATCCCGACGATGAGCGCAGCGATCAGCGCCAGGAGCGGCGGGGCGAAGAACCACCAGTGCGGATGCAGGTCGAGGACGATCTGCTCGTCGTCGTTCAGCAGCTTCCGCGGAAACGGCACGTGGCGAAGCGTATCCCCGACACCGCCACCGTGGGAGTGACGCCACCGCAAGCTGTGGCACGCAACCGCGTCAGCCCCAGCCGAGCTCCTTCAGCCGAGCGTCGCCGATGCCGAAGTGGTGGGCGACCTCGTGGATCACGGTCACCCGCACCTGGTCGACCACCTCGTCCTCCGTGCGGCAGCGGGCGCAGATCGGCAGGCGGAAGATCGTGATCCGGTCGGGCAGCGTGAGCGAACCGGTGCCGTACCACTCGCCGCGCTTGGTGAGCGGCACCCCCTCGTAGAGGCCGAGCAGGCGACCGTGCCGGACGCCGTCCTCGACCAGGACGGCGACGTTCTCCATGTAGTCGCCCAGCTCGTCGGGGATGCTGTCGAGGGCCTCGCCCACGAGCTCCTCGAACCGCTCAGCGGTCACGTCGATCATCGCCGGCAGCCTAAGAGGCCGAGCGGATAGGCGGGCAGGCGGCACCGAACAGTACGGGATCGCAGCGCAGGCCCAGCCCCACAGCTCGGCCTCCCAGGAACACCGATCGGCGTGCCTGTCCGCGCATGCTCCAAGGGACGGATGAATAACCTCGCCGGCGGTGACCGCGGATCGCCTGCTCCACGACCTGGACGAGGCGCAGCGACGTGCGGTCACGTCGCCGGCACGACCCCTGGCGATCCTCGCACCGGCGGGATCGGGCAAGACCCGGGTGCTCACCCGGCGCATCGCCTGGCGGATCGAGACCGGCGACGCCGACGCCAGCCATGTCCTGGCCCTCACGTTCACGCGCAAGGCCGCGGGTGAGTTGAGGGACCGGCTCCGGGGCCTCGGGCTGCGCGACGGCGTGGCCGCCGGGACGTTCCACGGCGTCGCCTACGCGCAGCTCCGTGGGCGCTGGGCCGACGAGGGGCGGCCGGCGCCCGAGCTCCTGGTCCGCAAGGGGCGCCTGCTGGACGACATCGTCGGCCGGTCGCGTGGCCAGAGCCAGCTGTCGGTCGGGCAGCTTGCCGCCGAGATCGAGTGGGCCAAGGCCCGGCTCACCGGTCCCGACGGCTACGCCGACGCGGTGGCGGCCGCCCGCCGGCGCACGCCGGCGCCACCCAGGCGGATCGCCGATCTGTATCGCCGCTACGAGGAGGCCAAACGCAAGGCCCGCATGGTCGACTTCGACGACCTGCTGCGGCTCTGCAGCCACCTGATCGAGACCGACGCGGACTTCGCCGCCATCCAGCGGTGGCGCCAGCGCCACCTGTTCGTGGACGAGTTCCAGGACGTGAACCCGCTCCAGCTCCGGCTGCTCGACGCATGGCGCGGCGACAGCTACGACCTGTGCGTGGTCGGCGACCCCCAGCAGGCCATCTACGGCTGGAACGGCGCCGACGCCGGGTTCCTCGAGGGCTTCCGCCGCCTGTACCCACCCGCCGACGTGGTCGAGCTGCAGGGCAGCTACCGATCGACGCCGTCGATCCTCGCGGCGGCGGGCGACGTGCTCCGCGCCGCCGGTCTCTCCCGCCAGCAGGTGCACGCCCGGCGGCCCGACGGGATCCCACCCCGCCTAGAGCGCTGCGCCACCGACCTGGACGAGGCCCGGGCGATCGCCCGGGCCGTCCGCGACCACCGGGGCCCGCGGGCGGCGTGGTCCTCGCAGGCGGTGCTCGTGCGGACGCACGCCCAGATCCAGCCGATCGCCGATGCCCTGCGGCGCGCAGGGATCCCCCACCGGGTGCGGGGCGCCGACACCCTGCTCGACCACAGGACGGTCCGCGACGCCCTTGACCTGCTCCGGCGCGACGACGTCCCGCTCGGCGAGCGCCTGCCGGACCTGGCCGCGTTGGTGGTTCCCGCCGACGATGCCGACGGGGTCGAGCAGATCGCCGCCGCCCGAGGCCGCGCCGAGCTCGAGCTGGTCATGGAGCTGGCCCACGATCACCTGCGGCTGAACCCCGCGGCGCGGGCCCCGGACTTCGCCACCTGGCTGGTCGCCACCTTCACGGCCGAGGGCGCCGACGGGTGGAGCGACGCCGTCACGCTGGCCACGTTCCATGCGGCGAAGGGGCTGGAATGGCCGATCGTCCACTTGGCCGGTCTCGAGGACGGCTACGTGCCCATCGCCCACGCCCGGACCGCCGCCGAGCGGGCCGAGGAGGCCCGCCTCCTGTACGTGGCCATGACCCGGGCGGAGGACGAGCTGCGCTGCTCGTGGGCGGCCGAGCGGGCGTTCGGGGCGCACTCCGGGGAACGCCGGCTGACCCCGTGGCTCGCAGGCCTGGCCGAGCGCCAGCGGGAGCGGCCCGGCGACGACCGGGTCGAGCCGGCGGCCGACTGGCGGGAGCGGCTCGCCGACCAGCGGGGGCAGCTCGCCGAGGCCGCCTCCGACCGGGCACCCTCGGCGGCACTCGTTGCGCTGCTGGCGTGGCGGGACGAGCAGGCCCGGGCGGCGCGGGTCGAGCCCGTGGTGCTGGTCGACGACCGGCTGCTCGAGGCGATCGCGGAGGCCAGGCCGGCCACGACCGAGGAGCTGGCGGCGATCCCCGGCATGGGCCGGCTGCTGGCGGCCCGGATAGGACCCGGGCTGCTGGCGGCGCTCCGGGCCTGAAGTTCCCGTTGACCTGTCACCGGCGGCGCGCGACAAGTGGTGCATGGGTGATCCCTTCGACTTCATCAGCGAGGACGGGTGGCCCTACCGAGATGACGGCGA
>Ga0081538_10003398_pt1 | contig 15068 bp, 11 predicted proteins | sample TabmetS5T2R1_FD_71022 | JGI IMG/M metagenome (GOLD analysis project Ga0081538, IMG submission 71022) | Tabebuia heterophylla rhizosphere microbial communities from the University of Puerto Rico - S5T2R1 | ecosystem: Host-associated > Plants > Roots > Rhizosphere ... | reverse complement strand
CGCGACCGGCAACCTCCAGCTGGCCGGCGGGGCGCTGGTCCCCGCCCCCTGGGCGCCGACCACGGCCGGCTCCGGGGCCACCCTCTGCACCGCCTCCGACCTGGGCCGCTTCCTCCGCGCCCTGGTCGCCGGCGACCCGCCGCTGCTGGCGCCAGCCAGCCGCGAGGCGATGCTGACCCCCGCCCTCCCCCTCCCCGACGGCCCCGGCTACGGCTACGGGCTGGGAGTGGAGATCGACACCGAGGACGGCTACCGGCGGGTCGGCCACCAGGGGGACTGCCCCGGCTACTGCAGCTACGCCTACGGCTGTCTCGAGACCGGGGTCGGGGTGGTCGCGCTCGGCAACGGGCCCTGGCGGGCGCCGGGCCCGGCCAGCACCTGGGCGGTGGTCGAGCATGGCCTGGCCCTGCTGCGGGCGGCGGCGCTGGGGCGCGAGCTGCCCGACGACCCGCCACCCGCCGACCCCGACCCACCGCCCGCGGTCCCCTCGCCCGCCACGACCGCCCGGGACCTCCCCGCCGACCTGGCCCAGCTGGTCGGCACCTACGCCGCCTGGAACCCGTGGGTGCCGCAGCTCCAGGTCCGGCCCGACGCCGGCGGCGCCGGCCTGGTCCTCGTCTACCCGGACGGCGACCGGGCGCCCCTGACCCCCCTCCCCGACGGCGGCTTCCGCATTGGCGACGACCCGGCCAGCCCGGAGCGCATCGAGTTCACCACCCTGGTCGGGGGCCGCCCCATGCGGGCGGTCGTGTCCGGCTGGCCGTTCGACCGCCTCGACTGAGCCCGGCCGATATTCGCTCGGCCGGCGGCCCGGCTCCGTGCCATCCTCGGCCCATGACCGACATCGACGCGGGCCGGCTGCGGCTGCGGCCCATCGGCCGGGACGCCGCCCGCGCCCTGGTGAACGGCCGCCCCCCGGACGGCGTGACCCTGGCCCCCGGCTACCCCTCCCAGTTCTCGCTCGAGGTGATGGAGATGGTGGCCGGCGCCCACCCGGGCGCGCCCGACGGCTACGGCCCCTACTTCATGGTCCGCAAGGCCGACGACGCCGTGGTCGGCGAGATCGGCGCCAACCTGAACGGCGCCACCGCCCAGGTCGGCTACACGGTGGTCGAGCCCAGCTGGGGCCAGGGGTACGCCACCGAGGCCCTGCGGGCGCTGCTGGCCCGCCTGCTCGCCGACCCGCGGATCGACCGGGTGGTGGCCGAGACCCTGGTCGGGCACGCGGCCAGCCGCCGGGTGATGGAGAAGGCCGGCATGCGCCTCCACGGCCGGCGGGTTGGCGAGGTCGACGGCGAGCAGGCCGAGCTGGTCGTCTACGAGATCCTCGCCGGCCCGCTACGATCCGGCGATGGACGAGCCGGGGCGGGACCTGGACCGGGCCCTCAGCCGGCAGGAGGCCTCTGACGCGGTCACCGGGCTGGGATGGCGCTGGGTGCTCGGCGTGCCGCGGGCCAACCTCCGGCGGCGATGGCCTCCTGCCGCTCGGCGGCGACCGCGTCGAGCAGCTCCAGCAGCTCCTTGACGTCCAGGGGCTTGGTCAGGAACGCCCGGGCGCCCTGCTCCAGGAGGCGCTGGATCAGCCCCGGCCGGGCGTCGGCGCTGAGGATCACCACCGGGATCCCGGCCGTCTTGGGGTTGGCCTGCAACCGGTGCAGGACCGTCTCCCCGGGGATGTCGGGCAGGTGCAGGTCGAGCAGGACCAGGTCCGGGTCGTGCTCGCCGGCCAGGTCGAGGCCCAGCTGGGGCCGCATGGCCGAGATCAGCCGCACCCCCGGCCGGCGGCTCAGGACCCGCTCGACCAGCTGGAGGTTGGAGAGGTTGTCCTCGATGTAGAGGACGGTGAGGGTCGGCCCGGCCGGCTCGGGCTCCTGGGCGACCGGCGCCGGCTCGTCCGGCCGCTCGCGCTCGTCCTGCTGGACGGGGCCCTCGACCAGCGGCAGCTCGACCCAGAAGGTGCTGCCCTGCTGCGGGGTGCTCTCCAGATCGAGGGTGCCGCCCATGGCCTCGGCCAGGCGCCTTGACAGCGGCAGGCCCAGGCCGGTGCCCTCGATGGCGCTCTGCTCCCTGGCCACCCGCTCGAAGGGGACGAAGAGGCGGCCGAGGGCCTCGGGCGGGATGCCCAGGCCGGTGTCGGTGACCTTGATGCGGAGCCGCTCGCCCGCCACCGGCTCGCAGCTCAGCTGCACGCTGCCGCCGTCGCGGTTGTACTTGACGGCGTTGGACAGCAGGTTCAGCAGCACCTGCTTGAGCCGCTGGCGGTCGCCGAGAACGTGGGTGACGCACGACACCTCCGGCCCCATGACCGCGATGTTGTGCTGCTCGGCCAGGGGCCGGATCAGGCTCACCGTCTCGGCGGCGACGTCGGCCAGGGCCACCGGCTCCAGCGACAGCGACAGCCGCCCGGCCTCGATGGCCGCGATGTCCAGGACCTCGTTGATGAGGCTGAGCAGGTGCCGCGCCCCCGAGAGGATGTGGCCCAGGTTGTCGCGCTGCTCGTCGCGCAGGTCGTCCAGCTCCAGCAGCTGGGCGAAGCCGAGGATGGCGTTCAGCGGGGTCCGCAGCTCGTGGCTCATCCGCGACAGGTACTCGCTCTTGGCCTCGTTGGCCTGCTCGGCGGCCAGCTTGGCCAGCCGCAGCTGCTCGTCGAAGGCGGCCTGCTCGGTGACGTCCCGCGAGACCACCAGGAGGCCGCCGAGCGCGGCCAGGGGCCGGCTGTGCGCCTCCAGGGTGACCCAGTGGCCGTCGGCGTGGCGGACGCGCAGGCGCACGGCGGCGCTCTCCCGCCGACCGCCGAGCACCTGGCGCTGGGCCGCCACGAACGGCTCCAGGTCGTCGGGATGGATGCTGTCGGCGGAGAAGGCGTTGTGGCCGATGCCGTCGTCGGCCCGGCGGCCGGTGATGCGCTCGATGGCGGGGCTCATGGACCGGACGCGGCCCTCGGCGTCCAGGATGGAGATGATGTCGGGCGAGGCCTTGACCACCGCCTGGAGGGTCGCCTCCCGCTCGCGCACCGCCTCGTCGGCCTGCCGGCGCTCGGTGACGTCCATGGCGTAGCCGAGGGTGTCGACCAGCTCGCCGTCCTCGCCGTAGACGAGGCGGGTCACGCTGTACAACCAGTGGTAGCCGTCCTGGAGCCGGAACCGGTACTCCTGCTCCACCTGGGGCGCCCGCTCGGCCACGGCCCGCTCGAGGGTGTCCTGGAAGCGCTCGGCGTCGGCGGGATGGAGCCGGCCGACCCAGAAGCCGGGCGCCGCCAGCACCTGCTCGGGCGTGAAGCCGAGGAGGCGCTCGACGTTGCCGCTGACGTAGCGCTCGCCGCTCCCGCCCAGCAGCCCCCGGAACATCACCATCGGGCTCCAGGCCACGATGTGCTCCAGCATGGCCTGGGCCTCGCGCAGCTCCTGCTCGCGCTCGCCGAGCAGGACCCCGGCCCGCTCCAGGCCCCGGCCCAGCTCGCCGAGCACGTCGCCGCCGGCGGTCGCCGGCAGCAGCGGCTGCCCGCCGGCCAGCCGCTCGGCGTTGCGCTCCAGCTGGCCCACCCGGCGGGTCACCCCGGAGGTGAACAGCAGCACGGCCGCGATCCCGCCGGCCACCCCGAGCAGCACGCTCAGCCCGATCGCGCCCAGGGTCAGCGTCCAGGCCCGGCGGGCCTCGACCTGGCGGCCGGCGAGCAGCCGCTGCTCCTCGCTCTTCATCGCCTGGAGCCGCGCGATCAGCGCGTCGGCGACCTGCTTGTTGCGGTCGAGCAGCTCGGCCCGGCTCTGCGGCGGCCGGTTGGCCTGGACGTTGGCCACCAGCGCGGCCAGGACGGCCCCCCGCTGGTCGGTGAGGCTCCTGATCTCGCGCACCCGGTCCGCCTGGCTGGGGTTGTCGCTGACCAGGTCCCCGAGGTGGGCGACGGCCTCGGGCAGCTCCCGCCTGGCCTCCTCATAGGAGGCCAGGTACTGCCGCTCCCCCGTCAGCACGTAGCCGGTCACCCCGGCCTGGACGAGGATGCGGACCTGGGCGATCTCCCGCTCCACCTCCATGGTGTGCCGCACCGCCGCCTGGGCCCGCCGGTCCTGGGCCATGGCCATCCCGAACAGCGCCGTGGCCAGCAGCAGGGCCAGCAGCGGGATGGCCACCACGACCAGCCCCTTGGAGCGCAGCGGCAGGTCCGCCCACGCCCGGCCGACCCCGCGGGGGTGGCGTCGTTCCGGCTGGCGCGCAGCGGTCATGAACGAAGTTGTCGGAACGGCGCCAAGCCGACTTGAACCCCACCGGACCGTCGGGAGCGGGTTCTAAGCTCGGCCCCAACCTGACGCGAGGAGACGGACATGCCCGGCTACGCGCAGCTCGGCGAGGTGCGGACCTACTACGAGGAGGACGGGAGCGGGCCGCCGCTGGTGCTGCTGCATCCGGGGGGTGCCGACTCGCGGGTGTTCGGGGAGGTCGTTGCCGGGCTGGCCGGGCGGTTCCGGGTGTTCCGGCCGGACCGGCGGGGGCATGGGCGGACGCCGGACGTGGAGGGGCCGATCAGCTACGAGCTGATGGCCGGGGACACGATCGCCTTCCTCGAGGAGGTGGTGGGCGGGCCGGCGTTCCTGGTCGGGCACAGCGACGGGGCGCTGGTGGCGCTGGTGGCGGCGTTGCGGCGCCCCGACCTGGTGCGGCGGCTGGTGTTCGCCTCGGGGGTGTTCCACCACCAGGGCTGGGCGCCGGGGGTGATCGACCTGGACGAGCAGACCACCGCCTTCTTCGTCGAGCTCCACGACCAGGTGTCGCCCGACGGGCCCGGGCACTTCCCGGTGGTCGCGGCCAAGCTGCACCGGATGCACGCCGAGGAGCCGACCCTGGCCGTGGCCGACCTGGCCGGCTACCCGGGCCCGAGCCTGGTCATGGTGGGCGACGACGACCACGAGATCCCCATGGAGCACACCCTGGCCCTGCGCGGTGGGCTGCCGCGGTCGCAGCTGGCGGTCGTGCCCGGCGCCGGCCACGGGCTGTTCAACGACAGGCCCGAGCTGTGCGCCCGGCTGGTCGTGGACTTCCTCACCGAGGGTGCTGCGCCGCCGGGCGGGCCGCCGTAGGCTCTGGGCGTGGGCGACGAGCCGTGGCAGGTGACCGGGAGCGCCGCCGAGGTCTACGAGCGCGAGCTGGTGCCGGCGATCTTCGGGCCGTGGGCCCGGCCGGGCTCAGCTTCCCCATCGAGGCCCTGCTGGTCAGCGGCCGCCGGTAGGCAAGCCGGCGCGGTTGGCTGTGTTCGGCCGGGTTTGCGCGGTCAGGGCCGGAGATGCGATCTTGCTGCCTCGCGGGCCAGGGACGGGTCCCGCGCGATCGCCGACGGAGGTCGCCATGAGCGTGTACCAACCAGAAGCGGGGGGCGTGCGGGACGGCGTGGACGGACCACCGGCCTTCCGGGTGGTCCGGCGCGGGTACGACCGCGACGAGGTCGACGCCTACATCCCTCAGCTGCTGGCGCGCCTGCAGGAGGCGGTCGGCCTCTACACCAAGGCCGAGCAGGCCCAGGCCGGGCTGCAGCGCGAGCTCACCAACCTGCGCGAGGGGTCGCCGTCGTTCGAGCAGATCGGCGGGGAGGCGGCCGCCCTGCTCCAGGAGGCCGGCCGCTCGGCCGAGCAGCTGGTCGAGAACGCCCGGCGCCGCGCCGACGAGATCATCGAGAAGGCCCAGCAGCAGGCCGAGCAGAAGCGGACCGACGTCGCCAACGAGGCCCAGAAGGCGCTGGAGCAGGCCCGTGAGGTCGCCGAGCACATCCGCCGCGAGGTCGAGCAGGAGCGGGCCGCCCTGTACAGCGAGACCGAGCAGGTACGTGAGTTCCGCGACGGGCTGCTGGACGACCTCGGCCGGGTCCACGGCGAGATCAGCGGCCTGCTGGAGCGGACCCGCCGGCAGCGCGACCAGGCTCTGACCATCGGCGGCCTCGCCGACCCCAAGGCGATCGGCGCCCCGGACACCGCCGCGGACGCTGGCCCGGACCCGGCAGCGGGCGCCGAGCCGGACGCGCCGACCGAGCCGGCCACGGTCGCCGAGCGCAAGTAGCTCAGCGTCGACTGCGTGCTCGCCAACTGACGCCCGCGATGCTGCTGGCGCACCTGTCCGATCCCCACCTCACCACCGGCGTCCTCGCCGGCCGCCCGGCCGAGCGGTTCCAGCAGGCGCTGGCCCGGGTGTGGGCGCTCGACCCCCGGCCCGACGGCCTGGTGCTCACCGGCGACCTCGCCGACCACGGCGAGCCCGCGGAGTACGAGGCGGCGCTGGCGCTGCTCGACAGGCTGGACATCCCCGTCCACGTGGTGCCCGGCAACCACGACCACGCCCCGCGGATGCTCCGGGCGCTCGCCGGGACCGGCGCCGCCCGGGCGGCGGACGGGGATCCGGAGCGCTGCTACTACCGGGTGGACTACCCGGACCTGCGGCTGCTCTGCTGCGACAGCAGCGTGCCCGGACGCGACGACGGGGAGCTGGGGCCGGCCCAGCTGGCCTGGCTCGACCGCGAGCTGGGCCGCGACCCGGAGGTCCCCGCCATCCTGGCCATGCACCACCACCCGGGCCCGAGCGGCATCGCCTTCATGGACACCATCATGCTGTCGGACGCCGAGGACCTGGCCGCGGTCCTGCGCGGCCACCCGCCGCTGACCCGCATCCTCACCGGCCACCTCCACCGGCCCAGCGCGGCCATGTTCGCCGGCGCCCTGGTCACCTCAGCCCCCAGCACCCACCTCCAGGTCCACCTCGACCTCGGTCCCCTCCATCGCCTGGCCTTCGCCGACGAGCCGCCCGGGTTCCTCCTGCACCACCTCCAGGGCGCGACCGCGGTCACCCACCTGGTCCCGGTCGCGCACTCGGGCCCGCCCCTCGGCCCCTGACGGGTCGTCGATCAGCGGCGCCGGTGGGTCAGTCCAGGGTCCTGAAATAGCGGGCCGCCCGGGGCATGGCCTGGACCCAGCTGTTGACGTGGTCGAAGCCGGGCAGCGTCCGCACGGTGACGTCGCCGCCCCGACGCCGCAGCCGGTCCACCGACACGAGCGTGTCCTGGAAGGACACCTCCTCGTCGTCCGGGCTGTGGTAGACCCGGATCGGGGCGTCGGGTCGCCAGCGGTCGACGGCGTTCTGGCGCAGGCGGACGCGGAGCGGGTGGTCCGGGTTGCCGCTGACGGCCCGGAGGAACGACGCCCGCAGCAGCTCCCGCGAGGTCGGCGGCAGGCCCGCGAGCACGTCGTCGAAGAAGTGCCGCATGTCGAACAGGCCCGGCACGGTGGCCGCGTACGGCTGGCGGAACACGTCCGAGGGCCGCCGGTACACGTCGTAGATGTCGTCGTAGGCCAGCAGGAGGTAGGCGATGTAGAGGGGGACGGTGACCGTGTCCGTGTTCGCGATCCCCAGCAGGAAGAAGCGCTCGACGTCGAGGACCCCGCCGACCATGGCCGTGGCGGTCACCTCGACCCGCCGCTTCTCCAGCGCCCGCTGGAGGGCCAGGGCGGCGTGGCCGCCCTGCGAGAAGCCGAAGGTGAACAGCTCGTCGCTGCGCCGGACCCGCAGGCTCCGCAGCGCGTCCCGCGAGGCCGCGAGCAGGTCGACGGCCGACGACGCCTCGGTGGCGGCGTGGAAGTAGCGGTGGCGCGGCACGGTCGAGTCGCCCAGGCCGAGGTAGTCGGGAGCGATGTAGATGAACCCGGCGCCGGCGAAGACGGCGCTGGACGGCGGCCCGTCGAAGCTCTCGCCCCGCTCCTCGAGCCCGCCGAAGACGTTCGGGTTCGACGGGGCGTCGTAGAAGGAGACCGAGGTGCCGTGCAGGTAGGCCACGGTGGCCAGCGGCCCGGCCTTGCGGGGCACCGAGACGTTCCCGGTGGCGACGGTGGGCGCCGGCCGCGCCTTGCCGGGAGGGGCCACGTCGACCGTGCAGTAGGTCACCTTGTAGGCGTCGAACCCGTGGTCGATGTCGACCGGGAGGTCCGCCGGGAACTGGTAGAAGTCCCGGTAGAACTCGACCCAGGAGTCGAAGTAGGCGCGGGCGTCGGCGGCCGTGGGATGCGACGCCACCCGCTCGAAGCCGAGCAGCCGACCGCGGTCGCCGCCCCGGCACGGCCGGCTCGCGTCACCGCCGGCCGCCTGCGCGACGCCCGGGCCCAGCAGGCCCAGCAGCAGCGCGACCAGGCACGCCCCCCACCGTCGCGGAACTGGGCTCATGGCGCGCTCCTCCGTGCGGGGTCCGGGGTCGCTCGAACTATAGAGGGGAGCGGGCGCCCGCGGAACGGTCAGGCCGGCCGGCGGTCGCCGGCGGTGGCCACGCTGACGGTGTTGGCGGTCACGATGGTGGCGATGGCCAGCCACTCGACCCACGCCAGGGACTGGCCGAGGATGACCAGGCCGACCAGGGCGGCCAGCACGGGGTTGACGCTCATGAAGACCCCGAAGAAGCGGGCCGGGACCCGGCGCAGGGTGAGCAGGTCGGCCAGGAACGGGACCGCGGAGGAGAGCACACCGGCGGCGGCCGCGTAGCCGAGGGCGCCAACGGTCGGCGGGTGGCGCAGCAGCGTGACGATGCCGACGGGGACGTACAGCAGCGCCGACAGGCCGGCGGCGGCGGCCGATCCCTCGGCCCCGGGCAGCCGGCGACCGATGACCCGGTTGAGCAGGATGTAGGAGGCCCAGCAGCCGGCGGCCACCAGGGCCAGGGCGATGCCCAGGTAGTCGGTGGTCGGCTGGGGTCGGGTCAGGGCGGCGACGGCCGCCCCGGCGACCAGGGCGCAGCCGAGGTCCACCCGGCGGCGGGAGGCGGCCAGGGCCACGGTGAGGGGGCCGAGGAACTCCAGGGTCACCGCCAGCCCCAGGCCGATCCGGTCGATGGCGGTGTAGAGCGACAGGTTCATGGTCGCGAAGACCAGGGCCAGCGCCAGCACCGGCCACCACTGACCCCAGGTGAAGGCCCGGACCCGGGGGCGGCCGATCGCCCAGAGCAGCACCCCGGCCACCCACTGGCGGACGGCCACCACCCCGGCCGGGCCGATCACCGGGAAGGCCAGCGCCCCGGTGGCCGCGCCGACCTGGTTGGACAGCCCGCTGCCGAGCATCAGGGCCACGCCGGCGTAGCGGTCCCTCCGCCCGGCGGCGGCGCTGGCCGGCGCGGTTCCTCGCTGGAGCACAGAGGTCGTCATGGGCCGAGTATGGGGCGACCGCGTCCATACGCAAAATGCATGCGACTCGTTTGCTATACGCTACGGTCATGGATCTGGAGCTGCGGCACCTGCGCTGCCTGGTCGCGATCGTGGACACCGGCAGCTTCACCGACGCCGCCATCGAGCTCGGCGTCTCCCAGGCGGCCGTCTCCCGCACCCTGCTCTCGCTGGAGCGGGTGCTCGGGATCCGGCTGCTGCACCGGACCAGCCGCAGCGTCACCCCGACCACGGCCGGCGTGCAGGTCCTGGCCCGGGCCCGACAGCTGCTGGCCGAGGCCGACGACCTGGTCCGCGAGGCCACCACCGGCCACACCCGGCTGCGCATCGGCCACGCCTGGTCGGCCCTGGGCCGCCACACCCTGGAGTTCCAGCGCCGCTGGGCGGCCCGCTACCCGGACGTCGAGCTGCAGCTGATCCGGACCAACTCCAGCACCGGCGGCCTGGCCGAGGGCCTCTGCGACCTCGCGGTGGTCCGCACCCCGCCCGACGAGCGGCGCTTCGCCAGCGCCGTGGTCGGCCAGGAGCGGCGCTACTGCGCCCTGGCCGCCGACGACCCCTGGGCCCGGCGCCGGTCCCTCCGGCTGGAGGAGGTCGGCCGGCGGACGGTGGCGCTCGACCGGCGGACCGGCAGCACCACCACCGACCTGTGGCCGCCCGGCGCCGAGCCGGCGGTCGAGTACACCCGCGACATCGACGACTGGCTGGCGTTGATCGCCACCGGCCGCTGCGTCGGCATCACCCCCGAGAGCACCGTCACCCAGTACCGCCGCCAGGGCATCGCCTTCCGCCCCCTGCGGGACGCCGCCCCGGTCCCGGTGTGGGTCATCTGGCGCCGCCAGGACCCCCACCCCGCCACCCACGCCGCCGTCGCCCTGGCCGCGGACCTGTACCGCGCCGCCGCTCCCAGGGAACTGCCAGGTTGACCCAAGCTGGGCCCAAGGCCGGCCGGCCAGCATCGCCGCACCCGGCTCGAACGGAGCCACCGACCAAGGAGGAAGCCATGGACGGCACCAACGAGCGGCGCGGCTGGCGGGACTGGGGCGGCAAGGCGGCCCTGGCCCTCGGCGGCCTGCTGGTCGGCGGGATGCTGGTCGGGACGCTGACCGCCAGCGCCGCCGACACCAACACCGGCAGCCAGAACAGCGCCTACGGCGTGACCCCGAACGGCGCCTACGGCGGTCCGGGCGGCCCCCGGCACGGCGGCAACGGCGACGAGTCCAGGAGCCAGCGCCCCGACGAGCAGCTGCTGACGGGCGACACCGCCAGCAAGGTCCGGGCCGCCGCCCTGGCCAGGTACCCGGGGGCGACCGTGCTGCGGGTCGAGACCGACTCCGACGGCGTCTACGAGGCCCATCTCACCACCAGCGACGGCCGCCGCGTCACCGTCGAGGTCGACAAGTCCTTCAAGGTGACCGGCGAGGAGTCCGGCCCGGGTCGGCCCTAGCGCAGGGCGACCACCCCGATAGGATCCCGGCATGGGCGAAGCGCCGTCGCGGCCGGAGCTGGAGGCCGCGCACTGCTGGGAGAACGACGACCGGGTCCCGGGGCGACCGGCGATGACCGAGCTCCGCCGCCGGCTGCGCTACCACCAGGCGCGATGGCGGGAGGCCAACGGGCACCCCATCGGCACCCAGCCGATCGTCCCGCGACCCGGCGGGAAGCCGGCGCGGCCGGTCGGCAGCCGCCTCCCGCTCGACTACGCCCGCGAGACCGGGGCCAGCTTCCTGACCGCGGGCGCGCTGGCCGCGGCCAGGGCCCGGACCTCGATCACCGAGGCGCACCAGAGCTTCGACCACCAGCGGCTCTGGGCCGACCTGCTGTGGTCGCCGACGCTGGCCTTCAACCTGCTCGGCGACCTGGCCGCCGACCCCGACCTGGCCGACCGGGCCGTCCACACCTGGTGGCCGGACGCGCCCGGCCGCGCGGGCGAGGTCCGCTTCGCCCACTCACCCGGCCGGTTCGACCCGAGCTACCTCAACAGCCTCCGCGCCTTCGACGCGGCGCTCGCGCTCGACCTGGCCGACGGGACCCAGGGCATCGTCGCCATCGACGTCAACTACCACGAGTGGGCCAAGCCCGAGACGCCCAAGCCGCGCAACCGCTCGCGGAACCTCGAGGTGGCCGAGCGGTCGGGCGCCTTCGCGGCGGGGGCGACCGACGACCTCACGGGCCGCTCGGAGCTGGCCGTGATGTGGCTGGAGCACCTGCTGCTGCTGTCGATGCTCCAGCATCCCGGCGGCCAATGGACCTGGGGCCGCTACGTCGTCGTCCACCCCGCCGGCAACAGCGACCTCGCCGCCGCCTGCGCCCGCTACCGCGCGCTGCTGGCCGACCAGGCGACCTTCGCCTCGGTGACGCTGGAGGAGCTGCTGGCCGCCGGCGCCCTGCCGGCCCCCACGGCCACCGCCCTCCGCGACCGCTACCTGCCGGGCTCAGGCGCCGTCCAGTTGCGAGGGGAGCGGGGATCATGATGGACAGCCTGCAGACCCGGGACGCGATGATGGTCGGCGGTCGGCGGTGGCGGCTGCACCGGCTGGACCGGCTGGGCGTGGAGCACCTGCCGTTCACCCTCAAGGTGCTGCTGGAGAACCTGCTGCGCCATGAGGACGGGCAGCTGGTCACGGCCGAGCAGGTCGAGGCGGTGCGGCGCTGGCACCCGACCGCCGGACGACGTGACGAGGTCGACCTGCACCCGACACGGGTGTTCCTGCACGACACCAACGGGGTGCCCGCCCTGGTCGACCTTGCCGCCATGCGCGACGCGCTGGCCGACCTGGGAGGGGACCCGCGGGCGGTGAGCCCGGTCATCCCCGCCGAGCTCGTCGCCGACCACTCCGTCATCGCCGACGTCTTCGGCCGCCCGGACGCCCGAGACCGCAACGTCGAGCTGGAGTACGCCCGCAACGGCGAGCGGTATCGCTTCCTCAAATGGGGCCAGACCACCCTGGACCAGCTCCGGATCGTGCCCCCCGGCATGGGGATCATGCACCAGGTCAACATCGAGTACCTGGCCCGGGTGGTGGAGGTCGACGGCGACTGGGCCTACCCGGACGTGTGCCTGGGCACCGACTCGCACACCACCATGGTCAACGGCCTCGGCGTCCTGGGCTGGGGGATCGGCGGCATCGAGGCCGAGGCCGTCATGCTGGGCCAGTCGTTCTCGCTGGTCGTGCCGCCGGTGGTGGGCTTCCGGCTCACCGGCGAGCTGCCGCCCGGGGCCACGGCCACCGACCTGGTGCTCACCATCACCGAGCTGCTGCGCGGCCACGGCGTGGTGGGCAAGCTCGTCGAGTTCCACGGTCCCGGGGTGACCCGGACCAGCGTCGCCGACCGGGTGACCATCGCCAACATGAGCCCCGAGTTCGGCTCCACCTGCGCGGTCTTCCCGATCGACGCCCAGACCCTGCGCTACCTGCGCTTCACCGGCCGCGCCCCCGAGCACCTGGCCCTGGTCGAGGCGTACGCCAAGCAGCAGGGGCTCTGGCACGACCCCGACGCGCGCCTCAGCTACTCCGAGCGGGTCGAGCTCGACCTGTCCAGCGTGGTCGCGTCGCTGGCCGGGCCGCGGCGGCCACAGAACCGGGTTCCCCGCATCGCCGCCCAGGCCGCCTTCCGCGCCGAGCTGCGCGGGCCCGCCGAGCCGGCCGGCCGAGCGGCGTCCTGGGTGGACGAGGCGTCCGAGGAATCCTTCCCGGCCAGCGACGCCCCGGCCATCGAGCCCGACCTCAGCCTCGTCCCTCCCCCAGCGGCCGACGAGCGGCCTGGCCCAGCTGCTGCGGCGGCGCCCACGCCGGCGGTCGAGGTGGCGCTGGAGGGGCGGCGGCATTGGCTCGGCCACGGCGCGGTGGCCATCGCCGCCATCACCTCCTGCACCAACACCTCCAACCCCGAGGTGATGGTCGCGGCCGGCCTGCTGGCCCGCTACGCCGCCCGCCGCGGCCTTGGCCGCCGGCCCTGGGTCAAGACCACCCTGTCCCCCGGGTCCCTGGTCGTCATGGACTACCTGCGGGCCGCCGGGCTGGTGGAGCCGCTGGAGGCGCTCGGCTTCCACCTGGCCGGGTTCGGCTGCATGACCTGCATCGGGGCCTCCGGGCCGCTCGTCGACGAGGTGGGCGCGGCCGTCCGCGACCACGACCTCACCGTGGTGTCGGTGCTGTCGGGCAACCGCAACTTCGAGGGCCGCATCCATCCCGAGGTGAAGCTGAACTACCTCGCCTCCCCGCCGCTGGTGGTCGCCTACGCCCTGGCCGGCACCATGGATCTCGACCTGACCAGCGACCCCCTCGGCCAGGATCCGGAGGGCGCCCCGGTGTACCTCCGCGACCTGTGGCCGAGCCCCCAGGAGGTCGAGCAGACCGTCGAGCGCAGCGTCGACCCGGACATGTTCCGCCGGGCCTACGCCGGGATCTTCGACGGCGACCACCGCTGGCGGACGCTCGACGCCCCGACCGGCGGCACCTTCGCCTGGGACCCGGCATCGACCTACGTGCGCCGACCGCCCCACCTGGACCACACGCCGGCCCAGCCGCCCCCGGTCCCGGACATCGTCGGGGCGCGGGTGCTGGTCAAGCTGGGCGACTCCATCACCACCGACCACATCTCCCCGGCCGGGGCCATCGGTCGCGACAGCGAGGCCGGCCGCTACCTGGCCGGCCTCGGCGTGCCGCCAGGACAGCTCAACACCTTCGCCTCCCGTCGCGGCAACCACGAGGTGATGGCGCGCGGCGCCTTCGCCAACGTTCGGCTCCGCAACCAGCTCGTCCCTGGGACCGTCGGCGGCGTCACCCGCTGCTTCGACGCCGACGGCGCGGTGGTGCCGATCTACCAGGCGGCCCGGACCTACCGGGGGCACGACACCCCGGTCGTGGTCCTCGCCGGCAAGGACTACGGCGCCGGATCCTCCCGCGACTGGGCGGCCAAGGGCCCCAAGCTGCTCGGCGTCCGGGCCATCCTGGCCGAGTCCTTCGAGCGCATCCACCGCTCCAACCTCATCGGCATGGGCATCCTGCCCCTGCAGTTCCTGCCCGGCCAGTCGGCCGGGTCGTTGGGCCTGACGGGTGCGGAGACCATTGCCATCCGCGGGCTGGCGTCCGCCGTGGCCGACCCCACCCGACGCCAGGTCGAGGTCCACGCCGACGGGACCACCTTCCCGGCGCGCGCGCGGCTCGACACCCGCCGTGAGGCCGACTACTACCGGCACGGCGGCGTGCTGCCCTATGTCCTCCGCGCCGTCCTCGAGGTGAAGGGAGGAGACGGTTGCCCCAAGTGATGTCGAGGGACGGGACCTCCATCGCCTACGACCGCCAGGGCGCCGGGCCACCGGTCATCCTGGTCGGTGGCGGGCTGGATGACGGGTCGGAGAGCGCGCCGCTCGCCGCCGAGCTGGCGGACCGGTTCACCGTCTACAACTACGCCCGCCGCGGTCGAGGCGAGAGCGGGGACACCAAGCCCTATGCCGTGGAGCGTGAGCTGGAGGACCTGGCGGCGCTCATCGGCCAGGCCGGCGGATCCGCGCACGTCTACGGCGTCTCCTCGGGAGGCATGTTCGCGCTCGAGGCCGCGGCGGCCGGGCTGGCGATCCAGCGGCTCGCCGTGTACGAGGTGCCCTACGACACGACCCCCGAGGCGGTCCAGCGCAACCAGGCGTATCGCGACCGGCTGCGGGCCGCGCTCGACCAGGGTCGCAGGGGCGATGCGGTCGAGCTGTTCATGCGGCTGGCCGGCTCCTCCGACGAGGACATCGCCGGCGCCCGGAGCTCCCCATACTGGCCCGGCTTGGAGGCGCTGGCGCACACGCTCGCCTACGACGCGGCCTGCTACGGGCCGCCGCCGGTCGATCGTCTCGCCCCCCTCCCCCCGCCGCCCCTCGTGCCGACCCGCGGGGGCGCG
>Ga0081538_10003397_pt1 | contig 15069 bp, 15 predicted proteins | sample TabmetS5T2R1_FD_71022 | JGI IMG/M metagenome (GOLD analysis project Ga0081538, IMG submission 71022) | Tabebuia heterophylla rhizosphere microbial communities from the University of Puerto Rico - S5T2R1 | ecosystem: Host-associated > Plants > Roots > Rhizosphere ... | reverse complement strand
TCGACCTCGCCGGCGGCCACCCCGTCGAGGATCCGCTGCCGGGCCGCCCCGGTGGTGGCCGCCGTCAGCACCTCGACCCGCGGCCCCCCGAACAGCCCCCCGCCCTCCCCCAGCGGCTCCAGCAGCCCCCGGAGGTTGATGCCGTGCTGGTCGGCCAGCACCTCGGTCGGGGCCATGATCGCCCCCTGCATCCCGGACTGGACGGCACAGAGCAGGGTCCAGAGGGAGATAATCGTCTTTCCCGACCCCACCTCCCCCTGGAGGAGGCGGTGCATGGGCTTGGTGCGGGCCAGGTCGGCGCCGATCTCGGCCATCGCCCGCGACTGGGCGCCGGTGAGCTGGTACGGCAGGCTGGCCAGGAGGCGCTTGGTCAGGTCGCCGTCGGTCTGGAGGGCGCGGCCGTGCTGGCCGGCCTCCTGGGCGCGGCGGCGCAGGGCCAGCCCGACCTGGAGCACGAACAGCTCGTCGTAGACCAGGCGGTCGCGGGCCTGGGCGGCCTCGGCGCGGTCGGCGGGGCGGTGGATGGCCTCCAGGGCCGCGGCCCGGTCGGGCAGGCCGTGGGCCCGGCGCAGCGGCTCGGGGACGAAGTCGGGGACGGCGCCGTAGCGGTCGAGCAGGGCGCCGACGGCCCGGCGGAGCCGGCCCGAGGAGACCTCCTTGGTGGCCGGGTAGACGGGGATGACCTCGTTGGCGAACTCCTCGGGGTCGTCGCCCTCGCGCAGGACCTCGTAGCCGGGGTTGGCCATGCCCAGGCGGCCGGCCTTCCAGGCGAGCCGGCCCGAGAAGGCGGCCACCGTGCCCACGGTCAGCTTCTGGGCGTGCCAGGGCTGGTTGAACCAGGTGCAGACCCAGGCGCCACTGTCGTCGACCACCCGGACCTCGAGGATGCGCAGGTTGCGCCGGGGCTGCTTCCTGGCCAGGTTGCGGACGGTGCCGACCAGAGTGACCTCGGCGCCCTTCTTGGCGTGGGCCAGGTCGGTGAGCTCGCCCCGGGTCAGGTAGCGGCGCGGGTAGTGCTCGAGCAGGTCGCGGACGCTGCGGTAGCCGAAGGCGTCCTGCAGCGTCCTGGCCAGGGCCGCCGACACCCCGGGGGCCCCGGCCAGGGGGGTGCCGAGCGGGTCGGGTATGGGTGGGTCCGGCATCGCACGAGTATAGGTGCGGCGTCGGACGGGGCCGTGCTACCCTCTCCCGGCTCTCTCGAATTTCGCGCGAACTCTCACTCTTGAGGAAGGTCTTCCGACGATGGCCGCCGTCTGTGAAATCTGCGGCAAGCGCCCGGGCTTCGGGATGAAGGTCAGCTTCTCCCACAAGCGCAGCCCGCGGCGCTGGAACCCCAACATCCAGCGCATCCGCATCCTGGAGGGGCGCACCCCGCGCCGCCGCAACGTCTGCACGTCCTGCATCAAGGCCAACAAGGTCCGCCGGGCCCTCTAGGTGCTGCCGGGTGCCTTCGCCCGCCGGCGGGTCCAGGCCGGCGAGGTCACGCTGAAGGTGGCCACCGGCGGCCAGGGTCCCCCGGTGGTCCTGCTCCACGGCTATCCCCAGACCCAGGTCTGCTGGCACAAGGTCGCGCCCCGGCTGGCCCTGGACTTCCCCGACGCCGTGCGGCGCCTGGCCTTGTTCGACGTGCTCCCGACCCTCGACATGTGGGAGGCGATGGACCGCCGACCGGGAGCGGGGCCGGCGCATCCCGGCCCCGGTGCTGGCCCTGTGGCAGCAGCCCCCGGGGATGGAGCTCCCCTTCGACCCGCTGGCCGTGTGGCGCCGCTGGGCCGACGAGGCGTTCCTGGCCTGAGCTAGCTCGCCTGGGCGGCGAGGGCGATGCCGAGCGGCGTGCGCTCGTAGAGCACCTGGTGGCGGACGCGGGCCGCGCTGACCAGGCCGGCGTCACGCAGGGCGCCGAGGTGCTCGGAGACGGTGCCTGGGCTCAGGCCGTAGCGGCGGGCCAGGGCGGTGGTGGACCCGGGCTCGGCCAGGGCGAGCAGGAGCGTGGCCCGGGTGCGGCCGATCAGGCGGGCCAGGGCGGCCGGAGGCGTCGCCGCCGGGGACTGCCACAGGGCGGCGATGCCGCGGGCCGGGTAGATGAGCGTCGGCTGCCACGGCGGGTCGAGCATCACGCTGACCGACGGCCAGTTGAAGGCGCTCGGCATCAGCACCAGCCCCTCGCCGTCGAGGTCGCGGCGCTCGGCCGGCCGGTTCGACACGTGCAGGGTGCCGTCGCGCCAGCGGACCCGGGGGTGCAGGTCGGCGAACAGCCGCTCCAGGCCACCCTCGGCCAGGTGCCGGGCCCGGAAGACGATGTCGGCGTCGAGCAGGTCCCGCAGGCGTGGCCAGTGCGGTTCAAGCAGCACCGACCAGCAGCGACCAAGCAGCCCGGTGAGGCGCTCGAGGGCGGCCGCCGGGTCGGCGGCCAGCCGGCGGGCCGCCGGCGGGCCGTCGCCGGGGCGCTCGCGCAGGCACCGGTCGAGCTCCCGGGCGACCTGGTCCAGAGGGGTGGCGCGGACCCGCTCCAGCTCGTGCGCGAAGTCGGTGAGCGGGCCCTGCGGCGGCGGGGAGAGGAAGTCGGGCGTGTAGCCGGCGCGGGGCTGGAGGGCGTGGAGCGGGGCCAGGTCGAGGCCGGCCAGCTCCGGCTGGGCCTGCACCCGGCGCAGCCAGGGGAGGTGGTGGACCTGCCCCTGCGGCTGGACCAGGGTGCGGACGGCGGCCGCCGTCTCCCACAGCGGCGACAGCGCGAACCGGCAGCGCAGCAGGTCCTCCGGGCCGAACCGGAGCAGGATCGCCATCGCGCACCCTTCGGCTGCCTCCGAATCTCTCGGCAGCAGGGTAGCGCGCCGCGACACTGCCGGCGGCACCACCAGCCGGCCGGGGAGACGTCACCCGAGATGGCACGACCGCACCAGGAGCAACGGACCGGGATCACGGCGATCCTGTCGGATCGCCGGGTGACCGCCGTGCTGCTGGTCGTGTTCATCGTGATGGCCGGGGCGGGGCTGGTCCTGCCCATCCTGCCCCTGTTCGCCCGGTCCTTCGGGGTCGGCTACGGCGCCGTGGGCGTCCTGGTGTCGGCCTACGGGCTGGCCCGCCTGGTCTTCGACCTGGCCGCGGGCCGGATCGTCGACCGGTTGGGAGAGCGGGTCACGGCGGTGATCGGGCTGGCCGTGATCTCGCTCGGCTCGGCGCTGACCGGGATGGCGCCCGCGTTCGCGATGGCCGTGGTCGCCTGGGCCGCCGCCGGGGTCGGCTCGGCGATCGCCCTGGCCGCCCTGTACACCCGCCTGCTGCGGATCGTCCCGACCCAGCAGATCGCCCGCACGCTGGGGATCTTCTACGGCGCGTTCAACACCGGGTTCGTCGCCGGCGGAGCGGTGAGCGGCCTGGTCGCCGACCGGGCCGGCCTGGCCGGGCCGCTGCTGCTCAACGCCGCCGTGGTGGCGGTGGCGGCCGTGCTCTGGCTGGCCCTGATCCCGGCCGCCGGCCGGCCCGGCCAGGCCGGCCCGGCGCCGGCGCCGACCGGGCCGGAGCCGCCCGACGCCGCCGACACCCGGAGCCTGGCCCGGCTGCTGCGGACCCCTGGACTGGTCCCGGTGGTGGTCACCAACTTCGCCTACCTGTGGATGGTGGCGGTGGTGTTCGACACCCTCGTCCCGCTGTTCGCCAGCGACGTGCTCGGCCTGTCCACGGTCGGGATCGGGGTGCTGGTCGCGGTCGCCCTGGCGGCCGAGTTCGTGGTCCTCTACCCGGCCGGCAGCGTCGCCGACCAGCGTGGCCGCAAGCCCGTGCTGGTGCCGGCGCTGGCCGGGCTGGCCGTGGCCACGGCCGCCCTCGGCCAGGCACCGACCCCGCTCCTGCTGGGCGTCCTGCTGGCCGTGCTGGGCGTGATGTCGGGCGCGGCCGGGGTGCCGCCGGGAGCGATGCTGTCGGACGTCGCGCCGGTCTCCGCATCCGGGACCGCGGTCGGCGTCTTCCGGTTCTGCGGCGACCTCGGCTTCACCCTGGGGCCGCTGCTGGCCGGCTGGGCCATCCCGGTGGTCGGGTTCGGGTGGGCGTTCGCCCTGGCCGCGGTCCCGACCGCGGTCGCCCTGGCCCTCGTCCTACGGACGCCCGAGACCCTCAGGCCGGCCGAGGCCGGCTGAGCCGGCCGGCCCGGACGGTCTCAGCCCCGGCCGCTGGTCTCCGGTTCCGGCTCTCCCCGTTCGGCGGGTTCGCCGATCGGTTCGTCGCCGCGCAGGTAGGTGCCGACGGCGGTGACCACGGCGGCGATGGGCACGGCCAGGAACGCCCCGATGATGCCGCCGAGGATCGACCCGGCGGCCAGGGCGAGGATGATCACCACCGGGTGCAGGCTGACCGCCCGACCCAGCAGCAGGGGGGCCAGCAGGTGGCCCTCGAGCTGCTGGACCAGCACGGTGATGCCGACCACGATCAGGGCGGCGGTGAGGCCCTTGGTGACCAGGGCGACCAGGGCGGCCAGGGCGCCGGCGACGAACGCGCCGACCAGAGGCAGGAACGCGGCCACGAAGGTCAGGAAGGCCAGCGGGATGACCAGGGGGACGCCGACGATGGCCAGCCCGATGCCGATGAACACGGCGTCGACCAGCCCCACCGAGGCCTGGCCGCGCAGGTAGCCGCTGACCGCGGTGGCCGCGCGGACGCCGACCTCGCGCAGGTGGCCCTCGCGGTGCCGGCCGGCGAAATCCAGGATCCAGCGGGTGAAGCGCTCGGAGTCCTTGACGAAGAAGAAGGTCAGGAACAGGGTGAGGATCAGCCCGGTGATCACCTCGCCGATCAAGGTGACGCCGTGGACGGCTCCTCGGGTGAGGCCGCTCGAGTTCTCGGTGAAGCGCTGGCGGGCCTGCTCCAGGTAGCGGTTGAGGTCCTCCTCGCTCAGCCCGAACGGCCGCGAGGCGATGAACCGCTGCACCTCGGCCACGCCCTCGTCGGCCCGCTGGCGCAGCGTGTCCAGCTCGTTGCCGATCAGCGGGACGAACCCGGCGATGATCCCGGCCAGCAGCAGCACCGCCCCCACGAACACGGCCAGCACCGCCGGCAGGTGCTTCCAGCCGCGGGCCTCCAGCCAGTGGACCAGCGGCACCAGCAGGGTGGCCAGGAACAGGGCCACGATCACCGGGACGACGATCACCTTGAGGGTGATGAGCAGGAACAGCAGCAGCCCGGCGGCGGCCAGCACGACCAGCAGACGCCAGCTCCAGGCGGCCAGCCGGGCCAGCGCCGGCGGCACCTCGGGCCGGGCCCGCTCCTCGGTCGGTTCGGGGCCTGGTCGGGGGTCGGTGGGCCGCCGTGGCCTGGCGTCGGTCGTTGCCTGGTCGCTCATCGGGCGGGTCCTCTCGAGATGTCGCTGATCACCTCGGCTAGCCACGCCGGCCGCGGCGAAACCTCCCCAGGGCGGCCATACTGGCCCACGCCCGACCGTTCCCGCGGCGAGGAGGCCGACCTGTACCAGCGCGACTATCTCATGCGCCAGATCGAACAGGTGGGCCAGATGCTGGCCCGGATCCTCGGGCTGGCCAAGGGCGGGCGCGGCGACGAGGCGCTGTCCCTGTTCGACCAGGCGTACGCGCCGCTGCTCGGGGTGGGGAGCCGGGTCGTGGCCGTGCTGGACGACGGGCAGCTGGTCGACATGCTCACCTCCGGGGCCAACCCGGACATGCGGCGGGTGGCCATGGCCCTGGGGCTGCTCAAGGCCGAGGCCGACCTGTACGCCGGGGCCGGTCAGCCCGGGGAGGCCGCGATCCGCTGCCGGCGGGCCGTGGCCCTGGCCGGCTGCCTGGCCGCCCGCTCCGAGCGGCTGCTGGACCGGGAGCTGGCCGCCGACCTGCTGGCGCGGGCCGAGCTGCTGGAGCTGTCGGCCGCCCAGCGGCTGGCGGTGGCCCGGGTGCTGGAGGCCCTCGGCCGCTACGCCGACGCCGAGGACGCCCTGTTCGAGCTGATCGACGAGGCGCCCGACGACCCGGGGCCGGTCGAGGAGGCGATCGCGTTCTGCCAGCGCCTGCGGCCACTGGAGCCGGAGCGGCTGGCCGCCGGCGGCCTGCCCCTCGAGGAGGTCAACGCCTCCCTGGCCGAGCTGCTGCGGCGCCCCCCGTCGGGGGCCGAGGTCTAGGGTCTAGGGCTCTGGCCGGGGCAGCTCGGCCAGGGCGCCGAGGTCGAGCAGCTTGAGCAGGCCGGCCGGCCGGAAGTCGCCGGCCAGCAGCTCCTCGGGGGGGCGCCAGGCGACCTCGGTCAGGTTCCGGTCCCCGGACGGGTTGGGCTCGATGTCGAGGACGCCGTCGTGGCCGGCGGCCAGCCAGCCGGCGAACACGACCACGAACTCGTCCTCCCCGACCAGGTCCTGGAGCCAGACCACGCCGGCCAGGCCGATTGGCAGGCCGGTCTCCTCCAGCAGCTCGCGCCGGGCGGCGTCCTCGACCCGCTCGCCGGGCTTGGCCTTGCCTCCGGGCAGGCACCAGAAGTCGTCGCCGTCCTCGTGGCGGTGGTGGGCGGCCAGCACCTTGCCGTCGTGGACGACCAGGGCCCTGGCCACCAGCGTCGCCTTTCGGGAAGCCATAGTTAGCCCTCGTAGGGGTTGGGCCCGTACGGCCAGGGCACGGGCGTGGGATGGCTGGGGCCGCCGGGGCGGAGCAGGCCGGCGGCCCGGAACCGCCAGGCGTGGTCGGTGGGGCCGATGCCCTTGCCGAGCGGGAAGCCGCCGGCGATGGCCCCGGACAGGTAGCGCTTGGCCGCCTGGACGGCGGTGACCACGTCCAGGCCGTCGGCCAGGTTGGCCGCGATCGCCGAGGCCAGGGTGCAGCCGGTGCCGTGGGTGTGGGGGGTGGCCAGGCGGGGGGCGCGCAACTCGACCGCCACGTGGCCGTCATAGAGCAGGTCGACGGCGTCGCCCCCGGGCAGGTGCCCACCCTTGACCAGCACCCAGCGCGGCCCCAGCTCGTGCATCGCCCTGGCCGCGGCCAGCAGGTCGCCCTGGCCGCGGACCTCGACGCCGCACAGCAGCCTGACCTCGCCCAGGTTGGGGGTGATGACGGTGGCCAGCGGGGCCAGGCGCCCCCGCAGGGCCGCGACGGCGTCGGGGCGCAGCAGCGGGTCGCCGTGCTTGGACGCCGCCACCGGGTCGACGACCAGGTTGGGCAGGGCGAAGCGCTCGCAGGCGCCGGCCACGGCCTCGATGATGGGGGCCGAGGCCAGCATCCCGGTCTTGGCCGCGTCGACCCCGATGTCGGTGGCCACCGACTCGATCTGCTCGAACACGGCCCTGGGCTCGAGCTCGTAGAAGCCCTGCACGCCGACGGAGTTCTGCACGGTCACGGCGGTGACGGCCGACATGCCGTGGACGCCGTGGGCCAGGAACGTCTTGAGGTCCGCCTGGATCCCGGCCCCGCCGCCGGAGTCGGACCCGGCGATGGTGAGCACCCGAGCGGGCACGGGCACGACCCTCACCTCCCATCTCGACCGGGGCCGGGCCAGGCTACCAGCGTCGCGGCCGTAGACTGCCGGCATGGACCGCCGCCGCCAGATCCGCATGAGCGAGGCCGACCTGGCCGCGTTCCTGGAAGCCCAGCGCACCCTGGTCTGCGCCACCCTGGGCCCCGGGGGGCGGCCGCACCTGGCCGCCCTGTGGTACGTGCCGGCCGGCGGGCGCCTGGACTGCTGGACCTACGCCGCCTCTCAGAAGGCCCGCAACCTGGAGCGCGACCCCCGGGCCACCCTGCTCACCGAGACCGGCACGGCCTACCAGGAGCTGCGCGGGGTGAGCATGGAGTGCGACGCCGAGCTGGTCCGCGACCCCGAGCGGGTGCTCGACATCGGCGTGGCCCTGGCCGTCCGCTACGGCGCCGCCCCCGGCCCGGAGCTGCGGGCCGGCCTGGCCCGCCAGGCGGCCAAGCGGGTCGGGATCCGGTTCTCCCCGACCCGGGTGTCGAGCTGGGATCACCGCAAGCTGGGCTGACGCTCCCCGGCGGTGCGGTCCGGGCCCAGGGCACGGCCGGCCAGCAGGACCGGGACGGCGGCCGCGGCCACCAGCAGCCCCAGCGCCGCCGACAGCCCGGTGACCTCGGCCAGGGCGCCGACCAGGGGCGGGCCGGTGAACGACCCCAGGTAGCCGAGGGTGGTGACGGCGGCGATGGCCACCGGCAGGGGGGCCGGGCTGGCCGCCGGGGTGGCGCCCAGGACGGCCGGGGCGATGGCGGCCAGGCCGGCGCCCAGGGTGGCCCACCCGGCCAGGCCGAGGGCGGCGCCGGGGCCGGCGGCCACGGCGAGGGCGCCGGCGGCGACCAGGCCGCCGGCCCGGACGACCCGGAGGCGGCCGAAGCGGGCCACCAGCCGGTCGCCGGCCAGCCGGCCGAGGGCCAGGGCGGCCGCCCGCGCGGGCAGGGCTCCCCGGGCGCCCTGGCCCTGCTGGAGCTGTTGCGCGACCTCGCCCCGCCGGTCAGCGCCGGGGGGTCCGGGGGGCGTGGCCGTGGCGGAGCCGCATGGCCTGGCGGACGGCGGGGAGGACGAAGCCGGGGCGGTCGAAGCTCTGCATCCCGAAGGGGAGGGGGAAGCGCTGGCGGGTGATGGCCTTGGGGCGGGCGAACTCGCGCAGGCCGTCGGGGCCGTGGACGCTGCCGAAGCCGGACTCGCCGACCCCGCCGTAGGGCAGCGACGGGATGCCGACATAGGTCAGCACCGAGTTGATGCTGGTCATGCCCGAGCGCAGGGCCCGGGCGATCCGGTCGGCCCGGCGGCCGGCGAACACGGCCGCGCCCAGGCCGTAGGGGTTGGCGTTGGCCAGCTCGACCGCGTGGCCGGCGTCGCGGGCCCGGACCACCGGCAGGACCGGGCCGAAGGTCTCCTCCCGCAGGATCAGGGCGTCGGCGGGCACGTCGACCAGGACCACCGGGTCGACATAGGGCGGGCGGACCGCGTCCGGGCCGCCGACCAGCGCCCGGGCCCCGCGGGCCAGGGCGTCGTCCAGGTGCCGGCGGATGACCTCGAGCTGCCGCGGGAGGGTGATGGGGCCGAAGTCGGCGCCGGGGCCGCCGCCGGGCCGGACCCGGGACGCCCGCTCGACCAGCCTGGCCAGGAACCGTTCGTAGACCTCGTCGACCACGTAGACCCGCTCGGTGGCCAGGCAGGTCTGGCCGGCGTTGGCCATGCCACCCCACAGGGCCTGCTCGGCGGCGGCGTCCAGGTCGGCGTCGGCGTCGACCACCATGGCGTCCTTGCCGCCCAGCTCCAGCACCACCGGGACGAGGCGCTCGGCGCAGGCCACCATCACCTTGCGCCCGGTGGCCGGCGACCCGGTGAAGGCGACCTTGTCCACCCCGGCCAGGCAGAGGGCGTGGCCGGTGGTCCCGTCCCCGGTCACCACCTGGAACACCGGCGGGTCGCCGACGGCGTCGGCGAAGGCGTCGGCCAGGAAGCAGCCGACCGCCGGGGTCAGCTCGCTCGGCTTGAACACCACCGCGTTGCCGGCGGCCAGGGCGTAGATGATCGACCCGAGCGGGGTGAGCACCGGGTAATTCCAGGGCCCCATCACCCCCACCACCCCGAGCGGCTGGTACTCGACCGAGGCGGCGTGGTTGGCCAGCAGCATGGTGCTGCGGACGCGGCGCCGCCCCAGCACCCGGGCCGCGTTGCGGGCCGCCCAGTCGAGGTGCTCGACGCTCAGCACGACCTCGATGAGGGCGTCGGCGTGGGGCTTGCCGTTCTCCCGGTGGACGAGGGCGACCAGCTCGTCGGTGCGGCGGACCAGCATCGCCTTGTAGGCCGCCAGGGCCCGCCGGCGGCCGCCGAAGCCGAGCTCGGCCCAGCGCCGCTGGCCCTCCCCGGCCCGGGCCACGGCGGCCGCGACCTGCTCGGGACCGTCCAGGGGGAAGCTGCCGACCACCTCGCCGGTGGCCGGGCAGGTCGAGTCGAAGCCGCGGCCGCGGGTCGGGCGGTCCTCAAGCATCGCCATGAGGTTCCCTTTCCCCGCAGGGTCCGCGGTCACTCGCCGGGTGGGAAATCGATTGTCGCGAAGCGGTCATCGCGCTGGAAGTTTGCCGCCACAACTTCGTAGCATTCGCCGCGCATCCCGCTCGGCGTCCGCGAGGGCCGTGAGCTCGCCCGACCGCCGAAGCCCCCTAGGCGTCACCCCCCGACGCCATCCGAGCGAGGAGAACCGTAGTGACCGCCGCAACAGACGTCGTCGTGGTCGGGGCCGGACTGGCCGGCCTGGCGGCAGCCCGCCGGCTGGTGGACGCCGGTGCCGAGGTCGTGGTCATGGAGGCGCGCCACCGGGTCGGCGGGCGGACCCTGACCATGCCCGCGGCCGACGGCACCCCGATCGACCACGGCGGCCAGTGGATCGGGCCGACCCAGCACCGCATCGCCGCCCTGGCCGAGCGCCTCGGCGTCACCACCTACCCGAGCTACGAGCGGGGGCTCAACACCGAGTTCCGCGACGGCCGGACCCACCGCTTCGACGGCCAGCTGCCCGACGGCGGCGACCCGGTGAGCGCGGTCGCCATGGGCCAGGCCATCCGGGAGCTGGACGCCATGGCCGCCAAGGTGCCGCTGGAGGCGCCCTGGACCGCCGAGGACGCCCTGGCCTGGGACTCCCAGACGGTCGAGACCTGGCTCCAGCTCCGGGTGCCGGCCGAGCGGGCCCGGATCTGGCTGCGGGCGGCCATCAGGGGCACCATGGCCGCCGAGGCCCGCGACCTGTCGCTGCTGCACACCCTGTTCGTCATCCGCTCCGCCGGCAGCCTGGCCCGGCTGATCGCCACCGCCGGGGGCGCCCAGGAACGCCGGTTCCACCAGGGCGCCCAGGCCGTCTCGATCCGGCTGGCCGAGTCGCTGGGCGACCGGGTCGTGCTCGGCGCCCCGGCCCAGGTGGTCCGCCACGGCGAGGGCGGGGTCGAGGTCGAGGCCGACGGCCGGTCGGTGGCCGCCGGCCGGGCCATCCTGGCCGTGCCCCCGGCCATCGCCGGGCGGATCGTCTACCGGCCGGCCATGCCCGGCTGGCGCAACCAGCTCACCCAGCGGGTCCCGATGGGCAGCGTGATCAAGGTCCACGCCATCTACGAGGAGCCGTTCTGGCGCGAGGAGGGGCTGTCCGGGCTGGCCGTCAGCGACAGCGGCCCGGTCAGGATCGTCTACGACAACTCCCCCGAGGACGGGTCGCCTGGGGTGCTGGTCGGCTTCATCGAGGGCGAGCAGGCCCGCAGCTGGGCCCGCCGCAACCGGGCCGACCGGCGGGCCGGCATCCTGGCCTGCCTGGCCGACTACTTCGGCGAGCGGGCCGGCCGGCCCCGGGAGCTGCTGGAGCGGTCCTGGGCCGACGAGGAGTACAGCGGCGGCTGCTACGCCGGCTACTTCCCGCCCGGGGTCTGGACCTCCTTCGGCCAGGCCCTGCGGGAGCCCATCGGCCGCCTCCACTGGGCCGGCACCGAGACCGCCACCGCCTGGACCGCCTACATGGAGGGCGCCGTCCAGTCCGGCCAGCGCGCCGCCGACGAGGTCCTGGCCGCCTCCTAGCCCTCGGCCCGGAAGTGGTCGTAGGCCAGGCCGGTCAGGGGTCGTGGGCCGCCGCGGGTCAGGCGGACGCGGGTGCCCGGGTCGGGGGTGAAGCGGCCGCAGTCGAGGACGCCGCCGAGGTCGGCGGCGCGGGGCAGGGCGGCGGCCAGGACGAAGTCCTCTCCCCCGCCGAGGGCCAGCTCCAGGGGGTCGAGGCCGAGGAGGGCGGCCGCCTCGGCGACCCCGGGGGCGAGGGGGACGGTGGCGTCGTGGACCTCCAGCCCGACCCGGGACGCCTCGGCCAGGTGGAGGGCGTCGCCGGCCAGGCCGTCGGACACGTCGATCATGGCCGACGCCCCCGCCCGGGCCAGGGCCAGGCCCATGGCCAGGGCCGGGGTGGGCCGCCGGTGGGCGGCGGCCAGGCCCGGGAAGCGGCCGAGCAGCTCCCCGGCCGCCCGGTCGCCGCGCCGCAGCAGGCCGAGCCCGGCCGCGGCCGCCCCCAGCGGGCCGGTGACACCGAGGCGGTCCCCCGGCCGCGCCCCCGACCTGAGCACCGGCCGCTCGGCCTCCCCGAGCGCCGTCACCGCCATCGACAGGGCCGGGCCGGCGGAGACGTCGCCGCCGACCAGCGCCACCCCGAACCTCCGGCAGGCCTCGCCGACACCGGCGTAGACCCGTTCCAGGGTCCCCACCGGGGTCGGGCCGGGCACGGTCAGGGCCAGCACCAGCCAGCGGGCCTCGGCGCCCATGGCGGCCAGGTCGGAGAGGTTGGCCGCGACCGCCTTCCAGCCCCAGTCCTCGGGCTCGGACAGGGCGGCGGTGAAGTCCAGGCCCTCGACCAGCACGTCGGTGGTGACGACCAGCTTGTGCCCGTGGCTTGGCGCCAGCACGGCCGCGTCGTCGCCGACCCCGACCACGACCCCCGGCCCGAGCTCCAGCCCCCCGGTGAGCCGGGCGATCAGCCCGAACTCACCAAGCTCGGAGAGGTCCGTCAGGAGACCGCCTTGACGATGGCCTCGTCCAGGCCGGGGAACTGGGCCAGGTACTCGGCCCGCTCGGCCTTGAGACGCTCGACGTGGCGGCGGTACTCGTCGTCGCGGCCCTGGCGCTCGTACAGCCGGCGGGGCTGGAGCAGCTCCGGGTCGTCGATCCCGGGGACCCCGGAGGCGACCTGGTAGCCGAAGTCGGGGTCCTCGTCCCAGGTGATGGAGCCCTCGGCGATGGACCGGACGATGGCCGAGGAGTGCGGGATCCGGACCTTCTTGGAGCGGTCGTCGCCCTCGGGGCCGCCGACCCGCCCGGTGTTGAGCAGGAACACCTCCAGCGGGTGGGTCTCCAGCAGCTCGGCCAGCCGGTTGCCCTGCTGCTCGTGCCGCAGCGGGAAGAACGGGTTGGTGCCGGGGACCCGCAGCGACTTGCCCTCCTCGTCCCTGCCCCCGGCCGAGGTGCCCTGGGTCTCGCCGAGCATGAAGTAGCCGGCCGCCTGCTCGATGTTGAGCCGGGCCACCCCCGGGATGATGTTCTCGTTGCGGTTCAGCACCAGCAGGAACGACGCCGGCGGGACCCGGTCGGCCGGGTAGTTGTCGATCGAGCGCATGTTGAACACGGCCCGGCCGTTCTGGGTGTAGGAGGTGTCGAAGAAGTCGATCTTGTCGCCGTGCTGGGAGACGTTCTCCAGATAGGCGTCGGGCTTGGTCACGGCCCCGTGGATGGCCGGCTCGTCCTCGGCCGAGAGGGCGAAGGTCTTGGCGAAGCAGCCGTCCTCGGTGGAGACGATCCGGCCCCCGGCGAACAGCCCGATGAAGTCGTCCTGGACCGCCTGGGAGCCGTTCTGCTTGGTGAAGGTGGTGGTCGTCTTGCCCGTGCCCGAGAGGCCGACGATCAGCATGGTCTTCTCGCCGTCGGAGGTCGGGATGACCTTGCAGCCGGCGTGCATGGCCAGCCCGCCGCCCTCGTAGACCTTGCGGTTCCACATCCGCAGGCCGCCCTTCTTCGACTCCCCGAAGTAGTCGGAGTTGAGGACCCGGGTGACGCCGGCCTCCAGGTCGACGGCGATCACCCGGTCGTTCGGGTAGCCGGGGGCGGCCAGGTTGGGGGTGTAGATCATGGTGATCTCGGGCTCGTGGCCGGTGTCGCCCTCGACCGGGTCGTAGTAGAGGAACCGCTGCATGCCGGCGATGTTGGCGTTGGCCTTCTCGATGATCAGCCGGGCCGGGGTGCGGTAGGGGCCGTCGTGGCCGACGAAGCCGTCGACCACCACCATGTCCTGGCCGCGGATGTACTCGTCCTGGAGGGCGGCCAGCCGGGCCCCCTCGTCCCGGTCGATGGTCTGGTCGCTGTGCTCGCCTGGCCGGTCCGTGACCACGTAGGTCGACCCCTTGGAGCGGGACACCACCTTGGTCTGGACGTTGACGTTGCCGTACTCGGTCTGTCGGGCCTGGGGCATGGCGTCGGCGTAGGACCGCAGCTCGGCCTCGGTCGGGTGGTAGGCGATCGACTTGGCGGCAAGGCCCAGGTCGGACGGTGGCGAGCTCGGCATCTAGGCCCTCCAACATTGGAGACGAGAGTCCCCCAGTCTAGCGTGGCGAGATTACGGGACCCGGGGGGCTAGCCTTGAGCCCCCCGGACCCCCTGTCGCCCTTCCTGGAGACAGCGCAGCACCTCGTCGTCGGCCACCTGGGGGAACCGCTCGTAGGCCTGGCCGACGTTGAGGTACGGGTCCGGGGTGACGAGCACGACCACGTCGTCGACCACCGGCCGCAGCCGCTCGGCCAGCCCGACCGGGCCGACGGGCACGGCGACCACGACCCGGGCGGCGCCGGCCCGGCGGGTGTAGGAGGCGGCGGCCGCGCAGGTCCAGCCGGTCGCCACCCCGTCGTCGACCAGCACCGCGGTCCGGCCGGCCAGGACGAGCGGGGGCAGGCCCTCGCGGTAGGCGGCGGTCCGCCTGGCCACCTCGGCCGTCTGGCGGGCGGCCTCGGCCCGGACCTCGGCCATGTCGAGGCCGAGGCGGCGCACGGCCGGCTCGTCGATCGCCTGCACCCCCTCGGCGACGGCGCCGACGGCCAGCTCGGGGTTGCCGGGGGCGCCGACCTTGCGGGGCACGACCACGTCGAGGGGGGCGCCGAGGCGGGCCGCGACCCGGGCGGCCACCACCACCCCGCCCCGGGGGATGCCGAGGACGAGCACGGGGGGGCTGACGAGACCGGCCACGACCTCGGCCAGCAGCCCGCCGGCCTCCAGCCGGTCGTGGAATCGCCGCTGCCGTGCCGCCATCTTGCTCCCGGTCGGGGAAGGCAAGCATACCGACCCTTGCGCTCTCGTGAAATGCCTGGCCGACTGCGGCCTGTCCCGCCCTTGGCACACCCATGACCCCCGTGTACCATGCGCAGACCTTTCGACCCCGGTGCAGCCGTGGGCGCGCCGTTGCGGCGGCATGATCAAGGAGGTCGTTGCTTGTGGTGACGGCATACATCCTCATCCAGACCGAAGTCGGCAAGGCCGCGCAGGTCGCCAAGGAGATCGCCGAGATCAAGGGCGTCCAGCAGGCCGAGGACGTCACCGGCCCCTACGACGTGA
>Ga0081538_10003396_pt1 | contig 15070 bp, 13 predicted proteins | sample TabmetS5T2R1_FD_71022 | JGI IMG/M metagenome (GOLD analysis project Ga0081538, IMG submission 71022) | Tabebuia heterophylla rhizosphere microbial communities from the University of Puerto Rico - S5T2R1 | ecosystem: Host-associated > Plants > Roots > Rhizosphere ... | reverse complement strand
CGCGAAGGCATCTCGACACCCCCATGAGGTGGTGATCGCCCTCGGCGGAGAGTATATAGTCAGCGGGTTTCGCTATCTACCGCGCCAAGACGGCAAGACAGATGGGATGGTGGGGCGCTACAGCTTCTATGTACGTCAGGATGGCGAGGATTGGGGGGAAGCGGTCACGACCGGGAGCTTTTCAAGGGATATGACAGAACAGCAGGTGACCTTCCCAGAAAAAGCGGGCAGCTTCGTGCGGTTCGTCGCGCACTCAGAGGTCAATGGCAAACCCTCGACCAGTGTGGCAGAAATAAGCGTAGTGGGGGTGCGCTGAGGCGTGCGGTTTTTCCCTTGAGACTGGGAGTTGAATGACGGGTTCTCTCAGAACTCACGCCACCTTGGCATTCAGGGGTACCGCATGTAGACTTTCCTTCTAACAAGGAGGACGCTACGATGACTTGTCCCCACTGTAAATCAACTGCGGCCACTGCACGCCGCGATCGGACAGCGTTGGGTTGTCGTCGGTTTCGCTGTCGCGCATATAGACGTGGTTTTAACGAACGTGCCGGTACACTGTTCAACCACCTCGAATATTCGACCGATGTGGGAAGATATCCCACGCGCGTATAGCTCGCCAACGAGCTGCTGGCGGCGCTTGAGCGCGTGGTAGGCGGATGGCATCTGGGAGCGGATGTGGCGCACGCCGTTGAGCCACCGGGATGCGCACAGCCGACTGGGGTGGGCCCGCATCTTTCTGGACGGCAGTTGCGTGCCGGCGGAAAAGGGGATCCGGGGTGGGCCAAACGGGGATCGGCAAGGGCAGCCAAGGGCTGGTCGTGGCTGATGGGCTCGGCTTGCCGAGCGGCTTCGATGTGGCCAGCGCCTGACCCCATGCGAGCCAGCCGGCGGACGCCGTCCTGGCAGCCGTGTGTGTCCCCCCAAAACGCGGCCGCCCGCCAACCCACAGGAGCTGGGGGCGGACCAAGCCGACGCTAGCTGGGAACAGCGCCAGTGGCTGCGCTGGCGGGACCTCAAACCGACCATCCCGACCTTCGACCGCCGCGAGCGGCGCAAGCCAACACCCGGGCACCCCCTCACAGTCGCGTGGAGCTATCGCTAGCGCTGGAAACTCGAACGCCGCTTTGGCTGAACGGACAATCGCCGGCGCTTGGTGATGCGCTCCGAACAGGCGTGGAGCATGCTCACGCTTCCTGTCTAGTGGCCATCATCCTTTGGTCTGTCAACCGACTGCTAGGTCTTTCAGAAAGGTTACCACCTGGTGCCCGATGAAGCCCCCGGCGCCAGTGGCCAACACTCTCTTTGCACTAACCATTCGTGAATCTCATGAACGCCTCACTCCCGAGCTCAACGGCAGAGCGGATGATAAGGATTTGCCAACTCCTGTGGCAGAACCCTCTTCATACATGTACGGCTTTTCTATTTCAGACCGCATGCGCCACGCACAAGACGTTCCAAACAGTCTCGTCCGGCTCCCGATCAAATTCGGGAAACGCCCCCAACCGGACGGGCTCAAAACCTGTGCATTGCAGAAAGAGTCTCAGTTCCTGGGGGAAAAAATAACGTACCGCATGAGTCTCTTCCGCTCTGCTCACCAGTCGATCCCTTTCGAATCTCCAGACGTCATTCTTGACCGTGCAAAGATGGCGGCCGATGTCGAGTTCCCCTGAGGCTACACGAAGAATGTGCCCGGCAGAGGTCGGGATTATTTTGACCCGCTGCGAGGGTCGCTGATGTAGCACTGCGGGGCCGTACCAGACGTCAAAAATAAGGAGCCCACCTAGACGAAGATGCCGACGAGCTGTTTTGAGGGCGGCGAGCACATCGGAATTCTCCAGCTGATAGCCAAGCACCGCGAACATGATTAAGACCGCATCGAAAAGACGTTGAAGATCAAAGTTACGGATATCTCCTTGATAGAAGGCCTCTCTCCTTTCATTGTTAGGGTAGAACGTGGCAGCCTTTCTCCGAGCGAGGGCTAGCATGCTTGCCGAACGATCTACCCCGACCACTTCGTAGCCACGCTGATCCAAGAGAAGAGAATGATTTCCTGTCCCACATCCCAAATCCAGAACACTGGCAACAGCGCCATCACCATATGTCTGAAAGAGACGCTCGATCAAATCGCACTCGCCAGCATAGTCCTTATCGCGGTAAACTAGATCGTATGTATCAGCATAGATAGAACCGAAAACCTCGTTCATGCATGCTTCCTCACACAGTGCGAGTCTGGTAAGTCTTTCGTTCATCGGCTGAGGATTTTCGGAATTCGATGGGCTCGTCAGCTATTGTCCCCTGCCGTATTCTTGAAGCTCGCGCGCTCTCTGAGCATCGGCGCCAAAACCGCCGTCGCGTTTCACGGCCTTTTCCTTCTCCAGTAGGCTCTGGTCCGCATCCACCATCAGGCGCACCAACTCTTTGAATCTCGTCTTCGGCTCCCAGCCCAATTTTCTCTTCGCTTTGCTCGCGTCCCCCACAAGTAGGTCGACCTCAGAGGGACGGTAATACCAGGGGTCAATCTCGACATGATTTCGCCAATCGAGCCCGACATATGAAAACGCTTCCTCCAGAAACTCCCGGACCGAATGCGCCTCTCCGGTCGCGATAACGTAATCGTCCGGCTCATCCTGCTGAAGCATAAGCCACATCGCTTCCACATACTCTTTGGCATAGCCCCAGTCTCTCTTGGACTCGAGGTTTCCGAGATAGACCTTGTCTTGCAACCCCGCCTTGATTTGGGCGACGGCGCGAGTGATCTTGCGAGTCACGAACGTTCCCCCCCGACGTGGGGACTCGTGATTAAAAAGTATACCGCTGCAGGCAAAGATGCCATAGCTTTCCCGGTAATTGACCGTTACCCAGTGGCCGTACGCTTTTGCGGCCCCATAAGGACTGCGCGGGTAGAAGGGTGTCGTTTCACGCTGTGGAACCTCCACCGCCTTGCCATACATCTCCGAACTGCTCGCCTGATAAAATTTGGCCTTTAACCCTGTCTCCCGAACTGCTTCCAAAATCCGTATCGTTCCCAGGCCCGTCACATCACCCGTGTATTCAGGAATGTCGAAACTCACCCTGACATGGCTTTGCGCAGCCAGGTGGTAGATCTCCTCTGGCTGGAGTCGATAGAGAAGCTTGATGAGATTTGTCGAGTCGGCCATATCTCCAAAGTGCAGAAAGAGACACACGCCATTGATGTGCGGGTCCTGATAGAGATGATCAATCCGTTCGGTGTTAAAGGTCGAGGCCCGACGGATGATCCCGTGCACTTCGTAGCCTTTGGATAGCAGAAACTCGGCCAGGTAAGAGCCGTCCTGCCCGGTGATCCCAGTGATCAGTGCCCTTCTCGCCGTCATTTTTTTCCTTTCAGGTTATGCATTGGCTCCGTGAGGTGTAGACGGGAGCAGATAGCCGGCTCATGAGAGCACCTTGCGAACCGCATGACATACCTGATCTAGCTGTTGATCTGTCAACGCTAATCCTGAGGGAAGATAGAGCCCTTGGCAACCAAGTCGTTCTGCCACGGGATAATGCTCCTTAAGGAAGAGGCCGCGCTTGTGAAAGACAGGCTGCTCATGCATGCCAAGAAAAAAGGGTCGCGTCTCTACCCCATGCTCTCTGAGCTTGCGGGCGAACTGAACCGAGTCCATAGACCTCTCTTCGGAGAGGACCACCCCGTACATCCAGTAGACGCTGCGAGCCCATGGTTCTTCTACTGGCAGTTGCAGACCGTCGATTCCCATGAGCTGACGGGTGTACTCTTCCCCAATGCGGCGCTTGCGCGCGACAATTTCATCCATGCGCTCCAACTGCGCCAGCCCCAATGCAGCCTGTAGGCTAGTGAGGCGGGCATTGAAGCCCATCTGCTCATGATAAAAGCGGCGATTGGCCTGAAAGCAGAGGTTCCGTAGAGAACGAGCTCTTTCCGCCAGTTCCGGGTCGTCGGTGACGATCATCCCTCCCTCGCCAGTGGTGATGAGCTTGTTGGCATAGAAGCTAAAACAACTTAAGCTTCCAAAACTGCCGCAGTACTGCCAGCGGGGAGTTAACTCGCTCCTACCGCAGAGATACATGGCACCATGAGCCTCGGCCGCATCTTCGATAACGGCCAAATGATGCTTCTCCGCCAACTCCAAAATGGCGTCCATGTCTACCGGATGGCCGTAGATGTGCACTGGCATGATGGCCCGCGTCTTGTCCGTTATCTTGCTCTCGACCTGATCGACATCCATACACCATGTTCGAGGCTCCGAGTCCACCAGCACCGGTACTCCCCCGTTGTATATGACCGCGAGAGCACACGAGATAATGGTGAAAGTCGGCATGATCACTTCAGCGCCCGCATCTAATCCCAAACTGGCCACGGCGAGGTGTAGAGCTGTCGTGCCGTTGCTCACGGCGATCCCGTAGCGACGACCGCAGTAACTCGCCCATCCCTGTTCAAATTCCTCAAGATAGTGACCGCCAGAGGAAACCCATCCGCTCCGGACGCAGTCCGTGACGTATTCCAGCTCTCGAGCGCCTAAAAGTGGCTCGTTGACGGGGATCATCGCTCAAAACACCTCCTTCTCGTCCACGCCAGTGTACGGCCCTTGTTTCACTTCAAGAAAAACCGTACGTTCCAACATCCGGAAGCCGTGCCCACCTGAGACCATAAGCAAGATGTCACCCTCGCGTAACTCCCGTGTGGCCACCAATTCGCGCTCGTCGTTGTAGACGTCCGCTTCGCAACGTCCCTGCCGTACAACTAAGACCTCTGAGGTTCCTACCAAATGCCGCTCCAGAGGGTGATGCACGTGGCGCCGGATTTCACCGCCAGCGGGGTAGACGATAAATCCCACCTGCTGCTTGAACTCGGGCGGTGTTAGAAATGTGGTTTTCTCGGGATGAAAGTTGCCGCGGATAATGTAGGCCAACGCTTTGCCTTTCCAATCGATCTCTTCGACTTGGTTCGTAGACATAACTCTTCTCCTTCCTGGTGAAGGCCGCCCATATCGGGCAGGTGCCGGGGCGCAAGACCGACAAGGCTGACGCCCGCCGGCTGGCCAAGCTAATGCGCTATGGGTTGCTGCAGGCCAGCTTCATTCCGCCGGCAGCTCAACGGGACCCGCGCGATCTGACGAGGTACCGCACGCAGCTGGTCCAGGAGCGCGGTCGGGAAGTCAACCGGGTGCAAGGCGTGAACGTTTATGTCATTTCAAGAACTTTCATAACGGAGTTCGCTGATTCGCCCTGCCGACAGGGCCTCAGCGATATACCGGAAAAGTCAGTCAAATAGATCTTAGGCTTTTGGCGTGCGGCGGTTTCTCGGAACGAACCCGCTCTTTCCCCTCTTCTATGATTTCTATGAGGCGGCAGAGATAATCTTCTGGGGTGTAGGCAGCCAACCGTCGACGTCCCAAATCGGACAGGGTACGCCCAAGCTCCCGATCTGTCCAAAGCCGGTAAATCCCGTCAGCTATCGCCTCTACGGAGGTCGGATCGACTAACAGCGCAGCATCACCAACTTGCTCCCGGATACCCCGAATGTCTGAGGTTATCACTGGGCAGCCAAACGCCCAGGCTTCTAAGACGGGAATATTTGTCGGGCCAAAATAGGTCGGCATCACCAATGCTGCTGCGCCGGCATACAGCCCTGACATATCTCCGTCTGGTGCACGACCAAGATAGAGGATCTCCCCTTCAAGCCCCAGTTGGGAGCGGAACGTCATCACCTCACGGAAAGTACGCTCTCGGATCTCACCATCATAAGAGCCGCAGAACACAACCGGCATCTTTAGGCCATGCTCTTGCTTCAGCAAGCCCAGTGCTTGAACGATTCGAGTATGGTTTTTGTGAGGCCAGAATTGAGCCGGATAGAACAGATAACGCTCGGGCAAATGGTACGCTGTCCGCACGCGCTGGCGCTCGCTTTGTGAAATATCTGTAGCCAGATAATAGGCCGGGAGAAAAGGCAAGATCTTTACGCGGTCTGGGGTGACGCCATAGGGCCCGTAGCAATTGAGGATGTCTTCCTTGCCTATCTCTGAGTCAGCGAGGAGTAGCGTAGCGTAACGTGTTCCGTTGCGAAAGATATACTCCCTCTTTTCCCATGTCCTATTTGCCGAAACCTCAGGGAACTCTGGCTGAAGGCGGTGCTGCAGGTCATGGATCGCCATTACATACGGAAACCCCGCCTCAAAAGCATGAGGATTGGGGGTGGGGTAAATCATCAGTTCAACACCACAGCAATGAAACCACCGGCTGATATGCGGGCGGGGCCGCACCAAGTCGGGGTCCGGCATGCTAGCCTTGCCACCCTGGAGAACTCCTCGCAGCCATCGCCATGCTTCCCGATGTGGCCCCTCACCGATGATTCGCCGTAGCACATTCAGCGTCTGATGCCCCAAGGACGGAGGCTGCACTGGTATTAGTGACTTTACCGTCCATTGACTTCCGTTTAAAGACACCAGAGCGGGATCGAATATGTCCGCGGCAAAGACCACGAACTCATCCTCGCCTCCCATTTCCTTCCACTCGTGCAAGGCACGAAGCATAGTGAGACTATATTGATAGACGCCCCCCGCCGACGGGTTTAAAGTTGGACGAATACCGACGCGCATAGCTCTAACCCTTCATGACGGGCTTCATGAAGCGCCGTATACGATTCAAGATCGTCCTCGCACGGAAGGGCCACAGCAAGATGGCTATTTTCAAGCACCGGCGCGCTTCGTCCTCGTCGTGTGCCTCGTGGTAAAGACCTGCAGCCCTTCGGTAGTGAGACGCTAAAGTTTTTGGCCCTAAATGGCAGAGAATAGACCACCAATGCTTTGAAAAAACTTGTTCATATCCCCGAGCCGTTCGAAGCAAATCCTTGGAAATGGTGTCTGCAGAACTGCAATCATAGATGAAGGTGGGCTCCTGCACAAACGCAAAGTCGTAATCTTTAGCAAGTCTAATCGCCGTATCCCACTCCTGATAGGACACAATAGTTTCATCCAGGTAGCCGATTCGAGTTAATGCCTCCTTTGAAACCAAAAAACTTGGGAATAAAGTACCGCATCTGCAGAGCAACTCTCTGTACACATTTCCTTCGAAGCGAGGATGCCCAAACCGCTGAAGTTGTTCCCTTCCCGGTTTCAAAACATAGCAATCAGAATGCACTACATGTAAGCCTTTCGACCTCGCGATCATAAGCCTCAGTTCCAAACTATCAGGAAGCCATTGATCGTCAGAGTCCAGAAACGCGATCCAGTGACCGCTGGCCGCCCGAATACCGGTGTTGCGGGCCGCTTGAGCGCCTTTTCTTTGACCGTGCTCAATAAGGCAGATGCGGGGGTCCTTCCGAGCACATTCCTTAATGACCTGCGCTGATCGGTCTGTAGACCCATCATCAACGACAATAATCTCGAAATCGGACTCGGTTTGCGCCTGCACGCTTTCAATAGCACGCGCAATCTGCTTGCTACGGTTATAGATGGGAATAACTACGGATACCGACATCATCCGGTTCCTTCTGGGGCAGAGCTATGCGATAGAGGAAAGGGCTTATGTTTAGCGGGCGCTGGGCGTTTGCCTTCGTATTAGATGAGCCTTTGATCGCGCAACCAGACCTCAGTTTCACGCATGCCCTCGTTCAAAGTAAGGCGTGGAGTATATCCTAAAAGGCTGCGTGCCTTAGAGACGTTCAGCTTGCCCCGGTGCGCGTACTTGGCAACTTCCCAGGAGCCGAATACGGCAAAGCGCCCGAGCGGGCGGCGGATAATTCTTAGACCTCGGCGAAAAGCCCGGACGAGTATACGGGCTGGCTCACGTTCCGGCGTGTGCTGAAGTTTGTATAACAGCCTGTCTACGCGTTCGGTGGTCGCCAGCGTGAACCGTGCCGATAATAACCCTGTGGAGCGTAACTCTCGGATTCCCAGCATCCGTGCGTAGTGGCCGAAGAACTCCGCCCAGGAGCAAGGTTGGCCATCTGTGATCAAAAATGCTTCCCCTACAGCAGATTCCTTCATCCCGGCCAGTAGGAGGGCATCTACCAAGTTATCTATATACACCGCGTTGCATGTGCCCCGTCCGTGGTCAACTAAGAGCCATCGACCAGACTTCATGCGACGCAGCGGCCACAGAGTGAATGACTCACCTCTTGGCCCCCAGACCGGGGCTGGGCGGATCACGACGACAGGAGGCCGGCATTGGTGCCAGAATTGCCAAACTACCTTTTCTGCTGCAATCTTGGAGTCCGCATAGGGATCGCCGCTAGGACGGAGTTCATCTTGCTCGTTGGCATTATCAGGAGGTGTGGGACCATGGACTGCAACGCTGCTCAGGTAGACTACCCGCTCCACCGAGAGAGCGGCGGCGCATTGCAGAACGTTCCGAGTGCCGTCAACGTTGGTGCTCATGCACTCATCCCGGGTACCGGCGGAGGCCGCACAATGAAAAACGATCTCGCATCCTTGCATGGCCTGTAGAACTGAATCCCTCTCCTTAACATCACCTTGCACTAACTCCACATCAGCCCGACTGATCCAGACTGCCTTGCGCCAATCGCGCACCAAGACCCGGACCTTGGCTTGTTCCTCCACGGCGAGGCGCTCGGCTAGACGACCTCCAATGAGTCCTGTGCCGCCGGTTACCAGAATTTTGCGCCCCGCGTAACTTACCATGTCAATCCTGGAATCGGCGCCCGCTTTGGCAGCGGCCGCTGACGCTTGACAGCGTAGCATTTTTCTATGAACTCGATTAAGCGCAGTCCTTCGTCTCCCGTTACTCGAGGGGTTTTCGCCGCCTCTATGCTGAACACAAAGTCTCGAAGTTGCTCGGCCACTATTCCTACAAAATCCCAGTCGCAAGACGCGAGCCTTTGAGTAACCATGTGGCCACCACGGGTTAGGAAAATCTGGGCTTGGTTGTATAAAGGAATAGATAGCTTGCCTGCGTCACCCTCTATCGTTATCTGATTTGCCAACTTGCAAGTACGGCTCAGACGAAACTTCCCCGTGATATCACCCGTAAATGTCATCTTGATACGGGCATTGCTTTCGATCCCTCCCAGCGAATCGTCCTCATATTCAAAATCTAGAGGCATACCGAACCACCAAAACAATGTGTCTAAGGAATGGATGCCTTCATTGAGGAGTACTCCTCCTCTAACCAAATCCTGGCGCACGGTGTAACCGGTTCGAGTCGGCCAGTCGTAGGGATCGCCTTGCTCCACGTCAACGGTAATAATCTTACCCAGAAACTCTCGTTGAAGTAGCGTATGTACGTGGATTCGGTTTGGGAAGAAGCGAGCCGTATGAGCGACTGCTAAAGTCCGGTTTGACTGCTTCGCAGACTCAAGGATGATCTTACACTCGGCAGTGGTGTTGGCTAGAGGCTTTTCACATAAAACGTGCAACCCCGCGCCAAAGGCTTGCCTGGCCAGGCCGGGGCGTACGTGGGGAGGAGTGGCAAGGATAATGGCATCGACTTGGCCCATGACGTCGTCTAACTTGGCCGCCGCCAGTGGGATGCCATAGCGAGCGGCCAGGGCTTGAGCATGGGCGAGATTGGTATCCACCAACCCTGTTAGGCAAGCTTCGTCAAGCCCGCTGGCGGCCGGAATGTGCGCCATTTCCGTGATCGCGCCGCAGCCGAGGATGGCTAGACGCAGTTGGCGACGAGCTGCATGAGTCGCGTGCAACATTTCCATGCTCCGTAATCGCCGATATGGATAATACACAGCCAGGGCTTATGTGATCCTACAAATGCTGCAAACACGTCACAGTTGATTCGCACCAGTCACGGTCCAGATGAAGCAATGCGATTGGTTCCATATTACGGGTTGGAGAACTTTCCTGGAACATCCAAAACCAACCCTACAAAACTCACCTATATTATCAACTGGCATGACATTCACCGACTGTACCATTTTCTGGACTAACAGCTATTTGCCCCGGGACGAACACAACGCCGACCGTGTTGTCTGGAATCTTACCGAACCCATATACGTCTGCAGCCTCGACGTGAAAAGCAAGCGCCCGCTCTACATAATCTACGCACTTTTGCGAGCCGCCTTCCATTATGGCCAAGTTAACATAGTATGTGCCTGGCAGTAAGGGAACCTGAGGGATATGAAGGCTTGCGACCCCCGCCTTTGTCGATCTGAATGTGTTATTGTCCGTAGGAACAATATAGTTGTTGAGACAAAAAACAGGTCTGCCGTGCCCATCTTCAATGACAAAACCAAAGCCAGGATTTATTACCGGACGGCTACATCGAAATTCAAAAAACACTGTCAGGCTCTCGCCCATCAATATCAAATTGCGCTTTAACTTTTTCCCATTGACAGTCCAGGCCTTCCGCAGTGCCGGTTCTTGAGAGTGCACACCTCTGGGATGATTAACCAAATCAACCTCAGCCAAATTTATATTCGATCCTTCAGATAGGTAGTGTGAAATAACCACGTGGGGGTCGCCGTTCATCTTGACCGTACCATCTTGAAGTAATAGAAGACGCTGGCAAAGTGATTGAATAGTGGCCATATTGTGACTCACAAACAGCACCGTCCGGCCTTCCCGGGCAACTCCGTCTATCTTGCCCAGACACTTTTTTTGGAAGGCAATGTCGCCCACCGCCAGCACCTCGTCCACGATCAGAATCTCCGGTTCCATGTGTGCGGCCACGGCAAACGCCAAGCGGACGTACATCCCGCTGGAATAGTGCTTTACCGGCGTATCAATGAATCTCTCCACTTCGGCGAAGGCAACAATCTCATCGAACTTGTGGTCGATCTCAGCCTTCTTCATCCCGAGAATGGCCCCATTGAGATAGATGTTTTCCCGCCCTGTCAGTTCCCCGTTGAAGCCGGTGCCCACTTCTAACAATGAACCGACCCGTCCGTAGATCTCTGCTCTCCCCTCGGTCGGCTCTGTGATGCGTGAGAGGATCTTCAGCAAGGTGCTTTTCCCCGCGCCGTTTCGTCCAATGATGCCAATAACTTCGCCATGCTTAACCTCGAATGACACATCTTTTAAAGCCCAGATGATATTGCTAGGCGCCGAGCGCTCAGCGCTGGGCGAAGACGGGTGACCGGGGACTGAAGACCGACGGCCGTTGAGCAGGGACGCCACAGCCTGAAATGGTGCGTACATCGCATTGGTAATGGCCTCGCGAATGGTAGCATGGCGTCGCTGGATCGCACCGATTTTATACTGTTTGGAGAGGTTCTCTACTCGGATCGCGATGTCGTTCATGGGGTTTCAGATTTCCAATTGCGAATTCCGGCTTTAGGCTTTCCGTGCTACTTCGCGTGCTCTAATTTGTAATTTCAAAGACAAAACGGTCCGCCAAATTGCCGTACTGTGGGTCCGAGGGATTCAAACGAAAATCCCAGATCCATTTCTCGATCTGGTATTGCGTTATCTTACCGCCTGGGCGTGCCTTCTTGTTGTAGGCAGAAGCGGCGGCAGCGAGGAACTTCTTACAGATGTCCAAATCGCGCTTCCGCTGAGACCATCCCAGTCCAGCAGCTTCTTCGCTGGTCTTGCCAAAGCACTTTTGAACGGCCGCCCAGTAGCGGCCGTCATAAGCCAGCGCGCCGATCGTATCTTCGAAGCGCGCCCGAGAGATCATGCCCGGCTCGTATCGGGCGAATACCTTGAAGTATGCCACCTTTCCTGAGGTATCATTATACGAGTAGAGGTGCCATGATGTGAAAGGGTAGAACTCAACGTAGTGGAACCAACAAAGCAGTGAAACAACGACTATGCCGGGGATTGCCAGGACAAAACCCAGGCCTCGGGAAGCCTCGTTTCTTGTGATAGGACCAGCTGATTCAGCTTCCGCGGAAGGCCGGACTGCGCAGTGGGAACCGCACAAGAGGAACTTGAGCCGATTGCGGGCGACGTAACCATAGACCCACGCGCCTAGTGATGAGATCCCTGGCAAAAAAAGCCACGGAGCCAGTGGCCAGAGAGCCGGGAGCGCGAGGGCAATGATCCGATAACCGTAAAACCCAGAATAGGCCTGTCCTCGCGAAACGACGTACATCTCCTTTTCCAGGCCTTCTAACGTTAGGTTCAGCTTACGAGTACGGTTGTAGTCGTTGAGGGCCAGACGACGAAAGTCGAGGAGCTCAAGTCGAGCGAAGAGGTCTAAGCAAGCCAGTAGACGAACAGTCCGAAGACAGAGAGGGCAGAGCCCGTCATAGAGTACCTGAATTCGGCCGCGGCTGGCCTCAAGCCGCTGCCCGACGGCCTTTCGGATCCCAGTCCAATCCCAGAAGATGAACTGCAGTAGAATGAGATCAATAAACAGAAATCTCTGCAAAAGGCCGATACCAGTATGCAGCATGATCGCCCCGAACGGTAAGATACGGCGAGCCGTGCGTGAGAACAGGACCGCTCCAAAAAGCACTTCCATGGTAACGGCCGTTAGGGGCACCAGTGCGAACAGGATGTCAGGCGCCTGTGAAAGGTACAAGAACGGAGTCCAGTCGACCCACCTGGGATTGAGGTTATCCATATAAAGCATTCCCTTAAAATTGGTGGAATTCCACCAGAACAGCCCCCCTTCCTCTAACTTGCTCACGCCATTCAGTACATAGGCAGGCACGATCACTACCCAACAGACATACCGTGACCAACCATATACCGGCGAGGCGCGGTCTGCGTCAGGAACAGATCGGCCTTGGTAGACCTTCCATAAGCGGTCGACCGACCAACCATCGCCACAGGGCGTACACGACAGCACCGCCAGCACATAAAGCGGCACTAAACCCTCGTGCCAGAAAAAGCTGTAATCTATGAGAATACCAAGAAATAAGAACTTGCAAAAAGCTCCTAAAGGGATCACGACTCTCGTCCATAGGCCGATCAATCCAAGGAACAGGAGCAGCCCCGTTAGCAATTGAAAGACCCAAAGACTTGACTCACTCGCAACAAATTTATCGAAGCCGATGGGAAGGATGTAAAGAAACCGCAACAGACCTCCATGTTGGCGCATTTCAATGGGGAGCTGGGCGACGCTGGGCAAATCTTCTAGGAGGGTTCCTAAAAGGAGGATACCGCACGTCCACATTCTGATCGCTCCCAGTGACCCGGGCGTTGCTTCCCCCACAAACCTCCGAAAGAAGGCCGCATAGCATAGACTCATCACCAGGGTGGGTAGCCAGAATACGAGTAAATAGAGCAGCCCATCTGTGGTGATCCTACTCCACATCTGTAGGTAATAACCTACGGGATGCACGTGTTGCCCCTTGACTATAGCGTTGAGGATCGGCAGACTCTGGCCACGGTAGGCGCTTTCAATAACCAGTGGCATGGCTACCTTGGCGAAGGCGACCCACGCTCCTATAGAGAGACACATAAGGACCAATATAAAACGGGTTCGGCCCATCCTCATCCGTGTTACCTCTCCGGTTTTACTTATGCACTTGGTTGCGCGCCGCGACAATATCTAACATCTTTTGCGCAATCAATTGATTTCCTACCGGGGTCACATGCAATCCGTCGATCCAGAGTGCTGAATCGTATTTATCGAAGATATAACTCAGGTAGTAAAGGTTCTCATATTCAGATTCGGAGGCCGCCAGTTCGATTGTTCGGTAAACTGAATCGGAAAGCCTGATACGGGCTGGGTCCGTTCCAAGTTTGATAGCCTGCTCTTCGCTTGTCAGAGGTTTGTTACCAAACCAGATCACGGGCTGCCAGAAAAAGAAATACTCGAACCCGTACTCCTGTGAAAGCGCTTTCACAGTCTTGTAATTGGCAAGGTACATCTGTGCGACCGAATCAGCCAGGGCTGCAGTGTCAATTCCCATGGTCTCGTAGGTGATGAGCTTCGGGCTAGTCTTTGCCTCCTGTTTCAGGCGGGCTGCCAATCTCTCGGACAATAAAAATGAATAGGAGGTTTTTAGCCATTCAACAAATGAAAGGGCTCTCTCCCTTTTCTCGAACCTGGTCCTAATGGCACTTAAGTTCATATGGCCGTCCGCTCGACCCGATTGATATGCCGCATAAACATCGTTTACGCCGTCATAAAAGATGACCAAATGCGGCACATTCCCGGATTCCAGCTGCAGCAGTAACTGAATGACTTCCTGGGTTGAAACGAAACCGGTCTCGCCAAAGTTCACCACGCAAACCGGCTTGCCTCTCCGCGCTTCAAGGCCTGCCTGTAAATAAGCCGGTATCGTCCCCCAGTCCGGAGACCCGGTCCCCCACATGGTGGAACCACCCAACGCGAAGACTCTGTAAGAGTTGGCGCTGCAGTCTGCACCGGGCGTCACCCTGCTACCCTGTTGACCGATGTTTATGGTTCTCCCTTTGAAAGGGGCCCTCCTCCAAAGCACATAAGGATGATATCGTTGCACATCGCTCAATTTGTGCTCATCCCAGTACTGTACCGCCCAATCTTTGGAAGTATAGTAGGACACTTTCTCCCTTGGGTTTACCACCTGCTGTTCACCAGGGTTCGATACACTGAAGACCTTAAAGACGATTAAGGCAACTAATTCCACACAAGCCAGTAAGACAATCGTGTTTAGAATGAGAATAGCCGCTCCTTTATAGAGACGAGCGATCTGTTGATAAAGTGATTGACGAGTCTGCATATTGTTAATGTGGAAGAGAAAAAGGGATGAGCAATACGACAGGGGGACGAGGAATGCAGTAGTTGCGACTTAGAACAGGATGTAAATGAATGGCGTCTGCGGGAGGTTGAGGGCCATGGGGGCCACGCCAACACACGCTCGCAAACTGTATCCGAGTGACTTGACCGATGAGGAGTGGGCCTTGATCGCCCCTTATGTCCCCCATGCCAGGCCAGGCGGGCACCCCGAGGAGCATCCCAACCGGGAAATCCTCAATGGCATCTTCTACGTCGTCCGCAGTGGCTGTGCCTGGCGCATGTTGCCGCATGACTCCCCCGCGTGGCCGACGGTCCATCACTATTTTCGGCCGTGGCGGCGCGACGGCACGTGGTCCCTGATCCACGACTTGCTCCGTGGCGATGTGCGGGAGGCCGAGGGCCGACACCGCCAGGCCGGTGCCGCGATCATCGACAGCCAGGCTGTGAAAACCACCGAAAAAGGGGGGCACGGCTATGATAA
>Ga0081538_10003395_pt1 | contig 15070 bp, 13 predicted proteins | sample TabmetS5T2R1_FD_71022 | JGI IMG/M metagenome (GOLD analysis project Ga0081538, IMG submission 71022) | Tabebuia heterophylla rhizosphere microbial communities from the University of Puerto Rico - S5T2R1 | ecosystem: Host-associated > Plants > Roots > Rhizosphere ... | reverse complement strand
CGGGGCCCGCTTCATCCGCGGGGCGGAGCCGGTGCTCGAGGGCGTGCACACCTTCCAGCCCGAGCTCAACCCGATCCTCTCGTACCTGAGCTTTGCCCGCGAGCTGGTCGCCGGCTTCATCACCGTCGGCGGCACCGCGCTGGCGGGCAACGAGGACGGCAGCTACGCGCGCCCCACGACCGGCGGCACCGAGCACTACCTGCCCCAGTCGGCGATCATCGACGGGCGCTCGCTCATGCGCCGGGAGTCGCGCCCGGGCTTCGAGCGCGCCAACGCGTACGTCGCCCCCAACGCGTACGGCCGCGCGATCCCGCTGGGCGTCATCGAGAGCTTCGACTGCCGGCCGAACGGCGGCGAGCAGCGCAACCCGTCGGGCGAGCACGTGGACGCCCACCCGCCCTGCTTCGTCGCGCCGCCGCAGCTGTTCCAGGACCAGAAGTACGCGCGCGTGCGGCGCGGGCAGGCCCCGGTGGTGGCGCCGCCGCAGGGGCGCGAGGGCAACCGGCCGGCCACGCCGTGAGGGCACTCGCACCGCCGTACTGAATTTCGCCGCTCTGGGCGGCGCTAAGCAGGACGGCCCTCCGCGCCGCCGCCGTACAGCGCCCGCGCCACGCGCTCCACCAGCTCCCGGTGGAGCGCCACGTTGGCGTCCCGGTCGGTCCGGACCTCGACGATGTCCGGCGTGATCCGCCCGAGGTCGACCCCGGCCGGCGTGGCGATGTGCTCCTCGTAGAGCCGCGGGTCGGCGTGCTCGGCCACGGGCAGGAAGTCGAAGATCGCGCCGCCGCCGTTGTTGAGGCACAGGATCTTCAGGTCGACGCCCGCCCGGCGCGCGGCCAGCAGACCGCCCACGTCGTGCAGCAGCGCCAGCTCGCCGGTGAGCAGCCAGGTCGGATGGCGGCCGGCGATCGCGGCCCCCAGGGCGGACGAGACCACGCCGTCGATGCCGTTCGCGCCCCGGTTCGCCAGGAACCGCAGGCGCTTGGGCGACTGCGGAAAGCAGGCCTCCACGTCGCGGATCGGCATCGACGAGCTGACCCACACCACTGCCTCCTTGGGCAGCTCCGCCTCCAACCCCGCGAGCACCTTCGGCTCGAACTGATCCGGCGCCGCCGCCAGCGCGGCCGGTACCACGGCGTCGGCCTCGAGCCACGAGCGCAGCCACCCCGGCGCGCTCTCGCCGGTGCGCATCTCCAGCGCCGTCGCGAGCGCGTCGAGCGTGGGCGCAGCCGCCGCGTGCAGGAGAAGCTCGGCGCGGCGCGTCGGCTCGTGCCAGGCGGCGTGCGGGTCGAGCACCACCTGCGGCGCGCGGGCGAGCCACTCGCGCAGCGGCTTGGACGTGGGAGTGTCGCCCACCCGCAGCACCAGCTCGGGGGCGTGCTCGCGGGCGAAGCGCTCCACGCGCAGCAGGGGGTCGTAGTGGGCGACCACGCGCGAGCGGTCGTGGTCGCCGCAGCGCACTCCGGAGGTCGGCTCGGCGAGCAGCGGCCAGCCCGCCGCGGCGGCGACGCGGGCGGCCGGGCCGGCCACCTCCTCGCCGGTGGCGCCGCAGACGATCGCCCCGCGCGGCGCGGCCGCGGCGCGGGCGGCCAGGGCGTGCACGTCGTCGGCATGGGGCGCGCTCGCGTGCTCGCGCAGCTCCGTCCACGGGCGCCCGCCGTCGCGCCCCGCCCAGTCCGCCGCCCGCATGTCCTCCGGCTCCGGGGCGAGCGGCTCGCGCAGCGGAAAGTTCAGATGCACCGGTCCGGGCCGGCCGCCGGCGGCGGTCCAGAAGGCCCGGCAGCCGAGCGCGCGGTAATGGATCGCCGTCTCCCGCCCGGGCTCGTGGTTTCCCACCTCGACGAACCCCTTCACCGCGCTCCCGTAGAGCTTCACTTGGTCGATCGCCTGACCGGCGCCCACGGCGCGCAGCTCCGGGGGACGGTCGGCGGTGAGCACGATCAGCGGAACCCGGGCCTCCCACGCCTCCGCGATCGCGGGGTGGAGATTCGCCGTCGCGGTCCCCGAGGTGCAGGTCAGGGCGACCGGCCGGCCGCTCGTCTTCGCCATCCCCACCGCGACGAAGCCCGCCGCCCGCTCGTCGATGACCGACACCGCCTCGACGTCGGCGTGGGCCGCCAGGGTCAACACCAGCGGAGCGTTGCGGGAGCCGGGGGAAGTGACGGCGTGCCGGAGCCCGCAGCGAGCCAGCTCGTCGACGAGGGCCTGGAGCGGCGCGTAGGTGCGGTTGATCGGGATCATTCGCGAGCGATGGTGCTCTTCATCCCGGGCTTCATGCAGCGCGGGGAGGCGTGGCGGCCGGTCGCGGAGCTCCTGCCCGAACGCTATCCGAGCACGCTGCTCGATCATCGAAAGCACACCCTCGAGAGCCGGCTGAGCGAGATCGCGGCCGCGGGCCGCGGACGGGTGCTGGCGGGCTACTCGCTGGGCGGGCGTCTGGCGCTGCGCGCGGCCATACGCGAGCCCGCGCGGTACGCCGGCCTGGTGACGGTGGGGGCCACCGCCGGCATCGACGACCCGGAGGCGCGCAGCGCCCGGGCCGAGGCGGACGAGCGCCTCGCCGCCTGGATCGAGACGGCGGCGATGGACGACGTGGTCGCCGTCTGGGAGCGCCAGCCGCTGTTCGCCGACCAGTCCGATGCGCTGGTGGAACGGCAGCGCCCGGGGCGCCTCAGCCACGAGCCGGCCCAGCTCGCGGCGCTCCTGCGCAGCGCCGGGCAGGGAGTGCTCGAGCCGGTCTGGCACCGGTTGCTCTCGCTCGAACTGCCGCTGCTGGCGATCGCGGGCGGCCGCGACGATGGCTACGTCCGGGCGGCCCGGCGCATGGCCGACAGCGTCCCGCACGGCCGCGCGGCCGTCGTCGCGGACGCCGGCCACGCTCCGCAGCTCCAGCGGCCGGCGGAGGTGGCGGCGCTGATCGCGGGCTTTCTGGACGAGATCGGCTGAGTCAGGCGATGTGCTCGACCGTCACCGCGGCCAGCGCCTCCTCGTCGACGGCCACCCCGAGCCCCGGCCCGGAGGGGACCCGCAGCGTGCCGCGCCGCGGCGCCGGCAGCGCGGCGGCGATCGGCCCCTCGAACAGCGGGAGGGTGGCGAGGCCGCAGGCCAGCGACAGGTTCTCCGCCGCGGCCAGCTGCAGCGCCGCGGCGATGCCCCACGGGCCGTCGAGGGTACTCGACAAGAACGCCCCGAGGCCGGCGGAGCGGGCGGCACGGAGCATGTCGCGGGCCGGCCCGAAGCCGCCGCTGCTCGCCAGCTTCACGTTCACCGCATCACACGCGGCCAGCTCGATCGCCCGGCGAACGTCGGCGACCGAGGCGATCGGCTCGTCCGCGGCGATCGGCGTGGACACGCGCTGGCGCACCTCGGACAGCTCCTCCATGGTGGCGCACGGCTGCTCGACGAACTCGAGATCGTGGCGCTCCACGGCCCGGATCGACCGGACCGCCTCGTCGACCGACCAGGCCCCGTTGGCGTCCACCCGCAGGGCCGGCCACGGCCCGAGCGCCGCGCGCACGGCGGCCACCCGCTCGGCGTCGTCCGGGAGCCCGGCCTTGACCTTGAAGCACGCGTAGCCGTCCCGCAGCCCGGCGCGGGCACGGGCCGCCACCTCGTGGGGAGGACCGGCGCCCAGCGTGAGGTTTACCGCCAGCGCCTCCTTCGCCGGTTCGGCCAGCGGCCGGTGCTCGCGGCGGGCCTCGAGGTCGAGGCGGGCCATCTCCTCGGCCGCGCGGGCCTGGGGCGGACGCCGGCCGCCGCCCCCGGTCAGGGCGGCGATCGCCCGCTCGAGCGGCACGCCGTCGTAGGGCTCGAACGGGGCCGCCTCGCCGTAGCCGGTCGCGCCGTCGGAGGCCTCGACCCGCAGCAGCAGCAGCTCACGGGCGGTCGCGACTCCGCTCGCGGTCACGAACGGCCGCCGGAAGGGAATGGAGAGCCGCAGCACGCCGCGCCTCACGACAGCAGCACCCCCAGCGCCAGGAGCACCGAGTACAGCGCGAGCAGCGCGCCGGTCCGCGCGAGCGCCGCGTTCAGCGCCGGTCCGTCAGTGCGCGTGCCCACGGTGCGCACCAGCGGCGGAGCGAGCGGCAGGGCGGCAAGGGCCAGCAGGACCCAGGGCGAGAGGGTCGGCGCCAACGGCAGCGGCGCCAGGAAGGCAACCGCCAGCATCGCCGCGAACAGCCGCCGCGCCCGCCGGCGGCCGAGCTTGACCACGAGCGTGCGCTTGCCGGCGCGGCGGTCGGTGTCTATGTCGCGGATGTTGTTCACGACCAGTATCGCGGCGGCCAGGAGGCCGACCGGCACGGCCAGGGCGACGGCCTCCCACCGCAGCTCCTCGGTCTGGGCGAAGTACGAGCCCGCCACCGCGACGATGCCGAAGAAGAGGAAGACGAAGACCTCGCCCAGCCCCTCGTACCCGTAGGGCCGCGGGCCGCCGGTGTACAGGACGCCGGCCAGGATCGACGCCCCGCCGACCACGAGCAGCTCCCAGCCCGCCACCGCGGCCAGGTACAGACCGGCCGCCACCGCGATGCCGAAGGCGACGTACGTGCCCACGAGCACCCGGCGCGGCGGCATCAGCCCACCGGCCGTCACCCGGACGGGGCCGAGCCGGTCCTCGGTGTCCGCCCCGCGGCGGGCGTCCGAGTAGTCGTTGGAGAGGTTCGTCCCGATCTGGATGAAGATGCTGCCCACGAGCGCGGCGACGAAGGGCAGGGCCCGGAAGGTGCCCTCGGAGCCGGCGAGCGCGGTGCCGACCAGCACCGGGGCGACCGCCGCGGGCAGCGTTCGCGGTCGGGCGGCGACCAGCCAGAGCCGCAGGTGGCTCAAGGCCGCTTCGGGAACCTGGTGAAATCCGGGCGCCGGCCCTCGCGGAAGGCGTCGCGCCCCTCCTGCGCCTCCTCGCTCATGTAGAACAGCAGGTTCGCATCGTGCGCCAGCTGCTGTATCCCGGCGAGGCCGTCCTCGGCGGCGTTGAAGCTCGCCTTCAGCAGGCGCAGCGAGAACGGCGACAGGGTCAGCATCTCCCGGCACCATCGGACGGTCTCCTCCTCGAGCCGCTCCAGCGCGACGACCGCGTTCACGAGCCCCATCTCGAGCGCCTCGGCCGCCGTGTACTGCCGGCACAGAAACCAGATCTCCTTCGCCTTCTTGGGGCCGACCTGGGCCGCCAGGAGGCTGGCGCCGAAACCGCCGTCGAAGCTGCCCACCCGCGGGCCGGTCTGGCCGAACCGGGCGTTGTCGGCCGCGATCGTCAGATCGCAGACCACGTGCAGCACGTGGCCGCCGCCGATCGCGTAGCCGGCCACCATGGCCACGATCGGCTTCGGGAGGCGGCGCATCTGCACGTGGAGGTCGGTCACGTGAAAGCGGCCCACCGATGCTTGACCGCCGCTCGCCGAGCCACGCTTGCCCAGCGGGGCGCCGGCCACGTAGCCGGCCTCGCCGCGGACGCGCTGGTCGCCCCCCGAGCAGAAGGCGAGCGGGCCCGCGCCGGTGAGGATCACCACGCCCACGGCGGTGTCCGCGCGGGCGCGCTCGAGCGCGTCCGAGAGCTCGATCAGGGTTTCCGGGCGGAACGCGTTGCGCACCTCGGGCCGGTCGATCGTCAGCTTGGCGATGCCCTCGGCGACCTCGTAGCGGATGTCGGCGTACTGGCCCTCCGGCCGCCAGTCGGCGGCCGGGCGGATGCTCCGCTGCGCCTGCGCCTCGGTCCATTCCCGGGTGACCATCGCGGCCCCCTACGATAGTTGCGCTGGACGAGTGGCTGACCGAAGCGGCGCGCCGGCGCCCCGACCATCCCGCGCTGCTCGCCGACGGGCGGCGGCTGACGTATGGGCAGCTGCAGGCGGAGGCGACGCGCACGGCCCGCCGGCTGGCCGCGCTGGGCATCGGGGAGGGGGACCGGGTGGCGACGACCCTCCCCGCCGGGGTCGCCTTCGCGGCGCTGCTGCACGCCCTGCCGCTGCTGGGGGCGGTCTTCGTCCCACTGGATCCGCGGGCCCAGGTCGCCGCCGGCGCGCGCGTGACGGTGACCGAGCCGCCGGGGGGCGACGAGGCCGAGGTGCCGCTCCGCCAGACCGTGGACCCGGACGCCGTCCACTCGATCATCCACACGTCGGGCACGACGGGCAGGCCGAAGGCCGTGGAGCTGACCTACGGCAACCACCACGCCAGCGCTCGCGCCGCGGCGGGCGCCGTCGGCGTGGCGAGCGACGATCGCTGGCTGTGCCCGCTCCCCCCGTTCCACGTCGGCGGCCTGGCGGTGCTGATCCGCTGCGCGATCAACGCCACCACCGCCGTGCTGTGGGACGGGTTCGACGCCGGCCGCGTACGGGCCGCCCTCGAGGCCGGCGAGGCGACGCTGGCCTCGCTCGTGCCGACGATGCTCGAGCGCCTGCGGGAGGCAGGCCTCGCCCGGGCGCCGGGCCTGCGCGCGATCGCGCTGGGGGGCGGGCCGATCCGGCCCGCCCTGCTCGAGTGGGCCGCCGGCGCGGGGATACCGGTCGTGCCCGTCTACGGCTTGACAGAGACCGCGTCGCAGGTCGTCGCGGGCCTCCCCGGGCGCCCGCTGCCCGGCGCCGAGCTGCGCATCGGCCGCGACGGGGAGGTGCTGGTGCGCGGGCCGATGGTCGCCCGGAACGCCCGCGACGCCGACGGCTGGCTGCACACCGGCGACCGCGGCCGGCTCGACGCGGCCGGCCGCCTGCACCTCGACGGGCGGCTGAAGGAGATCATCGTCACGGGCGGCGAGAACGTCGCGCCGGCCGAGGTCGAGGGCGTGCTGCTGGGCCACGCCGCCGTGGCCGACGCCGGCGTGGTCGGCCTGCCGGATCCGGAGTGGGGCGAGGCAGTGACCGCCTACGTCGTGCTCCGCGACCGGGCGACGCCGGCGGAGCTGCTGGCCTGGTGTCGCGCCCGGCTGCCGGCGTACAAGGTCCCGAAGCGGGTCGAGCGCGTGCCCCGGCTGCCGCGCAACACCGCGGGCAAGCGGCGGCGCGACCAGATCACCCCGCCCTCGGCGGACGCGCCGGGTATCTTCCGGCCCCCGTGATCTACGACGACGACGCCGATCTCGCGAAGCTCGACGGCCGCACGGTGGCCGTACTCGGCTACGGGTCCCAGGGCCACGCGCACGCGCTCAACCTGAGGGATTCCGGGGCCGACGTGGTGGTGGGCCTGCGCGCGGGCTCGTCCTCGACCGCCAAGGCGCGGTCGGACGGGGTGCGGGTGGAGTCGATCGCCGACGCCGCGAGCGCCGGCGACGTCGTGATGGTGCTGCTTCCCGACGAGAGGCAGTCCGAGGCGTGGGGAAGCGAGATCCACGACGGCATCGCCCCGGGGAACCTCGTGATGTTCGCGCACGGCTTCTCGGTCCACTTCGGCCAGATCGATCCCGGCCCCGAGGTGGACGTGGGGATGGTGGCGCCCAAGGGACCCGGCCACCTGGTGCGGCGCCAGTTCCTGGAGGGCAACGGCGTACCCGGGCTGGTGGCCGTGCACCGCGACGCGACCGGGGAGGCCCGCGACCTGGTGCTCGCCTACGCGAAGGGCATCGGCTGCACGCGCGCGGGCGTGATCGAGACCACCTTCAAGGACGAGACGGAGACCGACCTGTTCGGCGAGCAGGCGGTGCTCTGCGGCGGCCTCACGGAGCTGGTCCGGGCCGCGTACGAGACGCTCGTCGACGCCGGGTACGACCCCCGGCTGGCCTACTTCGAGTGCCTCCACGAGCTGAAGCTCATCGTGGACCTGATGTACGAGAAGGGCATCTCCGGCATGCGCTACTCGATCTCGAACACCGCCGAGTACGGCGACCTCACCCGCGGCCGGCGGGTGATCGGCGAGCCGACCCGGGCCGCGATGCAGGAGATCCTCGCCGAGATCCGGTCCGGGGACTTCGCGCGCGAGTGGATCGCCGAGAACCGGGCCGGACAGGAGAGCTTCCAGCGCATGCGCGAGGAGCAGCGCAACCATCAGATCGAGCGCGAGGGCAAGGAGCTCCGTTCGATGATGGACTGGATCGACACGGAGTTTTAGCCAGTGGTGGAGCGCCCAGGCGGCTTCCTGCCACCGGAGCCGGCGGGCCCCGAGCCGGAGCTCGGGCGGCCGGCCAAGCCCGAGGCGGCGCCGCCGGACTACGCCCCGGGGCCGGCGCCCGTGGCCGGCCCGGGGCCCTACCGGGAGCCGGCCGGCCCACCCTCCTGGGGCCATCCGCCGCCGGCGGCCGAACCCGACAACGGGCCGGCCGTGGCGGGCTTCGTGCTGTCCGTCGTCGCCGTCGGGCTGCTGTTCCCATCCGCCGGCCTCTCCAGTCTCCTCTCGCTCGGTGGCGCCATCGCGGGGGTCGTGTACAGCCGCAAGGGCAAGCGCAAGGTAGACGCGGGGGAGACGCGCAAGAACGCCGGGCTGGCGCAGGCCGGCTTCGTCGTTGGCATCGTCGGGCTCGTGCTGTCGGCGCTGGCCGTCCTGTTCTGGGTGCTGATCCTGGTGCTCGCGCTCGCGGACGACGAGTTCCAGCGCGACCTCGAGCGCGAGCTCGACCAGGCGAACCGGGTCAGGGCGAGCGTGCTGGTCGCGCGGGCGGTCGTGCCCCTCCTGGCCTGACGCTAACCTCGCGGTGCCGATGGCGAACCCCTACCTGAAGCAGTACCTGATGACCGCCGGGCCCACGCCGCTGCCGCCCGCGGTGTCGCAGGCGATGGCCCAGCCGATGCTGTACCACCGCGCGCCGGCCTTCGTCGAGGTGTACGCGCGGGTGCTCGACCGTCTGAAGGCCGTCTTCGCCACCGGCAACGACGTGCTCGTGTTCTCGAGCTCCGGAAGCGGGGCGATGGAGTCCGCGGTGGCGAACCTCGTCCGGCCGGGTGACCCCGCGCTGGTCGCCTCGTGCGGCAAGTTCGGCGAGCGCTGGGCCGAGCTGTGCGACGCCTACGGCGGCCGGACCGAGCACTGGCGGACGGAGTGGGGGAGGAAGGTCGATCCCGGCGAGCTCGACCGGGTCCTCCGCGAGCAGGACGGGATCGAAACGATCTTCACCACGCTGTGCGAGACGTCGACCGGGGTGGTCAACGACGTTCGCGCGCTCACCGATGTGGCGCACCGGCACGGCGCGCTGATCGCGGTCGATGCGGTGTCCGCGCTCGGCGCGGTACCGCTCCCGCAGGACGAGTGGGGCGTGGACGTGGTGGTGGCGGGGTCCCAGAAGGCGCTCATGTCGCCGCCCGGCCTCGGCTTCGCCAGCCCCAACGACGCGGCGCTCGAGCGCGCCGCCGCCGCTGCCGGCGGGCGCTATTACTTCGACTGGGCCCGCGCGCTGGCCGGACAGCGCAAGGATCCGCCCGACAGCCCCTTCACGCCCGCGGTCGGCCTCGTCCAGGCGCTGGACGTCGCCCTGGGCCTGATCGCCGCGGAGGGGCTCGACCAGGTCTTCGAGCGTCACCGGCTGCTGGGCCGCGCCGCCCGTGAGGCGGCCCGGGCGCTCGATCTGGAGCTCCTCGGCGAGACGGACGAGAACGCGAACGTGGTCACCGCGATCCGCCTGCCCGACGAGATCGACGGGGCGGCGGTCCCGCGCGTGATGCGCGACCGCTACGGGGTGACGATCGCCGGCGGCCAGGGCCGGCTCAAGGGCAAGATCGCCCGGATCGCGCACTGCGGCTACTTCGGCGCCTTCGACATCGTCGTCAGCGTCGCCGCGCTCGAGATGACGCTGACCGAGCTCGGCCACGAGGTCGAGCTGGGCGTGGGCGCGGCGGCGGCGCAGCGCGTCTTCGTGGAGGCGGGCGTGCCCATCGCCAGCCCGGCGTGAAGGTCCTCGTCAAGGAGAGGATCGGCGACTCCGGGGTCGACCTCCTGCGCGACGCGGGAGTCGAGGTCGAGCTCGGGACCGACTGGGAGGCCGTGGAGCTCGAGCGGCGGATCGGCGACTTCGACGGCATCCTGATCCGCTCGGCGACCAAGCTCGACGCCGGGCTGCTCGAGCGGGCCGAGCGGCTCAAGGTGGTGGGCCGCGCCGGGGTGGGGGTGGACAACGTGGACGTTGATGCCGCCACCAAGCGCGGCGTCGTGGTGGCGAACGCGCCGCAGTCCAACGTGATAACCGCGGCCGAGCACACCATGGCCCTGCTGCTGGCCCTGGCCCGCAAGGTGCCGCAGGCGCACCGCTCGCTGACCGGCGGGACATGGGAGCGCTCACGCTTCAGCGGCGTGGAGCTGTACGACAAGACGCTCGGCGTGCTCGGCTTCGGGCGCATCGGCCAGCTGGTCGCGCAGCGGGCGCTCGGCTTCGGGATGCACGTGCTCGCGTTCGACGCCTACGTCGGGGAGGAGCGCTTCCGCGAGCTGGGGGTCGAGCGGGCGCCGACGCCCGAGCAGGTCTACGCCCGCGCGGACTTCCTGACGGTCCACCTCCCGGTCACGCCGGAGACCGAGAACTGGCTCGACGCCGACGCCTTCGCCCGGATGAAGGAGGGCGTGAGGATCATCAACGTGGCGCGCGGCAAGCTGGTGGTCGAGGACGCGCTGCGCGGGGCGCTCGACTCCGGCCGGGTGGCCGGGGCCGCGCTCGACGTGTTCCGGGACGAGCCGGTGACCGACCACCCCCTCTTCGGCTACCCCAACGTGGTGGTCACCCCGCACCTCGGCGCCTCTACCGCCGAGGCGACCGACCGGGCCGGATTCCAGGCGGCCGAGCAGGTGCTCGCGGCGCTCACCGGGGGCGTCGTCACGAGCGCGGTCAACGTGCCCGCGATCGCCCCGGAGGACCTCGAGGCGCTCGGCCCCTTCCTCCCGCTCGCGCGCCACCTCGGGCGCGTCGGCGTGGCGCTGGGAGAGGGCACCTCGATCGACGCCATCGAGGTCGAGTACCTCGGCCGGATCGCCACCCGGGACACGCGGCTGCTGACGGTTCAGGTGCTAAAGGGGGCGCTCGCCGGCCACATCGAGGAGGACGTCAACGACGTCAACGCCCCCGCGATCGCCGAGGAGCGGGGGATCCAGGTCTCGGAGACGAGCTCCGCGCACGCCCGCGACTTCACCGACCTGGTCCGCGTGACCGTGGTCAGCGGCGGGCAGCGCACGCGGGTGGTCGGCACCACGTTCGGCCGGCTCCACCGCCCGCATCTGCTCGAGGCGTGGGGCTCGCGCTTCAACATTCAGCTCGAGCCGAACCTGGCCGTGTTCCGCTACGTCGATCAGCCCGGGATGATCGGCCGGGTGGGCACGCTCTTCGGCCAGTCGGGCATCAACATCAGCGCCGCCGCGGTCGGCCGCCGGCCGGATGCCGACCACGTCGGGGGGGTGGCGACGATGCTCGTCACCACCGATTCGCCCGTGCCGCAGGGCGTCGTCGACCGGATCGCCCAGAGCGACGGCTTCGAGGCCGGGCGGACGGTCACGCTGTAGCCGCCGCCCTCCCGGTCTGGGCCAGTGCCCGGCGCAGGTCGTCCACCAGGTCCTCCGCCGCCTCCACGCCACAGGAGAGCCGCACGAGGTCGGGCGGGACGGCGGCGTCCGAGTCCTCCACCGACTGGTGGGTCATCGCCTGGGGAACCTCGATCAACGATTCCACGCCGCCCAGCGACTCCGCCAGCATGAAGACGCGCGTGGCGGCGGCGATCCGCAGGGCGTCGGGGTGGCGAAACGAGACCATGCCGCCGAAGCCCGGCCAGCGGACGTCCTCGACGCCCTGTGCGGAGCGCAGGAACTCGCTGACCGCCCGGCCGTTCTCGCTGTGCGCGGCCACGCGTAGGTGCAGCGTGCGCAATCCGCGGTGGACCAGGAAGCAGTCGAACGGCCCGGGCACCGCTCCCACCGCGTTCTGCACGAAACGGACGCGCTCGTGGAGGTCGGGGTCCCGCGCCACCACGGCGCCACCGACCACGTCGGAGTGCCCGCCGAGGTACTTCGTGGTGGAGTGGACGACGGCGTCCGCGCCCAGCTCCAGCGGGCGCTGCACCGCCGGTGTGGCGAAGGTGTTGTCGACCGCGACCAGCCGGCCACCGCTGCGGGCCACCAGCGCCTCTATGTCGGCCACGTGGAGCAGCGGGTTGGTGGGGGTCTCGACCCAGATCAGCCTGGTCTCCGGGAGCAGCGCGCGCTCGAATGCTTCGAGGTCGCGCTGGTCCACCAGGTCGTAGCGCAGACCGAAGTCGGCCAGTACCTTGTCCATCAGCCGGTAGGTCCCGCCGTAGAGGTCGCGGGGGAGGACGACGTGGTCCCCGGCCCGGCAGTGCGCGGTGATCAGGGCGTGGGTGGCCGCCATCCCGCTCGAGAAGCACGATCCCAGGCCGCCCTCGAGCTCGCCCAAGGCGCGCTCCAGCGCGGTCCGGGTCGGGTTGCCCGAGCGCGCGTAGTCGTAGTCCCCCACTGCCCGGCCCGGCGCGGATTGGAGGTAGGTCGAGGTCTGGTGGATGGGCGGGATCACCGAGCCGAAGCTCGGATCCGCCCGCAGTCCGGCGTGGACCGCCCGCGTGGCGAAGCGGGCGTCGGCCGGCACGTCGCTCATCGAGCGAGGGACTCGAGCAGATCCGCGCGCGTGAGGATGCCCGCGGCCCGGCCGTCCATGGTCACGAGCAGCGCCTCGCGCTTGTCGGCGAGCAGCTCTACCGCCTCGCGCACGCCGTCCTCCGCGGGCACCGCCGGGAAGGGCGGTTCCATCACCTCCACGATCTCGGCCCCCAGCAGTGCCGGGTCGTTCATCGCGTGGCGTAAGAGGCCCCGCTCGCTCACCGAGCCCACGACCGAGTGCGGGTCCTGGGCGGACACGACCGGGAGCTGAGAGACCCGATGCTCGTGGAGCAGGGCGACCGCGTCGCGGACCTTGGCGTGGGTCTCCACCGTCAGCAGCGGCGGGACCTCGCCCTCGGCGTGCTTTCGGCGCAGCACGTCGGCCACCCGCAGCTCGGGGTCGCGCTCGAGGAAGCCGTACTGGCGCATCCAGGCGTCGTTGTAGACCTTCGACAGGTAGGAGCGGCCGCCATCCGGCAGGATCACGGCGACCATCGCGTCGGGGTCGTCCACCTCGGCGGCCACCTGCACGGCGGCAAAGACGGCCAGCCCGCACGAGCCGCCCGCCAGGATGCCCTCCGTGGCGGCCAGCCGGCGGGTCCAGAGGAAGGAGTCGCGGTCGGAGACCGTGATGTAGCGGTCGACTATCGACGGGTCGAAGGTGTCCGGCCAGAAGTCCTCGCCCACCCCCTCGACCAGGTAGGGCTTCACCTCGCCGCCGGAGTAGATCGAGCCCACGGGGTCGGCGCCGATGATCTCGATCTGGGGATTGCACTCGCGCAGGTAGCGCCCGACGCCGGTTATGGTGCCCCCTGTGCCGACGCCCGCCACCAGGTGCGTGATCCGGCCGCCGGCCTGGCGCCACAGCTCCGGGCCGGTGGTGCGGTAGTGCGCCTCGGGGTTGGCCGGGTTGCGGTACTGGTTCGGTTGAAAGGCCCCCGGGATCTCCTCGGTGAGCCGGTCGGCGACCCGGTAGTACGACTCGGGCGAGTCCGGCGGCACCTCGGTCGGCGCCACGACCACCTCGGCCCCATACGCGCGCAGCAGGTCGATCTTCTCCTTGGACATCTTGTCCGGCATCACCGCGATCACGCGGTAGCCCTTCAGGCAGGCGGCCATGGCCAGGCCGGTGCCGGTGTTGCCGCTCGTGGGCTCGATGATGGTGCCCCCCGGCTTGAGTCGACCCTCGCGCTCCGCGGCCTCGATCAGGGCCAGCGCGGCCCGATCCTTGATCGAGCCGCCGGGGTTGAGCGCCTCCAGCTTGGCCACGAGCTGCGGCTTGAGGTCGCCGCCGAGACGGGCGAGGCGCACGAGCGGCGTCTCGCCGACGGCGTCGAGGATCGAGTCCTTGATGTCCGCGGCGGCGCGCGCGACGGTCTCCATGCCCTCAAGATACCTGGGGTCAGATCTTGCAATCGAGCAGTCGTGCGCGATTGCAAGATCTGACCCCCACGACCCGCCGCGGGCCTCCCGGACAGCGTCCTGTACGCAACGGTTCGGCTACGTAAACGCGGTCAGCCCCGATTCCCCCGCCCTGGCCCCGATATGAGGAACGTGTGAGCCCATGAAATCAGCGGTGCAACCGAGATCGGGCGGTGGTCCCGAGGAGCCGCCGGCGCCCCGGAACGGGAGTCGCCGGTCGGAGTTCCTGCAGGGCACGCTGCTCGCCGGCGGCTCCGCGCTCGTGGTGGGCGCGGTGGCCGGCTCGCCGTTGGTCGGAAACGCGCAGGGCGATCGGGACATACGCGCCCTGAATCTGCTCCTGATGGTGGAGTACGCCGAGGACGCGTTCTACCGCGAGGCGCTCGAGCGCGCCGACCTGCGCGGCGAGCTGCGTAACTACGCAACGGCGGTCTCGGAGCAGGAGGGCGAGCACCTCGCGTTCGTAAAGCAGGCGCTCGGCGGACAGGCCGACCCGAAGCCGAGGTTCGAGTTCGGGGCGAGGACCGGCGATCCGGAGCGCTTCGCGGCGGCGGCGGCGGAGCTCGAGGACGCCGCTGTGGCCGCCTGCAACGGGCAGGCGCCGAACGTGAGCGAGGAAACGTGTCACCTCGGCTGACCGACTGGCCGGACGGCGGTTTTGTCGGTATCCATGGAACTGACCGCCCCTCCCTGATCCCTGGACGATGTCCCACGGCTTCATACGCATGCATAACCGCAACATCGTGCGGCTCGGGCGGCTGATGCCGGTCGGGACACCGGTGATGATTGGCTGATGCGCCGGCTCGGAACAGCCGCGCTGGTGCTCGCCCTCCTGATAGTCGCGGCGCCGGCGGCCGGGCAGGACCCGGCGGAGCGCCCCCCGACGGAGCTGTGGGAGGAGTACCCGCTCGAGACCGCCCCCTCGGAGTCGCCGTCGCCCGGCACGGAGGCGTCGGGGGCAGCGGGTGAGCGCCGCGCCGCCACGGACGCCGATGGCGGCGGGGGCGCGACCCCCATTCTCGCCCTCGCCCTGCTTGTCTTACTCACGGCCACGGGTGCCGGCTTCTTGGCCGCAGCGCTACGGCGGCGGAGGGCACAACGGGCGGGCCCCGCAGCGCAGCCGTCGCCGGCGGGCGAGCCG
>Ga0081538_10003394_pt1 | contig 15072 bp, 15 predicted proteins | sample TabmetS5T2R1_FD_71022 | JGI IMG/M metagenome (GOLD analysis project Ga0081538, IMG submission 71022) | Tabebuia heterophylla rhizosphere microbial communities from the University of Puerto Rico - S5T2R1 | ecosystem: Host-associated > Plants > Roots > Rhizosphere ... | reverse complement strand
GGACGATGGAAGCAACGGCTTCCTGGCGGCCTCCGAGGAGGAGTGGCTCGAGAAGCTCAGCCTGCTGGTGGAGTCGCCGGACCTCAGGAAGCGTGTCGGCAGGGCGGCGCGTGCAGCGGTCGTCCGCGACTACTCGGTCGAGTCACACAAGTGGCGCTACCTTCAGCATCTCCGTGAGGCGCTCGAGTGACGGCCACATGCCGGGCGCGCGCGTCCTGCCGGTACGGGCAGTCTCAGCCGGCCGGCTGCGCGCGCCGCCACCAGAGCAGCAGCGCCAGCAGGACACTCGCCACCACCACCCCGAACGCGATGCCCAGGCTTCGCAGGGTCGTGTCGACGGGGGCCTCCGCGTTCGAGACGGCGCGCTCGTCGGGGGCCCGGGGGTTCGATCCGCGTCCGGCAGCCTCCTCGTTTGCTCCCCGCCCGGCGCCGGAATCGTCGGCACCACCGTCCTTGCCTCGCGCTCCGTCGCCGCCCGTGGTCCCGGATCCCGCCGCACCGCCGCCGCCCGGGCCGCCACCGTCGCCGGGGGGCGAGATGCCCACGCCGAACGGAGTGTTCGCGGCCGCGCGTTGGTTCGTCGTGCCAGCGCCCTCTGCCCTACCCTCCGCAAGCGGGATGGCGTACTCCTTGCCCGCCGGGCTACCGGAATCGAAGTGAACGCCGGGGTCCTGGGCGATTGCTGCGCCGGGCAGGCCGAGCGTGCAGCAGACCACGATGCCGGCGACCGAGACTTTGAGCTTCCGCACGGTCTCGTCAGACTAGGGATCGAATCGTGAGGATGCTAACCCGTATTCGAGGGCTTTTGGCCCTCGCCGCTGTCATGGGGCTGGTGGCGCCGGCGATCTCTGACGCTGCCCCCTCGCGAAAGAAGGCAATCTGGGGTCCCGTCCGCGTCGACGGCGTGTCGCAGTTCCCGATCTACCGCGACCTCGGAGCCGGGATCTACCAGATCCAGATCCACTGGAACAGGATCGCCCGCACTCGTCCCGCACAGCCCACCGAGCCGGGCGACCCCGCATATCGCTGGCCGGCCGTCCTCGATGACGCGGTTGCGGAGTCCCGCCGGCACGGGATCCGGCTGGCGATCCTGATCGCGGGCACGCCCCGCTGGGCGAACGGCGGGCGCGATGACCGCTGGGCGCCGCGGCGGCCGCCCGACTTCGGCCGCTTCGCCCGGGCCGCGTCCCGGCGCTACCCGAGCGTGCGGCTCTGGATCATCTGGGGCGAGCCGACCCGCCGGAAGAACTTCCAGCCGCTGGTGCACGAGCGGCGGGATCGCCCGCTCACGTCCCGGATGAAGCGCGGGCCACGCCTCTACGCGCGCATGCTCGACTCGGCGTACGGCCAGCTGAAGCGCGAAAGCAGCGCCAACCTGGTCATCGGCGGCAACTCCTTCACGACCGGCGACGTGTCTCCGCTCAACTGGATCCGGAACCTGCGCCTGCCGAACGGACGCCCCCCGCGCATGGACATGTACGGGCACAATCCGTTCAGCAACAGACGGCCAAACCTGAATCGCCGTCCGCTCGGACACGGCTTCGCAGACTTCTCCGACCTCGACCTGTTGACGAGGTGGGTGGACCGCTGGCTTGGCCGACCGCGCGGGAAGAGGGGCATGAAGCTCTTTCTCTCCGAGTTGTTCTGGCCGACCGACCACCCCAACCACGAGTTCAACTTCTGGGTCGAGCGCCGCACGGCCGCCAGCTGGCTGTCGACCGCCCTCGGGGTCGCCCGACGCTGGTCGCGGATCTACACGCTCGGATGGTTCTCGCTCTACGACGACCGGCCGCGCCCGAAAGGCGACGAGGTGAATCGGGGGTTGCTCGATCGCTCCGGGCGGAGGAAGCCCGCGTACCTCGCCTTCAAGCGTGGCTAGCGCAGGCGGCGGACCATCGGCCGCGGCGCCCGTGAGGGCGCGCCAGGGTCCCCCCTCGCCGCGCCCGCGGAGAAGCGAAGCGGCCGGGCGGGCCGCGGACGCGCTCGCCGTCGCGCTTCTGGTCGTCCTCGGCCTGGGCTCGGGCATCAGCGCCACGGCCGATGGCTTCTACGACCTGACCGTCTGGGGGCCGATCTGTGTCGGCCTGCTCGTGCTCGTCCTCGCCTTGGCGGTCACCACGGGCGGGCGGCCGCGCATCGTGCCCGCGCTCGCGGTCGGAGGCCTCGTGGCTTTGTGGCTCTGGTCCTGGCTGTCCAGCGGCTGGGCGGAGTCCGCGGACGAGGCTCTCGTCACGGCCGGGCGCTGGGCGCTCTACGCCGCCCTGCTGACCGCCCTCCTGCTCCTGATGCGTTCACGGTCAGATTGCTGGCTGCCGCTCGCCGCGGCCACGGCCGGGGTCATGGCGGTGGCTCTGTACATCCTGGTGAGGATGCTGGACGGCGATGCCGAGGAGCTCTTCGCCGCCGGTCGCCTGGTGGAGCCCCTTGGCTACGTGAATGGGCAGGCGGGCTACTTACTGCTGGCGTTCTGGCCCTGCGTGGCTCTGGCCGAGCAGGCGAGGAGCAAGCTCCTGGCGGGGCTCGGAGCGGCCGGCGCCGTCATCGTGGGCGCGCTGCTCGTCCTCAGCCAGAGCCGCGGTGTGCTGCCCGCCGTGGGCGCATCGGGCGTCCTAATGCTCGTCCTGGTACCGGGACGACCGCGGCGAGTGTGGGTGCTCGTGGCAGTGGGGCTCGGCCTGCTGGCGATCTTGCAGCCCCTGCTCGACGTCTTCAGCGATAGCGAGGGGAAGCTCGCCCCCGACCCGTCCCTGGTGGAGGATGCCGCGCGCTTCACGCTGCTGGCGGCTGGGGTCGTGGGCGCTGGCTGGGCGACCGTGCTGGCTCTGGTCGAAGGACTCGCGCGCACGGGACCGTCGGTTCGCGCCGCCCTGCGGCGCGGGGAAGCGGTGCTCGCCGGGGCCGTGATCGTGCTCGTCCTCGTCGGAGCGACGGTCGCGCTTGGCGATGCCACGGACGAGGTGAGGGAGCAGTACGACAACTTCGTCGACCTGCAGTTGAACGAGCGGACCGACACCCGCTTCCTGTCTGGCGGCGGCAACCGCTACGACTACTGGCGCGTGGCCTGGCTCGAGTTCGAGGATGCGCCGCTTCGGGGCCAGGGTGCCGGAAACTACGATCGCCTCTATTTCGCCGAGCGGCGCACGAGCGAGGACATTCGCCAGCCTCACAGCCTTCCGCTCCAGGTCCTCGCCGAGCTGGGCCTGGTGGGCGCGCTGGCGCTTCTCGCAGTCATCGGCGCGGTCCTCGCCGGACTCTGGAGCCAGGCAAGAGCGGCCAGCGACTCGGCCGCCGCCGGGCTCGTCGCCGTCGGCGCGGGCGGTGCCTTCCTGGCCTGGCTCACCCACACGAGTGTCGACTGGCTGCACAACCTGCCGGGCGTGACGGGCATAGCGCTCTGCGCCGCCGCGGCGCTGGTGGCGCCCTGGTCACGCGGGCCGCGCAGCGCCCGAATCACGGGGGCGCGGATCGTCGCGGTGGTGGCCGTCTGCCTGGCGGTGGTGGCGGCCGCCTACTCGGTCGGGCGGCTCGCGGTCGCAGACCAATACCGAATCGACGCACGCGACCACCTTCGCTCGGACCCGGTCGAGGCGCTCAGGCTGGCGAACCAGTCGCTCGCCTTCAACGACGAGTCACTGCCCGCCCTCTATGTGAAGGGCGCCGCGTATGCGCGGCTCGGGCGCTACCGCGCCGCGCGTGCCGCACTGCTGGAGGCAAGCCGGCTCGAGCCGCACGATCACGTGCCCTGGGCGCTGCTCGGCGACCTCGCCGTGCGGCGCGGGGACTTCGGCGCGGCGCGACGCTACTACCGCCGGGCGAGCATGCTGAACCCGAGGAGCAGGCCGATCAGGGCCCTCGCCCGGAATCCCCGCGCCGCCCGACCGCCGCAACAGTGAACGGAGCGCGACGATCTGCCGTAAAGGGCGAGCGCCCTGACAGCGGGCCGCTGCCGACGGGGAGCGAGCGCGTGCTCGAGGTGACGCGCCTCCACCGTCGCTTCGGGGAGCGCGAGGTCCTGCGGGAACTCGAGCTGCGGCTCTGGGCGGGCGAGCGGCTCGCAGTCACCGGCCCCAACGGCTCCGGCAAGACGACCCTGCTTCGGTGCATCTCGGGGACGTTGACCCCGTCGGGGGGTCGCATCGAGGTGTGCGGCCACGAGGCCGGCTCCCTCGCGGCACGCCGCCGAATCGGTGTCTCCCTGTCGCAGGAGCGCTCGTTCTACCTTCGGCTCTCGGGCCGCAACAACCTGCTCTTCTTCGCCCGTCTGCGCCACCGACGCGAGAGCGACGCGCGCAGGGCGACGGAGCAGCTGATCGAGGAGCTCGAGCTCGAGACGATCGCGGCCGAGAGGGTCGACCGCTGCTCCACCGGCATGGTCCAGCAGCTGGCGCTGGCGCGCGCCCTGCTCGGATCTCCGGCCCTGCTCGTGCTCGACGAGCCCACCCGATCGCTCGATCCCGGCGCCGTTGAACGGCTCTGGGGGGCCATCGATCGCCGCCCAGGGCTCACGCTGCTCATCGCAACCCACCGCTCGGACGACGTCGATCGCTGCACCGACCGCCTCGACCTCGGATCGATGTCGCGCGGATGAGTACCACGCGGGCGCTCTTCATCCGCGACTTCCTGATCGCCCGCTCTTATCGACTGGCCGTGGTCCTCGATCTGATCCTCGGCGTCCTCAATCTGCTCGTCTACTACTTCATCTCCCAGACATTCGGCGATCCCGCGCCGAGCGACCTGGGCGGCGCGCCAAGCTACTTTGCCTTCGCCGGCGTGGGGATCGCGATGACGACGGTGATCAACGCGGCGAGCGCGGCCGTGTCCGGACGGGTGCGCCAGGAGCAGCTGACGGGAACCCTGGAGGCGACGCTCACCCAGCCGGTCTCCTCCTCCGGCCTGGCCGCCGGAATGAGCGGGTTGCCGTTCTTGGCCGCCGCAGTGCGAGCCGCCGCGTACCTGCTGCTGGGGGCGCTGATCCTGGACCTCGACTTCCCGCAGGCGGACTGGGGAGGCGCCGTGGCCGTATTGGCGATCAGCGGGATCGCCCTCTCCAGCCTCGGGATCCTCTCGGCCGCGCTCGTCATGGTCGTCAAGCGAGGCGACGTCGTGGTATCGCTCGGCGTGTTCGCCCTCGGCCTCTTCAGCGGCTCCGTCTTCCCGATCTCCGTGCTGCCGGGCTGGCTCCAGCCGATCGCCGAGGTGATGCCGACCCGCTTCTCCTTCGACGGACTGCGTGACGCGCTGTTCGGCAGCGGCGACTGGAGCGGTGACGTGGCCGTGCTGTGCCTATTCGCCGTCGTGCTGCTCCCGCCGGCGCTGTGGGCGTTCGCGGCCGCGCTGCGCGCTGCGAAGCGCGGCGGCTCGATAGCGGAGTACTGACTGGTGGGCGCGCCGCCGAAGGTAACCGTCGTCATCCCCACGCAGGGCCGCTGGCCGTTGCTCCGGAGGACGCTTGGCGGCGCGCTTCGCCAGCGGGACGTGGACCTCGAGGTCGTAATCGTGGACGACGGCTCGTCGGACGAGACCGTGGAGCGACTCGCGGAGCTGGGCGACCTGCGCGTCCGACCGATGCGCCACCAGGTCAGCCGGCACGTCGCGGCCGCCCGCAACGCAGGAATCGCGGTCGCCAGGGGCAAGTGGATCGCGTTTCTCGACGACGACGACCTTTGGGCGCCGGACAAGCTCCGGGCGCAGCTGGAATCCGCAGCGTCGCGGAAGGCCGACTTCGCCTGGTGCTCGGGCCTCGTCGTCGACGCAGGCTGCTCGGTTCTCGAGGCGTGGCCGGCCCAGGACCCGGACAAGATCCTAGGACTGCTCCTGCGCGGCAACTGGATGCCGGCGGGCGCCTCGAACGTCATCGCCAGGGCCGAGCTCATCCGCGAGCTCGGAGGCTTCGACGAGGAGTTCAGGCACTTCGCCGACTGGGACCTGTGGATCCGGCTCGCCGCCGCCGGGCGAGGGGCGGCTTGTCCGGAGGCGCTCGTCGCCTATGTACGCCATCCGCGCAACATGATCCTCACGGACCCCCGCGGGGTGGTGAGCGAGATCCACGCGCTGGCCGCCAAGCACCGAGCGGCAGCGGGACTCTACGGCGTTCCCCCCGATCGCGTGCTGCCCGACGAAGCGGGCGTGTTTCGGTGGCTGGGCGCGAGCCAGGCTCGCTCAGGGCGGCGCGCGAGGGCCGCCGCGTACTACCTGCGCGCCGCGCTCGCGCGCTCTCCATACGGGCGCCGCCGCACCCTGCGGGACGCCGCGCGCGCCCTGCTCGGGGAGGTCCCAACCGACCGTCCGGCATCGATCGACGAGCGGCTGCTAGCGGGCGCCAATTGGCTTACTCAGTTCCGGTGATCCAGCCATGATCTCTCCCGTCGCCGTTTGCGCGATGCCGAGGCGAGCCCTATCCTGCCGACCGCAAGGCGCCTGCTCACCCGGAACGCCAACCTCAAACCCTCGGTGGGAGACAGCATGGATGGACATGACGGCCATACGCAAGGCTCGCGGAGGATCCGCAGGCTGGAGCCGACCCAGGACGTGGTAGGCCAGCGGCTCGGGGACGAGGTCGTCCTCGTGAGCCTCCAGAGCAACCGGATCTTCGAGCTGAATCGCACGGGTGGCCGGTTCTGGGAGATTCTGCAGTCGGAGAGCGACCGCGGCCGGATCGAAGAGCAGCTGCTCGAGGAGTTCGAGGTCTCACGGGACGAGCTGTCGGCCGAGGTCGATCAGCTCATCGAGAGCCTGGCCGACGAAGAGCTCGTCCGGATCCTTGAGCACGACTGAGTTCAGGCAGGAGCCGCTGGCCTTGGCGGACGAGCCGTGGCCGTCGTGGGTCGCTGCGTGCAACCTCGGGGCGGGTGCCGTGGAGGCGCCCTCGCTCCGGCTCGCCACTAACGGCGCCGGCGCCGCCATCGCGACCGACGGTCCCTACCGGGTCGTGTTCGACGGGTGGCTATACAACCGGGCCGAGCTTGGCCGGGCGGCCGGGGCGCCGGCCGAGTCGGACGCTGCCTCAACGGTTCTGCACGCGTACCGGGAGCTCGGGCCCGATGTGGTGGGCAGTCTCACGGGCCGATTCGCCGTGCTCATCTGGGACGGGTCGAGGGAAGAGCTCGTTTGCGCGCGCGACCAGCTCGGCGCATACCCGCTCTTCTGGGCCGAGCGCGATCACGAGGTCCTCTTCTCGACGGGCATGGACGAGCTGGTCCGCCAACCCGGAGTCTCGAATGCCCTCAACCGCATCGTCCTTTCGGAGCATCTGTGCTCCCGCTGGCCGGAGATGGCTGACACCCACTACGAGGCGGTGCGCCGCGTCCCGCCGGGTCATGTTCTCGCGCTCGGCCGGGGCGGACGGCGGCTGTACCGCTACTGGGATCCGGTGCCGCAGCCCGATTCGGAGGACTGGGTCCGCGAGGACGAGCTCGAACGCTTCGACGATCTGTTCGACCAGGCCGTCCGCCGCTGCCTCGTGCCGGGGGCCGCCGGCGTCTTCCTCAGCGGCGGGCTCGACTCCGTCAGCGTCGCCGCCGTGGCGACCGATCTCAGTCGCCGTCGCGGCATGCCCGAGCCATGGGCGCTGTCGCTCGGTTTCCCACATCCGGACTGCAACGAAGAGGAGATTCAGCGTCAGGTGGCCGGCAACCTCGGCCTGAGGCAAGTGATGCTGGGATACGACGAGGCGACCGGAGGAAGGGGTCGCGTCGCGGCGGCCGCCGAGCTGAGCCGCACTAACCCGGCGCCGCTGCTCGGCCTGTGGCCGCCCGCCTACCGAAGCTTGGCCCTCGAAGGCGCGCGGCGCGGGTGCAAGGTGATCCTGACGGGCAGCGGAGGCGATGAGATGCTGCTCGCCTCTACCTACCGCGCCGCCGACCTGCTGCGGCGCCTCGACCTGGGGGATCTCTGGCGCCTCTACCGCAGCATTCAGCGCTCCTATCCGTGGCCGATGATTCACACCATGAAGGCCACCTTCTGGTCGGCCGCCGCGCGCCCGCTCCTTCAGCGCGGCGCGCGCAAGGCGATGAGGGCCGTGTCACCGTCGCGGCTCAGCGCGCGATGGCGTCGCCGCATCGCCGAGGGCACGCCCGCCTGGGTCCGGCGTGACCCCGACCTGTGGCCAGAGCTCCTTGCCCGAGCCGAGCGGCACACGGCTACTTGGCCGCCGCTCTCAAGGGACTTCTACTACCACGAGTGCCGCTCGGCGCTCGACCACGTGACAATCTCGATGGAGCTCGAGAGGGTGTTCGAGGACGGTCGCCGCGCCGGCATCCCGATCCACGAGCCGTACTGGGACGCCGACCTACAAGAGTTCCTCTACCGCGTCCCCCCGGATCTCCTCGAGCAAGGAGGTCGCACCAAGGGACTGGTGCGCGGGATGCTCGCCCGCCGGTTCCCCGACGCCGGATTCGAGCGACAGAAGAAGGTGATTGGCAACGAGTTCGCCTTCGACACGTTCGTGACGGAGGTGCCGCAGGTGCTGGCGGAGATGGGAGGCGCCGAGGCACTGGCGGAGCTTGGAATAGTCGACCAGGCCGAGCTCGAACGCGCGCTGGAGCGCATGCAGTCCGACCCTAAGGAGCGCCGGGGGAGCTACCGCTTGTGGCACGTCGTAGGTCTCGAAGCGTGGGTGCGCGCCCATGCCAACGGCTGAGTTCTTCAGTCGAGTCGGCATCTTCACGCTCCGGGGCTTCCTCGAGCCCGAGACCTGCGCCCGGCTCCGGGCCGAAGCCGCCGCCGCGGACAAGGTCCCCGGTGCCGTGGGCGGTGAGGGCGACGAGTATCGGATCGATCGCGCCAGCCGCAGGACCGGGATCGCGGACGTACCCGATGCGGCGCGGGCGATCGTCGCCGAGCGACTGAGCGGCGTGATCCCCAGCATCGCGCGCCACTTCGACATCGAGATCGAGGGCCGCCAGAGCCTCCAGTTTCTCGTCTACGGGGAAGGGGACTTCTTCGAGGCGCACCGTGACAGGAACGACTCGGAAGGCGCCGCGGCCTTCTCGGCGAGGCGCCGGGTCTCGGTGGTGACGTTCCTGAACCGCGAGTCGAAGGAGCCGCGGGAGGGAACCTACGGCGGAGGGTCTCTCACCTTCTACGGTCTCCTGGGCGGTGAGCGTGGCAAGCAGGTGGGGCTGCCGCTGAAGGGCGAGGACGGGCTGCTCGTGGCCTTCGAGAGCGGGACGACGCATTCCGTCGCACCGATCACTCACGGTGAGCGGTATACCGTGGTCACCTGGCTGGTCTAGCCCGTTCAGCTTGCTTAGCGTGCGAAATGGGGATACATTGCGGAGAACGGGACCTTGACCCCCAAACGCGTCGGCAGTGCCGGCGCATTTTCGAAAGGAGGCGCTTTGGAGGAGTCGAGCGACAGGAAGCAGGCCTGGGAGCCGATGGCGATCAAGTACGTCGGGGACGCGGGCGAGCTTCTCGCGGGCGGCGAGGGCAAGAAATCGCCTGTTCCGACCGACCCGGGCGAGACCTTCAAGGAGCCAGGGCACGGATAGATAGAGGCTGGAGGCCTCTGCCGCACTTGCAGCGCGCCAGCCGCCGCGAAGTGGTGGCCGGCGCGGGACGGGGGGTGGTTGGCCGCCGCAAAGCGGCGGTTTCGGCACGCGGAGTGGTCCCCTGCTGGAGCTGAGGGTAAGTCCCTCGGGCGTCGTTCCGAGCGTGCCCGGCGACGCCCAGGTCTGGCGCGACTGGAGCGGTGTACCTCGCGCCTACGGGTACACCATCAACGGCCTTCATTGGATCTACCTGCCCGAGGTGGCGGCCTACCGGTTCGGCCCGGCGGGCGGCGAGGTCGAGGCGATCGCGACCGGGGCGCCGAAGGACGAGGTCGAGGAGGCGTACACGCGCCACGTCCTGCCGTTCGTTCTCCAGGCGCTTGGGAGCGAGCTTCTACATGCGAGTGGCGTCGTGGCGCCTTTGGGAGCACTCGCCTTCTGCGGGGGCTCGAGTGCCGGCAAATCCACACTGGCGGACCGGCTCGCCGGCAGGGGCCACGAGCCCCTTGCGGACGACGCTCTGATGTTCGAGCCGACCGCGACCGGCATCGACGCCATCCGGATTCCGGTCACGGCGCGCACCGAGGCCCGCGCCACCGCGCTGGACGCCTCCGGCTCAGAGCGCTTCCCGCTAGCGGCGGTGTTCGTCGTGGAACCCGCGGGGGACGTCGACCCTGCTCGTCCCGAGGTCATCGCGCTTCCCCACTCCGCTGCGTTCGCCCTCCTCCTCTACCACGCCCACTGCTTCTCCTTCCGCGACGAGCGCCGGACGCGGCTCATGACCGACCGATATCTCAAGCTGGCGGCGCGGGTCCCCGCCTTCCGATTGCGCTACCGGCGCGACATCCATCGCCTACCGGTCGTGCTGGATGCTGTCGAAGGAGCCCTGGCGTGACCCAGTCCGAGCGCCTCCTCGCCACCGTCGGCCGCCGCGCCCGCCTGGCAGCTTCCCTCGTGGCCAGCCCGGCCGACGCCTGGCTCGCGCTCCGCATGGCGGGCTGGCGGCTCGTGCTGCCGCCGTTGAAGGCTCGGCTCCCCCTCAGTCGGCTCGTGCGGCTGATGTCGAGGCGCGCGCGCTCACGGCCGGTGACGGCCGAGCGCGAGGCGCGCATTGCGGAGCTGGCGCGCGTCGTCTACCGGTCGGAGCACATGTCGCGCCAAGGCAATTGCCTCGAACGGAGCCTGGTCCTCTTCCGCTATCTCTCTGCGGCCGGGGCCGATCCGCACCTGGTCGTTGGCATCAGAAGCGGCGAGGCCGCCGTCCGCGGCCACGCCTGGGTCACCGTGCGCGGAAAGCCGGTGGAGGAGCCGCCGCAGTCGCTCGAGGGGCTCACGAGCGTGGTTTCCTTCCGCGGCGACGGGTCGCGCACGCGGAGCCACGCGATCTCGAAGGCGCTGAGCGCGGCGCCGTGAGCATGGGCGCCGCGAGCCCCGGCGCCCGCAGCCATAGGCTCGGCACTGCGATGGCCGTCGACGCCGTGACCGCCGACGTCGTGCGCGCTCTTCGGCGCGCCGGCATCGCGAGCATCATCCTGAGGGGGCCGGCCATCGCGCGCTGGCTCTACAGCGAGGGAGAGATCCGCGCTTACAGGGACGTCGACCTGTTGGTCGAGCCGGGAAAGCGCGCGCCGGCCGAGGCGGTCCTCGCCGGGCTGGGCCTCGTCCACCGGCAGGCCGGCTTCGCCCCCGGCGAATCGGTCGACCATGCAAGCGAGTGGATCTGCCGGCGCCCGTCCGTGGTCGTCGACCTCCACCACGGCATCGAGGGCGTCCGTGCAGAACCCCCCGACCTGTGGACGGCGCTCGCCTCGGACTGCCACAAGATCGAAGTCGCAGGAGTGCCGGCCGATGCCCCGAGCGTGGCGGCGCTGGCGCTGATCGTTGCCCTCCACGCGGCCCACCACGGCCGGTCCAGCGCCAAGCACCTCGATGAACTCCGCCGGGCGCTCGAGCGCGCCGGCGTCGAGACCTGGCGGCAGGCCCTGCAGCTGGCGGAGCGCCTCGAGGCGGTCCCCTCACTCGCGGCCGGCGTGCGATTGCTCCCAGAGGGAGTGGAGCTCGCCGAGCACCTCCGGCTGCCCGACGGCGCCGACCGCGTGACCGCGCTTCGGGCTGCGGGCGCCCATCCGACCGCGATCGGATTCGCCCGGCTGGCGGCGACGCCCGGCGTCCGCGCGAAGCTCGTGCTCGCCGCCCGGAAGCTCGTCCCCACGCCCGCGTTCATGCGCCACTGGTCGCGCCTGGCCCGTCGCGGCCGACCGGGCCTCGTCCTGGCGTACCTGTGGCGCCCTCTCTGGGTGCTCCTCCACCTCTTTCCCGCCGGCGTCGCCTGGCTGCGGGCCCGCCGCCAGACCGGGTGATGACGCATGAGCTGGCCCTGGTACGCCTGCTGCGTCCTCTTCGTCCTCCCCTTCTTCGACCCGCGCCGACCCTTCCGGCTGCTCCATTTGGACCTGGTAGTCCTGGCGGGAGCGGGTATCGGACCGCTTCAAGCTTGGTTCGGCGTCCGGCCCCCGGGCTGGTCGGTGGCAATCACCGCCGCGGGACTGGTGTGGCTGCTCGGCCGCTTGCTTTGGGCCGGCTTCCGTGCTGAGCGCCGCCCGGAGCCGCTGGTCCCGTTCCTGCCGACCAGCTGGCTAGCGGTGGCGGCCGTGGTCCTGGTGTGCGTGCGGATCGGCTCTGTGGGCGTTAATCCAGCCTTTGTGTCGGACGTGGGCCTCGCGAGCCTCATCGGCGCCGATCTGATCGGCGAGGGACATGGCATTTACGACGGCCAGGTGGATCGCGTGCTCCCTCACGGCGACACGTATGGACCGGTGGCATATCTCGCTTACGTGCCGTTGGAGCAGGCGATCCCGTGGTCGGCCAGCCTGCGGCCCAGCGATTTCGAGCAACCCAAGGCGGGCTATGCCGCGGGCCCCACGTTCGACCTGCTGATCCTGCTGGGACTGTTCCTGCTCGGCCGCGTCCTGCGGCGTGGCCCCGAGGGAACCAGGCTCGGCGTCGCGCTCGCGTACGCATGGGCCGCCTCCCCGTACGCGCTGCTTACGCTGCGCTTCAGTACCAACGACTCGGTCGTGGCCCTCGCGACGCTCTGGGCGGTGGTGGCGCTCCACCACCCGCTCGCTCGCGGCGGTCTCGGCGCCCTTGCCGGCGCCACGAAGTTCGCGCCGCTCGTGATCGCGCCGCTCCTCGCCACCGGCACCGGGGAGCGGCGGCTGCGAGCATCGCTGCTCTTTGCGACGGCATTCGTCGTGGTCACGCTCGCGGTCTACCTGCCGTTCATGCCCGACGGCGGCATCTCGGAGCTCTATGACAGGACGCTCGGGTACCAAGAGGAACGCCGCGGCCAGGTGCTGTTCTGGGGGTCGTTCCCGCAGCTGAACTGGTTGCAGACCCTGGCCCAGGGCGCCGTGGCAGCGCTCGCCGTGGCCGTGTCCCTCGTGCCGCACCGCAAGACGCCCTTGCAGGTTGTCGCGCTGGCCGGCGCGCTGCTGATTGCTGTCCAGCTCAGCGGGCGCAACTGGTGGGCGGCCTACGCGGTCTGGTTTCTGCCGCTCGCATTCGCTGGGCTGCTCGCTCCGTACCGCTGCAGGGACGTGCCCCGCCCACACCTGTCGCGGCGTGCACGGAGGGCGGGGGCGGCCACGTGAGCTCGGAGATGATCTTCCCCTGGTACCTGTTCGGGCTCCTCTTCCTGCTGCCCTTCATCGATCCGCGCCGCCCATTTCGTCTGCTCCACCTCGACCTGCTCGTACTCGTGGCAGCCGGCCTCGGGCCTCTGACCCTCAACGTGACCGACGACCAGCCCGCCGGGTCGGTCGTGCTCACCTTGGTCAGCCTCGGTTACCTGCTTGCGCGGCTGCTCCACGGAGGCTTTCGCCCTCGTGGCGGTTCGGGCAGGCTGGTTCCCCTGCTGCCCGCGACGTGGCTGCTCGTGGCGCTGGTGCTGCTCGTCGGCTTCCGCGTCGGGTATGCGCTCATGGACAGGCAGCCCGTGACCGACGTTGGCGTCGCCGGCCTGCTCGGAGCCGACCGCATCGCCGAGGGCCGCGAGCTCTACGACACGACCCTCGATTCAGCAAGTCCGTTCGCGCATCCCGACTCGTACGGACCCGCCCTGTACCTGTTGTATGTCCCCGTCGAACAGGCCTTTCCGATCGACGAGCCGGTCGACGAGTCCGTGTTCGAGGATGCCGTGGGTGCGCGCGTCGCGGCGATCACTTTCGATCTCCTGATGCTGCTGGCGCTGTTCGCGCTCGGGCGCCAGTGGAGGGCCGGTGCGCAGGGGCGGCTGCTCGGTCTCGGGCTCGCGTGGGCCTGGGCGAGCTTCCCGTATTCGATGTTCCAGCTGCGATATGGCTTCAACGACACCCTTGTTGCGCTGCTCGTGGTCGCCGCGCTGCTCGCGCTACGCTTGCCGGCGGGCCGTGGGGCGCTGACGGCCCTCGCCGCAAGCACGAAGTTCGCCCCTGCGGTACTCGCGCCGCTGATGGCCACGGGCACCGGCGAGCGTCGCAGCCGCTCGGCGCTCCTCTTTACCGGCGCCTTTGCAGCGGTCAGCCTCGCGCTGCTCGTGCCGCTGCTCCCCGATGGTGGGATCTCGGAGTTCTGGGACAGGACGCTCGGATACCAGCAGGGAAGACCGGCGTGGTCCAGCTTCTGGGCGCGCTTTCCGGGCCTCGACTGGCTGCGGCCGCTCGCCCAAGCATGCGTGGTGGCGCTCGCCTTACTGCTCGCGTTCGTGCCGAGGCGGCGGTCGCCGGAGCAGATGGCACTGCTCGGCGCGGGGGTGATGGTGGCGCTCGAGCTATCGATGACGCACTGGTTCTCCACGTATCTCTTGTGGTTCGCGCCGCTCGCCTTCGCCGGTTTGTTCGCGCACCACGACTGCCGCGAGTGGTCGCGGGCCGGCGAGAGGGATCTTCCTTTCGAAGATCGTCACCGTGTCGAGCCGATTCACGTCAGGTCGCCGTGAGGCCCGACCAGCGCGCCAAGTGGCGCGGAGCCCTTCAGGCGCCTCTGGTACCCGCCGATATGTGAATGAGACCTTCCGTGTGCAAGTTGCGACATGCGCTCCTGGCGACGGCCTGCAGCCTTTCGATCGTCGCGATCGCGCCTCACGGCGCGGCGGCGGATCCCGGGTCCCTGTACCAGGGCCCGGAGCCGAGGCCGGGGCCGGACATCCTCTACGCAAAGCCCGCACGGGCGCCGCAGCTGACCAACGCCGGCGTGTGGGAGGCGGAGCCGATCCTGATCTCGGGGGCGAGCGCGTACCGCCAGGGGGAATTCCTATATCAGGACTACCTCTACGACGACCTCGGCGCCGCCGGACGCTACACCTACCCCACCGATCCGGACTACGCTCGGAACGCCGCGGACCTGGTCGAGCTGCGCATCAGGCCGCTGCGCACCGCGACGGCGATCCGGCTGACCTACAACACGCTGATCGAGCCTAAGCTCACCGCCACCACGATCGCGCTGGGCTCGTCGCCAAATCCGGTCCCGGTCCCGCACGGCGCGAACGCGCGGATGCCGGCCCAGGCGTTCGTCACGGTCCACGGCTCGGATGCCGACGTGG
>Ga0081538_10003393_pt1 | contig 15074 bp, 7 predicted proteins | sample TabmetS5T2R1_FD_71022 | JGI IMG/M metagenome (GOLD analysis project Ga0081538, IMG submission 71022) | Tabebuia heterophylla rhizosphere microbial communities from the University of Puerto Rico - S5T2R1 | ecosystem: Host-associated > Plants > Roots > Rhizosphere ... | reverse complement strand
GGCGCTGAGGGAGGGTGGCGTCGGTGGTGGCGGCATCCAGCCTGGGTCGCTCTGGCGATTGGCGGCGGTCACTGGACGATCTCTTCGTTGCAGACGTGAGGATGCGGCGGATCTTGGCATCGGCACCCGAGACGGCTGATATGGTCGGCGGTCGTTGGGTCGAGCACCTCGCTGCCCGCACACCTGCAGCAGAGCGCAGCCAGCACGTTGCCAGGGAGACGGGAGCCTTCGCGGCTTCGGTGGTTTCAGGTATCGTTGGGCCTGCTCAGACGAGGCAGGCAACCGTTGAGGTGACCAAGGACTCGAACCCAATCCAGGGCAACGGATGCGGATGCCAGGGGCTGAGGCTCGAGCGTCGCTGACGTCGTTGCTCAGGTCCCACCCTGCATGGGTCGCTTGGTTGGCGGGCTGGCAGGGGCCTGGTGCCGCTGCTTCCTCGGGAGGGTCCGTCCCCGCGAGAGGGTCCGCGAGCGCCGCAGGAGACTCCACCCGTGATCAAGGGCCGCTCAAGCGACCTGGTTCCGCAAGTCTCATGGCCCTTCATCGGGCGTGAGGACGAGCTGGAGTGGGTGGCCGCGGCCCGGCGGGACCCTGCCTGCCGCGGCGCGGTGGTGAGCGGGGCCGCCGGGGTGGGCAAGACCCGGTTGGCCAGGGAAGCGCTGGCCGCCGGGCGCGCCGACGGCGCCGCCACCGAATGGGTCCAGGCAACGGCGGCGGCGGCGGCCATTCCGTTGGGGCCGTTCGCCGGCCTGGTGCCGGTGGGGGCGCCCGCCGGCGATCGGCTGCATCTGTTTCAGCTGTGTGCCGAAGCGCTCCGTGATCGGGCAGCGTCGCAGCGCCTGGTCCTCGGCGTCGATGACGCCCACCTTCTGGACCCGACGTCGGCGGCGCTGGTGCTGCACCTGGCCATGAACCAGACGGCGTTCGTGGTGGTGACCGTGCGCGCCGGGGAGCGCTGCCCGGACCCGATCGTGGCGCTGTGGAAGGACCTGGAGGTGCCACGGCTGGAGCTGCAGCAGCTGTCGGAGGAGGAGACCGCCGACCTGCTGGCGGTGGCGCTGGGAGGCCAGCTGGCGCCGAGCGTGGTGCGGTGGGCGTTCGGTACCAGCGAAGGGCACCCCCTGTACCTGCGTGAGCTGGTCAAGGGAGCGGTGGCGAGTGGAGCGCTGGTCGACCGGGGCGGTCTGTGGCAGCTGGGTTCGCGACCGGAGCCAAGTCCTGCGCTGGTGGACCTGATCTCGCTCAGCCTGGAGGGCCTGAGCGGCGAGGAGCTCGAGACCGCCCGGCTGCTCGCCCTGGGCGAGCCGCTGGAGCTGGACATCGTTGTCCGGCTGGGGGGCCTGACCTCGCTGTCTGTGCTGGAGGCGCGGGAGCTGGCCGTGGTGGCCCGGTCGGTCGCGCCAGCCGGGACGACCCAGGTGCGCCTCAGCCACCCGCTGTATGGGGAGGTGGTGCGGGCCAAGACCCCGACCCTGCAGGCGACCGCGCTGCGGCTGCGGCTGGCCGAGACCGTGCGGGCCAACCGGCTCGCCCGGCCGGGCGACGCGCTCAGGGTGGCGACCTGGCTGGAGGAGGCCGGTGCGCCGATCGACCAGCCGCTGCTGCTGGCCGCGGCGCGCGAGGCCAACGCGGCCGGCGACCCCGACCTGGCGGCAAGGCTGGCCCAGCGTGCCCTGGGCAGGGGCGGGGGCGGGACCGAGGCGATCTTGATCCTCGCCCACGCCGACGTCCTGCGTCGGCGCTTCGCCGAGGCCGAGGACCTCCTCGCCGGGCTGGAGGATGCACCCCTGACCGGCGAGCTCGCAGCCGCCTACCTGGAGGAACGAGCGTTGCGGGTGCTCCATCTCGGCCTGCAGCACTCCGACGAGGCGCTGGGCCTGCTGGCCCGCGCGCAGCGGTGGTCCACAGACACCGGCTGGCGCGATCGGGTCGACCTGCTCCGCAGCCAGGTCCGGCTCTGGAGCCCCGGGACCGGCCCGGCCGAAGCCGCCGACGCCCTGGACCGGCTGCTCCGCCAGGATGCGCTGATCCCCGAGGTCCGCCGCCGCGCCGCCATCATGCACGCGCTCACGCTGGGCAAGCTGGGACGGACGGCCGACGCGCGGGCCGTCTCGGAGCGGCTGCGGCCGAGCGTGCCGCTGCGCGACGGCGACGACGCCTGGGCCCTGATGGCCTGGTGGGCCCCGCGCCATGTGGCGGGCTGCGAGTGGGCGGAGACCGAGCGCTGGCTCCTGGACGCCGACCGCGCCAGCGCTCGCGCCAACGATCCGCTCACCCGCGGCGAGCTCGCGGTCCTGCTCGCAAGCTCCGCGATACATCGCGGCAAGCCCATCACGGCGACCAAGCGAGCGCGGGAGGCCATCGAGACCCTCGAACGAACCGACACCGCCCGGCGCTTGCCGATCGCCTGGTTATGCCTGGTAACAGGCACCGCGACCCGCGGTGACCTGGACGCCGCCCGGGCGGCCCTGGCCGGCTACCGGCGGTCGATCGGCGGCGACTCGTTTCCACCCCTGCTGCGCCAGGAGACCATCGCGCTGGCCGCGCTGGCCGTCGCCGAGGGCGAGACCAGCCGGGCCGTGGCGATGCTGCTCGACGCCGCCAGGAGCGAGGGCAGCCCGCTTGACCAGGCCCACCTGCTCCATGGTGCGCTGCGAGCTGGCGCGGCGCCACAGACCGTCGCGCCCCGGTTGCAGGCCGCCGCTGCCGCCTGCGACGCACCCCTGGCCGCGAGCTTCGCACGGGTCGCGACCGCGCTGGCCGAGGGCGACGGCCCGGCGCTGGCTGGGGAGGCGCAGACCCTGGCTGAGATCGGCGCGTGGCTGTGGGCGGCCGAGACGGCGGCGCAGGCGGCGGTCGCCTACACCCATGCCGGCCGAGACGACTCCGCCCGGCGGGCGATCGCCCTGAGCGCGCGCTTTTATGAGGAGTGCGAGGGCAGCTCGTCCCCCGTGCTCGCCGCCGTCCAGCTCGCCCCGGCAGCGCTGACCCGACGCGAGCTGGAGATCATCACGCTCGCGGCGCACGGAAGCTCGAACGCGGAGATCGCCGAGCGGCTGGTGCTCTCGGTGCGTACCGTCGAGTCCCACCTGTACCGCGCGATGCGCAAGCTCGGCGTCAGCACCCGCCAGGACCTTCGCGCCCACCAGTCCCACTAGCCTTGGTCGACGGGCCTTCGGACCCGGGCGCAAGTCAGGCCTCGTCGCCTTGGTCTGGCTCGCGTCTGGCGATCCGGTCCAGCTTGGCCCTGGCGAGCTGGAGCAAGGGATCGACGCCGTCGGGCTCGATCGCCAGGGCGGCTGCGATCAGCGTCTGGTCCGCCCCCGCCTCGTGCAGCCGCAGCGCGACCGCCAGGGCCAGGGGGAGACGGCGGATCTGCTCGGTGCGGTCCATGACCGCCTAGGGTAGGCGGTGGGGCGGCGGCGCTCGTCAGTAGGCCGGTACTGCACTCCCTGCCGGCCCTATCGTCCGGCGATGCAGTAGCGGCCGGGACCAGATGCAGTAGCCGACTACGGTCGATCCTCCATCCCTCTGCGGACATCCTTGCGAGCGACGACATCGCCCCGACGCGGCAGGACACGAGTAGGAGGACCCAATGGGCCGCAATGCGTACGCCAAGACGGCCGGCTCCGCGGTCAGCTTTGAGACCCTCGGCGCCAGCAGCACGCCGCAGGCGCTCAACCGCGAGACCAGGCGGGCGATCGCCAAGCACCGCCGCCGACAGCCCAGTGGCGTCGGCTCACCGAGCCCGCTCGCCCCCGTTGGCGGGCCGCCCAGACGAGCAGGACGCCCGTCGTCCCCGGGGGACCGACGGCGTCCCCGCCGCACCGGGCGACCCAGGCGCGACGGCCTGGGCCTGGACGTCGCCCCACCGACCTTCACGCCGATCTCCTCGGAGCTGGTGTTCGGTCCGCCGGTCGACGTCGCGATGGGCTGGGACGGCACCCTGTGGGCGGTTGACGCCAGCGGCGCGGCCCACCTGTACGACCCGATCGCCGGCGGCTGGCAGCTCCACGGGGCCGGGGTGGACGCCGTCGCGGTGGTCGACGACCTGATCTACCACTTCCGCGGCGACTCCTACGTCACGGTGGCCTTCGGGTCCAACCAGGCCCAGGGCCCACCCACTCCGATCGGGGCGACTTGGCCGACCCTGCCGGCCTCGTTCAAGCTGGGCGTGGAGGGGGCCGCCAACGTCAACGGGCAGCTGTACCTGTTCCGCGGCGGCCGCTACCTCAAGCTCGAGCCTGGACCGGCGGGCCTGGCCCCGCAGGTGTTCAAGCTGACCGATCTGACCGGCTGGCCGCAGACCCCGGCGTGGCAGCAGGGCGCGATCGATGCGGTCTGCTCCCAGGGCGACACCGGCCAGGGCGCGGACACTGTCTGGCTGCTGCGTGGCGGCGAGTACCTCACCGTTGACCTGCCCGGCCGCCGGGTGACCTCTCCGCCGGCCCCGGTCACCAGCCTCGCGCCGTGGAGGGGCCATCTGCCGGCCGACTGGGCGGATGGCGGCGTCGACGCCGGCTTCGGCTACCGCGACCCCCACAGCAACAGCGACCGCTGGACCCTCTACCGCGGCCCGGCGCTGGTCAACTTCGGCGCCGGCGACACCGGCGTGGCCAGCCCCCAGTACGTCGCGGCCGTGAACCGGCAGTGGCCGGACGAATGGAACCCGCTGTTGGCCCACGCGCCCAGCGGGCGGGTCGGGGCCCTGTACGCGGCCACCACCGGCGGCGGGGTGCTCGGCCACGACGGCGACCAGTGGACCCCGCTGGCCGCCCTGCCGGGCAACGGGCAGGCCCGGTCGGTGGCGGCTGGCCGCGACGGGACGGTGTACGCCGCCACCGGCACCACCCTGCATCAGCTGCGCGGCCAGGCCTGGTCGCCAGGGGTGGCCCCCGGGGTTGGCCTGGGCCAGGTCGCGGTCGGCGACGCCACCCGGGTGTGGGTCCGCGACACCGGCAACCAGGTCCACCGCCTGAGCGCCGACGGCAGCAGCCTGGAGCCGAGCAGCCTGGTCGGGGCGGCCACGGACCTGGCCGCCAACGCCGACGGCACCCTGTGGCACTGCAACGCCACCGCCGAGGCCAGCGCCTACCGGTTCATCTCCGAAGGCACCCAGGCCCCCGAGGCCATCCCCCTGCCGGCCGTCGCGGGGCAGGCCAGCGTGCACAAGGTGGCCAGCACCGGCTTCGGCAACGCCTACTGCCTGGTCCAGCCGCCCACCACCGGCGCCCAGGCGGCCGCCCCGGCCCAGCTGTACGCCTACAGCTCCAACTACCTGTTCAAGACCTCCGAGTCCTACAACCCGCCCACCTACGGCACCGTCGCCCAGGGGTTGGGCCGGCTGTACTTCACCACCGAGGACGGGCAGGACGCCGACGGTCGGACCCTGTACCACGTCGTCGCCCTGGACGCCCAGACCGGCCGCGAGGTCGCCCGCTCCCAGCCGTGGGACCTGGCCATGACCAGCCCGGTGTTCGACCCGGTCAACGAGCTGATCTACGTGGCCAACACCTCCAACTCCGATGCGGGCCCCGACGGGCAGTTCAGGGCCCTGGACGCGCGCACGCTTGGGCTGGTGTGGCAGTTGGTGACGAGCACACCCGGCGTCGACACGACCATCCCGGCGCCACCGACCCTGCAAGGGACCCAGCTGTGCTTTGGCGACGACCACGGCGTCGTCTACCTATTCGACACGGTCGCCGCCCTGCAGCAGGCGCGAAGCTCCCAGACGCCGACGCCCAGCTGGCAGCACCAGGGTCCACAGGACACCTATGCTCTGGTCCAGCCACCGGTGTTCAGCGACGGCTCGGTCTATGTCTGCACCTGGACGGCACCGGCGGCCGGCGGCGAGGCGACCATCCACGTGCAGCAGCTGAGCACCCAGGACGGCACGGTGCTGTTCGACAACTCCTTCACCGCCTTGACCTGGGATGCCAGCCACTTCGTCCCCGCCGCGCCCGTGCTGGGCACGCTCAACTACGAGAACCAACCGGCCCCGGCGCTCATCCTCCATGGCTACAACACGATCTTCGCCTTCTATCTCGGAGGTGGCGTGCTCACCTCGCAGTTCACGGCGGCGGCGGGCGCCTGGTTCTCAAGCGGCATGGCCGCTGAGGCCGGCACCTGGAGCAACGTGAACGGCACCTTGACCTACCGTTACGGCCGGCTGTGGGTGGGCGACTCAGCCGGCCGGCTCTATGCGCTGGACGGCGACCTGCGGCCCACCGCCAACACCCCCGTCCAGCCAAGAGGCGGCGATGCGGTGATGACCAGCCCGGTCGTCTACACCGACTCGGCCGGCGAGGCCTATGTGCTGTTCGGCACCTACGGCGATGCCTCGCGGGAGCTGTGGGTCTTCGACCCCACCAAGCCGGCCGGGCAGGCCAACCCGGCCGCGGTGGCGACCGGCCAGACCGCCATCTCCCAGCTGTCGGCGGCGGTCACCAACGGCGTCGTCTACGCCACCGGCACGACCGACTGGACCAGCGGCAACCTGGCGACCGGTCAGGTGTTCGCCATCAACGTGGACCGGGCCACCCAGGGGCTGCGCGACCTGATCGTGGAGTCCCAGCTCATGCAGGACTTCGACGAACCCGCCGACCCAAAGGCCGACCCGCCGACCCAGGCCCGCTACCAGACGCATCTGACCGTGGTCGACGACCTCAAGACGCCGCGCCCGTTCGAGCCGGTCAAGCTCTGGGCCGACCAGCCCACCTCGATCTCGATCAACGACGCCGCCCCGGTGCTGGTCGGTCCGGGCGACGACCAGTATGTCGCCGCCCAGACCGGGGCCGACGGCAGCCTCACCATCGCCACCGGCTCCCTGCACAGCGACGGCAGCGACCCCACCGACCTGTTCGCCAGCCCGCTGCGGGTGTGGGCGGGGTTCATGGACCCCTACGAGCGGGTGGTGGTCTACCCCGACCGCGAGTTCCACAGCCGCGTCACCACCGCCCAGGCCACCAACCCCACCGATGACAACCCCGACGTCGTCAACCTGCCCGCCGCCCAGAGCTATGACGGTAATTCGCTGTTCACCCCTGACGAGCAGCAGCAGGGCCAGCCGAGCAACGTCGCCAACGCGATCGGGACCATGACCAACGCGGTCAGCGTGACCGGCGGCGGCCCTCCACCCAGCTGGGCCGACCGGTCGGGGCACCAACCGGCGGCCGTCCCCGCGGGCAAATATCTGGCCTACGACTACCTGCCCGGGGCCGGCTACTTCGCCACCAACACGCCGGCGACCCGGCCGGCTACGGTGCGGCAGCCGGCCGGGCTGTCCTACGCCGACGACGACAGCGGCCAGGCCAGCTTCAGCACCCTGGCCCACGCCGACGCCACCGCGGCGATCGACGCCCTGGACGGGCTGGACTGGACCCAGGCCGAGGGGGCCGGGCCGCTGCTGGGCAAGAGCATCTTCCGCAGCTTCTGGGACTTCCTGAAGGGCGTCGCGGCCAAGATCACCCATGTCGTGATCTCGATCGGCAAGGAGATCTACGCCGGCATCCGCTTCATCATCAAGGGCATCGCCTACGTCTTCCAGCACCCGCTGCAGGCCCTGGAGGACGTCGTCGGCACGGTCGGCACGTTCTTCAAGAAGCTCGCCAAGCTGATCAAGAACGTCGTTGAGGCGCTGAGCGTCCTGTTCCACTTCGAGGAGATCAAGGCCACCCACAGGCTGCTGCGCGACGAGCTGCTCAACCGGATCAACGGCGTCCCCGGCAACCAGGACTACCCCGGCTACGGCAACTTGATCCACGACAACGTCATCCCGAACGTCAACCAGTTCTTCACCCAAGGCGAGGACGCGATCACAAAGGTCCTGAACGACGTCAAGGCCAAGCTCGACCCCAACCAGGAGCTGAAGATCTCCGACCTCAAGGGCGCCGGTTCGACCGCGACCACGGTGTTCACCGTCGGCCCGAAAAACGCCCCGGCGTCCTCCCACTCAGTCGCATGCACCTGGGCGATGCGCAAGCTGCAGAACGGCCACCAGCAGGCGACCATCACCACCGTGACCGGCTCCCCGGCCGCCGTAGCGGACTCGCCGTTCATGGCCTTCATCAACGGCTTCGCCGATCGCCTCCGCGACGACGGCGACCTGCACGGATGGGTCGCCGCCACCGAGGCCGACATCAAGAAGCTGTTCAGCGCCAAGTCGGCCACCGAATTCCTCGAGCGTGGGCTGTCGGTGCTGCTCGACGCGCTGGCGTTGCTGCTGACGGGTGTGCTGGCCGTCGCCAGCGCCTTCATCGACGGCCTGCTGGGCGCCTTCGCCGACCTGCTCACGTTCCTGTTCGACCCGAAAACCGGGCTGCTGACCAGGACGATCCAGATCCCCGTCCTGTCAGCGCTGTACCGCAAGTTCTTCCACGAGGAGATGACCGTCCTCAACCTGCTGATGCTGGTCCTAGCCATCCCGGTAACCATCGTCTACCGGGTGGTCAGCGGCCACTACCCCTCCAAGGACCTGCAGCCCACCGGCCAGGTCCAAGGCGTCAACCGGGTCGCGCTGCGCAACGCCTTCGGCGTCCTCGGCCTCATCGCCACCTTCGCGGGCGGGATCATCAACATGATGGCCGACATCGCAGCCACCTCGGGGGAAGGCGCTGCCTCCGAGGGAGAGCTCAAGTTCCTCGGCGTGGCTGGCCTGTGCCTGGGGATCTTCATGCAGGGAGCCACCGAACCAAACGTGCTGGCTATGAAGCCGGAAGCATTCGACTGGACCGTCTGGGGAGTGGCCTTTGGTCCCGTGGTGGCGGCGCTGGTGGCCCTGGCCGTTGCGCGGGCGGGCGAGGCAGTGGCCAAGTTTGCGGACAAGGTCGCGTGTGCCGTGCTCTGCTTGTGCTCGGTCGTCATCGTGATCGTCGCCAGCATCGCGTTCCTGAAAAACCCCGAGGCCGACACCGCGATCTTTGGCTTCGTGTCGCTGCTCCTGGTCAGCATCCCGGGGATCCTCAACTTCATCAAGTACGCCCCGGACCCGTTCGGATATATCGCAGGCGTGCTGGACCTTATCGGGGGCACTGGGTCGGCGTTTTGTCAGTTCCTGGTGACCGACTTGAACTGGGGCAAGCCGGTGGGCCAGGCCCGAGCCGTTGCTCAGACCTGAGGGCGGGCTAGACAGCGGACGTCGTTCGTCTCAAGTACGCCGGTGAGATCGGCAGCTTGAATCGTCGGGATCCTGGACGAGCTCGGCAGCGTCGGATCGGCGGCAGGTCACCGTAACCTGACGAGCTGGGAGGACCCACTGACCCAGACCACGACACCCTGAGACGAAAGGGAGAGAATCTGATGGCATCCCCGGCAAGGCCGTTCTCGCGGCGCAAGTTCTTTCAGAAGGCTGCCGTTGCGGGGCTGGTCGTCGGCGTCGCGGGAACGACTCGGCCGGTGAGGGGCCAGGTCGCTGTTCGCTGGCAGGCGGCCCGTCGACCGGTGGACAGAGCTTGGCTGGCTCGCCCGGGGCGGGACGCCGACAGCGGCGAAGCGCTGAGCGACCCCGAGGCAGCGTTCTCGCCGGCCGGCTGGCACGACGCGCTGGTGCCCGGCACGGCATTGGCGACGCTGGTCGCGGCCCACCAGGTGTCCGACCCCTACTACGGTCTGAACAATCTCGAGATCACCGACGCCGGCGAGCCTGGTGGCCTCGACGCCTACACGTTCTGGTACCGCGCGCCACTGCCGGTGCCGGCCAACGCCAGGGCCGGGAGGGGGCGGGTGTTTCTGGACCTACGGGGCGTCAACTACCGGGCCTGGGTGTACGTCAACGGCGTCGCCCTGACACCGGCGGCGGGGCCGCTCGTTGGAATGTTCCTGCGACACCGGCTCGACATCAGCGATGTGGTGCGGCCTGGCCGGCGGAATCTTGTCGCCGTCCGGGTCCGGCCGCCCGACCCCCCGGCGGCGCCGGCCACCTCCGAGTTCGTCCCGGCGGGCAGCAGTTGCCAGGCGGACGGCCCCCGCGAGATCGGCCGCAGCGTCGTCAACCAGGTCAGCGCGGGTTGGGACTTCTGGCAGCCGGTACGAGACCGCAACGCCGGGCTGTGGGACGAGGTGGCCCTCACCATGACCGGTCCGCTGGTGCTCGACGCGGACCCGCAGATCACCAGTGCCATCACCTGGTCCGCGCCGGGCAGCGCGTCCGCCGCGACCGTGACGGCGCGCGCGGTGGTCCGTAACGCCGGCGATACGGTGAGGGCCGCGACCGTGGAGTTCACGCTGGGCGACCGGCGCGCCCGGCAGGCGACGCAGGTCCCGGCGGGGGCGACGTCGGAGGTCATGGTGTCGGTGGAGGTGCCCGAGCCTCGCCTGTGGTGGGTGGCCGGCTACGGGGAGCCGGCGCTGTACGACGCCGCGGTCACACTGCGCGTCGACGGAGGGGTGAGCGACGCCTACCGCTGCCGGTTCGGCATCCGTGAGGTGGACTCGGCCAAGGATCCGGCCACTCAGGGTCGCCGGTTCACCGTGAACCGGGTGCCGGTGTTCATCCGGGGCGGCGCCTGGGTCGCCGCGGACGCCCTGCTGCGGCTGTCCGCTGAGGACTACGACGACCAGGTCCGGCTGCACCAGGAGGCGAACCTCAACCTGATCCGGGTCTGGGGCGGCAGCATCACCGAGCGGCGGGCCTTCTACGACGCCTGTGACCGGCGGGGGGTGCTCGTCTGGCAGGAGTTCTGGGTGACCGCAGACTGCGCCCAGTCCTTCGAGAACCCGCAGGACCCCGCCCTGTTCCGTGCGTGCGCCCGGGACGCGGTCCGCATGCTGCGCAACCACGCCAGCCTCTGCCTCTGGGTAGGAGGCAACGAATGGCTGCCGCCCCAGGGGCTGGACGCCGACCTGCAGGCCCTCGTCGCCGACGAGGACGGCACCCGGCCGTACGTCTCGTACTCCACCGACCCCGACGCCGGGCTCGGTAGCGGCCTCCTGAACAGCGACGGGCCGTACGCGATCCTCTACCCCGGCCAGTTCTTCGACGACACCTGGAACACCAACGGCCCCAACGGCGGGCCGCCGCCGTTTACCCCGGAGACCGGGTCCGTCGGCACCCCGGTGGCCGAGAGCATCCGGGCGATGATGCCAAGGGCCGACGCCGAGGACTTCCCCCAGGTGACCCAGGCAACCTGGCCGCCCAACAAGACCTGGAACCTGCACCTCTACACCCCGTACTTCAACGGGACCGACACCACAAAGGACCAGCTGCTGCTCTACGGCAGGCCGGCCACCCTCGAGCAGTTCTGCGAGCAGGCTCAGGCGGCCCAGTACCAGCAGTACAAGGCCATGTTCGAGGGCCGCAACGCGCAGATGTGGACCGCCTACACCGGCGGCATCCTCTGGCGCTCCGCACCCGGCTGGTCGGTGCTGCGCGGGCTGCTCTACGACCACCTCAAGGAGCAGACCGGCGGTTACTGGGGTGTACGCAAGGCCGGCGAGCCGCTGCACCCGCAGTTCGACCTGCACACCCAGCGGGTCGCCATGGTGAACAACACACGCCAGCCCAGCGCCCCGGCGTCCCTGGAGATCAGCGTGTGCGGGCCCGACGGCACCATCCGCCCGGCGCTGTCAAGGACCGTGCCCGTGCCGGCCGTCGCACCACATTCGGCCGTCGAGGTCGCCGCCCTGTCGGCCGCGCTGGAACCGGACCGGCTCCACCTGCTGGTGCTGCGCCTGCTCGACCGCCGCGGGCGCGAGCTGGCGCACAACACCGACTGGTTCCACGCCTCGGCCAACCCCCAACCTGACCGCGCCTACGCGCCCCTGCGCGCTCTCGCCCCGGTCAGGCTGCGCGCGAGCGCCCGAGGCCGCCGGCACCGCGGTGAGTGGCGGGTGGACCTCATGCTGGCCAATCCATCACCGGTGTGCGCCTTCCAGGTCCGGCTCCAGGTCCTGGGCCGCGACGGCACCCGCCTGACGCCGTTCTTCGCCTCCGACAACTACCTGACGGTGCTGCCAGGCCGGTCGCGGGCGATCGCTCTGGCGACACGGGCCGTGGGCCGCCGGCCCCAGGTCGTCCTCGCTGGATGGAACGTCGCGCCGACCAATGTCGAGGTGCGCTGGCGATAACGGCAGCAATCGCAAACCCCGTGCCGGTCACAAACAGGAAGGGTCGGCGGCGCGAGGACCCGCTGCGTGGCCTATTCGCCACCGCCCGCCGGGCGCCTCGGCTTCGAAGTGCTAGCCAAGTCAACCATGCCTTCCTGTCCTGGGGACGACGATCTGAGCAGCCGGTGCACCGCCAGAGCAGGCTCGCTGATCGTGACCAGGGAGTAGCGGCCAGGCGCACCGAAGGTCTGGTCGAAGGCGAACCGGTCGCTGACGCCTGCTGCAACCGGTCGAGCAGCTGGTCGGCGTGCTCCGACAGTGTCACCAGCCATTGCGCGTACCACGACGCCCAGTCGTCATCCGGTGATGCTCCGAGGCCTCCTTAGACCACCTTACTTCGCCCGTCACGGTTCGACCCGAGCTGGGAAAGCGCAGCTCCGCACAGCGGTGGGACGGACCTTACTCGCACGGAGGCGTTCTGTTACAGCACAAGTTCGATGCGCTCTCTGGTGGCGGAGTCCACTCTCCATTGTCGAAAATCCGTTCTAACGTTCCATTAGACCGGCCTATATATCGCTCGGGTCGAGTGAGACCGCACGAGAGGCCAAGGAGCAACTCATCGGTTAAGGCCCTGATCGGGGGTCGCGAACAGTCGTTGGGCGTTGTCGTTGAGGTCGGCGAACCCATCGACGAGCTGGGCCGCGACCCGCAGCCGCCCGGCGTCATCCCGGCGCAGCCGCCAGGTGTGAAATGCGGTGCCGGTGAAAAGCTCGTCGCTGTCGGGCTGGCGCAGGGAAAACTCCAGGCGCGTCTTGATGCGGACCTCGCCGGACGGCAGGTCCTCCCGCTGGAGCACCTCGTCGACGTCGTGCTGCTCGTCCACGAACCCGGCGCGGGCGGCGAGGAAGTCGCGGAGGCCGTCTGGGCCGCGCCACATGTAACCGCCGACGAACCCGGTCTCGAAGTCGTCGGTGACGACCGTCTGCCGCATCTCATCGGCGGTCGGGTCGCTCTGCAGCACGGCAAAGTACGCTCGCAGTGTCGAGCGGATCTCGCTATCCGACGGCTGGTCGCTCACGGCGGGAGGTTACACCACCCGACAGGCGGCACCGCCGGCCGTTCCCCGGCAGGCTCCGCGGCGCCGACAGCGTGTGCTCTGGTGCTGATCGCGGCCTGCTCAGGGCGCCTCATGGATGACGACGGCGTCGCCCACCGAGATCCGACCGTCGTTGAGGATGTCGGCGTTGAGCCCGCCCCGGTGGATCAGCTCCTTGATGATCCCCGGCCACGTCAGCTGCTGCAGGTGCAGGCACGGCTCGCACAACTCCACTCCCAGGCACTCGACATCACCGACCCGGAAGCGCCTGCCGACCAGGTCGTTCAGTCGCACGCCGCGCACCACCACCTGCCGGCGCGATGCCGCGCCGGTGAGGCCGACACTCTCCAGCGCTTCGGCCTCGATCAAGGTGAGCGCCTGGCCGGGCGCGGCGCCCTCCTGGTAGAAGTGGCGGTCACCCTGGAGTCCCTTGCCGGCCAGCGCGCTGGCCGCCTGAATCGGGGCGATCGCGTCGGAGGGACCGATGTTGATCTCCTCGACGTTCATGGCTCGATCATGTCCGCCAGCCGACAGCCGCGTCCAGCACCAGACCGGGCCGCTGGTCAAGCCAAGGACCCGTGCCGGTATCAACGTGGCTTACGATCCTGGTGGGCTACACGAGTTGCGGCCCCACACAGAGCACATTACTTGAGGGGTTACGGTCGGCGGCGACCTGCGGAAACGCTGGTCCGCACAGCGGTGAGTGCGAGATTCATGGTACGGATGTGCTGGCCAGTCCATTTCAGCGGCACTCATACATAGCGACTGACCAGCGAACAACGCCAGTCGTTGCTTCCCAGGTCGATCCGCAACGGGCGCAGCCCGATCGAAGCACATCCCTGTGTCCCCGACGCCCGATGCATTCACCGAGGGTGGGAACCTCAATCCCTTGATGGGTCCCCCAAGGGTGAGGGGGCTTCGTCGGCCCACTCCGGGCGAAATCGTGGAGGGCGGACGATCAAGCCGGCCCTGCGGGCCGGGCGCGCTATCGCGCGCAATCTCAGAAACCCAACTTGCGGCTGCGCCGCCATTCCCACATGTCCATATGACCCTCTCCCCAGATGACCAATTTGGTCAGCAGCGCCGCTTCGGGTGCTACCACCCTTATGGCACAGGCCAGGCGCGTCCGGGGTGGCCGTGGCCCAGGCGCGCCCAGAGACTCCGGGTGCGGTGGCGACCCCACTGGCGACGCCTCGCAGTCGTGGCGACCCCGAAGAGCGGCGCCGACGGCATCGACCGCTCGATCGCATCATCCGAGAGTTTGCTTGACCACCTTGGTTTGCCGGGTTCAGGCTACTTGGGTGTCCCGGCGCGAGTCTTCCCTCGGCCCTGCCGAGCCCGAGACGGAAGGAGGTGCCATGCCCTACCTCTGAGCGATCCGCCAGCCACGGCTGGGCTGGATCGTGACCGCCGACCACGTGAGCCCGCCGGCCGCGCAGCTGGCCATGGCCCAGCACGCCCAGGCCACATCGGCAAGGTCGACGCCTCCACCTGTCGATGATCTCCCACCCCGCAGGGGTGCTCGCCTGCTCGTCGCCGCTGCCGCAGCACCAGCTGAAGGGGCAGCGAGTCGTCATGGTGGCCGAGACCGGGAAGGAGCCAACCAGATGAGCGCGCAACCGAACATCGTCCTGGTGTACGGCGCCTGGGCCGACGGCTCCAGCTGGAGCGCCGTCCCCAGCGCCTCCAGGCCGACGGGTACCGCGTCACCGCCCACCAGTTCCCGATGACCGGGCTGGCGTGTTGGCGGATTCGATCGCGCGTCGGTCGGGACATCCTGCCCAGACAGACATCCGTCGGAGAGGAGGTCTCATGATCACCGAGAAGTCGACGCGCCCTCGTCGGCGCCGGTTCCTGATCAGCTTGGTCCCCGTTCTTGTCATCGCGCTCTTCACGGTCGGCGCCGGCGGGTCCGGCGCGGCGGTCAAGCCGCAGG
>Ga0081538_10003392_pt1 | contig 15076 bp, 15 predicted proteins | sample TabmetS5T2R1_FD_71022 | JGI IMG/M metagenome (GOLD analysis project Ga0081538, IMG submission 71022) | Tabebuia heterophylla rhizosphere microbial communities from the University of Puerto Rico - S5T2R1 | ecosystem: Host-associated > Plants > Roots > Rhizosphere ... | reverse complement strand
GGCCAGCACGGCCAGGTTGGCGTTGGCCTTGACCGCGTACAGGACCCGCCCGCCGAGCGGCTCGAACGCGGCCGCCCCCCGCCGGTAGGCGGCGGCCACGGCGTCCAGGTCGTAGACGTAGGCGGGGGTGCCGGTGGCGGCGACCACCTCCTCCAGCGGCAGCCCGCCCACGCACAGGCGGCCGTCGAGGTAGCGGAAGGGGTCGGGCGGCCAGGGGGCGCGGCGGGACGGGGTGTCGTCCGAGGGCGAGGCGGCCCCGGCGGCGGCCGGGTGCCGGAGGGCTGCGGGTGGCTGGGTCATGACGGCAGGCCTCAGGAGCTGGCAGGAGGGACGGAGGACGAACACGCCGATGCGGCGCCGCCGGACAGGCCGCCGCCTGTGACGCATCTGTCCGGGTCGAGCCTTGCATATCCATGCGGCATCCGCAACATCGGCCCCGCAGCAGAACCGCGAGATTCTGCGGGGTGTTGCATATTCTCAGCACTTCCTGCATAACTATCCCTATGTCGTCCTCTCGTTCGGTCGGTGTTCTCGGGGCCTCGGGCTATGCCGGGGCCGAGCTGCTGCGGCTGCTCGCCCGCCACCCGGAGCTGGACGTCGCCTGGGCGGCCGGGGACTCGGCGGCCGGCCAGCCGCTCGTCTCCCGCTACCCGGGCCTGCGGGCCGCCTACGGGGAGCTCGGCTTCTGCTCGGTCGAGGAGGGGCTGGAGAAGGGCGCCGACGTGCTGTTCTGCGCCCTGCCGCACGGGCGGGCGGCCGAGATCGCCCCACGGGCCCTGGGCGCGGCCTCGCTGGTCGTCGACCTGTCGGCCGACTTCCGGCTGCGCGACCCGGGGGCCTACCCGGCCTGGTACGGGGCCGAGCACCCGTTCCCGGACCAGCTCGGCGGCTGGCCCTACGGGCTGCCCGAGCTGCACCGCGAGGAGCTGCGGGGGGCCGGGCGGGTGGCCGTGCCCGGGTGCTACCCGACCGCGGCCCTGCTGGCCCTGGCCCCGCTGGTGGCGGCCGGGCTGGCCGCCACCGACGGGATCGTCGTCGACGCCAAGTCGGGGCTGTCGGGGGCCGGGCGGTCGCTGGTCGACGGCAACCTGTTCGTCCAGGCCAACGAGAACGTCTCGCCCTACAAGGTGGGCACCCACCGCCACACGCCGGAGATCGAGCAGGAGCTGGCGCTGGCCGCCGGGGCGCCGGTGACGGTGACCTTCACCCCCCACCTGGTGCCGGCCAGCCGGGGGCTCCTGGCCACCTGCTACGCGACCCTGGCCCCGTCGGCCGGGGACGCGGAGCTGGCCGACTGCTACGCGGCGGCCTATGGCGGGGAGCCGTTCGTGGACCTGCTCCAGCCGGGGGAGGGGTGGCCGGCCACGCGGGCGGTGGTGACCACGAACCGCGTGCAGGTGGCGGCGGTGGCCGACGGCCGGGCCGGGCGGGTGGTGGCCGCGGCGGCCATCGACAACCTGGTCAAAGGGGCGGCGGGGCAGGCGGTGCAGTGCGCCAACCTGGCCCTCGGGCTGCCGGAGACGGCCGGGCTCGACCTCGTGCCGCCGGGGCCGTGACCTCCATGGTCCGGGTGGACCGGCGGCTTGGGGTGACGGCGGCGGCCGGATTCGGGGCCGCGGGGGTGGCCTGTGGGCTCAAGGGGGCGGGAGGGGCGGACCTGGCGCTGATCGTGGGGGACCCGGGGACGGTGGCGGCCGGGGTGTTCACCACCAACCGGGTGGTGGCGGCGCCGGTGGTCTGGTCGCGGGAGCGGCTGGCCTCGTCGGCCGATGCGCGGGTCGTGGTGCTCAACTCGGGGAACGCCAATGCCTGCACGGGGCCGGCCGGGGAGGCGGCGGTGCTCGCGACGGTGGAGCGGGCGGCGGCGGAGCTGGGCTGCCGGCCGGACCAGGTGCTGGTCTGCTCGACCGGGGTCATCGGGGTGCCGCTCGATGTGGGCCGGGTGACCGACGGGGTGGCCAAGGCGGCGGGGGCGGTGGACCGGTCGGGGGGCGGGCTGGCGGCCGCCGAGGCGATCCTCACCACGGATACGAAGGCCAAGCAGGCGGGGGCCCGGGTCGTCGGGGGGGCGACCGTGGGGGGGATGGCCAAGGGGGCGGCCATGCTGGCCCCGGAGCTTTCCCTCGCCGGGGGGGCCCGGGGGTCCGGAGGGTTGCCGCGGGCGACCATGCTTGCCGTGCTGACCACCGATGCGGTGGTCGAGCCGGCGGTGCTGCGGGCGGCGCTGGGGGCGGGGGTCGTGAGCACGTTCAACCGGATCACGGTGGATGGGGCGCAGTCGACCAACGACACCGTGCTGCTGCTCGCCTCCGGGGCCTCGGGGGCTCGGGCCGATCCGGGGGACCTGGCGGCGGCTGTCGAGGCGGTCTGCCGGGATCTCGCCGGGCAGATGCTGGCCGATGCCGAGGGTGGGACCAAGGTCGTCAGCGTGCAGGTCGGTGGGGCCGGGGGGGTGGAGGAGGCACTGGCGGTGGCCCGGCGGGTTGCCGACAGTCCGCTGGTCAAAGCGGCTGTCTATGGGGGCGATCCCAACTGGGGGCGGGTGCTCCAGGCGGCCGGGACGGCCAGGGTCGAGTTCGATCCCGGCTTGGTCCGGCTCGAGGTCGCCGGGGGGCCGGGGGTGGCCGGGATCGAGCAGCCGGCCGGGCCGCCGGAGCGGGTGCTGCTGGTCGACCGGGGGCGGCCTACCGGGGCCGAGGGGGGCGCGGCCATGGCCTGCCGGGAGATCGAGTTCCGGCTCCATCTGGGTGGGGTCGGGCCCTGGGCCGAGGTGCGGACCAGTGACCTCACGCCTGAGTACGTTCGTCTCAACTCGGAGTACACGACGTGACGCCTCCGCAGACCCGGTCCTCCATTGACGACCTGCAGGCCAAGGCGGCGGCGGTGCATGAGGCGCTGCCATGGATCAAGCGGCTGTCGGGGTGCACGGTGGTCGTCAAGTACGGCGGGGCGGCCATGGGCACGGCCGGGTTCGACGCCTTCGTCGACGACGTGGTGCTGCTGCGCTATGTGGGTGTGGACGTGATCGTGGTCCACGGGGGCGGGCCCGAGGTCAGTCAGCTGATGGCGCGGTTCGGCAAGGAGCCGGTGTTCGTGGACGGGCACCGGGTGACCGATGCCGAGACCATGGACCTGGCCCGGATGGTGCTGGTCGGGCGGGTCAACAAGACGCTGGTGGGGCGGATCAACACCCATGGGCGGCTGGCCGTGGGGCTGTCCGGGGAGGACGGGCTGCTGCTGGTGGCCAGGCCGCGGGTGGACCCGGGGGGCCGGGACCTCGGCTTTGTCGGGGACGTGGAGGCGGTCGATCCGACGGCCATGCGGGCGCTGACCGACAAGGGGCTGGTACCGGTGGTGGCCACGGTGGCGGCCGGGCCTGAGGGGCGGCCCTACAACGTCAACGCCGACGCGGCCGCCGGGTCGCTGGCGGCCGCGCTCGGGGCCGAGAAGCTGGTCTACCTGACCGACGTGGAAGGGCTGTACGCCGACCTGGACGATCCCGGGTCGCTGCTCGAGCAGCTGACCGTGGGCGAGGTCGAGGCCATCCTGGCCGAGGGCAGGGTGGCGGCGGGGATGGTGCCCAAGCTGACCGGGATTGTCACGGCCCTGCGTGGGGGGGTCCGGCGGGCGCACATCCTGGATGGGCGGCGGGAGCACGCCCTGCTGCTGGAGCTGTTCACCGACTCCGGGGTGGGGACCATGGTGTCGGCGGAGCCGGAGGGGTTCGGGGAACCCCAGGGGGGTGCCCCGATGGATCGGGAGGTGGAGGCGTGAGCAGCCTGCCCGAGCGGGAGGCGGCGGTGCTGTGGCCGACCTACGTGCGGCCCCAGGTGGAGTTCGTGCGGGGGCGGGGGGTCCGGCTCTGGGACTCCCGCGGCCGCGAGTACCTGGACTTCCTGGGTGGGATCGCGGTGGTGGCGGCCGGGCACGCCCATCCGAGGGTCGTGGAGGCGGTGAGCGCCCAGCTCGGCACGCTCGGGCACACCTCCAACCTGTACTTCACCGGGCCGCAGGTGGAGCTGGCCGAGCGGCTGGTCGGGCAGTTCGGGGGGGACGCCAAGGTGTTCCTGTCCAACTCGGGGGCCGAGGCCAACGAGGCCGCGATCAAGGTCGCCAGGCGGTGGGGGCGGGCCAACCGGGGGGAGCAGGCCACCGGGATCGTGGCCACCCTGGGAGGGTTCCACGGGCGGACCCTGGCCACGCTGGCGGCCACCGGGAAGCCGGCCATGCACACGCCGTTCCAGCCGCTGCCGGCCGGGTTCTCCCACGTGCCGTTCGGGGACGTCGACGCCATGGCCGCGGCCATCGGCCCCGACACCGCCGCGGTGCTGGTGGAGCCGATCCAGGGGGAGGCGGGGATCCGGGTCCCGCCGCCTGGGTACCTGCGGGCGGTCCGCGAGCTGACCGCCAGGGCCGGGGTGCTGCTGATCGTGGACGAGATCCAGTCGGGGATGGGGCGCACCGGGCGGTTCTTCGCCCACCAGCACTCAGAGATCCGGCCGGACGTGGTCACCATGGCCAAGGCGCTCGGGTCGGGGTACCCGATCGGGGCCACCATCGCCAGGACCGAGGTCGCCGACGCCATGCAGCGCGGCGACCACGGGACCACCTTCGGGGGCAACCCGGTCGCCTGCACGGCCGCGCTGGCCACCCTGGACGTGATCGAGCCGCTGCTGGGCGGGCATGTCGACAAGGTGTCGACGCGGCTGGCCGACGGCCTCCAGGAGCTGCGGGGCCGGCTCACCGGGCGGTCCACCTGGGCGCCGCCGAGCGCGGACGACGCCGACGACGCCGACGAGGGGCTGGCCGGGGCCGAGGTCAGGGGGGCGGGGCTGTGGTTCGCGCTCGAGCTCGGGCCGGAGGCGCCGGCGGACGCCAGGCAGGCCGCCCTGGCCGCCCTCGGGCGGGGGCTGGTCGTCAACCCGGTCACCGACACCGCCCTGCGGCTGGCCCCGCCGCTGGTCGTCACCGAGGACGAGATCGACGAGGGGCTGGCCCGGCTGGGGGCGGCGCTGGAGGAGGCCGGCCTGTGTCGCTGAAGGCCGCCCGGCAGCAGGCCCTGGCGGCGCTGCTGCGGACCAGGCAGGTGTCGAGCCAGGCCCGGGTCCTCGAGCACCTGCGCGGCCAGGGGTTCGACGCCACCCAGGCGACCATCTCCCGGGACCTCGACGACCTGGGGGCGGTCAAGGTCCGGGGCCCGGACGGGCGGCTGGTCTACGCCCTGCCCGAGGCCGGCAACGGCCACGACGCCGGCCAGGACGAGGTCCGGCGCATGCTCGGGGCGTCGCTGCTGGCCATCGTGCCCAGCGGCAACCTGGTGGTGCTGCGGACCCCGCCCGGCCACGCCAGCGCCCTGGCCTCCACCCTGGACCGGGCCGGCGTGGCCGGGATCGCCGGCACCGTCGCCGGGGACGACACCGTCCTGGTGGTCTGCACCGAACGCACCCCCGGGCGGGTCGTGGCCCGCCAGCTCGCCGCCCTCGCCGTCACCCCGCCCGCCCTTCCCGAACCCTACCGAGGAGCCACCGCATGACCGCACCCAGCGCCGACCTCGTCGTGCTCGCCTACTCGGGCGGGCTGGACACCACCGTGACCGTGCACCGGCTGGTCCACGAGCAGGGTCGCGGCGTGGTCGCCCTGCTGGCCGACGTCGGCCAGGGCGAGGACCTGGACGCGCTGGCCCGGCGGGCCCTGGCCGCCGGCGCCGCCGACGCCGTGGTGGTCGACGCCCGCGAGCGGTTCGCGGCCGAGTTCCTGGCCCCGGCCGTCCGGGCCAACGCCCTCTACGAGGGCCGCTACCCGCTGGTGTCGGCCCTGTCGCGGCCGCTGATCGCCCAGCTGCTGGTCGAGGAGGCCCGGCGCCGGGGAGCGGGGGCGGTCGCCCACGGCTGCACCGGCAAGGGCAACGACCAGGTCCGCTTCGAGGTCAGCGTCGGCGCCCTGGCCCCCGAGCTGGAGATCCTGGCCCCGGTCAGGGATACGGCCATGAGCCGGCCGGAGGCGATCGCCTATGCCGACAAGCACGGCATCGACCTGGGCTGGATCACCGAGGCCAAGCCGTTCTCGGTCGACCAGAACCTGTGGGGCCGGACCATCGAGGCCGGGGTCCTGGAGGACCCGTGGCTGGCCCCTCCCGAGGACGCCTTCGAGTGGACCGCCGACCCGGGGTCGGCGGGCGGGGCCCGCGAGGTGGTGGTCGGCTTCCAGGGCGGGGTGCCGGCGGCCGTCGACGGCGAGGCGGCCGGGCTGGCCGGGGTGGTGGCGGCCCTCAACCGACTGGGCGGCGAGGTCGGCTTCGGGCGGGTCGACATGATGGAGAACCGGCGGGTCGGCATCAAGAGCCGCGAGGTCTACGAGGTGCCGGGGGCCCTGGCGGTGATCGCCGCCCACCGCGACCTGGAGGACCTGACCCTGGACCGCGACGTGCTCCACGAGAAGGCACGCCTGGACATCCGCTACGCCGAGCTGGTCTACGACGGCCTCTGGTTCTCGCCTCTCAAGGCCGCCCTGGACGCGTTCGTGGCCGAGACCCAGCAGGCGGTCACCGGCGAGGTCCGCCTCGAGCTGTCGCCCGGGCGCTGCCAGCCCACCGGCCGGCGGGCCGAGCGGGCCCTGTACCGGCCCGACCTGGCCACCTACGCCGCCGGCGACGCCTTCGACCATGACGCCGGCCGGGGCTTCGTGTCCCTGTGGGGCCTGCCCGCCCGGACCTGGGCCCGGGTCCACGGGGATGGGTGACGCCGGGGCGCCCGACCCCTCCCGGCCGCTGTGGGCCGGGGGGTTCGCGGGGGCGCCCGACCCGGGCATGTGGGCCTACACCTCCTCGCTGGCCATCGACCGGCGCCTGTGGCGCCAGGACGTGGCCGGGAGCCGGGCCCATGTGCGTGGCCTGGTCGCGGCCGGGGTGCTGGAGGAGGGCGAGGGCAAGCTCCTGCTCGACGGCCTGGCCCAGGTGGCCGGGGAGCTGGCCGCCGGCCGGTTCGAGTTCCGCGACGGCGACGAGGACGTCCACAGCGCGGTCGAGCGGCGCCTGACCGAGCTGGTCGGCCCGGCCGGCGGCAAGCTCCACACCGGGCGCAGCCGCAACGACCAGGTCGCCACCGACCTGCACCTGTGGCTCAAGCAGGCCTGCGCCGACGCCGTCGACGCCCTGGCCGGGCTCATCGACGCCCTGGTCGGGGCCGGCCGAGGAGCCGGCCCGGGGGCGGTGGTGCCCGGGCTCACCCACCTCCAGCCGGCCCAGCCGGTGCTGTGGGCCTTCCAGCTCGCCGCCCACGGCTTCGCGCTGGTCCGTGACGTCGGCCGCTTCCAGGACGCCGGCCGGCGGGCCGACGTCAGCCCGCTCGGGGCCGGGGCGATCGCCGGGTCGTCGTTCCCGCTCGACCCGGCGGCCACCGCCACCGCCCTCGGGTTCGCCGGCGCCTTCGACAACGCCATGGACGCCACCGCCGACCGGGACGCGGTGGCCGAGCTGCTGGCCGCGGCGGCCATCGCCATGGCCCACGCCTCCCGGCTGGCCGAGGACGTCGCCCTGTGGGCCGGGCGCGGCTGGGTGCGGCTGCCCGACGCCTGGGCGACCGGCTCCAGCATGCTGCCCCAGAAGCGCAACCCCGACGTGGCCGAGCTCGTCCGGGGCCGGGCCGGCACGGTCATCGGCCGCCTGGCCGGGTTCCTGGCCACCCTCAAGGGCCTGCCCCTGGCCTACGCCCGCGACCTCCAGGAGGACAAGTCGGCCGCCTTCGAGGCCGCCGACGTCCTGACAGGCTCCCTGGCCGCCCTGGCCGGCCTGGTCGCCGGGCTGGAACCGGACCGGGAGGCCATGCGGGGCGACGCCGAGGCGGCCGAGACGACCGCCGTCGACCTGGCCGAGGCGCTGGTCCGCGACGGCGTCCCGTTCCGCGAGGCCCACGCCGCCGTCGGCGCCGCCGTCCGCCTGGCCACCGCCCGCGGGGCCCGCCTGGCCGACCTGGATCCCGCCGAGCTGGCCGGGATCCACCCGGCCCTGGCCACCGCCGACCGCTCGGTGCTGGGCGTCGAGGGCAGCCTGGCCGCCAAGGCCACCCCCGGCTCCACCAATCCCTCCCGGGTCGGCGACCAGCTGGCCGTGCTCGAGGTCGCCGCCTCGGCCGCCCGCACCTGGGCGGCCGGGTTCCGCCCCACCCTAGACCTGGGCCTGGGCTGAAGCCGGCCACCGCGTTCGTCACCGGCGGCTACACCGCCCAGAAACAGCGGGTCGGCGGCCGCTGGAGGACCGCCGACCCCGCCGGCTGGGCCGTCGTCAGAGCTTGGGCAGGCCGCCGCCGCCCATGAACCGCTGGAGCAGCTCCTGGGGGTCGAGGCCGAACTGCTGGAGCAGCCCGGCGTCCCGGTCGGTGTCGACCTGGTCGGGGAGCTGCTGTTCGGCCTGGCCGGCCTGGTCCTGCTGGCCACGCTCACGCAGCAGGTCGAGGATCATGTTCTTGTCGAGCTGCAAGTGGTGCTCCCTTCGCGCGATCTGGTTGACCGGCGAGGTCTGCCCCGCGACCATCGGCCGGAAACCGTCGCTCACCGCATCGACTCGGCGATGCCCAGCGCCTCCTGCCTGGAGAGCTCACCCTCGATCCGCAGGGTCAGCTCGCCCCGCTGCCAGACCAGGGTGTTGCCGGCCAGGCGGGTCTGCTCGTCCCGGAGGTTGCCGGCGGCGTCCCGGTAGGTGAAGAAGTGGGGCTCGCCGCTGAACCAGTAGCCGGGCTCGCCCCCGACGGTGACCTCCTCGACCATGCCGTAGGTGGTTACCTTCTTGAGGAACTCCGGGGTCGGCCGGCCCTGGAACTCGGTCACCAGCAGCCCGACGTCGGTGAAGGGCGAGGCGGGCAGGCCCGGCCGGGCCCGGTACACCAGGTCGACCCGCCCGCCGGCGGGCACGGCCTGGTTGACGAAGACGGCGGCGGGCTGGCGGAAGCCGTCAGCGCCCGGGACCAGGACCGGGAAGCCGACCCGGCGGCGGGCCTCCTCCAGGGTGACCCGCTCCCCGAGGCCCAGGTCCAGGCGCTCTCCGGGGCGGGTGGTGACGGTCGGCGGCGGGGGCCCGCCCAGCTCCACGCCGACCCCGCGCAGCCCCAGCCGCCTGGCCACCGCCTCCCGGGTGCCCGGGGAGGCGACCAGCACGACCGCGGCCAACAGGACGGCGGCCAGCCCGGCCACGGCCAGCCGCCGCCAGCCGGACCGGCCGATCAGGCCGGCCAGGCCGGCCAGCCGGCCCCGGCGGCGCGCCGGGGCCGCCGGGCGGCGCGCCGGGGCCTGGTCCAGGCGGGCGGCGACGGCGGCGGCCAGGTCCGGGGTGGGGGGGAACTCGAGGGAGGCGGCCAGGTCGGCCAGGGCTTGGTCGAGATCCTGAAGCTCGCGCCGGCTCATCGCTCACCTCCCTGCAGCCTGGCGTCCGGGGCGGCCGTCGCGCCCTGCTCGGCCAGGACCGTGCGCAGCCGGTGCAGGGCCCGCGACAGGCGCGACTTCACCGTTCCCCGCCGGCAGCCGAGGGCGGCGGCCATCTCGGCCTCGGACAGCTCCAGGAAGTAGCGGCAGGCGATCACCTGGCGGTCGCTCTCGCCCAGCCGGCCGACCGCGGCCAGCAGCAGCCGGCGCTGCTCGGCGGCCAGTGCCGCCGCCTCGGGGGACGGGGCCGCGTCCCCCGAGGGGCGGTCCTCGGCGACCCGCAGGGCCAGGTCGTCCTGGCGCCGGCCGCTCCGGCGGCGGTTGCGGGCCTCGTTGGCCACGATCGCCAGCAGCCAGGGCCGGAACGGCGACCCGGCGCGGAACCGTGGCAGCGCGTACCAGGCCTTCACGAATCCCTCCTGGGCGGCGTCCTCGGCGTCGGCCGACCCGCCCGCGATCACGAATGCCGTCCGGAAGGCGAGGTCCTGGTAGCGCCGGACCAGCGCCTCGTAGGCACGCGCATCACCCTCTCGTGCCCGCTCGACGAGCTCCTGTTCGTCCAGTGGTCGGCCCTCCACGGACTCGGTCTCGCCCTCTCCTACACCAGCCGGCTCCCCCCGGTTCCAAGGAGGCTACTGCCAGCGCCGGTCGTGGCCGAGCAGCTCGCCCACCCGGGACGCCGTCTCGGAGCGGGCGAACAGGTAGCCCTGGGCGTGGTCGCAGCCCAGCTGGTCGAGCCTGGCCAGCTGGCCGGGGGTCGGGGGCATTGCGCGGGCCCCGTTGGCCCGCCAGCGGGCCGCCTGGCGGCAGCGCTCGGCCAGCACCCGATCCGGCTGTTCGTCTGCGACAGCCACCACCTCGATACCGAGGTCGTGCTCGCCCCCGACCCGGACCGCCGGGGCTGGGAGGCCAGCGCCGGCGGCGACCCCTGGCGCGGCCTGTTCCTCCAGGACTACGCCCGCGAGCGCCCGCCCTACATCGACCTCGGGGCGGCCAAGGGCATCTGGGTGAACTCCTGGACGCCCACGCTCGGCGGCAACTTCGTGGCCCAGTTCACCGCCGCAACCACGGCGACTACCGGGCCCACCTGTCCGAGCTGCGCCTGGCCGTGCGGGGCCCGGCCGGCGAGAACCTGGACCGCTTCCTCGGGGGACACGGCGACCCGACCCCGCTGGAGCCGGGCGAGGAGCGGGCCGTGTTCAAGGCCAGCGACGGCTTCGGCACCGTCGCCGGCAGCTACGCCATCGCCGCCGGCTACCTGTCCGAGCGTCCCGGCCCCGCCGCCGGCGACGGCCCCTGGAGCGTCGAGTACGCGGTCGAGGTCACGCCCCTGGAGGCCTGAGGCCCACCACCCTTCCCTTGACGGCGTCGGCGGCGGCGGTGGGCAGGGCGGCCAGGGCGGCCGGGAGCAGACGGTAGCGGCCCGGGGCGACGTAGCGGGCCGGGGGGTGGTCGGTGGTGGCGGCGCGGACGACCGCGCGGGCGGCCGCGGCCGGGCCGGGGGAGAGGCGGTAGAGGCGCGCCCAGGCCGCGTCCGTGGCGGCCAGGGCGGGCGCATAGGGCGAGCCGGGATCCCGGTACGGGTCGAGGCCGGCCAGGGCCCTGGCTGCGAACCCGGTCCGGACCGCTCCCGGCTCGACCAGCACCACGGTGATCCCGAAGGGGGCCAGCTCCATGCGGAGGGCGTCGTTGATGGCGACCACGGCGTGCTTGCTGGCGGTATAGGCGCCCAGCAGCGGGGCGGTGACCCGGCCCATGACGCTGCCCACGTTGACCACCCGACCCTGGCCGCGCTCGCGCATCGGGGGAAGGAACGCCCGGGTCACCGCCAGCAGCCCGAACACGTTGGTGTCGAACAGCTCGCGCAGGTCCCGCTCGGCCAGCGCCTCCAGCGGCCCCGGGAGGGCGTAGCCGGCGTTGTTGACCAGCACGTCCAGCCCGCGGCCGGCGGTCCGGCGCTCGACCAGCTCCCGGGCCGCCTCGACCGAGTCGGGGTCGGTCACGTCCAGCACCACCGCCTCCGCCCGCCCCCCGGAGGAGCGGACCAGCGCGGCCAGGGCGTCGACCCGCCGCCCCCCGGCCAGGACCAGGTGCCCGGCCCGGACCAGCCGCAGGGCCGCGTCCCGGCCGATGCCCGAGGTGGCGCCGGTGATCAGGATGCTCCGTCCTGGCCGCATGCGTAGGATGCTTTCATGACCGAGCCTCGCTGGAAGCAGCGCTACCGCGCCCCCTCGCTGACCCTGCCCAGGTGGGCCCCTGACGACCCCGACCACCTCGTCTACGCCTCCAACCTGTCCGGGTCCTGGCAGGTCCACGCCTGGGACCGGGCCGCCGACCGCCACCGCCAGGTGTCGGACCACCCCACGGGCGTGACCGCCGGCGGCCTGACCCCGGACGGCAGCCGGGTGGTCTGGTTCGAGGACTCCAAGGGCGACGAGGTCGGCCGCTGGCTCCAGCAGCCGTTCGAGGGTGGGGAGGCGGCCCCGCTGGTCGCCGACGCCGAGCCGGCCTGGGGCGCCGGGCTGGCCCTCGGCCCCAAGGGCCTGGTGGCGGTCGGGCTGGCCAGCCGGGACGGCTTCTCGGTGCGGGTCGGCGAGGTCGGCGGGGGCAGCGAGGAGCTCTACCGCCACGACGAGATGGTCGACGTGGCCGGCCTCAGCCGTGACGGCCGCCTGCTGGTCGTCCACCACGCCGAGCACGGCGACAACCTCCACCCGGCCCTGCGCGCCTTCGACCTGGAGGGCATGACCACGGTGGCCGACCTGTGGGACGGCGAGGGCTTCGGCCTGTTCGTGGCCTCGGCCGGGTTCTCGCCGCTGGCCGGCGACGGCCGCGTGGCCGTGCTGGCCGACCGCACCGGGCAGCTGCGCCCGGCCATCTGGGAACCGGCCACCGGCGAGCGGGTCGACCTCGAGCTGGAGCTGCCGGGCGAGGTCGACGTGGCCGACTGGTGGCCCGACGCCTCCGCCCTGCTGGTGGTCCACACCTACATGGGCCGCGACGAGCTGCACCGCCTCGACCTGGGCAGCGGCGCCCTGGAGCGGCTCGAGCACCCGAGCGGCTCCATCCAGCGGGCGGCCGTCCGGCCCGACGGGACCGTCTGGTACCGGCTGTCCTCGGGGGCGACCCCGCCCGAGATCCGAGCCGTCGGCGCCGACGGGGCCGTGCTGCGCCCGCCGGGGCCGCGGGCCCCCGCCGGCGTGGCCTACGAGAGCTGGACCTTCCCCAACCCCGAGGGCGACGAGGTCCACGGGTTCCTGGCCGCGCCACCGGGCGCGGGCCCGCACCCGACCGTGCTGATCGTCCACGGCGGCCCCACCCACCACGACAGCGACAGCTGGGACCCCGAGGTGCAGGCGTTCGTCGACCACGGCTACGCGGTCGGGCTGGTCAACTACCGCGGCTCCACCGGCTACGGCAAGGCCTGGCAGGACGTGCTCGAGGGCGACCCCGGCCGGCCCGAGATCGAGGACGTGACCGCCGGCCGCGACGACCTGGTCGCCCGCGGCGTGGCCGATCCCGACCAGGTGGTCATCAGCGGCGCCTCCTGGGGCGGGTACGTCACCTTGCAGGCCATCGGCACCGTCCCCGAGGGCTGGCGGGCGGCCATGGCCGTGGTCCCGGTGGCCGACTACCTGTCCGCCTACGCCGACGAGTCCGAGGCCCTCCAGGCCTTCGACCGCAGCCTGTTCGGCGGTGGCCCGGACGAGAAGCGCGACCTCTACGTCGAGCGCTCGCCCATCACCCACGTCGGGAAGGTCAAGACCCCGGTGCTGCTGATGGTGGGCGACAACGACACCCGCTGCCCCCTCCAGCAGGTGCTCAACTACGCCGAGCGCCTTCGCGAGCTGGGCAAGCCGTTCGAGCTGGACCGCTTCGACGCCGGCCACGGCGCCCTGGTCGTCAACGAGCGCATCCGCCAGATGGAGGTGTTGCTCCGCTTCGCGGCGCGGCATGTGCCCGGCGGCGCCCAGCCGGAGACATAAGCGCCGTCCCGGTGCTTGCTCAGTAGTACACCCCCGGCTCGACCACGTTGACCAGCGGCTCCCCGTCCAGGTAGCGGCGCAGGTTGGCCACGAACAGCTCCACGATGCGCTCGTTCTCACGGGCCGACAGGGCGACCGCGTGCGGGGTGACGAGCACGTTGTCCAGGGTCCAGAGGGGGGAGTCGGGGGGCAGGGGCTCGGTGGCGAACACGTCCAGGACGGCCCCGGCGATGCGCCGGTCGCGCAGGGCCTCGATCAGGGCCGGCTCGTCGACCACCCCGCCCCGGCCGACGTTGACGAAGATGCAGGTCGGGGGCAGGGCCTCGATGGTCGCCCGGTCGATCAGGCCGGCCGTCTGGTCGGTCAGGGGCAGGCTCACCACCATGGCGTCGGCCCGGCCGGCCAGCTCGGCCAGGCGCCCGGGGCCGTGGACCTCGTCGACGTCGGCGGGGGGCGGGCCCTCGGTGCGCCGGAACCCGACCGCGCGCATGCCCAGTGCCTTGCCCAGCCGGGCCACCTCCAGCCCGATGTCGCCCAGGCCGACCAGGAACAGGGTCTCGCCCCGCAGCTCCCGCAGGGGCCGGCGGATCTCGGGCCAGGCCCTGGCCCGCTGGTCCTCGACGAACCGGGGCAGCTCCTTGGCCATCGCCAGCAGCCCGAGGATGGCGAACTCGGCCAGGGGCACGGCGTGGACCCCGCTGGAGGTGGTGATGACGACCCGCTCCAGGGCCTCGGCGGGCAGGGCGGCCTTGCGGACCACCTCGCCGGCCCCGGCGCTGGTGGCGTGGACCCAGCGCAGCCGCGGCAGGCCGGTGACGACCTCGGCCAGCCCCTCGGCCGAGTCGCCGGGGATGCCGAACAGCACCTCGGCCTCCTCCAGCAGGGACCGCCAGCGGGCCTCGCCGTCGGCGTCGCGGCGGAACGCCGGGTCGCCGAGGTGGTCGGCCGGGTAGCGGGCCGGGGGGAGCAGGTCCGGCTCGTAGCGCACCTCGGCCCGGGGGTCGGCCGCCTGGATCCTCGCCGCCAGCTCGGCCTCCAGCGGCGAGGCGATCAGCACCTGGGTGGGGGCCACGGCTCAGCCCGCCCGCTCGACCGGAGGGATGACGGCGGTGGCGATGCTGCCCCGCCCGGCCGGGTGGGTGAGGGTGAACTGGCCCCGCAGCTCCTCCTCGACCAGCGCCCTGACCAGCCGCAGCCCGAGCCCACCCTCCAGGTTGTGGACACCCGAGAGCCCGGTTCCCCCCGCACTGGAGAACCCGGTTCCCCCGGGGCCGTCGTCGTGGACCTGCAGCTCGACCGGGCGGTCGTCGCCGCCGCGCAGCTCCACCGTGATCGTGCCCCGCCCGTCGCCCAGGCCGTGCTCGACGGCGTTCTGGATCAGCTCGTTCAGGATCACCGCCAGCGGGGTGGCCACGGCCGCGTCCACCCGCACCGAGGCGGTGTGCAGCTCGATGTGGACGTCCTCGCGGCCCAGCGAGCCCTCCAGCATCCTGACCACCCGCCGGGCCACGTCGGCCATGTCGACCGCGCCCTCGAACTCCTCGGTGAGGGTCTCGTGGACCAGCGCGATCGAGGTGATCCGGCGGACCGAGTCCTCAAGGGCGGCCACCGCCTGGGGGTGGTCGCCGAGCCGGCGGGCCTGCAGCCGCAGCAGGGAGGCCACCGTCTGGGGGGTGTTC
>Ga0081538_10003391_pt1 | contig 15078 bp, 12 predicted proteins | sample TabmetS5T2R1_FD_71022 | JGI IMG/M metagenome (GOLD analysis project Ga0081538, IMG submission 71022) | Tabebuia heterophylla rhizosphere microbial communities from the University of Puerto Rico - S5T2R1 | ecosystem: Host-associated > Plants > Roots > Rhizosphere ... | reverse complement strand
GGTCCAGAGCGACTGGGAGAAGTACCACCAGCGGCTCGCGGAGGGCTAGCCGCGTGGCGCAGGTGGAGACGAGCCGGGCGCCGATTGCGGCGCCCGGCGAGCGGGCGCAGGTGCGGGTGCGTGCGCCGGGGGAGCCCCGCAGGGTCGCGTACCTCTACCTCGCGCCCGCGTTCTTCTTCTACCTGCTGTTCGCGTTCGGCCCGCTCGTCTACACGACCTGGCTCTCTTTCTTCGACTGGGACGGGCTCACGGTCGGCACGTGGATCGGGCTCGACAACTACGAGGAGGTCTTGAGCGATCCGGACATCCGCGCATCGTTCGTGCATTCATTCGTGCTGATCTTCTTCTACGCGGTCGTGCCGGTCGTCTTCGGGCTGCTGCTCGCGTCGCTGATCGCGCACAGCCGCGTGCGCGGCGTGACGTTCTACCGCGCGGTGCTGTTCCTGCCGCAGACGATCGCCACGGTCGTGGTGGCGATCGCCTGGACGTGGATCTACGCGCCCGACGGGCCGCTCAACGAAGCGCTCGACGCGGTCGGTCTCGACTCGGTGTCGCGCGGCTGGCTGGGTGACTTCACGTGGGCGCTGCCGGCGCTCGGGCTCGTGGGCACGTGGGTGATGTTCGGCCTCTGCCTCGTGCTGTTCCTCGCCGGCATCCAGAAGATCCCGCAGTCGCTGTACGAGGCGGCACGCGTCGACGGCGCAGGGCGCGTGCGTGAGTTCTTCGCGGTGACGCTGCCGGGGCTGCGCGGCGAGCTGGCGGTCGCGCTGACGCTCACGACGATCCTGGCGCTGCGCACGTTCGACCTGATCTATGTTGCCACGCTGGGCGGCCCGGGGACGTCGACGACGGTGCCGTCGGTGCTCGTCTACCAGAACGCGTTCTCGAACAGCCGCGTCGGGCTGGCCGCGTCGATCGCCGTGGTGCTCACCGCGCTGATCTTCGTGGTCGCCTTCGCGATCACCCGCCTCGTCGACAGGGATCCGGCTCGATGACGGTCCCGCGTCACGAGAAGCTCCTCAGCTACGCCGTGCTCGGCGTGTTCTGCGTGCTGGTGATCTACCCGGTGCTGAGCATCCTGCTGCTCGCGTTCCACCAGCGGTCGGACCTCGTCACCGGCTTTTCGATCCCCGACTCGCTCGACTTCAGCACGTTCAAGGCCGCGTGGGAGGAGGGCGGCTTCAACCGCGGGCTGCTGAACAGCTTCATCGTCGCATCCACGGTGACGGTCGTCACCGCGGTGCTCTCGACCCTCGCGGGATACGCATTCGGCGCGATGCGCTTCCGCGGCTCCGACGCGCTGTTCTACCTGCTGCTGCTGGGGCTGATCTTCCCGTACGAGGCGACGGTGATCCCGCTCTACTACGTGTTCAGGGACGTCGGGCTGACCGACAGCCTGTGGGCGCTGATCCTGCCGCAGATCGGGCTCTCGGTCCCGTTCGGCACGTTCTGGATGCGGGCGTTCTTCCGCTCGACGCCGAGCTCGCTGGTCGAGGCGTCGCGGCTCGACGGCGCGTCCAGCTTCGTGACGCTGTGGCGCGTGCTGCTGCCGCAGGCCTGGCCGGCGATAACCACGATGCTGGTGCTCGTCTTCATGTGGACCTGGAACGAGTTCCTGCTCGCCCTCGTGATGATCCAGTCGGACGACCTCCGCACCGCGCCACTGGGGCTCGCACTGTTCGCGGGCGCCAACCGCGGATCGCTCGACATCACGCTCGTCGCCGCGGCCGCGGTGCTCGTCGCGCTGCCAGTGATGATCGTCTACGTGTTCCTGCAGCGCAGCTTCATCCGCGGGATGTTCGCCGGGGCGGTGAAGGAGTGAGCCGGGTGCTGGCCGTCGACGGCGGCAACACGAAGACGCTCGCGGTCGTCGCCGACGCGGCCGGGCAGACGCACGGGGTCGGCTATGGCGGCTGCTCGGACATCTACAGCGCCCCGACGCCGGACGCTGCGCTCGCATCGATCGAGGCGGCGGTCCGCGAGGCGCTGACGAGCGCCGGCGTGACTGCAGCCGGGATCGAGGCGGCGGCGTTCAGCCTCGCCGGGGCCGACTGGCCCGAGGACTTCACGCTGCTCGAGCGCGCGTTGCGCGAGCGGATCGGGCTGCCGGCGCCGCCGCTCGTCGTCAACGATGCGATCGGTGCGCTGCGCGCGGGTTCGCCGGACTGGACCGGCGTCGCGGTCGTGAGCGGCACCTACAACGCCGTCGGCGCACGCCATCCCGACGGGCGTGTGTTCCACGTCGGCTTCTGGCCCGACGGCGCAGGCGGGCGTGACATCGGGCGCGCCGCGCTACGAGCGGTGTACCACGCGGAGCTCGGCATGGGCCCGGCGACGGTGCTCACCGAGCACGCGCTCGAGCTCTACGGCGCCGACGACCCGCTCGGGCTGCTGTACGAGTTCACGCGCCGCGGAGGCCTCGCCGAGGCCGAGGTCGACCGGCTCGCGCCACTCGTGCTCGACGCCGCCGACGCGGGCGACCCGGTCGCAGTCGCGATAGTGGCGGAGAAGGGCAGCATCCTGGGTCGTGAGGCGCGCGCGTGCGCCGAGCGGCTCGGGCTGCCGCTGACCGGCACGCGTGCCGTGCTCGCGGGCCGCGTGTTCGCGCATCCGACCGAGCGCCTGGCGGCGGCGACGATGGCCGAGCTGCCGGGCGCGATCCCGGTCCGTCACGTCGCGCCGCCGGTCGGCGGCGCGCTGCTGCTCGCGCTCGACCGGCTCGGCGTCGAGGCCGACGCGGCGGCGGTCGCCGGCGGGCTGCCGTTCCCCGAAGCCGAAGGAAGGAGCGCCGCATGGGCGGCATCGCCCTCGAGGGCGTGAGCAAGGTCTTTCCCGGCGACGTGCTGGCCGTCGACGACGTCGACCTGACGATCGGCGACGGCGAGTTCATGGTGCTCGTCGGGCCGTCCGGCTGCGGGAAGTCGACGCTGCTGCGGATGGTCGCCGGCCTCGAGGGCGTCTCGAGCGGGCGGATCCGGATCGGCGAGCGCGACGTGACCGAGCTCGCTCCGCGCAGCCGCGACATCGCGATGGTGTTCCAGAACTATGCGCTGTACCCGAACATGCGCGTCTGGGACAACCTGGCGTTCGCGCTCAAGCTGCGCCGGACGCCCAAGCCGGCGATGCGCGAGCGCGTGAACGATGTTGCCGGCGTCCTGGGCCTGCGCGACCTCATCCAGCGCAAGCCGGGCGCGCTCTCGGGCGGCCAGCGCCAGCGTGTCGCGATCGGCCGCGCGATGGTGCGCGAGCCGCAGGCCTACCTGATGGACGAGCCGCTCTCGAACCTCGACGCGAAGCTGCGCGTCGGGATGCGAGCCGAGCTCGCGCGGCTGCACGAGCGCCTCGGCACCACGACCGTCTACGTCACGCATGACCAGGTCGAGGCGATGACGCTCGGCGACCGCGTCGCGGTGCTGCGCGACGGCAGCGTGCAGCAGTGCGACACACCGGAGCGGCTCTTCGAGGCGCCCGCCAACGTGTTCGTCGCAGCGTTCATCGGCTCGCCGGCGATGAACCTCGCGACGGGCGACGTGCGCGACGGTCGGCTGCACCTGGCGGGGATCGAGATCCCGCTGTCCGACGGTCCACGCCGCGAGGGACCGGTGATCGCTGGCGTGCGCCCGACCGACCTCAGGCCGGCCGGCCCGGACGACGACGCAGGCGCGCCGCGGCTGCGCGCACAGCTCGAGGTGGTCGAGCGGCTCGGTGCCGAAAGCCACGTGATCTTCCCCGTCGACGCGCAGAAGCCGGCCGGCGAGGCGGCGCTCGCGGCCGACCAGGCGACCGAGGACAGCGACGCGACGCTGCTCGCGGCCGACAACCGGGCGCGCTTCACGGCGGTCATCCACGGCCGGCGCCGCTTCGGCCACGGCGAGGCGGTCGAGCTGGTCGTGCCGCCCGAGGCGGTGTACCTGTTCGATCCGGCGACCGGAGCGGCCCTGCGGTGAGCGGGGGCATTCCGCCGCTGGCCGGGCTGTTCGGCTACGAGGCGGCCTCGCGGCCGGGCGTCTCGGTCGCCGAGTCGGCGCAGCGGCTGTGGCGGCTGGCGTACACGTACCGGCGGCTGCACGCGCTCGCGATCGACGCGCTCCCGCGCACGCCGGAGTGGGAGGTCAAGTGCTGGCTCGGGCTGCGGGTGTGGCTCGACGCCGAGCACGCGGCCGTGCTCGAGCGCCGCGTCAACGAGCTCCGGCAACCGTCGGTCGACGCCGGCACGGCGCCGGACGCGCGGCTGGCGCGCGTGTTCGACGAGCTGGCGCACGCCGGCGACACCGGCGAGTTGCTTGCGGGTCACGTCGTCGTGCGCGGCGCGCTCGTCGACGCGCTCGGGTCCTACCTGGACGCGGCGAACCCGCTCGCCGACCACCCGTCGGTGCGGATCGTCGAGGCCGCGCTGCGCGACGAGCAGCGCGCGCTTGCCTGGGGCCGCGCGGCCGCGGACGCGGTGCCGGCGAGCGGCGAGTGGGCCGCCACCGTCGCGTCGCTGCTCGCCGCGGCCGGCGGTCTGCTCGGCGACGCGCCCGCGGTCGAGCCGCCGCGGGCGGCGACGCTGCGCAGCGCCGCCGGACCGCCGGCGACGGACCGCTCGGTCCGCCGCGACGCCCGCTTCGCCGACCCGTTCAACCAGTCGGCGCTGATCGACGAGTACTGCGAGGACGAGCGGCGGCCGGCCGACGAGCGCGCGTACGCGCTCGCTTACAAGCGGCTACGCGAGATGGACGTGCCGGAGTGGATGGCGCCGATCATCGCCGACTCCGGCGACGCGCCGTTCGAGCGCCGGCACGCGCTCAGCCGGCAGCTGTGGGACGAGACGCGCCACGCGATGATGGGTGAGGTGGCGCTCGAGCGCCAGGGCGTGCCGTTCCACGCGTTCCCGATCGAGATCCAGGGCTCGATGGCGCTCAACACGCGCTTCTCCCCGCGCGAGGCGCACCTGCTGCTGTGGGTGATCGAGCAGGACCTGATGTCCGCCGCAACCGGCAAGAAGCACGAGCTCGAGATCGCCGCGCTGCACGGCGACCCGCTGCTGATGACGTTCCAGGACTTCGACTGGGCCGACGAGGTGCTCCACGCCCGCACCGGGCGGCGCTGGATCGTCTCCGAGTTCCCGAGCCGCGCGGAGGCGGAGGCCGCCGCGCGCGACGTCTGGCGCCGCTACGACGAGGTCGCGGCCGAGCTCGCCGGGCGCTCTGCGCAGGACGAGTGGTGGCCGGAGTTCGTCGCCGCGATGCGCGCCGGCGCGCCGTGAGGCGCGCTCACGCCGGCACTAGCCGGGCGGGGAGGTACGCGACGTGGGCCTGCGCCATCTCCGCGTAGAGCGCTTCGGCGAGGTCGATCGAGCGCACCAGCGGATGCGCCGCGAGCGCACGGACGGCGTCGCGCGCGTCGCCCGACCAGGCGGCATCGGCGGCGGCCTGCTGGTACTCGCCGAGCGCCTCGACGAGGCCGCGGAGGTGTGTCGGCAGCCCCGGCATCGGCAGCGGCCGCACGCCGCCGGCGTCGCAGTGACCGAGCGTCTCGACCACGAGCGCGTCGGCGAAGCCGGGGATCGAGCCGCGGTTTGGCACGTTGACCGGCAGCGTCTCGCCGCGATCGTTGAAGACGGCGTCCATGCAGTCGATCGCCAGCTCGAGCTCGTGGATGCCGCCGCGCGAACGCGCCGGGTCGAGCACCGGACGATCGCTGCTCGCCTGCGCGACGTAGTGCTCCCAGTAGCCGGGCACCCAGCCGAGGATGTCCTCGGCGCGCGTGGTCGGCTTGGACTGCAGCTCGCGCAGGACCTCGTCCTCGAAGTAGTAGTACTGGAAGTACTCGCTCGGAAGCGAGTCCATCACCGTGGCCAGGCGCAGCATCCGACGGGTCTGCGGCTTGACGGTGGGGTCGCTGCCGCGGCGCGCGTATGCATCCTTCAGCAGCGGGAGCAGGTCTTGGCCGTCGTAGCGGTGCCGCACGCTCCACGAGCCGTGGTTGAGACCGACGCTGACGACGTCGAGCAGCTCCGGGTCGAGTCCGGCGACCTCAGCGAGCTCCGCGGGGAAGACGATCGGCCCCTCGCAGAGCGAGACGAACGGGACGTCGGAATTGTCGGTGACCGCCTGGGCGACGATGTTGACGGGATTCGTGTAGTTGAAGATCCGCGCACCGGGACACGCGATCGCGATGTCGTCGAGCATCTCCTTCATCACGTGGATCGAGCGCAGCGCCATGAAGAACCCGCCCGCACCCTGCGTCTCCTGCCCGATCGCCCCGTGCGCGAGCGGGATTCGCTCGTCGAGCACGCGCGCCTCGAAGCCGCCCGGCCGGTAGCTCGTCAGGACGGCGTCGCACCCGTCGAGCCCGGCGCGCAGGTCGGTGGTCGCGCTTACCGTGATGTCGACTCCCTTGGCCGCGGCCATGCGGCGGGCCAGCTCGCGGATCAGCTCGAGCCGCTCGGCGTCGAGGTCGACGAGCGCGATCTCGGATCCGGTGAAGTTCTCGCCCTGCTCGATGAAGCTGGCCATCGTCCCGGCCGCGCGGGTCGATCCACCGCCGATGTACGCGATCTTCAGCCGCGCCACCGGTCAGACCACTTCATCGCGCTCCCTCGCGACGGATTCTCCACGCCCGGGCGGAGTCAGCCCGAGCCGCTTGCCCACCTCGACGAGCTTGTCCAGCGTCGCGGCGCCGGCCACGGCGGTCGCGACGCCGACCGAGAGCGACGCGTAGAGCACGGACCAGTGCAGCCGCTCGAGCGGGCCGGCGCCCGCGAGGTCCGCCCAGACATAGGCGGCCGCGAACAGGTCGCCGGCGCCGGTCGTGTCGACGGCGCGGCAGTCGATGCCCTTGGCGGTGTAGAGCTCGCCGTCGCTCAGCTCCAGCGCGCCCGCGGCGCCTAGCGTGACGACGACGCGCTCGGTCTGCTCCGCCAGCCGGCGGGCCGCGTCGGCGGGGTCGTCGACGCCGCTGAGCAGGCGCGCCTCGCGCTCGTTGACGAGCAGAGCGTGTGCGCGGTCGAGGCCGGACACCGTGGCGCCCTCCGCTCGGCGCGCGTCGGCGTCGCCGACGCTCGCGTACAGGCGCGCCCCGGGCGGCGTGATCGCGAGCCGCGGGAGCGAGAGGACCACGGCGCGGGGCTCGACGGCCGCCAGCTCGTCGGCCGTGAGCTGCTCGCCCGGATCGAACGTCGCCATCGCGCGGTCGTCGTCGGCGGGCAGCACGGCGGTCACGGCCGTGCGCGGCACCTTCCGGCCCGCCCAGCGCACGCCCTCCGCGGCCAGCGCCGCGCGCAGGAAGTCGCCCTCGGCGTCGGCGCCGATCGGCGACACCAGCGCGCTCGAGAGGCCGAGCCGGGCGGCGCCGATCGCGGTGATCGCGCCGCCGCCGGGCGAGCGCAGGAAGTCGCCCGAGTGGCGCTCTTCGCCCGCCGCCGGCAGCGCCTCGAGCCCGGCGAACGTCAGGTCGACGAACGCCAGCTCGCCGCATGCGACGTCGACAGCGCTCGGCGGGACCTCGCTCATGCCGGGAAGGCCTCCCTCAGCGCGGGCAGCCGCTCGCGGTAGCCGTCGAAGATCGAGCGCGCCGTCGTGAGCGACGGCACGAGCGGGTGCAGCGCGAGCGCCTTCACCGCCAGCTCGCGCGATCCGGTCAGCGCCGCGTCGATCGTCGTGCGCTCGACGTCCTTCATCAGCGCGATCAGCGCTCCCGCATGCGCCGGGATCGAGCCCGTCGCCAGCGGCACCGGGCCGGCGCGGCCGACGACCGCGGGCACCTCGACGACGGCGCGCTCGTCGAGGCCGGGCACGCTCGACCGGTTCGCAGTGTTGAGGATGATGACCGCGCGCGTGTTGAGCGCGATCGCCTCGAGCACCGCCATCGCCTCGCTCTCGTAGCCGGCGTTCTCGTCGATCGCATGGTCCGAGCCGTCGTCGCGAGCCTCCGCCATGTACGTGCGCTCGCGGTCGTGTCGCGTCGCGCGCCATGCGGCGAGCGCCTCGGCCGGCGTCTGCCCCTCCTGGTCGTAGAACGCGCGCTGCTGGTCGAGCAGGAACGCGCCGCGCGTCGACGGGCTCGCGCGGATCGCGTCGACGGTGTCCGACGAGTAGTAGAAGTAGTAGAGGTACTCGTTCGGGATCATCCCGAGCGAGCGCAGCCAGTCCGCGCCGAACAGCCGGCCCTCCTCGAAGCCCGCCAGCCGCTCGTCGTCCTCGAGCAGCGCCGGCAGCAGCTCGCCGTCGCGGCCGCGCACGCCCTTGAGCCACCCGAGGTGGTTGAGGCCGAAGTAGTCGAACCACAGATCGCCGGGATCGCGCCCGAGCGCGAGCGCCACGCGGCGGCACATCCCCGACGGCGAGTCGCAGATCCCGACGGCGCGCTCCCCGAGCACCTGCTGGACGGCCTCGGTCACCATGCCGGCCGGGTTCGTGAAGTTGATCAGCCAGGCGCGCGGCGCCCGCTCGGCGATCACCTGGGCGAGCGCGACCATCGCCGGGATCGTACGGAGCGCGAAGCAGATGCCTCCCGGCCCGGTCGTCTCCTGGCCGAGGACGCCGAGGCCGAGCGGGACCGACTCGTCGACGACGCGGCCCTCGAGCAGCCCGGCGCGGATCGCGCAGAAGACGAAGTCGGCGCCCTCGACGGCATCGTCGAGATCGGTCGTCGTGCGGAACGGGAGTTCGGCGCCGCGCTCGGCGGCGAGCGCGCCGAGCACGGTGCCGATGCGCTCCAGCCGGCTCGCATCGATGTCGTGCAGCACGACCTCGGCGAGACCCAGCCGCTCGGCCCGCTCGAGCAGGGCACCGTAGACGAGCGGGACGCGAAACCCGCCGCCGCCGACGACCGTCAGCTTCATGCGAGCGTGACCTCGATGCCGACGTCGTGCATCGCCGCGTGCACGGTCGCCGGGAGCGGCCCGTCGGTGACGATGTGGTCGATCGCACCGGCGTCGCAGACGCGCACGATGCCGCCCATCGAGAACTTCTCCCTGTCGGCGAGGAGGACGACGCGGTCGGCGGCGGCGATCATCGCGCGCTTGATCGGCACCTCCACCATCGTGGTGTCCCACACTGCCAGCTCGGCGTCGACCCCGCTAGTGCCGAGGAACAGCACGTCGGCCTTGAGCTGGCGCAGCGCGTCCTCCGCGAGCACGCCGACGAGCGAGCGGTAGATGCGCCGCACGACACCGCCGGTGAGCACCAGCTCGATCGCCGGATCGCCGAGCAGCTCGTCGTAGACCGCGAGGCTCGTCGTCACGACGGTCAGGTCGCGCCCGCGCAGATGCCGCGCCGCATGCAGCGTCGTCGTGCCGATGTCGATCATCACGGTCTGCCCGTCCTCGACGAGCCCGGCCGCGGCGGCGCCGACGCGGTCCTTCGCCGCGCGGCGCTCGACGACCGTCTGCTCGAACGGCCGCTCCCAGGCGACGTTGACCGCGCCGCCGCGAACCCGCTCGAGCTTGCCCTCGCGCGCGAGCGCGCGCAGGTCGCGCCGCACGGTCATCTCGGAGACGCCGAAGTCGACCGCGAGCTCGGCGACGTGGGCGGATCCCGACCGCACCGCCCGGAGCATCTCCTGGCGGCGCTGGGCCGGGATCCGATGCCGTCCGCCCGCGGCCACTACCGTGTCGCCAGCCTGACGTCGAGTGCCTGCACCTCGCCCGTGGGCGTCGCGAACGAGATCAGCGCCGAGCCGTCGCGCGCGAGCCGCGCGTACGCGGCGTCGTCGAGCGGGATCGTGACCGTGCGGCGGCCCGGCTGGAGCTCGACCACGCGATCGCGGACGACGCGGCCGCTCATGTCGGGCGACCACGGCGGCGTCGTGCCGTCGGTCGGCGCGCAGGCGGTCAGCCCGTAGTCCGGCGGCGGGTCGTCGAGGGGCGAGCAGCTCGTGTTCCAGACCGGGATGTAGCGCTCCTCGCCCGACCAGAGGAAGAACCGCGCGCGGCCCGGGCCGCCCGCGCTGACGTCGAACTCGGCGGCGCTTTGCGTGAGCCGCGCCCGCCGGATCTTGATCCGGTCGCCCTTCGCCGCCGGCACCAGGCCCGCGATCGGGATGCCGTTGTGCGCCGACTGATGGATCGTTTGCGGCGAGTCGACGCCGTTGAGCGGGCTCGTGATCGTCGGGTCGACCGGCGTCGTCGGGCGGTCGGCCGGCGGCGTATACCCCGTCACGCTCGCGTGGCCCCAGCGGTACGGGTCCGACTGGACGCTGCCGAATGCGGACCACGCGAGCCGCGTCTGACCGGCGTCGATGTGGCGCAGCGTTGTCGTGCCGGGCGCCGAGTTGTCGTCGTTGTCGTAGGGCGTGATGTTGAGGCCGATGCGACTCGGGTCGATCGCGGCGGGAAGCACCGCCAGCGGGATCTTGACCTCGAGCGTGTAGCCGCCGCCCGCGTACGAGTGGTCGGTCGTCGTCTCGTTGGTGCCCACCCACGTCGCGCTCGAGGCGACCGCGACGCCGGGCGCGTTCGGTGCGCCGGGAACGGTGTCCGCGAGGGGGCCCGTGGAGTAGCCCTGGTGGTTGTCGGCGTCGCGCGACCAGCACGGGCCGTTGACGCCGTTGCCGTTCGAGCCCGTCGGGTCGTTCGTGTACGGGAAGACGCCGAGCTTGAACGTCGACGCCGTGTCCATGTTCGTCTCCGACGCGTTCCCGCGCGGGTCGATCAGGATCTCGACCGAGTCCGCAAGCCAGTGCGCGACGCACTCGGCCGGCGTCACCGCGTAGCTCTGGAACTCGTCGCGGACGTGCACCAGGAAGTACAGGTCGTCGCCGTGCCACGTCACCTTGGCGAACGAGCCGGCGCCGCAGTCGACGCCCGGCGGGTCGCACTCCGTGCCCTCCCAGCGCTTGCCGACGTCGAGCGCGGGGCCGCCGTACTCGCCGGCGCCCTCGGCGGCGTCGACGTCCGGCGCCTGCGCGGCCTCAGGGATCGCCGTGGTTGGGACGAGCGAGATCGTCAGCTCCTCGCGGCCCGCGCCGGCCGGCGCGCTGAACGTGGTCTCGATCGGGATCGTCGCCGTCTGCGCCTCCGGCAGCGACGAGTGCGCGCTCGTGAGCTGGAATTCGACCGTCGTGGTGGCGCCCGGCGCGAGCGTCCCGTACGACTTCGAGGTCGCGTCGGCGCTGAAGCCGGCCGGCAGTTCGAGCCGCACGGCGCCCGTCTGCGGCACCGCCGATCGGTTGCGCACGTCGACCGGGATCGTGATCGTCTCGCCGATCCCCATCGACTGCGCCGCCGACGACCGACCTACGCGCAGCGCCCGCGGCGCCGTGTTCGCCAGCCAGCCGTCGTACTCGGCCCACTTGCCCCAGCGCTGGAACCGGCCCTCGACCGGTGGGACGATCCGGACGACGTTGTCGGTGTAGCCGGTCTTCCCGCCGGTGCTGTAGAGCGCGGCGATCTTGAAGTCGCGGTTGAGGGGCGCGGCGGGGTCAGGCGTGACGTCGAACGTGACCGTCCGCGTCCGGTGCCGCGACACGGGGCCGACCCGCTGTGCCGGCTCGGCCGTCCAGCCGTCGGGAACGGCCAGCTCGACCGAGCCGCGCCGCAGCGTCCCCTTGCCCGAACGGAGGTGCACGGTCGCCTGGAACGTCTCGCCCGGCACGTTGAAGAAGCGCGAGAACGACATGTACTCGAGCGTCCCGAGCGGCAGCCCGCCCGGGTCGCGCTTCGTGGCGCCGTAGAAGATCGCGTCGTCGCGGCCGGCGGCGGCGCGGCTGTTCGGCTGGAACGGGACGTAGGAGTCGGTCATCGCGAAGCGCCGGCAGTTCGGCGCCGCGGTCTCCATATACATCAGCCGGCTCTGGGTCGGATACGCTGCGGTCCCCTCCCTGTGGACCTGCTCCCAGATCTTTGGCGTGCCGGCCGGCTGCCCTTGGACGTTGCCGCGCGGCCACAGGTAGGGCGATTCGTAGCCCGTCCAGACGCCGACGACCGTGTTCATGTTCGTCGGGGCGGGGACGAATCCGGTCGTGCAGTGCGGCGCGGTCGTGGTGCCGCCTTCGCCGGCGCGGTCGAAGAAGCTGTCCGAGAACACCTTCTTGACCTGCCACGTGCTGAGCGCGTTCCGCCCGCGCAGTTGCTCCGGGAACATCGTCGGGTCGGCCGCCGCCTTGACGCCCTCCCAGATGTAGCGGCCGGCCTGCTGGTGGTGCCCGTGCCCCGACGCGAGCGACGGCGTGAAGCCGATGTAGATCTCCGGCTGCGTCATGCGGATGATCCGCGTGACCCGGCGCAGCGTCTCCTCGTGGCCCCAGAAGAACTGCGACAGCGGCGCGCTCGTGTTGTAGAAGAAGTCGACGCGGTCGAGGAAGAACAGGTCGACGGTGCCCGAGCGGAAGTGCGCGACGCGGTCCTCGTTCTCGCGCCGCAGCCCCAGCGCCGGGCCGCGCTCGGTGCCGACCGCGTTGCCGCCGCCCTCGCCACGCGTCAGCTGGATGATCCCGCAGCGGATCCCGTAGCGCTGGTGCCAGACGCCGCACGGGCCGATGATGCTGACGTCGTCGTCGGGGTGCGCCCACTCCCCCATGACGTGGATCTTCGTGTGCTTGTCGGCCTTGTAAGCCGGCGCCGGCGCGGCAAGGCAGAGCATCACGGCCGCCGTCGTCGCGAGAACCAGTCTGAAGCCCTTCACCGCCGCCTCCCTTCGCCCAACAACTTCGCACAGGTTCGCACAACTTCGGACGTCCGTGCAGCGTCGTCGCCTCCGTGCGCCGTCCCGGCCGGCGACGAGCCGCTGGGCGACCGGGCTAGCTCGTGAGCCCGAGCTCCGAGCGCAGCTCGGACACCTGCTCGCTCAGCCGCACCACCTCGGCGCGGAGCTCCGCCAGCTCGGACTCGACCCGCTCGATCCGGCCGCTGCGCGGCTGCGCCGCGACCACCGGCTCCGGCGCCGGCTCGACCGCGGGCGCGTTCTCGGCTTCCTCGGACAGCCGGTGCATGAAGCGCTCCTCCTTCTGCCCCGGGCGGCGCGCGAGCTGCAGGACCAGCTCGCGCTCCACCAGCCGGTCGAGCACGTCCGCGAGCGCATCGAGGCTGGCGAAGCCCTGCATGCGCTCGGTGCGCTGCTTGAGCTCGCCCGGCGTCTGCGGTCCGCGCAGCATCAGCACAGCCAGGACGGCCAGCTCCTCGTCGTCCAGGCCGAGCGCCTCGTCGAGCAGGTGGCGGAACTTGTAGGCACGGCTGCTGTGACCGCTGGCCAGCCTGCTGTAGCGCCGCTTGCTGAGCTTGTGCAGCGCCTCGCGGATCGTCGTCTCGTCGTACTGGACGACCGGGTCGCGGTTGGTCGTCTGGTTGCACGCCAGCCGCAGCGCATTGAGGCTCAGCGGATACGTGTCCGGCGTCGTGCGCTGCTTCTCGATCAGGCAGCCGAGGATCCGCACCTCGACCGGGTCGAGGTCCATCATCCGCACGCCTCCGGGATGTGGTGGGCGTCGCGCATGCCGCGCAGTATGGCCGTCAGCGGTAGAAGTTCCGCTGCCAGCGGTGCGCGTGGAGCTGCTCGACCTGCTCGGGCGGCAGCCCGCGCCTGTCGGCGGCCGCGATGTTGCGCTCGACGTTGCGGATCGAGCGCATGCCCGGGATCACGGTGGAGACCGCGTCGTTGGACAGGATGTAGCGCAGCGCGGTCTCGGCGATCTGCTCGCGCGCGATGCCGAGGTCGTCGACGATCGCCTGCACGCGGTCGGCGACCTGCTGCTTGCGGTCGCCGTGGAAGTAGCTGCGGCGGAAGTCGCCCTCCGGGAACTGGCTGTCGGCGTTGATCGAGCCCGTCAGGCCGCCCTCGTCGAACGGCACGCGCGCGATCACGCCGACGTCGTGCTCGTTCACCGCCGGGAACAGCTCGTCCTCAGGGCTCTGGTCGAACACGTTGTAGATCACCTGCACCGTCTCGGCGAAGCCGGAGCGCACGAGCGCGAGCGCGGTCTGCGGCTCATGGTCGTTGATCGAGACGCCGAAGTGGCGGATCTTGCCCTCCTGCTTGAGCGCCTCGATCGTCTCGCGCCAATCGCCCTGCTCGATCCAGTTGTCGTGCCAGACGTGGAACTGCTGGACGTCGATCGCCTCGACGCCGAGGTTGCGCAGGCTCGTCTCCGTGCACTTGCGGATGTGCTCGCCGGGGAACGTGTCGTTCGCGTGATCGTCGCCGGAGCCGGGCCAGCGCAGGTTCCGCGGCGGGACCTTCGTCGCGACGTGGACGGTCTCCGAGCGCTTGCGGACGACCTCGCCGACGAGCCTCTCGGAGTGCCCGTCGCCGTAGCCCAGCGCCGTGTCGATGAAGTTCACGCCGCGCTCGATCGCGCGCTCGAGCGCCTGCAGCGACTCCTCGTCGTCGGCCCCGATCCACATCGTGCGGCCGATGCCCCATGCGCCGTAGCCGATCTCGGAGACCTCGAGCCCGGTCTTGCCAAGTCGTCGGTAGTCCATGGGGCGGGAACGTACCCCGAGCACGCCAGAATGCATGCCGTGACCGAGCTCGAGGCCGCTGTCGACCAGTTGCACGCCGTGCCGCTCGAGGACTTCGTCGCCGAGCGCAAGCGGCTCGCGAAGGAGCTGCGCGGGTCCGGCGACCGCGCAGCCGCGGCCGAGCTCGCGAAGCTGCCCAAGCCGACGCCGCCCGCCTGGGCGCTGAACCACCTCGCACGCGAGGAGCCAGAGATTGTGGCGGCCTGGCTGGACGCGGCGGCGGAGCTGCGCGACGCGACGGAGAACGCGGACAAGTCGAGCGCCGGGGCGGTCAGGGCCGCGATCGCCGCCCACCGCGACGCGACGCGGGAACTGCTCGCAGCCGTGCGCGAGCGGACGCGCCCGAACGGCCGCGAGCTGTCCGAGCCGATGCTCGACCGCGTCCGCGACCTGCTCGGCGCCGCGACCGCCGACCCGGAGCTGAGCGAGCTGCTGCGCGCGGGCCGGATCGTCGAGGGCGCCGAGAAGGACGACGAGGAGGAGGACGGCGAGCTGATCTGGGGCGCCGAGATGGCCGGCCCGGCCGCCAAGCCGAGCCGCGCGCCGGGCACGCGCGACTCGCCCCGCCGCGCCGCCGAGTCGCGCGACTCGTCCGGCCGCGCCACCGACTCGCGCGACTCGTCCGGCCGCGCGACCGA
>Ga0081538_10003390_pt1 | contig 15080 bp, 13 predicted proteins | sample TabmetS5T2R1_FD_71022 | JGI IMG/M metagenome (GOLD analysis project Ga0081538, IMG submission 71022) | Tabebuia heterophylla rhizosphere microbial communities from the University of Puerto Rico - S5T2R1 | ecosystem: Host-associated > Plants > Roots > Rhizosphere ... | reverse complement strand
GGGGCCGACCCGGGCGGGGGGGTCGCCGAGACCGGCGAGGCGCCAGGGGAGGGCGGCGGTCGAGGGCTCGGTGACCGAGCCGTCGGCGGCGAACGTCGGCGGCGGCAGCTCGTCCCGCAGCAGCGCCTCCACCAGCGCCAGCGCCTCGTCGACGGTGAGCCGCTCGTAGTTCTCCGTGTTGACCTGCACCACCGGGGCGCCGTCGCAGGCGGCCAGGCACTCCACCTCCTCCACCGTCACCATGCCGCTCTGGTCGGTGCCGCCGACCGGCACGCCGAGCCGCTCGGCGAGCGCCGCGGAGATGTCCCGGCCGCCGCGGAGCTGGCACGACAGCGTCTTGCAGACCGACACCAGGTACTTCCCCACCGGGCGGCGCCGGAACATCGTGTAGAAGGTGGCCACCGCGCCCACCTCGGCCCTGGTCAGGCCCAGCAGGTTGGCCACCTGCGCCACCCCGGCCGGCGACACGTAGCCGTCCTCCGCCTGCAGCAGGAAGAGGATCGGCAGCAGCGCCGAGCGCCGCTGCGGGTAGCGGGCGATCAGCTCCTCGGCGCGGGCCAGGGTCTGCTCGGACAGGGGCACGGCGGTCGCGGTCTCCCTTCTAGCGGTCGACGCCACCGAGGACCGGGTCGATGGAGGACAGGGCGGCGATGACGTCGGCGACCAGCAGGCGGCCCTCCATCATCGGGGCGGCCGACTGGAGGTTGACGAACGACGGGTCACGGACGTGCACGCGGTAGGGGAGGTTGCCGCCGTCGGAGACGACGTGGTAGCCGAGCTCGCCCCGCGGCGACTCGACCGGCACGTACACCTCGCCGGCCGGCACCTTGAAGCCCTCGGTGACCATCTTGAAGTGGTGGATGAGGGCCTCCATGGACTCGCCCATGATGTGGCGGACGTGCGCCGGCGAGTTGCCGAGCCCGTCCGGGCCCAGGGCCAGCCGCGCCGGCCAGGCGATCTTGGGGTCGTCCACCATCACCGGGCCGCCGGGCAGGGAGTCCAGGACCTGCTCGACGATCCGCAGGCTCTGGCGCATCTCGGCCATGCGCACCTGGTAGCGGGCGTAGACGTCGGCGCCGGTGGCGGTGGGCACCTCGAAGTCGTACTGCTCGTAGCCGCAGTACGGCTCGGCCTTGCGCAGGTCGTGGTCGAGGCCGGCGGCGCGCAGCATCGGCCCGGTGACGCCGAGGTCGATCAGCCGGTCCAGCTCCAGGTGGCCGATCCCTCTGGTGCGCTCCAGCCAGATGGGGTTGTTGGTGAGCAGGGTCTCGTACTCGTCGGCCTTGGCGCGCATCTCGGCGGCGAACGCGCGGATCTTGTCCTCGGTGCCGTCGGGGAGGTCCTGGGAGACGCCGGCGGGGCGCACCCAGGCGTGGTTCATGCGCAGGCCGGTGACGTCCTCCAGGATGTCGAGGATCTCCTCCCGCTCCCGGAAGCCGTAGAGCATGATCGACAGCGCGCCCAGCTCCAGGCCGGTGGTGGCCAGCCAGACCAGGTGGGAGCTGATCCGGTTGAGCTCCATCATCAGCACCCGCAGGGCCTGGGCGCGCGGCGGCGCCTCGATGCCGAGCAGCTTCTCGACGGCGAGGCAGTAGGCGGTCTCGTTGAAGATCGGCGACAGGTAGTCCATGCGGGTCACGAAGGTGACGCCCTGGACCCAGGTGCGGAACTCGGTGGACTTCTCGATGCCGGTGTGGAGGTAGCCGACGACCGGCTGGAGATTGACCACCTCCTCGCCGCGCAGCGTCACCACCAGCCGCAGCACCCCGTGGGTGGAGGGGTGCTGGGGGCCCATGTTGATGACCATCAGGTCGTCCTGGCCCTCGGCGTCGGCGCGGGCGGTCACCTCGGCCCAGTCGCCGCCGCCCATGGCGATCACCTGCTTGGCGCGCCGCTCGTTCAGCTCGATGCGCTCGGCGGCGGGGGTCGGCGGCAGGTCGTGGGCCTGGCCCGGCGGCACGACCACCTCGTCGACCAGCTCCGCGGCTCCGGCTTGCGGAGCGCCGGCCCCGGCCGGGCGGTCGACCTGGGGGGTCTCCAGCTCGCTCATGTGCTCGTCCAGCCCCCCTTGTACCGCCGGGTGTCCGGGGACGGGACGTGGGCGTCGATGTACTCGACGTCCACCCCGCCGAGCGGGTAGTCCTTGCGCTGCGGGTAGCCCTTCCAGTCCTCCGGCATGAGGATGCGGACCAGGTTCGGGTGGCCGTCGAAGCGGACCCCGAAGAAGTCGTAGACCTCGCGCTCGTGCCAGTTGGCCGTGCCCCACACGCCGGTCACCGAGGGGATGTGCGGGTGGTCGACGCCGACCCGGACCTTCAGCCGCAGGCGCGTGTTGTGGTCGAAGGAGTAGAGGTGGTAGTCGACGCACAGCCGCTCCGGGCGGTCATCGAGCTTCAGGTAGTCGGTCCCCGACAGGTCGGCGAGCAGCCGGAAGCGGGCCGCCGGGTGGTCGCGCAGCCAGGTGGCGACCTCGACCAGGTGGGCCGGGTCGAGCTCGACGGTGACCTCGCCGCGGTGCCCGCTCACCTGCCTGAGCGCCTCGGGGAACCGCTCCCGCAGGCCGGTCAGCACCGGCTGGAGCGCGTCGGGCGGCTGGAAGGCGGTACCGGTCCCGGCGTCGGCGCTCACCCGGCCGCCTCCTCCAGGGTCAGCTTGGACCGCGGCTCGCCCTTCCGGATCTTGTCGTGCAGCCGCAGGATGCCGTCCATGAGCATCTCCGGCCGTGGCGGGCAGCCGGGCACGTACATGTCCACCGGGACGATCTTGTCGACGCCCTGGACGATCGCGTAGTTGTTGAACATGCCGCCGGAGGTGGCGCACACGCCCATGGAGATGACCCACTTGGGCTCCGGCATCTGGTCGTAGATGGTGCGCAGCACCGGGGCCATCTTCTGCGACACCCGCCCGGACACGATCATGAGGTCCGCCTGCCGCGGCGAGGCCCGGAACACCTCCATGCCGAAGCGGGCCAGATCGTAGCGGCCGGCGCCGGTGGCCATCATCTCGATGGCGCAGCAGGCCAGCCCGAAGGTGGCCGGCCACAGGGAGCCCTTGCGCGCCCAGTTGGCCAGCTTCTCGATGGTGGTGACGAGGATGCCGCCTGGCAGCTTGTCCAGCCCGCTCCCGGTCTGCATGGTCAGTCCCACTCCAGTCCGCCGCGCTTCCAGTCGTAGACGTAGGCGATCCCGATCAGGCCGACGAAGATGCCCATCTGGACCAGGCCGAAGACGCCGAGCTGGCGGAACACGACCGCCCATGGGTACAGGAAGATGACCTCGACGTCGAAGACCACGAACAGCATCGCGGTCAGGTAGAACTTGACCGGGTAGCGCTCCCCCTTCGGCAGCCGCCCCGGCTCGATGCCCGACTCGTAGGCCGAGTACTTGGCCCGGGTGGGCCGGTGCGGCGCCATGAACGCCGACACCCCGATGGACGCCACGGCGAACACGGTCGCCAGCACCAGCATGATCAGGATGGGGGTGAAGGCACCGAGGTTCACGGGCAGCCTCCAACGGTCCTCGGAGAGGGGGCCGGCGACGGAGCGGCAAGCCTATGGCCGCCTGCGGAGAGCGCGCAAACCCGGGCGGGCACGAACCTCACCTCGACGGGGCGAGCCGCACCATGGCGCGGACCACCCGGTCGGTGGTGTCGCCCCTGGCGGGCTCGTAGAGGTTGGCCAGCAGCTTGAGGACGAGCTTCATGAGGGTCGGGCGGGGCAGCCCGTACCTGGTGGCGAGCTTCATGAACCGGGGGTCGCCGATGAGGCGCACGAACAGGCGGCCGACCGCGTAGTAGGACCCGAAGCGGCGCTCGATCGCCGAGTGGTAGGCGGCCAGGCGGGTGCGGTCGCCGCTCTGGAGCACCTCCAGCGCCGTCTCCGCCGCCATCCGGCCGGACTCCATGGCGTAGTCGATGCCCTCGCCGTTGAAGGGGTTGACCAGCCCGGCCGCGTCGCCGACGAACAGCACCCCGCGGTACAGGGGAGGGTGGCGGCTGGCGCCCATCGGCAGCGGGGCCGAGCGCGGCCTGGCGAGCGCGTCGGCGGGGGCGAAGCCCCACTCCGGCCCCACCGTGGGCACCCAGCCCTCCAGGAGCCGCTTGTAGTTGATGTTGCGGAAGTGGGCGGAGGTGTTGAGCAGGCCGACCCCGACGTTGACGGACCCGTCGGCCAGCGGGAACACCCAGCCATAGCCGGGCAGCAGGTCGTCGCCGCGCCGCAGCTCCAGGTAGGAGTCGATCCACGGGTCGACGTCGCGTTCGGCGCGGTAGTACTGGCGGATGGCCACGCCGATGGGGCGCTGCTCGTCCCGGTTCAGGCCGAGCGCCTGGGCGAACCGGCTGGAGGCGCCGTCGGCGGCGACCACCACCTCGGCGCGCACGTCGACGGGGTCCTCGCCGTCGCGGCGCAGCACCGCGCCCCTGACCAGCCCGCGCTCGACCAGGGGGGCGACCACCTCGGTGGTCTCCCACAGCGCCGCCCCGGCCTTGGCGGCGGTGCGCGCCAGCAGCTGGTCAAGGTCGGTGCGGGGCCGGGCCAGCCCGAACGACGGGTACTCGGTGAGCTCCGGCCAGGGCAGCTCGATGACGTGGCCGCCGCCGTGGACCTTGAGGCCGGCGCTCCGCGACCAGCCCTGGTACTCCGCGGTCAGGCCCATGGCGTCGAGCTGGGCGACCGCCCGTGGGGTGAGGCCGTCGCCGCAGACCTTGTCGCGCGGGTAGCGCTGCTTCTCGCACAGCAGCACGCGGGCGCCGCCGCTTGCAAGGTGGAACGCGGTCGCGGCACCGCCAGGGCCGCCGCCGATCACCAGCGCGTCGTAGGCGTCGCTCACCTTGCCTCCTAAAGGAGCTCGCGCATGACCGTGACGTCCGACCTGATCGCCTTCAGGGATCCCGTGGTCTTGGTCATGCGCGAGCTCCTTTAGTGGGTCCTGGCTCCGTGCCCTTGTGAAACCATGCACAAATCCGCCGACTGGAGTGTAGGGCGACCGGTGCGTCGCGGCAAACGGTCCGGGCCCATGCGCCGTCCCTTCCCCGATTCCTGCCGCTCGAAGCATAGTTCGCGGGCGCCCCTCAGTGACCGATGTCGCGGTCGCCGGCCTCCACGAGCCCGCTCTCGTAGGCGAACACCACCAGCTGGGCGCGGTCGCGCAGGCCGAGCTTGGTGAGCAGGCTCGACACGTGCGACTTCACGGTCGCCGGCCCGATGAACAGCTCCTCGGCGATCTCGGCGTTGCTGGACCCCCGCGCGATCGCCGCCAGCACCTCGCGCTCCCGGTCGGTGAGCCGCGCCAGGCGGCCCGACACCGCCGTGTCGACGGCCAGGCGCTTGGCGAACCGGCCGATGAGGCGCCTGGTGATGGACGGCGCCAGCAGCGCGCCGCCGTCGGCGACCGTGCGCACGGCGGTGGGGAGCTCCTCCGGGGGGATGTCCTTGAGCACGAAGCCGCTGGCGCCGGCGCGCAACGCCCGGTAGACGTACTCGTCCGGGTCGAAGGTGGTCAGGATCAGCACCCGGACGTGCCAGTCGGCCTCGGCCAGGATCCGCGAGGTCGCCTCCAGGCCGTCCATGCCGGGCATGCGGATGTCCATCAGGATCACGTCGGGGCGGTGCCGGCGTGCGACCTCGATCGCCTCCAGGCCGGTGCCGGCCTCGGCGACGACCTCGATGTCGTCGTGGATCCGCAGGACCATGGCGAAGCCCCCGCGGACCAGCGCCTGGTCGTCGACCACGGCGACCCGGATGGTCACGCCGGCTCCCCGCTGGTGGGCAGGCGGGCGACCACCCGGAAGCCGCCGCCCGGGCGCGGCGCGGCGTCGAGGGTCCCGCCCAGCAGCAGCGCCCGCTCCCGCATGCCCACCAGGCCCCGACCGGCGAATCTGCCGGTCGGAATCGGTTGGTCGTCGGCCGGAGGCCGACTCCAAGCCGTTCCCTGGCCGTCATCCAGCACCTCGACGACGATCCCGCTGCGGTCGGTGCCGAGGCGCACCTCGGTGCGGGTGCCGGGACCGGCGTGCTTGAGCACGTTGGTGAGCGCCTCCTGGACGATGCGGTAGGCGAACAGGTCCACGCGGGCGGGCAGCTCGGCCGGCACCCCGTCGGTGGCCAGCGAGACCTCCACACCCGCCTGGCGGAGCTGCTCGACCAGCCGGGGCAGGTCCGCGAGGCCGGGCTGGGGGCCCAGCCCGTCGAGGTCGGCCTCGGGCCGCAGGACCCCGAGCAGGTGGCGCAGCTCGTCCAGGGCCTGGCGGCCCGCCTCCTCCACCGCCGCCATCGCGCGCCGGGCGCCCTCGGGGTCCTCGGCGGCCACGGCCTTGGCCGCGCCGGCCTGGACCGTCATGAGGCTCACCCGGTGGGCGACGACGTCGTGCAGCTCGCGCGCGATGCGGGCCCGCTCCTCGATCACGATCCGGCGGGCCTCGGCGGCCTGCTCCCGTCGGGCCTGGGCGGCGCGCTCGGAGCGCAGCCGCAGGAGGAGCCCGACGTCCCATGCCAGGAACAGGACGACGGCCCCGAAGACGGCCTCCCCCCACGGGGCCGGGTCGGTAAGGCCGTCGACGAGGATCACGGCGATGGCGGCGGCGACCAGGGCGCGCGCCCACCGGTCCACGGCGGCGTACCGGCCGGCGCTGTACAGGGCGATGATCGCCACCCCGCCGAGATCGGCGTAGCCGCTCCCGAGCGTCGTGGCCCAGGCGGCCAGCGCCACGCCGAGCACCACCAGGGGCGCCCGCCGGCGCCAGTACAGCGCCGCGCTGGCCACGGCGAAGGCCAGCAGGGCGGGGACCGGGACGTCGCCGACGGGGCGGACCACCAGCGAGTCGCCGGGCCCGTCGGTCACGAACGCGGTCGCGAGGAAGACCGCGACCGCGAAGACCGCGTCCGCGGCGCGGGGCCAGCGGGCGAACGGGCCGCGGAACCTCCTCGGCGTCATGCGGTTCACATCGCTCCACGTGAGACGTGCGGTGGCCCGCGCGGCCGGCCGCGCTGGCGCCGACCAAACCATAGGCCAGGCCGGAGGCGCGGTCACCCACCCGCGGGCGGAGGCGGGGCTCCCCAGGATCCGCCTGGCGGGGGAGGGCCGACCCGTCCGCGGGCGGGCGACCACGGGCGTCCCGGCGGTCACGGTGGGACCACGCGCCACCACCGGCGCAGCCGCCGTCCACACCGGACCAAAGGAGCGTCCTCATGCATCGCACGCTTCGTCGCATCGGCGACGCCAGCGCCCGCCGACCATGGATCACCATCGGGCTGTGGGCGGTCACCGCCGCCATCGTCATCGGGCTGGCGGGGACCGCCGGCGGCGCGTTCACCGACGACCTCGTCGCTCCCGGCAGCCAGAGCGAGCAGGCGATGGCGCTGCTGGAGGAGCGCTTCCCCGGCGCCGCCGGCGGCAGCGCCATGGCGGTGTTCGCCGCGCCGGAGGGCGAGCGCCTGGAGCGCCACCGGCCCGCCGTTGACGCCGCGGTCGCGCGCATCGCCGGCGTGGAGCACGTCGCCGCGGTGACCGACCCGTTCGGCGCCGGCACGGTGTCGCCCGACGGGCGCATCGGCTTCGCCGAGATCGCCTTCGACCGGCCGTCGACGCAGCTCGGCCCGGAGCCGCTGGTCGCCGTCGCCGACGCCATGGCGCCCGCCCGGCGGGCCGGCCTGGCGGCGGAGCTCGGCGGCGACGCGGCCTTCATCAACGCCGAGACGGAGACGTCGGGCACGGAGGCGGTCGGCCTGCTGGCCGCGCTGGTCGTGCTGGTGGTGGCGTTCGGGACGGTGGTGGCCGCGCTGGTGCCGGTGGCGCTCGCCCTGGTGGCGGTCGCCACCGGCCTGGGCGGGATCGCGCTGCTGGCCAACGCCATGGACGTGTCCGGCGCCGCACCGACCATCGGCGCCATGATCGGGCTGGGGGTCGGCATCGACTACGCCCTGCTGATCGTGGCCCGCTACCGCGAGAACCGCGCCGCCGGCCAGGACCACCGCGCCGCGCTGTCGGCCGCCATGGGATCGGCGGGCTCCGCCGTCCTGTTCGCCGGCGGCACCGTGGTGGTGGCGATGGCCGCCCTGGTGCTGACCGGTCTGGGCTTCCTGGCCTCGATCGGGCTCGGCGCCTCGCTGGTGGTGCTCGCGGCCGTGGCGAGCGCCCTCACGCTGCTGCCGGCGCTGCTGTCGCTGCTCGGCGACCGCATCGCCGCGGGGCGGCTGCCGGGCCGCCGGCGCGGCTGGCGGCGCGCCGAGGACACGGCCTGGTGGCGGTTCGCGCACCGCGTGTCGGGCCGGCCGTGGCCGTACCTGATCGTCGCCGCGGTGGCGCTGCTGGCGCTGGCCGCCCCGGCGCTGCGGATGGAGACGGGCTTCCCCGACGCCGGCGACGACGCCCCCGGCAGCACCCACCGTCGCGCCTACGACCTGCTGGCCGAGGGCTTCGGCCCGGGCTTCAACGCGCCGCTGCTGCTGGTCGCCGACCTGCGCCGCCCCGGCGTGGACGCCCGCTCCATCCCGGCGCTGTCCGAGCGCGTCGCCGCCGACCCCGGCATCGCCACGGTCGGCGAGCCGCGGGTCTCCCCCGCCGGGGACACGGTCGTGCTGCCCACGATCCCCACCACCGCGCCCGCGGACGCGGCCACGTCAGCGACCCTGCAGCGGGTCCGCGACCTGGTCCCGGCCAACGTCGCCGTGTCGGGCCTGACCGCCATGACCGACGACCTCACCCGGCAGCTCGACGACACCCTGCCGGTCTTCGTCGCCGCCATCCTGGCCGCGTCGATCCTGCTGCTGATGGTGGTGTTCCGCTCGATCGCGGTGCCGCTGAAGGCCGCGGTGATGAACCTGCTGTCGATCGGCGGCGCCTACGGCGTGGTGGTGGCCGTGTTCCAGTGGGGGTGGCTCAAGGACCTGTTCAACCTCGACCACCCCCTGGTGATCGCCTCGCCGCTGCCGACCATCTTCTTCGCGGTGCTGTTCGGCCTGTCCATGGACTACGAGGTGTTCCTGCTGTCGCGCATCCGCGAGGCGTACGACGCCAGCGGCGACAACGCCGAGTCGGTGGCGCGCGGCCTGGCGGCCACGGGCCGGGTGATCACCTCCGCCGCGCTGATCATGACGGTGGTGTTCGCCAGCTTCATCGCCAACCCGTCGCCGCTGGTCAAGATGCTCGGCCTGGGGCTGGCGACGGCGATCCTGCTGGACGCGACCGTCGTCCGGATGGTGCTGGTGCCCGCCACCATGGCGCTGCTGGGCCGCGCCAACTGGTGGCTGCCCCGCTGGCTGGACCGGCGCCTGCCCCGCCTGCGCACGGAGGACGCGCCGGTGGCGCCGCGGCCCGAGCCGGCGCTCGCCGGCGCGTCCGAGCGTGGCTGAGGGCGGCTACGGGCCGGCGGTGGCGCGGTGCAGGGCGACGATGCCGCCGGTCAGGTCGCGCCAGGCGACCCGGGTGAAGCCGGCCTGCTGCAGCCAGGCAGCCAGCCCGGCCTGGTCGGGCCAGGCCCCGATGGAGCGGGCCAGGTACTGGTAGGCCTCGGGGTCGGAGGTGAGGCGGCGGGCGGCCACCGGCATCAGCCGGGTGAGGTAGCGGCGGTACACGCCGCGCAGCACCGGCACCACCGGCTGGGAGAACTCGCACACCACCAGGCGGCCGCCCGGCCGCAGCACGCGGCGGAACTCCAGCAGCCCCCGGCCCGGCTCCGGCAGGTTGCGGAGCCCGAAGGCGATCGTCACCACGTCGACCGAGGCGTCCTGGAGCGGCAGCCGCAGCGCGTCGCCGACCAGGTAGGCGACGGCGGGGCCGGGCTCGGGGCCAGGCTCGGCGCCGGCCGCGCGGCGGACCATCTCCCAGGAGAAGTCCACCCCGAGCACCCTGGCCCCGGGCGCCGCGGCGGCCAGCTCGCGGGTGAGCGCGCCGGTGCCGCAGGCCACGTCGACCGCGGACCGGCCGCCGTCCAGGCCGGCGGCGCGGGCGGCCGCCCGCCGCCAGGCGCGGTCCTGGCCGAGCGAGAACACCGTGTTGGCCAGGTCGTAGCGGGGCGCCACGCGGTCGAACATGCGGCGCACGCCGTCGGCGGTGCGTTCCGCCGCGGGGCTCGGCTCGGCGGCCACCTACACCACCGGGCCGCGCCGCACGGGCGTGTCCAGCACCACCGAGGTGCGGGTGCGGGCGACCCCGTCCACGGCCTGGAGGCGCTGGAGGACCTCGGACAGCTCGGCGATCGAGCGGGTGCGGACGACCAGCAGGTAGCTGTCCTCGCCGGCCACCTTGTAGACGGTCTCGACCTGGCCGACGGCCGCCATGCCGGCCTCGGTGGCGGCGGCGTCGATGGAGTCGCTGGACACCACGCTCACCAGCGACAGCACCTCCAGGCCGAGCACCTCGGGGTCGACCTCGGCGCGGTAGCCGCGGATCACGCCGCGCGCCTCCAGCCGGTTGACCCGCTCGTGCACCGAGGCGGCGGACAGGCCGACCGCGCGGCCGATCTCGGTGTAGGTGGCGCGGGCGTTGGCCTGCAGGGCGCGGACGATCGCCCGGTCGGTGTCGTCCAGGGAGGCGCGCAGGGCCTCGGCGCCCTCGTGGAGCGGGACGACCTTGCTCGGCGAGGCGCGCGCTCGCTTGGAACGATTCCGCTTGTCCGGCACGTGCGGATCGTACCCCGCGCCGTAACGATCTCGGGACGGTCCGGCTCGTAGACTGCGGAGCTGCGAGCTGACTCCAGAGAAGGCGAGGCGGCACCGTGAGCAGGCGCGGGACCTGGGCGGCCGGGTCCATGCTGGCGATCTTCGTCGCCGGCTACGGCGTCGCGGTTCCCCTGTCGGTGGTCAACGGCACGTTCGAGTTCGAGCAGGACAGCGGCCTGCTGCTGGCCTTCGCCGCGTTCATGGCCGTGGGCGCGGTCATCGTCGCCCACCGGCCCGGCAACGTCGTGGGCTGGATCTTCTCGGCCATCGGCCTGCTGACGGCCACCGGGGTGCTGGCCACCGAGTACGCCGCCTACGTCTCCCGCACCCGGTCCGGTTCGCCGCCCGGCCTGGTCCTGGCGGCCTGGTACGCCGCATGGTGGTGGTTTCCCACGCTGGTGCTCGTCCTGGTGTTCACCCCGCTGGTGTTTCCCACCGGCCGGCTGCTGTCGACCCGGTGGCGCCCGGTCGCGGTGGTGGCGGCGCTCGGGACCGCGGCGATCGTCACGCTCCTCGCCCTGCAGCCGACGCTGCACGACGAGGAGCGCCCGGTCCATAATCCCATCGGGCTCGCCGGGGTCCCCGACCCGGAGGAAGGCGCGCTCGGCGCCGTCCTGTTCGGCCTGCTCCTGCTGTGCGTGGCCGCGGCGGCGCTGTCGGTGGTGCTGCGGTTCCGCCGCTCCCGCGGGGTGGAGCGCCAGCAGCTCAAGTGGTTCACCTACGCCGTGGCGCTGATGAGCCTGTTCCTGCTGCTGACCGACTACCTGTTTCCGCAGAATCGCGTCATCGACGTGCTCTACGGGCTCGTCATCGCGCTGGTCCCGGTCGCTGCCGGCGTCGCGGTCCTGCGCCACCGGTTGTACGACATCGACCGGTTGGTCAACCGCACGCTGGTCTACGGGGCGCTCACCGCCCTGCTCGGCGCCGTCTACGCCGCTGCGGTGCTGGTCCTGGGGCAGCTGTTCGGCGGGGTGGGCGGCAACCCGCCGAGCTGGGCGGTGGCCGGCGCGACCCTGGCCGTGGCGGCCCTGTTCCAGCCGGCCCGGCGCCGCATCCAACACACCGTGGACCGGCGCTTCAACCGCCGCAGGTACGACGCGGCCGAGACCATCCGCGCGTTCTCCACCCGCCTGCGCGACCAGATCGACCTCGACACGCTCGCGGCCGAGCTCCTCGCGGTCGTCGACCAGACGATGGAGCCGACCCGGGTCTCGCTGTGGCTTCGCCCGTCCGGGCACGGCTCCCCGGCCGCGGCTGGCAGCCAGCCGCGGCCGCCTGCCGCTCGTCAGCGGGCGTAGGAGTGCAGCCCCACGATCCAGGTGTTGACCACGTAGAAGTTGAACAGCAGGGCGGCCAGGCCGAGCAGGCTCAGCCAGGCGGCGCGGCGGCCGCGCCAGCCGGCGGTGGCGCGGGCGTGCAGGTAGGCGGCGAAGATCGTCCAGCTGATGAAGGACCAGGTCTCCTTGGGGTCCCAGCCCCAGTAGCGGCCCCACGCCGCCTGCGCCCAGATCGCCCCGGCGATGATCGCGAACGTCCAGATCGGGAAGCCGAACGCGGTGGTCCGGTAGGCGAGCTCGTCGAGCGTGGCCGCGGACGGCAGCAGGTCCCGCAGGCGGCGGGACGCCGCCGGCGCGGCGGCGGACGGCGCCGGCTCGGGCTCCTCCTGCTGGTAGCCGGCGACCGCCTCGCGGACCTCGACCCGGTCGGCGGTGCGGGCGCCGCCGGCCACCAGCGGCGGGGCCGGCGCCGCGGCGCGCCGCTCCAGGCGCTCCTTGACCAGGTACAGGACGCTGAAGATGCCGGCCAGGGTGAGGACCGAGGAGCCGGTGATGGCGGCGGCGACGTGGACCGCGATCCAGCGGGAGTTGAGGGCCGGCACCAGCGGCCCGGCGGGCACCCGCAGGGCGATCCCGGCCAGGCCGATCGCCAGCACGGCCGGCAGCAGCACGAACACCCCCAGGGGCCGGACCGTCGGGCGGCGCGCCACCCACACCAGGAAGGCGGCGACGGTGACCACGCCGACCATCACCGAGAACTCGTACATGTTGCCCCACGGCACCCGCCCGGCGGCCAGGGCCCGCGCGACCGCGGCGCCCACGTTGGCGGCCAGCCCGGCGACGGTGACGGCCAGGCCGGCCAGGCCGACCCAGCGGACCCGGTAGGCGAGCTCGAGGCCGAACAGCACGGCCGCGACCACGTAGCTGAGCACCGCCAGCCAGGCGAGCGTGTCGGAGAGGTTGGCCAGCGACGCCGACGACATGGGCGCGACTCCTTACCTCGGGCGGTGCGGGGCGGGGCCCAGCGTACCGCGTTCAACCTCGGCGGCCAGCCGGGCCAGCTCGCCGGCGAAGGCGGTCTTGCCCTGAAGGGCGAGCCCGGCAAGCTCGACGCGGCTACCCGCGGGGGTGGGGGTGGCCCGCACCCACACGCGCCTGCGGGTGACGTACAGCGACGGCACCAGGCCGAGCAGCACCAGCGCCGCGCCGACCGCGACGATCGGCACGCCGGGGTCGCGGGCCAGGGTGAGCACGCTGTACTGCTTCAGGCCGGCGAAGCTGACCTCCATGCCGTTGGGGAGCTTGCCGGAGCGGCCGAGCCCGAGGACCAGCGGCCGGTCGCCGAGCGGCCGCAGCCGGGACTGGTCGAGGGTGAAGACGCTCTGGACGCGCGAGGCCTGCAGGTCGCCCTGGTACGGCAGCACCACCAGCACCGGCCGGACCAGCCGGGGGTCGTTGCAGAACGGCAGCCCGCCCGGGCAGTCCGGGGCGGTGCGCAGGCCGGTGAACATGGTGAGCTCCAGGCCGACCTGGGGCCGCGCCCTGGTGACCTTGACCGCGCCGGTGGACAGCTCGGAGGCGGGGTCGCGCAGGGTCAGGACCTCCTCCTGCTTCAGCAGCCTGCCGTCCCTGCCGCGGACCCGCACCACCGGGACGTAGCCGTAGTCGGACTGGAACACCCGCACCCCGTCGACGGTCATCGGCCGGTTGGGGGCGACCCGCTGGGCCTGGAGCGTTCGGCCGTCCAGGTCCAGGGCGGTCAGCCGGGAGGCGAACTCCGCCGGGGTGCCGTCGTCGTGGAAGGCGTTGCTGAAGTCCTCCAGGCGGAGCTGGAAGGGGGCCAGGCGCTCGCTGCCGAAGAAGCGGCCGGGGCTCCAGGCGTCGTAGCCGACGCGGGCGTTGGCCCAGGTCTCGCCCTCGACGATGGCGGCCTGGCCGCGGTAGCCGAAGCCCTTGCCGTAGGCGAGCCCGACCAGCAGCAGCAGCAGCGAGACGTGGAACAGCAGGCTGCCGGCCTCGCGCAGGAAGCCCTTCTCCCCGGCGACCTCCGCCCCGTCGTCGTGGGTGGCCAGCCGGTAGCGGCGGCGGCGCAGCACCGCCGCGGCCGCCGCCAGCGCCTGCGGCGGGGAGGCCGGCGTGTCGAACGCCGCCCGGGTGCGGTAGCGGTCGAGCTGGCCGCCCCGCGGCGGCCGCGACCTGAGCACCCTGGCGAACGCCCGCGCCCGCGGCACCAGGCAGGCGACCAGGGCGGCGAGCAGCGCCAGGTAGATCGCCATGTACCAGGCCGAGCCGAAGACGTCGAACAGGCCCAGCCGGTCCAGCACCGGCGCCAGCGCCGGGTGGTCCTGGAAGTAGCGGGTGACCCGCTGGGGGCTCACGGGCTGCTGCGGGAACAGGCTGCCGAGGATGGAGGCGGCGGCCAGCAGCACCAGCAGCAGCAGGGCGGTGCGCATGGAGCGGAACTCGCGCCAGGCCTGCCGGAGGGTGTCGCCGAGCCGGGGCCGCGCCGGCGGCCTGGGCTGGGTCTGGGAGGGTCGGAGGTCGACGGCCACGGGCGTCCTCGTCAGATGGGCAGGGTGATCGAGCCCGACCACACCCGCAGCTGCGTCAGCAGGCTGTCCCACAGGCCGGTGACCAGCAGCAGGCCGATCACCACCAGCATCCCGCCGCCGGCCAGCTCGAACCAGCGGAAGCGGGCGCGCAGGGCGGGGAAGCGGCCGAGCGCCCGCCGGAACCCGAGCGCGGCCACCAGGAACGGCACGCCGAGCCCCAGCGAGTAGGCGAACAGCAGCACCGCGCCCCGCCGGGCGCCGCCGCCGCCGACGGTGGCCAGGCCGAGCACCGCGCCGAGCGTCGGCCCGATGCACGGCGTCCAGCCGAGCCCGAACACCATGCCGAGCGGCAGGGCGCCGGCCAGCCCGCCGGGCACCTTGTCGGCCCGCAGCCGCCGCTCGCGGTACAGGAAGCCCGGCTTGATGACCCCGGCCAGGAACAGGCCCATGACGATCACCAGCCCCCCGGCGACCCTGGTGCCCACCCCCCGGTTCAGCACCAGCCAGGAGGTGACGGCGCCGAGCGCGGCGCCGAGGGCCACGAACACCAGCGAGAAGCCGAGCACGAACAGGGCGGCGCCGGCCACCACCCTG
>Ga0081538_10003389_pt1 | contig 15084 bp, 10 predicted proteins | sample TabmetS5T2R1_FD_71022 | JGI IMG/M metagenome (GOLD analysis project Ga0081538, IMG submission 71022) | Tabebuia heterophylla rhizosphere microbial communities from the University of Puerto Rico - S5T2R1 | ecosystem: Host-associated > Plants > Roots > Rhizosphere ... | reverse complement strand
CGCTGGCGTGGGACGACCTCAACTTGATCGAGGCCCCTATCGGGCGCGGGACGGGGCTAGAGGTCGAGGGCGACAGGCATCTTCGGCATTTGAAGACACCGGACATGCTCTGGGCCGAACAACAGGGTGGTGAACTGCATGTCGTCCTTCGATCACGCCTCTCCCCGGATGCCGTGGCGGCGCTTGCACGAGCCGTCGGGATGCGCATACGGATCTGGCTAGTGGAAGAGCTCCATGGTACATTGCTAGGGTTATTGGACGAGGCGGGCGAGGCAATCGGCATCGGAATCCTCCAGCAGCTCGATTTTGCCTCCCACCGCCTCGAGGTGTATGCGGCCGAAGGCGTCGAGGGGATTCGTGGAGTGCACTGGAGTCGCACACGCATGGGGCCAAGTGGTGATCTCCAGCGCGTCCTTTCCACGGCAAGCTAGCTGTCCAACGCCGTATACAGACCATAAGGGCTGCGTCCGAGGTGGGGGGCTGATGCATCGGCAGACTCACCGGTAACTAGACGGTCAAAGCTCCGCTGGTGGTTGATGAGGCACAAGGTCAAAGGAGCCGCGATGCGCATCAGACAGAGAGTGGCTGGAGGATTGATGAGCGTGCTGTGCCTAGGGATACTCGTGGGAGCGCTGGTACTTCCTCTCCAGGCCGGGGACAGCGAGGTCCAACTCATCAGCGGGAAAATCGTCCCGTCAGGGGGCGTGCAGTCTGGTATGCGTCAGTCCGGCCGCCCACTCTACTCGCCGCCGGTGTTCATGGATCATGGCACGCCTTTCGGTGAACGACCGTTCGCCAAGCCATTTATCGACCGCAGTTCGCCCATATCCGAGCGCCCGCTGGCGCCCATCGGCGGTGGAGCGCAGATCGCCCCTGGCTCCGTGCCCCCTGTGTGGTGCCAGGGGGAATGGATCAGGCCCGATAGTGCCGGGCATCGCTGCTCCTCGCGCTGATCTGTTGCTTCCTGTCCTGCGCGCCACGAACGTCGTTGCCCTCCTTCCCCCGTAACGTTTGCCTGTCTTGCAAGGCGCGGATAGCACACGGTATAATGCAGGGCCTGAGCATCCGGGGCATTGTCCCCTGTGAAGCGAGGGCGTAGGCGATGGACGAGAACGCATGGTGGCTCGCGTTGCATCTGGTCCCAGGCGTGGGGCGGATCACCTTTAAAAAGCTGGTTGGCTACTTCGGCCATCCGCGCGATGTCATGCAGGCCACGGCTGGACAATTGACCCGGGTGGCCGGTATCGGCCCGAAGATCGCCCAAGCGATTACCGGATTTCAGGCGGCCAGAGCGGTGGAGCGGGAGCTACGGGCGGCCAACGCTGCAGGATGTCAGGTCATCACGCAGGATGATGAAGCCTATCCGTCCTTACTGAAGACCATTGAAGATCCACCGCCGGTGTTGTATGTGAAGGGGGCTTTGGGCGATCCGACAGCGCCGGGGGTGGCGGTGGTGGGCTCACGTCGCCCATCGACCTATGGGAAAGTGGTGGCAGCGCAACTTGCGAGGGGGCTCGCCGAGTGTGGCGTGACCGTGGTCAGTGGCTTGGCGCGCGGCATCGACAGCGTGGCACACGTCAACAGCCTGGAGGGCGGAGGGCGCACCATCGCCATCCTGGGATGCGGTTTATCATATATGTATCCGCCGGAGAATCGTCGCATGGCTGATCGCATCAGCCATCAGGGTGCCGTGGTCTCAGAGTTTCCGATGGCGACGAAGCCGGACCGCCTGAACTTCCCGCTGCGTAATCGCACCATTAGCGGCCTGTCACTCGGGACGGTTGTGGTCGAGGCCGGCGAGCGCAGCGGGGCGTTGATCACCGCCCAGTGGGCCCTGGAGCAGGGGCGCGAGGTCTTTGCCGTGCCTGGGAATGTGACCGCGCCAACCAGTCGCGGCACCAATCGCTTGATCAAGATGGGCGCCAAACTGGTGGAAGGTGTCGACGATATCCTCGAGGAATTGCCACAGTATGCCCTCGGAGGGAAACGCGACAGGGCGCCGGCGCAGGAAGAGTTCTGTCAGGCGGACAGCACACCAGACGAACGACGTCTCCTGGACGTCTTGGACCCCGTGGAAGCGCGACATATCGACTGGATTATCGAACAGGCGCACTTTCCGACCAGCCTGGTCAGTGCGTTATTGTTACGACTTGAGCTGGAGGGGAAAGTCACCCAACTGCCCGGCAAACTCTTTCTCAGAGTCATACGGTAGGGAGATTTATGCCAGACTTAGTCATCGTTGAATCGCCAGCTAAAGCCAAAACCATCGAGAAGATCCTCGGCAAGGGATATACGGTCAAAGCCTCTGTCGGCCATGTCAGAGACCTCCCGCCCAAACGTCTCGGCGTCGATCTGCAGGACGGCTTCACGCCGGAGTACATCGTCATTCGCGGCAAGGGCAAGGTCCTCGATGAGTTGCGTGCCAGCGCCAAGCGCGCGGGGAAGATCTACCTGGCGCCCGACCCGGATCGGGAGGGCGAGGCTATCGCCTGGCATATCGCGCAGGAGCTCGATGGCCAGGAGCGGGATACGATCTACCGCGTGCTGTTTAATGAGATCACCCCGCGGGCGATCACCGAAGCCATGCGTCACCCCGGACGCATTGACGAAGACAAAGTTAACGCCCAGCAGGCGCGTCGCATCCTGGATCGTCTGGTGGGGTACCAGATCAGCCCGTTGCTGTGGCGTAAGGTGCGCCGCGGACTGAGCGCTGGCCGGGTGCAATCGGTGGCCCTGCGGCTCATCTGCGAGCGCGAAAAAGAGATAGATGCCTTTGTCCCGCAGGAGTACTGGACGGTCACCGTCGTCCTTGAGGGCGACCAACCGCCGAGCTTCGAAGCGCAGTTAGCGAAGATCGGCAACAAGAAGGCACAAATTCATACGGCCGAAGTGGCGCATGCCATCGCCACCCAACTGCGCAACGCCCAATTCATTGTCGGGGATGTGAAGACCCGTGAGCGCCGGCGCCAGCCTCCAGCGCCTTTTATTACCAGCCGACTGCAGCAGGAAGGGGCGAATCGGTTGCGCTTCTCGGCGCGCAAGACCATGACGCTGGCGCAGGGCTTGTATGAAGGGCTGGCGATCGGCCCTGATGGTGTCGTCGGCCTCATCACCTACATGCGGACGGATTCGACACGAGTCTCAGCGGATGCCCAGCGCGAGACGCTTGAGTTCATCAACACCACCTATGGTCAACAGTACGCGCCCGAAAAACCCAATGTCTACCGTAGCAAGAAGAGTGCGCAAGACGCCCATGAGGCGATCAGACCGACATCGACTGTGCGTCTGCCCGACCGGCTCCATGCCTATCTGGATCGGGATCACCAGGCCCTCTATCAACTGATTTGGGCGCGTTTTGTGGCCAGTCAGATGCGGCCGGCGATCTTCGATGTGACCACGGCCGACATCGCAGCCGGTGAGTTTGGCCTGCGGGCCTCGGGCTCGGTGTTGAAGTTCGATGGCTTCTTGAAAGTCTACACCGAGGATCGGCCGACAACCGGCGCCGCCGACGACGAGGACGCTGATCAGAATCGCGCCTTGCCGCCCCTTCACGCCGGGCAAGTGTTGCGTGTCCTGGAGGTCAAACCCGAACAGCACTTCACGCAGCCGCCCCCGCGCTATACCGAGGCTTCACTGGTGGCCGAATTGGAGAAGCGTGGGATCGGGCGTCCCAGCACTTATGCCACCATCCTGAGTATCATTCAGGATCGCGACTACGTGGAGACGAAGGAGCGGAAATTCTACCCCACAGACCTTGGACGCCTCGTCTCGGACCTCTTGGTCGAGCACTTCCCGGATGTCATGGATGTCGAATTCACGGCGGCCATGGAGAATCTTCTGGACCAAGTCGAGGAGGGGAAGAGGCCGTGGGTCGGAGTGCTACGCGATTTTTATGAGCCCTTCGAGCAACACCTGCAAGCGGCGTCGCAGCGCATGCCCAGCGTCAAGAATATGGTTGAACCCACTACCGAGATATGCGAGAAATGCGGTAAGCCGATGGTGATCCGGCTCGGGCGCTACGGGAAATTCCTGGCCTGCACCGGCTACCCTGAATGCAAGGCGACCCGCCCGCTGAAAGCCGAGGACCCGGGGGTGAATCAGGTCGGCGTGCTCACCAGCGAAGTCTGTGAGCAATGCGGCTCGCCGATGGTGGTCCGCAAGGGCCGCTACGGAGAGTTCCTGGCCTGCTCGGCCTATCCCACCTGCAAGGTGGCCAAGCCCATGCGCCTCGGCGTCGCTTGCCCGACGGAGGGCTGTCCTGGTGAGCTGGTGCAACGGCGGACGAAACGGGGACGCATATTTTACGGCTGCAACCGGTACCCGGATTGTCAGTTTACCCTGTGGTCGAAACCGGTGCCGATGCCATGTCCCGAATGCCAGGCGCCATTCCTCGTCGAACAGGGGAGCGCGCGCAAAGGGAAACTGCTGCGTTGCTTCCGGCAGGAGTGTGGATACGAAGTGCCGATGGACGTCAAGAATAGTGCTGGGTGCTGACACCCCAGATGGACACAGATGAAGCCGGATAATGTAGGTGTATTTATCTTCATCTGTGCATACACTCGGTGCAGTCATTACGGTAACGGACGATGCACGACTTGAAGCACCACGATCTTGTGATCATCGGCGGCGGACTTGCCGGTTCCGAGGCCGCCTGGCAGGCCGCGACGCGAGGGCTGCGTGTGTTGCTCTATGAGATGCGGCCGGTGCGCCCGACGCCAGCGCATCAGACGGCCTGGCTGGCGGAGCTGGTGTGCAGCAATTCGCTAAAATCGGCCGCGCTCGACACTGCACCCGGTCTCCTGAAAGAAGAACTGCGCCGTGTGGGTTCTCTCGTCCTGCGCGTGGCGGATGCGACTCGCATTCAAGCGGGATCGGCGCTGGCCGTAGATCGTGAGCAGTTTGCACGATCGATCTCTGAGGCCATATCGAGTCATGCCTTGATCACGCTCAGGCGGGAGGAGGTTCGCGACCTTCCGTCTGACCTCCCGACCATTATCGCTACCGGTCCGCTGACCGCTGAGGTCTTGGCCGAGCAGATCAGGCAATTGTCAGGTGAGCGCGATCTCTATTTTCATGATGCCATCTCTCCCATCGTGGATGCTCAGACCATCGACTATAGCCGCGCTTTTTTCGCTAGCCGCCATGGCGAGGGCGATGCCCAGGATTACCTCAACTGCCCGCTTACCAAGGACGAATACCTGCGCTTCCATGCGGCGTTAACCCAGGCCACCGTGGTCCCCTTCCATGCATTCGAGGAGCCGCGCTATTTTGAGGCGTGTCTGCCCATCGAAGAGCTCGCGCGCCGTGGCCTTGATACGCTCGCCTACGGGCCGATGCGGCCAGTTGGATTGGTCGATGGCGCGGGGCACCGCGATTTTTATGCCGTGGCGCAATTGCGCCGCGAAGACCAGATGGGCAGCGCCTTTAATCTGGTGGGGTTCCAGACGAAGATGACCTATCCCGAACAGAAACGGGTATTTCGGCTCATCCCAGGCTTGGAACAGGCTGAATTTCTGCGTTTTGGCAGCCTGCACCGCAACACGTACATTAACTCGCCCAAGCTGCTGCGCGACACGCTGCAGTTCCGCGCTCGCGATGATCTCTTCTTCGCCGGTCAGATCACCGGTGTCGAGGGCTATACGGAATCGGTCGCGACGGGGTTGTTGGCGGGATTGAACGCCGTGCGCTTGATCCGCCGCACCGATCTCCTGGTACCGCCGCCGAACACGGCACTCGGCGCATTGGTACGGTACATCGCCTATTCGACGGCCCAGCCTTTTCAGCCGATGAACATCAATTTCGGCCTCCTGCCGGAGCTGCCGCAGCGCATCCGGGGTAAAAGGGAAAGGCGCCGGCAGATGGTGCAGCGGGCCTTGATCGCCGCTGATCAATGGCGCGCGGAGTGGGGCGCGCTTCTGGAGGGATGATGGCCACGGTGTCGGCATTCAAGTCAACCTCCGCGCCTGTCGGCGCGACAGCTTCTGGGCGGGAAAAGGCGCAGGTTGCCCCAGAGATGCCGTTTATGCCGGAGTTTCACCGCTACCTGCGCGTTGAGCACAACGCCTCACCGCATACTCTGGATGCCTACCAACGCGACCTGACACAGTTCTTCGCGTTTCTTGCACGCCATAGGGAGCCGCAGGCTGAGATGTCCTCTCCACCCAACTCCTCTCCCATGGCCGACGTCGACCACCACACCGTGCGAGCTTACCTGGCAGAACTGCATCAGCGTCAGCTTGAGAGCGCCTCGGTGGCGAGAAAACTTGCCGCACTGCGGACCTATTTCAGGTTTTTGCGGCGCGAGGGGGTGTGCGCGAACACCGTGTTCGATGAAATTGCAGCGCCGCGTTTTCATCGCAAGATGCCAACCTTTCTCTCCGAACAAGAGATGGCGTATCTGTTAGATCATGTGGAGGCTGACAACGTGTTGCAGTGGCGCGACATCGCCATCCTGGAGCTGTTATACGCGGCAGGAGTGCGGGTCAGCGAGTTGACCGGCCTGAACCGTGACGACCTTGACCTCAAGCAACGGATCGTGCGTGTGCGTGGCAAGGGGGGCAAGGAGCGGCTGCTGCCCTTCGGCTCAGCGGCTGTGCGGGCGCTGCGCGCCTATCTGGCGCGCTACGAACAACTGGCAGCGCCGCATCGGCAGGTGGGACAGCCGGTGCCGGGGCCGCAACCGCTGTTCTTGAACGCGCGTGGCGGGCGGTTGAGTGTGCGCAGCGTGCGTTCTCTCGTCGCGCGTGCGTCGTCTCAGAGCGGACAACTGCACGGCGTCAGCCCGCATGCCTTTCGACACTCCTTTGCCACACATCTCCTGAATGCGGGGGCTGATCTGCGGGTTATCCAGGAGCTGCTCGGGCACGTCAGCCTGTCGACGACGCAACAATACACCCATGTGAGCACCAGCCATCTGCAGGCGGTTTATCGCGACGCCCATCCACGGGCCCGCGCCCGGAGTGGTACATGATTCATGCGACGACAGTCATTGCCGTGCGCCATGGGGGGAAGGTGGCCATGGCTGGGGACGGACAGGTCAGCTTCAACAATATAGTGCTCAAGCACGGGGCGCGTAAGGTCCGCCGTATCTATCATGATCAGATCCTGGCGGGCTTTGCGGGGGCTGCCGCGGATGCGTTTGCGCTCTTCACCAAGTTTGAAACCAAACTGGAGGAGTATCGAGGCAATATGCCACGCGCCGCGGTTGAACTGGCGAAGGACTGGCGCACCGACCGCGTCCTGCGCCGCCTCGAAGCCCTGCTGGCGGTGGCAGACCTCGAGCATTCGTTCATTGTATCTGGCACAGGAGATGTCATCGAGCCCGACGATGGGATCATCGGGATCGGCTCGGGGGGGGGATTTGCCTTGGCGGCCGCGCGAGCGTTGATCAAGCATTCCAATCTCAGTGCGGGTGAGATTGTCGCAGAGGCGATGCGCCTCGCGTCAGAGATCTGTATTTATACGAACGCGCAAATCACCGTCGAGGAATTGTGACGACCCGCGCCGCTGCACAAGGTTCCCGCCCCCTTGACAGGAGGGTCAGCGTGAGGGGGACAGCAGAGGACATTGAGCAGCACCCCGCCCCAGCCTTACCCCGCAGAGAGCGCATCGAGCGGGCATTGAGTGACCTGGATGAAGGGAGAGAACAGGGGAATGGACACTTTGACCCCCAAACAGATCGTGGCCGAGCTCGACAGATATATCGTCGGTCAGCTTGAGGCCAAGCGCGCCGTGGCGATCGCCCTGCGGAACCGGTGGAGACGCCAACAGCTCCCGGTGGAATTGCGCGATGAAGTGGCACCAAAGAACATCATCATGATCGGCCCGACAGGGATCGGTAAAACGGAGATCGCCCGACGTCTCGCGCATCTGACGCGCTCTCCCTTTATTAAGGTGGAAGCCTCCAAGTTTACCGAAGTGGGCTACGTCGGTCGTGACGTGGAGTCGATGATTCGCGATCTCACCGAATTGGCGAAGAATCTCGTGCGCGAAGAGGAAGCCAAACAGATCGAGGATAAGGCCCGTATCAATGCCGAAGAACGTCTGCTCGACCTGCTCCTGCCTGCTCCTCCCTCCCGCCGCAAACCCGACGAGGCCGCGGTGGGGTTAGACCCCCTCGGCCAGGAGCATTATCAACAGACGCGCGAGAAGTTCCGCCAGTATCTGCGTGATGGCAAACTGGACAATCGCGAGGTCGAGCTTGAAGTGGAAGAGCGTAGCATGCCGTTCATCGAAGTCATCTCGGGGTCTGGCCTGGAAGACATGGACATCAACATCAAAGACATGCTTGGGAATATGTTCCCGCAGCGCAAGAAACGCCGCAAGGCGAAGGTACCCGACGCGTTGGACCTCCTCGCACAGGAGGAAGCCCAAAAACTCATCGACATGGATAAGGTCGTCAAAGAGGCGATCAAGCGCGTGGAACAGACCGGTATCGTGTTTCTGGATGAGCTCGACAAGGTCGCCGGGCGCGAGCGCAACTTCAGCGGTCCGGACGTCTCCCGCGAAGGGGTCCAGCGCGATCTGCTGCCGATCATCGAGGGATCGACCGTCAACACCAAGTATGGTATGGTGCGCACCGACCACATCCTCTTCATCGCGGCTGGGGCCTTTCACGTCTCCAAACCTTCCGACTTGATCCCCGAGCTCCAGGGCCGTTTCCCTATTCGCGTGGAACTGTATCCGCTGGGCAGGGAGGATTTCGTCCGCATCCTTAAGGAACCCCAAAATGCCCTGATCAAGCAGTACAAGGCGCTGTTAGAGACCGAAGGGATGCAGGTGACCTTCGCCGACGATGCCATCGATGAGATCGCCTCGATTGCCGTGGCGGTCAATGAGCGCACCGAGAATATCGGCGCCCGTCGCCTCCATACGGTGATGGAACGTTTGCTCGACGAAGTCTCCTTTGAGGCGTCTGATCTGAGCGGACAACATATTGTCATCGACGAGCAGTATGTACGTGAGAAATTGGCAGATGTCATCAAAGATGAGGATTTAACGCGATACATCTTATAAAATCACCTACTGAGGGCAGGGGATCAGCTCCGCAGGGCTCAGCACTTGTAGAAGGGGAGATGTCGATGGTTACCATCGCGGAGAGGGCGCAGGTTCTCATGGAGGCGCTGCCGTACATCCGGGCGTTCTACGGCAAGCGATTGGTCGTCAAGTATGGTGGGCATGCCATGGTGAAGGAGGAATTAAAGCGTTCCTTCGCCATGGATGTCGTCCTCATGAAGCTTATCGGGATGAGCCCTGTGATCGTCCATGGTGGTGGCCCACAGATCGGCGACCTCATGGAGAAGTTGGGGAAAGTCCCGCATTTCGTGCAGGGCATGCGGGTCACCGATGCCGAGACCATGGATATCGTCGAGATGGTGTTGGGCGGCAGGATCAACAAGGAAATCGTTGGCTTGATCAACCAGCATGGCGGCCGCGCTGTCGGGCTGAGCGGCAAAGATGGTGGACTCATTAAGGCATCTCGTCTCAAGGTGCGGCAGCCGGGCAGCAGCGACACCTCGCCGCTGATCGATATCGGCCTGGTAGGCAAAGTGGATGCGATCAATCCACATGTCATCCAGGTGGTCGACAGTAGCGGCTATATCCCCATTATCGCGCCCGTTGGCGTCGGAGACGGGGGCGAATCCTACAACATCAACGCCGACCTCGTGGCTGGTGAGGTTGCCGCAGCGCTGAAGGCGGAGAAGCTGATCATGTTGACCGACGTCGAGGGCATCCTGGACGAACAGAAGACGCTCATCTCATCGCTCAAACGGTCCGACATCGAGAAGTTGGTTGAGCAGGGGGTGATCTCCGAGGGCATGCTGCCGAAGGTTGAGGCCTGTCTGAGCGCTCTCGATGGCGGCGTGCGTAAGGCGCACATCATTGATGGACGCCAGGACCATGCCCTCCTGCTCGAAGTCTTCACGAATCGCGGCATCGGCACCGAGATCGTGGCATATTAACGCTGTCCCACGGCGCTGCTTTCCTCTCCCGCTGGGGCAAGCGTTGGCCACAAATCTTCCTGCGCTGGTCCTGCCGAGCGTTTATGCCCTTTCCCCCATCGTGCGTACTCGGCGACGGTTTTTGGAGGGTGAGAAGCAGGGAGAGACCCTGTTGACCCAGGAGCCACCCGGCTCATGACTGGGAAGTGGGCCAGCGGGGGGAGGACCGATGGAATCCACCATACCGTGTGGAAAACCTGGGTAACACAAGGGAACGGGCTCACACGGCGTGTGGTCTGCCCGGGACAGCTCTGGCGACGTGCCCTGGTGTTAATCGACTCAGGGCGCGATTTCCGGGCCGCGTCGAAGCGCCACGAGACCTTCCCAACCTGTCCAATAGATCTCATTGACGTTTTGGTAGGTCAGCTTGATCTTCCATAAGGCTCCGGCTTGCCCCTTGAAGCCCCGCACGGCTGTGGTGGGGATGCGGGCCTCGACGGTATATCCTCCAGGTCTGAGCCGCCTCTTCACCTGGATCGCGATCTCCTGATCGCCGTGTGGACCGTACCGTCGGGAGGTGTACGGTTGTTGCCCATCAGATCCTCCCCCTTGCGGATAGATGCAGATCGTTGACGAAGCATCTCTGCGGCTATCAGCAGCCTTTGCGGGGCGAAAATGCGCGCACAGATGGTCGCCCTGCCAGGCCCGGTCCTTCCCCGCATGGTCCAGGCGTGAATCCGGGATGTCGCCGGCTAGGTACACATATCTCTTATCCCAGGCCATGAAATACGTGTGGTCGACCTTCATCTCCTCCGTTAAGGCGGTGACAAGGGCGGGTTTGAGGGCCAGTGCTTTCGGCCACTCCGAAATATCCCCATCTACGGTGGGCGTGAATTGCTTCAGTGCTCGGCTATACGATCGTTGTTGGGGAGGGGCGACCCAGCGGGCACCCCGGTGGGCTGCGTCGATCTCCGCATGCGTGCCCCTGATCCACCGCCCGAGCTCTTCGTAGGTCGCAGCTTCATCGTTTGAGACCAGCCCCACGTTTTCGTCGGGCGGGAAGCCGTGGATGGTTCGGTCCTGCTTGGCATAATCCATCCACATGAACCAATGCATGCCGACCATGAACGGCGCTCGTGCCGCCTGCAGCACGTACTTGCGGTAACCAACACCACGGTTCTCCTGCGTGTACACATCGACGAAGAGCGATGACTGATAGCCGGGATGCGGGAACCCCGAAAAGGAGAATTCCGTGATCATCAGGGGTTTACCGGTAGCTTGGTAGAGGTCTGCATACGCCGGCCTCAGGTGTCCGTAGCGGTTGTAGTCGTTGATGGAATGAACGTCGAAGTATGGCGCCAACGCTCTGAACAATGCGATTTCTGGCACACCTTGGTGGCGGATGCCGAGAATGAGGTGATCGGGATCGAGGGCGCGGACCATGGCCGCATACCGCCGGTAATAGGCCGCGGCGACCTCGGTTCTCCAGGCTTTTAGAAGCCCTTGCTGCACGCGAAGGGGGTATGGTTTTGGGGGAAGCGTTCCGGGGATGTTCTCGAAGCTCGCATGCGAGGCTCTCCAGTCGCGATTGAGCTTCTTGATACTCCCTTGGTAGTAGGTCGTGAGGTAAGCGATGAGGGCCCGGCTCCCTGGCCTCTCCTTGGCAAGGCTTAGGTAAAACTCGAACACTTGCTCGGGGTTCCACGCCGGCTCATTGTCGAGAAAATACCCGACGAAATTCTTCATGCCGAGAAATGGCTGCACCTCAGCCTTGAGGCGATCTGCCATCCAGCCGCTCCAAAACGACTCATCGAACACGTCGTGTGTGATCTCGCTGAAATCTGTGTAGATCCGATCTGCCACGTAGAGCTGGTCCCACAGCGATGGACTGCTCCAGCTTCCCACCGTATTAAAACCCCAGTCCCGCAGTGCGGAAAGGATGCGGGCCTTCCGCGCGGGGTTAATCGGCGTTTCCTCGGCGTGGCCGTAACAGCCGCCGACGCAGTTCACGCCCAACGAGAAGAAGCGATGTCCGGAACCGTCTTGAAACCACCAGACCCCGTCTTCCTGGACGACCCGGATATACTCGTGTGCCTTAGCCGGGTTGCTTCGCGCCTCGGCGACTATCGCCAGCAGTGACAGGGCAGCGAAGATGAGCGGAACCATTCAATTCCACCGCGCGAGGACGAACCCATGGCCTTCGAACACGACACGGCTGAGGTGGCTGATGCGCGACCAAGCATGTCGCTGGCTAATGACGTAGGTATGCCGCGGAAGTAGTCCTGCACGGATGTCATGCTCTTCGATGCAGGTCAGCGACCTGTCCAGGTAGAATCGCAGCGAGGGACGGATATACCCGACCGGGGTGGATGGCGTGGTCGAGGTGGACGACCGTGTGTGGTCTGCACAGACCTGCTCGCACACGTAGACGGGCTCGCCAGGGGTTAATGACTGCGCTGCTTGCAAGGCAAACTGCTTGACGTCTCGGGAGCCGTCGGCCGGCGCCGGCAGACGAAGGCAACAGGTTAACATGACGGCGGTCACCAAGGCCAGCGCCAGGCGTTCTGTAAGCAGCTCAGCCAGCGCCAACCCTAGCAGCAGGGGAATCGCCGGGTAGAGCATGCTGACGTACCAACCGAGCTTGGTTTGCGCCAGGGAGAATAACAGCAGGGGGAGGGTGATCCATACCAGCAGCAACCACGACCGTCGGTCACCCCGTGCGAACGCCTTCCATGCCGCCCAGAGACAGGCAAGCGGCCAGAGATATCCCCAGATGGAGAAGCCTCGCCGTAGGAGATCCAGATAATCCAATACCCCCCCGGTATTCCCCTCGAAGGCTTGGAACAACCGGCCGGTGAGGTTGACGCCCACATACTCGTGCAAGAACGGAGGCCCATGCACAGCGTATTGCCAGAGATGCCATGGCAAGATAACCATAACCGCTAATAGCGCCGCGACGGCCCAGGAAGCCATAGCGTTCGATCGGAGCTGCGCTGTGATCAGCCAAAAGACGACCGGTATGGCCGCCGCCAACAAGCCGGGCCAGGCCTTGGTCATCACCGCCATCCCAACGGGTAGGCCGGTCAACGCGATCAGCGCTGGTCGACGCTCGGCTTCCCAGACCAAGAGCAGCGCCACCATGATCCAGAACGTCAGTGCCGTATCCAGCATGCCAACGCGTGATAGACTAAGAAAATTCCACCAATAGCTGTAGTATCCCTGATCCACGACCAACAACAGCAACGCCGCTGTGGCACCGACCACCCACGAACGCATGCGTACCCCCAGGACAAACGTGAGCACGACTATGCCGAAGCCGAAAATGGCAGCCCACAGCCGTGCTGCAAACTCGTTGACGCCGATCATTTTGTACGTGAGGGCGGTAAGCCAGAAGTACAGGGGAGGTTTGTGAAGAAAGGGAAGGCCATTCCAGGTAAGGCTCGTCCAGGTATCCGCGACGGCCATCTCCCTCGCGACCTGCGCATAGATCGCCTCGTCCCAGTCATGTAAGCTGCCATCGCCGAGACGATAGAACAGCAGCACCAGCGCGAGAATCAGAACGCCGATGCTTATCAGCCATGGATAGCGGCGCTGGAAGGTAAGGACCTCACTCTTATCCATCCCGATCTTGCGAAGGTCCGCCTGGTCCACTTCGGAAAGGGAAAAGGAAGGGACTCCGTTACCGCCGGTATGGGTGCGCATCTCTTCCGAGTCGTATGACTCGCCATTGCGTTGAATCTCGCATTGCCACTGCCGGCGCACGGCCGCTCGATGACATCCAACGTGAGCGGTGCCAGGCCGTGGCGGATAGCTCCATGCGTAATTGCTGGTGCGGCGGCCCCGCAACGCCTACGGCCTGCCAGGGCAACGAGACCTCCACGGTGATCCGCGGCTGATCGCTGCCGAAGTAGGTCGCCACCGCGCCGGGGACAGGTTGACAGCGGGCCTCATCCGTACGGCATAGCTGGGCCCGCATCATCGGCGTGTTGCTTTCGGGAAACACCCGCGGGGGGATGATATAGAGCGCAAAGCGATGCGGTCCGGCCCCCCCATCGACGCCCCAATCCACGCGAAAGGCTTCCTCAACGGGGAATTCGCCGTCATAGGCCAGCAGGACCGGGTCATAGTAATCCATGCCGATCATCGCGAGATACAGCCCCGTTGCGTCCCAGGCCAGGTAGAAGTCCCCAAAGACGAGCTCGGGTGAGGGTGCCATGACTCGTGGGACCAACGCTCGCTCTTTTGGCCATTCGGCCAAGGAATGATCCCGTGCATCGATACTGGCCTCGGGGATCTCTGTTTCAATCGTGAGTTCAGACGGGGGCGAGAGCCGTGTTTGGCGATGGATCTCGGATAAGCGGGGGTTGACGCGGCTGAATGCCTCGACCAGCTGCTCATAGGGACGGTCATCCAGATCGACGAGCCCGAAGTTATAATCCTCGCCGTCGTCGCGTCCGCCTCGGGGATGATCATAGTATTGAAACCAATGAGTTCCCACGATCTGGGGCTCACGAGCGAAGCGCTCTGTCGCCGCCATGGCGCCGCGGGCACGCTCGTTTTGTGTGTGCACGGTCATCAGATGGCCGCTGTTGCGGCTGCCGGAGCGATTTTCGTGGGCTGCAAAAAACCACTCGGAGATCAGCACAGGTCTGTCCGGTGCCAGTTGCCGTAGGCCATCGAAGAAGTACTTCGCAATCCAACCATCGGGGCTATCGACGTTGTAGTTGGTGGAAATGACATCAACGTATGGGACCATGGCGCGCACGGCGACCGGGTCGTAATAGATGGGGAGGCGGTCGCCAAGGATGAGAGCGTCAGGGTCGGCCTCGCGAATGGCGTCATGAGCCAGACGATAGTAGTGACCAGCGATAACCCCGGTCCATTGCCGCACGATGTGGATCCCCTCCCCACCAGGACGCAACTGCGGCCAGGTCCCCACATTGTGGAGCAGGTGCTGAAAGGAAGCAACACCTGGAGGTGGAACGAAGTCGTGCGCGAACCGCTCCCAGTCATCGCCGTAATGCTGGCGCAGCAGGGCGATCAGGCGCTGTTTGGTGTGGTTCGTGGCGGGTTGCTTTAGGTAATAAACGAACAGGGCACCGTTCCACCAGCCCACCTCATTGTCGATGAAATAGCCGATGCG